>Ga0194132_10000210_pt1 | contig 118090 bp, 109 predicted proteins | sample TA2KigOf80mmetaG_FD_148612 | JGI IMG/M metagenome (GOLD analysis project Ga0194132, IMG submission 148612) | Freshwater microbial communities from Lake Tanganyika, Tanzania - TA2015054 Kigoma Offshore 80m | ecosystem: Environmental > Aquatic > Freshwater > Lake | place: Tanzania: Lake... | reverse complement strand
AGCTTCCGCAAACTGAACGCACCACAGCTTGTCGGAAAAGTAGCGCGCGGGACGAAGTATGACAATGGCAAAGAGATGAGGGTCGCCGCCTAGTATCTTTTTACACACCTATTGACAACGGCTCCACAGGAATGATTGTAGTGATAAAGTACTTGCGCAATGCACCACTAAAGCATAGGTGTTATGGTAAGCAACTTTCGAGAAAGAGCTTAGCGCATGGCCAACGGACACGACCAAGACAATCCAATGTACGCCCAGGGGAACGGACCGCGGACTGTGTTGTTTCAGGATTCATCGATCTCCGGGAAGCTCAGTTACAGCCTGCCGGTCAAAATCGACAGCCGCTTTAGCGGTGAGGTCAAAGCCAGTGATCTACTGGTATTGGGCATCCACGCCAAAGTGGACGCCAATATCTACGCCCGACAGCTCCAGCTGGAAGGCGAGCTGTCAGGCAACGTTCAGGTGATGGGATGTTTCGAGATAATGCCCGGCGGCAAGTTCAAGGGCGACGCCAAGGCGGGCGAACTCAAAGTCCATCCCGGCGGCGTTTTCGACGGCAGTGGCGAAATTCTCGGAGCGCGCTCGTCCTAAAGCATTACTGAGCGGCGCGATCGTCGGTCACCAGGCGCGCTGCTTTACCGGTGCGTTCGCGCAGATAGTACAGCTTGGCGCGCCGCACCTTGCCGCGGCTCATCACTTCGATTTTTTCGATGCGCGGGGAATGCAGGGGGAAAACCCGTTCGACCCCGACGCCGTAGGATATCTTGCGCACTGTAAAAGTGGCGCGATTGCTGCGGCCGGCCAGCGCGATCACCGTGCCTTCGAAAACCTGGATGCGCTCTTTGCGGTCTTTGCTGGTATCAACGGTGGCCGCCTTTGCGGCTTTGGCTGTCTTCGAAATCGCCGCCTCGACAATGGCTTCTTCAATGATCCTGAGATGCACCCGCACGGTTTCGCCGGGGCGTAATTTTGGCAATTCCGCCTTCGATTGCTCAGCTTCGAGTTGCGCAACGATATTCATGACAAGCTCCTGATTCTTTATTGTCCCAACAGCCGATCCATCACGATCGCCGCCGCGGAACGGACTGACAAGTGGTTATAATCGGTGCCGCCCTCTATCGGATCGAGAAAATAATCGGCTTGCTCGACGACGGTTTCGGTCAATCCCCATCCAGTGCCGAAAACGATCAAAAACGGCTGAGTTGACCTTTGTAACACGTCTTTCATTTTACTGAAAGAGGTGCGCGTTCCACCCTCACGGGCGGAGGTCATCACCAGCTTCGGTCGGGCGCCGGTTTCGCGCTCAATGTCGCGCACGGTCTCGTCCAGGTCATTGGCGATGCGCGCTAGCGCCAGGGCCTCCTTGCGCGTGGTGTTGTATTGGCTGCCATAGCCGACTTCCCAATGCTCGATGATTTTCAGCGAAAGTTTCTGCAGCGCCTTGACGGGTGTGACGACGTAGAAGCCTTTGAGTCCATAGGTCCGGCCGGCTCGAGTAATGTCATGGATGTCCATGTTGGTGACGGCGGTGGTGACGACTTGACGGTTCTTATCGTAAACCGGGTAATGGACAAGCGCCGCGTAGATGGGCGCGTGGCGGTCGCCCACGACGGGTTCGCGCTCGCCTAGCGGAGTGCTGGCCAGCAGATCGGGGCGCCGTTCTTGGGTTAGCGCCAGGCTTGCCTCACGACGCCACCCTTTGATCCGTTCATGATCGCCTGAAAGCAGCACGTCGGGAACTTTCATGCCGCGAAACTCTTCCGGACGGGTGTACTGAGGATATTCCAACAGCCCGCTGCTAAAGGAATCGTCGACGGGCGATTGTTCGTTGCCGAGCACACCAGGCAGCAAGCGCGCCACCGCGTCGATGACCACTGTGGCGGCCGGTTCGCCGCCGCTCAAAGTATAGTCGCCGATGGAAAGTTCTTCGTCGACAAAGGCTTTGACCCGTTCATCGACGCCCTCGTAGCGGCCGCAGACGAGCACCACGTGTTGCTCGCCGGCCAAGCGCGCCGCCGCGGCGTGATTGAAGACCGCACCGGTGGGCGATAGCAAAATCACACGGGAACGAAGCTCGGCGCGCCGTGCCGCCTCGATGGCGGCGACCAACGGCTCCGGCTTCATCACCATGCCCTGGCCGCCGCCGTAGGGGTAGTCATCGGTGACGTGGTGTTTATCGGCGGCATAGTCGCGAATGTTGGCCAGATCGACGGCGAGGAGATTTTTTTCTTGGGCTTTCTTGAGAATGCTATGACGCAACGGCGAAGCAAACATCTCCGGGAACAAGGTGAGGACGGTGAACTTGAGCATGGCGCAGGCACTGCCTGATTTAGAGATCGAGGAGCCCTTCGGGAGGATTGATGATAACGCGGCGCGCAGCGAAATCGACTTTCTCGACGATCTCTTTGACCGCCGGGATCAGATGTTCTTTCTCGGGACCCTGGATCACGTAAAGCTCGCCGCCCGCGGTGGACCATGTGCCGGTAATCACGCCGATGCGCTGATGGTGCAAATCGAAAACCTCAAAGCCGACGGCTTGATAAAGGTAGTACTCACCTGATGCCGGCTTGGACAGTTGTGCTTCATCGATGCACAGGCGAGCGCCAATCAATGGCTCCGCCTGCTCGATTTGATCGATGGTCTTGAGCTTAATCAGCCATTGGCGTTTGTGCGTTTGGCTTGCTTCCAGCTCGTAGCACGCGTGACCGCCGCCTTTTTCGAGAATCACAGCACCCGCATCAGCGAGCGCTGCGCTCTGGGTGTTAAACGGATTGAGTTTCAGCCAGCCTTTCAGGCCGTGGGTGGCGACAATCTCGCCAAGGGGAACCAGCTGATCGGACACCTGGTCTTTATGTCACTCTTCTTCGAGAATTTCGAGAATAACCTTGCGGTTGGAGCGGGACGCCGCGGCGTTTAAGATCGTCCGGATCGATTTGGCCGTCCGCCCTTGCTTCCCGATGATCCTACCGAGATCCTCTTTGGCGACTTTGAGCTCGAGCACCGACGCGGAATCGCGTTCAGTCTCCTTGACCTCGACGGCATCGGGGTTACTCACCAAAGACTTTGCCAGGTACTGAACCAGTTCCTTCATGAGGGCGGGCCCTCCTGTTGTCGATCTAGCTGGCTTTCTTCTTCTTGATCAGCTCGGAGACGGTCTGGCTCGGTTGCGCGCCTTTGGCGATCCAGCTAGCGATTTTTTCATCATCGAGCTTCAAGCCGCCGCTTACGCGCGGGTCATAGGTGCCTAATTGCTCGATGTATCGGCCATCGCGCGGGAACCGTTGATCGCTAACAACGACGCGATAATAGGGACGTTTTTTTGCGCCGTGTCGGCTTAGTCGGATAACTACACTCATGCCTGCTCCTTTAGACGTCTAGTTTTGCCCTTTATTGGAACGGATTGGGCATCTTGCCAAATAATGAGCGCATGCCGCCCATCTTGCCCACCTGTTGCATCATTTTTTTCATTTCCATGAATTGCTTCATCAGGCGGTTCACGTCGGTCACTGTCGTGCCGCTGCCATCGGCGATGCGCTTGCGCCGGCTGCCGTTTAAGAGCGACGGATCGCGCCGCTCTTGGCGGGTCATCGAATTGATGATGGCGTCGACCCTTTTCAGCTCGACTTCAGCTTTATCCGCATCGACTTGGGACGCCAGCTTTTTTCCGCCAGGAATCATCTCCAACAAGCTGCCCATCGATCCCATGCGCTTGATTTGTTGCAGCTGGGTCTGAAACTCTTCCAGGGTAAATTGTTGCTTGAGAAACGCTTTTTGCAGCTTCTCGGCTTCTTTCTGTTCGACGTTTTGCTGCACTTTGTCGATCAAAGAGAGCACGTCGCCCATGCCAAGAATGCGCGAAGCTAAACGGTCGGGATAAAAAATGTCGAGCGCCTCGAGCTTCTCACCGACGCCGGTGAACAGAATCGGTTTACCCACCATCTGGCGCACCGACAGGGCCGCGCCGCCGCGCGCATCGCCATCGAGCTTGGTGAGAATGATGCCGGTTAAGCCAAGTTTGCCGTCAAACCCCATCGCTTGATTGACTGCGTCTTGACCGGTCATCGAGTCGGCGACGAACAAAATCTGGTGCGGTTTGACCGCTGACTTGATGGCGTTCAACTCCTGCATCAGCTCATCATCGATGTGCAGGCGGCCCGCAGTGTCGATCAGCAGCACATCGCAGAAGCGCTTTCTCGCGGCATCGAGGGCCTGCTGGCAAATCGTCACGGGTGAATCGTTGGCATTGGAATCATGCACCGGCAGCTCAAGCTCACGTCCAAGAATCTGGAGCTGCTCGATGGCCGCGGGACGGTAGATGTCGGCGGGCACCAAGTAGGGGCTGCGCTTCTTGTCTTTTTTCAAATGGCGCGCCAGCTTGGCAACCGTGGTGGTTTTGCCGGAACCTTGTAGGCCGACCAACATGATAACAGCGGGGGGCGCGGTCTTTAGATCGAACTCTTTGTACTCACCGCCCAGCAGCTCGATCAATTCGTCGCGAACGATTTTGATGAACTGCTGTTCGGGAGTCAGGCTCAGCAGGACTTCTTGACCGAGGGCCTTTTTCTTGACCGTGTCAAGAAAAGATCGGACCACCGTGATGTGCACATCGGCTTCGAGCAGCGCCAAACGCACGTCGTGCAGCGCGTCGTCGATGTTCTTCTCATTGATCTTGCCCTGGCCGCGCAGCCGCTTAAAGGTGAGCTCGAGTTTTTCGGTCAGTGATTCAAACATGCAACGCCAGGCTAAACACTGATAATTTCAGGGAAAAGGTAAATTAATATGAAACAAGAGGGGAGTCAAGGCGAAGTTAGAGTGCGCCAAAAACAAAGCCCGCTAGATCCACGAAAGACCTAGCGGGCTTTGACTAACGGGAGTTACGTTACATCATGCCGCCCATGCCGCCCATACCACCCATTCCGCCCATGCCACCACCGCCCGGCATTGGCGGCATCGCCGGCTTGTCGTCCGGCTTCTCGGCGACCATCGCCTCAGTGGTCAAGAGCATGCTAGCCACCGACGCAGCGTTTTGCAGCGCCGTGCGCACGACCTTGGCCGAATCGATGATGCCGGCCTTGAGCAGGTCTCCGTATTCTTCTGAAGCGGCGTTGAAGCCGAAGGAGCCTTTGCCCTCGCGGACTTTTTGCAGGGCGATGGAGCCCTCGACGCCGGCATTGCCGGCGATGCGGCGCAGCGGCTCTTCGGCAGCGCGCTTGATAATGTTAACGCCCCATCTTTCTTCTTCCGAGACGCGCAGTTTATCGAGAACCGAAGAGGTGCGCAGCAGAGCGACTCCGCCCCCCGGCACAATGCCTTCTTCTACGGCCGCGCGGGTCGCATGCAGCGCATCTTCGACGCGGGCTTTCTTCTCTTTCATTTCGACTTCGGTGGCCGCGCCGACGTTGATGACGGCGACGCCGCCAATCAATTTGGCCAAGCGTTCTTGCAGTTTTTCGCGGTCGTAATCCGAGGTGGTCTCATCGATTTGCGCGCGGATCTGTTTGATACGCCCTTCGAGGTCCGACTTCTTGCCGGCGCCGTCGACGATCGTCGAGTTGTCTTTGTCGACGACCACCCGTTTGGCGCGGCCCAAGTCATTGAGGCCAATGTTGTCAAGCTTGATGCCCAACTCTTCGGCGATCAGTTTGCCGCCGGTGAGAATCGCGATATCTTCCAACATCGCTTTGCGCCGGTCGCCAAAGCCCGGGGCTTTGACCGCAACGCATTGTAGCGTGCCGCGAATCTTATTGACGACCAGCGTCGCCAGCGCTTCGCCTTCGATCTCTTCGGCGATGATGATGAAAGGCTTGCCGGACTTGGCGATCTGTTCGAGGATCGGCAGGATATCCTTCATCGTGCTGATCTTTTTTTCGTGGATCAACAGGTAAGGATTTTCCAGCACGCATTCCATTCTTTCCGGATCGGTGACGAAATAGGGGGAGAGATAACCGCGGTCGAACTGCATGCCTTCGACGACGTCGAGCGTGGTCTCTAAACCTTTGGCTTCTTCGACGGTGATGACGCCTTCTTTGCCGACTTTATTCATCGCTTCGGCAATGACGTCGCCGATGGTCGAGTCATTGTTCGCCGCTATGGTGCCCACCTGGGCGATTTCTTTTTGGTCTTTGGTCGGCTTGGAGAGATCTTTCAGTTCGCCGATCATGGCGTTGACCGCTTTGTCGATGCCGCGCTTGAGCGTCATCGGATCATGGCCGGCGGCGACCAGCTTGACGCCTTCGGCGAAAATTTGCCGCGCCAACACGGTCGCGGTGGTGGTGCCGTCGCCGGCAACGTCGGAGGTCTTGCTCGCGACTTCTTTGACCATTTGCGCGCCCATGTTCTCGAACTTGTCTTCGAGCTCGACTTCTTTGGCGACGGTGACGCCGTCTTTGGTGACGTTGGGTGCGCCGAAGGATTTGTCCAGCACGACGTTTCTGCCTTTGGGGCCAAGGGTGACGGTCACGGCGTCGGCGAGAATGTTGACGCCCTTGAGAATCGCATCGCGCGCGTCGCGGTTAAACTTTACTATTTTCGCTGCCATCTCTGCTTCCTCCTAAATTCGTTTTGAAAGTTACTTTTCGACAATACCGAGGATGTCTTCCTCACGCATAATCAAATGTTCTTCGCCATCAATGTTGATGTCGCTGCCTGAGTATTTGCCGAAGAGCACGCGGTCGTTGACCTTGACGTCGAGCGGAGTGATCTTGCCATCGTCGCTGACTTTGCCCTTGCCAACGGCTATGACCTTACCTTCTTGGGGTTTTTCTTTTGCCGTGTCGGGGATGATGATCCCCCCAGCGGTTTTCTCCTCTTCCGCAATTCTCTTGACGATGACCCGATCCTGTAAAGGCCTAATTTTCACTTCCTGCCTCCTTTCAAAAATGAATTTAAATATATGATTTTAAAAAACTTTGCCCGTCGGAGTAGAGTCGCGGCCCGGGGGCCAAACCGCACGAACGCCCGTCAATCTAAGCATGAATCGTCTCAAGTCAAGGTTTTAGCAGAAAAATCTTGCGATTCACTGGCGGCGGCTGGGCGCTTAACTACCGGCGCTGCTTACGGCTCTCCTCCTCGAAGTACTTGCGGTACAGAATATCGTACTCGCGGCTGCCCACCGGCACGGGACGGGAAAGCGATTGGATCTTTTTCCGCACGATCTCGTCAACGTTGTCCTCGCGCTGAAAAAATTCGTGCAGCGCTTGTTTGGTTTCCGCCAACGCGCGGCCCTCGCTGGGAAATTGCACGAGCCCGCCTTGGCGCAGCCCGTTGACAATCAGATGAGCGAGGTGAGACAGCCGGCTTTCCGAAAGATGCATTACAGAACAAAGCCCTTCTTCTGCGCCAATTTTTGTTTCGCCAATAGGAACATCTTATAGGAGTCGATCTCACGGCCCGCCTGCGGATGGCCGGCCAAGAGCTTGCGCGCTTCTTCCTCGATGGCTTCCTCTTCGTTGAAGTTCTGCGCCACCGTTGCGATGATCTGCCCCTTGAGCTGCTCTTCTGAGCATTTGCTGACCAGCAGTTCTTTGCTCTTATAGCGGGCCAGCACCACTTGCGCTAGGCGTTCTAATTGGTCCGGCTTGATTTTCATAGCTTGTGCACAAGCTGTGGACAATTCACCAATCGGTTGTGGAAAAGCCCGCTGCAGAATTCGTTTAGCATTGTTCTAGCCGTGTCCGCGTGGGGTGTCAACCAGCGCCCAGACCTGACGGTGTGGGCGAAAAAAACTTGTGAAACCGCTGCTTTTTTGCAAATATACGATTTCCGTTACAAACTGCTTGAGAAACGAATCACGGCGCCAGAGACGGTTGTCCACAACCGGGCTGGGAGCTGGGTTTTCAACAGTCCCATGAAAAGGCCGAAAAGCCCGTTGGTTGTGCATAAGCCTGCGCCTCTACGCACCGGTAGCCGCATAGCAATCGTGGCACCGGCCGGCTGCGTCCGCGAAACTGAGCTTATGGCGGGGATCGAGGCGATTCGCAGCCAAGGCTTCGAGCCGGTTTGGTCGGACGATGTCTTGGCGCGTAAAGCCTATCTCGCCGGTGATGAGCGGCTGCGCGCGCGCGATCTCCTTCAGGCCTTTCGCCGCGACGACGTCGACGGGATTTTTTGTGCCCGCGGTGGTTTCGGCTCCATGCAGCTGTTGCCGCTGTTGGCGCAAGAGAGAAAAATTCCGGTGAAAATATTCGCCGGCTACAGCGACATTACGACGCTACTCAACTGGTTTTACCAATATCGCGCGATGGTGGCGTTTCACGCGCCCATGGTTGCCATGGACTTAGCGAAGGGGATCAGCGGTCGCACCCATCAACAGTTTTGGGGCACCTTGACCGGCGCCGTCGAATCACAGTGGAACCTTCCGTTGGGTCGAGTGATTCGCCCCGGCGTCGCCGAAGCGCCGCTCATGGGCGGGTGTTTGACCCTGCTGGCGGCCTCCCTGGGTACGCCCTATGAGATCGACACGCGCGGGCATATATTGTTTCTCGAAGACGTCGGCGAAAAGCCCTATCGTTTGGAGCGGCTGTTGACCCAGCTCAAGTTGGCCGGGAAATTCGCCGCATTGGCGGGTGTGGTGTTGGGCGATTTCACTGACTGCGACGCCAGCGGTCCGCGGGATATCGGTGCGATCGTCGCCGAGATTTTCGACGGCGCGCCCTATCCCGTGGTGATGGGCTTGGCGGCCGGCCACGGCGACGAGAACTTAACCCTGCCATTGGGTGTTGCCATGCGCCTTGACGGCGACAACGCGCGTCTTGCTTTGCTTGAGTCGCCGGTGCGCCAGTAACGACAAAATTGATGGACTTTGAAGCCGTAGAGAAAGCCTTCCAAGACGCCGTTGCCGACGGCGTCTTTCCCGGTGCGTCATTGTTGGTCGGTGCCGGCGACGAAATTCTTTATGAGCAGGTCTTTGGCTTTCGCTCTTTGGTTCCGGAAAAAAGTCCGCTCGTGCCCCAGACAATCTACGATTTGGCCTCGCTCACCAAGCCGCTGGCGACCACGCTGGCGATCATGCTGCTCGTGCGCGAGAGAAAAATTCGTCTCGACGATCAGGTGACCCGTTTCGTGCCGATGTTTGGCGTCTTCGGCAAGAGCGCGACCACGTTTCGCCAGCTATTGAATCATACCTCCGGATTGCCGGCCCATAAGCCGTTCTACGAGATGATCGCCAAGAACGAAAAAGCCGGCCGCATTAACTTTGTCGCCAGCCAAGCGGCAAAGAATTGGGTGCTTGGCGAGATTCACCGCGAGAAACCGCTGAGCGCCCCGGGGACGCAGCTGCTCTATAGCGATCTTGGCTTCATGCTGCTGGCGGAGATGGTTGAGATCATCAGCGGCTTGCCCTTGGATCGCTTTTGCCGGGAGCGGATTTTCAAGCCACTGGCGCTGCGCTCGATCGCCTTCGTCGATTTGAGCCAGTTGCGCACGCGACGCCTCAAGCCAGTCGTCGAGATGATCGCGCCGACGGAGCACTGTCCCTGGCGCAAAAAGGTTCTCTGCGGCGAAGTGCACGATGATAACGCCTACGCCATGGGCGGAGTTGCGGGACATGCGGGTCTTTTTGCCTCGGCGCGCGATATTCACAATCTGCTGGCGCGCTTGAACCGCTGCCTGCACGGTCAGGACGAGTTTCTGCCGGCTTCGGTTCTAGAAGAATTTTTGTCGCGCGATATGTCGGTTGCCAACTCGACCTATGCGCTGGGCTGGGACACGCCCTCGCCGAGCGGTTCATCGAGCGGCAGTTATTTTTCGCCCCGTTCCGTCGGTCATCTCGGTTTCACCGGCACCTCGGTTTGGTGGGACCTGCAAAAGAATTGTCACGTTATCTTGCTCACGAACCGCGTCCATCCGACCCGCAAAAACGAAAAGATCCGCGAGTTCCGCCCACTGATCCACGACCTTATTATGAAAGCACTTTTTCCATGAACCAACGGCCCGCCGCCGGTAGTCACATCCATCTGATCGCAATCTGTGGAGTCGGCATGGCATCTCTGGCGGGGCTGTTGCAGGCCCAGGGCTACCGCGTCACTGGCTCGGACCAGAACGTTTACCCGCCCATGAGCACCTATTTGGCGAGCATTGGCATCGCGGTGGAGCCCGGCTTTCGTGCCGAGCATGTCGTGCCGCACCCCGATCTCGTCATCATCGGCAACGCGGTTTCGCGAGGTAATCCTGAGGCTGAAGCCGTGCTCGCGCAGAACCTGCCCTACATGTCGTTTCCTCAGGCGCTCGGCGAGTTCTTGATCGGAGAGCGGCAAGCGTTGGTGGTTGCTGGAACCCATGGCAAAACGACCACCACTGCGCTTGCTGCTTGGGTGCTCGACCAGGCCGGTTTGGCGCCCGGTTATTTCGTCGGCGGTGTGCCTGTGAACTATGGCAGCGGCTGGCGCACCGGCGACGGCAACCATGTGGTCCTGGAAGGGGACGAGTACGACACCGCATTCTTCGACAAGGGTCCCAAGTTTCTGCACTATCGGCCGCGACAAGTGATTTTGACCAGCGTCGAGTTCGATCACGCGGATATCTACCGAGATCTAGATCATCTCAAGCAATCGTTTCGCCGCCTGATGGAAATCATCCCGCAAGACGGGCAGCTCGTCGTCTGCGGCGATTATCCCGCGGGCTTGGAAGTGGCGGCGTTGGCCAAGTGCCGCACGGCGGCGTACGGATCGGCGGCGGACTGCGACTGGACAATCAAAAACCTCGAGATGCGCAGTGGCCGGAGTTTCTTCGAACCCTGCTACCGCGGCTCCTCGGAAGGCCGTGTCGAAGCGGCATTGATCGGCCGCCACAATGTCCAGAACGCCTTGGCAGTTTACGCCATGGCGCGCGCCCTGGGCATGGAGCGCAGCCGGATCCTCGACGGCTTTGCGACGTTCGAAGGCGTCAAGCGCCGCCAGGAGGTGCGCGGCGAAAGGCGTGAGGTGTTGGTGATGGATGACTTTGCCCACCACCCGACAGCTGTGCGTGAAACCATCGACGCCGTTCAACAGGCGTATTCAGGACGCCGAGTGTGGGCGGTCTTTGAGCCGCGCAGCGCCACCAGCCGGCGAAAAATTTTCGAAAAGGAATTTGCCGAGGCCTTGAGCCATGCCGAACGGACGATCGTTGCCGACTTGTATCAGCCGGAAAAAATTCCCGAAGCCGATCGATTGTCGGTGGATCGCGTGGTGTCCGGAGTCAATCAACTGCGCGTGGGCTCGGCGCTGCGCATTGACCGTGCCGAGGACATCGCCGAGCACTTGGCTCAGCACGCCACCGCCCGCGATTTGATCTTGGTTATGTCAAACGGCGGCTTTGACGGCATTCATGAAAAGATCCTGCAGGCGCTAGCGTGTTAGGTAGAGGTTCGCGCAATCTTTGCTGCAAAAGTATTTTCCCGCTTGTGAGATCGCATCGCTCTTGGGCAGGTAGCTCAAGCACTGCGGGTCCTGTACCATGTCTTCGCCTTCGGCCGACACCGAAGCTGGCCTCCGGCCCGCGCGGCGATTGTTGAAATACGCCCTGATGACGCACATCAAAACGTAGCAGACCAGAACTAGTACGATCAGTCGAAGTAGCAACGACCTTCCCTGTGCGCTGTGCTTTAATTCAAGAGTGGAAGAGGTGAATCTTTTTGGTGTCCTTGGCGTGGATCAACAATTCTGAAATCGTCACGCCGAGCTCGGGATGGATCAACTGCGGCGCAATTTCACTCAACGGCACCAGGACAAATTTGCGGTTGACGATTTCCGGGTGGGGGATGCGCAGAGTTTTTTTCTTCACGACCAAGGCATCGAACAACAGAATGTCGAGATCGATGATGCGTGCGCCCCAGCGTTTTTTGACCTTTTTGCGGCCCATCGTCCGCTCAATGTTCTGGAATTTTTTGAGCAGCATGTCGGGCTTGAATTTGGTCTCGATCTCGATGGCGCCGTTGACGTACCAGTCCTTCGACTCCCCGAGCGGCTCGCTCTCATAGAGCGAGGACTCTTTGAGAATCTTGGTGTCGGGCAGCTTGGCGAGCCGGGTCAAGGCTTCCAGAAAATTTTCTTTCCGGTCCCCAATGTTGGAGCCGATACCGACGTATACTTGATGGGCTACGGCGTTGGCCACGGAGCCTGTTTCGTGAGAAAGATTCCTTAGAGTTTCACGCGCCGGATTCTTTCCGCGACCTCCTTCAACCTTTCTTTGTCGACGCAAACGGTGAACCTTACAAACCCTTCGCCGGCTTCGCCGAAGCCATTGCCCGGTGTTGTTACGACGCCAGCGTCTTCTAAAAGCTTGGTTGTGAAATCTGCGGACGAGAGTCCTCTAGGGCACTCGACCCAAACGTAAAATGTCGCCTTGGGCTTTTCGCATTGCAGACCGACGGCGCGCAGTCCGTCGACCAATATATCGCGCCGCTCCTGATAGATCCTGCGCGACGGGTCGACAATGGCATCGCCGAGGCGCAGCGCTTCGATGCCGGCTTCCTGGACCGATTGAAAAATGCCCGAGTCCAAATTCGATTTCGCCTGGGCCAGGCCGCCGACAATGTCGGGATTGCCCACCGCCATGCCGATGCGCCAACCGGTCATGTTGAAGGTCTTTGACAGCGAATGAAACTCGATGCCGACTTCTTTAGCTCCATCCAGTTCGAGAAAACTCATGGGCCGATAGCCGTCGTAGCCCATCTCGGTGTAGGCGGCGTCGTGGCAGACAATGACGTTGTATTTGTTCGCGAAGTCGATGACCTTCTTATAGAAGTCTTTGTCTGCTACGGCTGCGGTGGGGTTGTTCGGATAGTTGATCCAAAGTAGTTTCGCCTGTTTGGCCACATCGGCCGGAATCGAATCCAGGTCGGGCAAGAATTTGTTTTCCTTGCGCAGCGGCAAAAAATAGTTCTTGCCGCCGTTGAACGCTGTGCCGATGTGATAGACCGGATAGCAGGGGCTCGACACCAGGACCACGTCGCCAGGGTCGACGAAAGCCACCGCCATATTGCCAATGCCTTCTTTCGAGCCGATCAGCGAGCAGACTTCCTTTGCGGGATCGAGCTTGACGTTAAAGCGGCGTTGATACCAGCTCGCCACCGCCTCGCGAAACTCACCCATGCCCGAGCTGTTCGGATAGCGATGATTAGCGGGTTTGGTGGCGCATTCGACAAGCTTCTCGACGACAGGCGTCGGGGTGGGAATGTCCGGGTCGCCGATACCCAGGTCGATGATATCGACCCCCTTGGCGATGGCCTGACGTTTTTTGCGATCGATCTCAGCGAAAAGGTAGGGGGGTAAGTCGTTGATTCGTCTAGCTTTTTTTATGCTGAGCGGCAATTTGCTTCACCTTCCGTTGAAAAGTCGCTCTGTATTTACATGTTTTTTGTGCTTTTAACAACCTTGCGAAAAAACTGTAAATTTTGTTGATAATCTCGAACCAATTATTAAGCTTATGGGCATGGATGTCATCGTTGACGGCTACAACGCGATCGGCGCCGAGCGCGGCATGCAAGGCGCGCTTGAACACAAGCGCAATTGGTTGATTCAACAGGTTGCGGCCTATCAGAGACTCAAAAACTTCGCGATTACGATCGTTTTCGATGGCTGGCAAACTGGCTCTGGAAAAGAAACCGAAGAAAAACGCGAAGGCCTGCGCATCGTCTATTCACGCTACGGCGAAAAAGCTGACGCGGTCGTCGTGCGCCTCGCCAAAGAAAAAGGCAGCGGCTGCGTGGTGGTGACCTCGGACCGCGAGATTCGCAGCGCCGTGGAGCGTTTCGGCGCGGTTGCAATCTATGCCGACGAATTCAATCGAATTCTTCGCAGCGTCGAGCACACACTTGAAGATTCTGGCAACGATGGCGATGACAAGCAGGCAAGGGCTAAAAAAGGCAACCCGCGGCAACTTTCCAAGGCGGAAAGAAATCGTCAGGACAAACTGAAGAAATTGCGCGTTGGCTAGCTACGGCCGAATGTATTGACGCGCACCGCCACTGAAGACACTGGGATGCACGTAGCGGCGATCGTTGAAATCGGCACGAAACGCCGGCGCGCAGCCATGGCAAGGTTGATAGTGATGATGCTTGGCGCGGTGTCCGCCGTTGTTAATGACCACGACGGTGCTTTCCTGCGGCGCGTAAATCACTTGTAGCGGAGTCTCTGGAGCGGGGTGCACGTTGGCCGACGCGTGGGGATTGCTAGCGCTGGTCGTTGAAGATTCGGCCTGTGTGGCCGGCGCCGGCGCCGCCTTTAACGTGATCGTGAAAAAGTCCTTGCGCACTTTCACTTGAGCGCTGCCGCGCATTTCTTTCGGTACCGCCTGAGGGTTGTCGCTAAAATGGACGACACCCTGCGCATCGGTCCATTGGTAGAGATCGGCACTTGCGGCGGCCACAGCCGAAGCAAACAAGCACAGGGCAATCAGTGTTAGTTTGATCATGGTGCGCCTCGATTGTGATTGATTATTTTTGCGCCGGTGGCGCCGCATCGATCCGTGACAGCAATCCGCCGTTGAATACCAAGATCGATCCATCGGCATAGAGCCATTGCTCTTCACGTTGGTTGCTGTTGCTTACCTGGTTTCTGTTTGGCTTGGCTGCACCTGTGTTGGTGGCGCTGCGCGTGCGGGTTACCCGCACCGGCTCCCCCATGATCTTTCGCACCTCGAAGGTGTTTAGCCCGGCGATCGGTTGGCGCTTGAGCGCGGCCTCTTTCATGGCCGCCGACCAGGGTTGCGACTTGATCCATTCGACCCGCTGGCTTTCTTCGGCCTCAGCCTGCTCTCCCTTGAGCCGCTCATTGGCAAGCGGATCTTGAGTGACGATGGTCGCGTTGAGATGTTCGTGAAATGCTTCGGGTCGAATGTAGCCGTCTTTACCGGATTCGAAGTGGACCTTGTAGAATGGGTTGTCAGTGGCGCGGCCGACGAGTTCGGTAATATCAAACGCCTCGTTCGCTTTGGGCTGAAATGCAGGCGCGTTGGCCGCCGGTCTGGCATAAAAAGTCGGCAGTCGATTGTCCAGCGGTACGGCCCAAAAGGTTTTGCCAACCCGCGTGGCAAAGGCATCGAGCTGCTTGGGCGTGTAACGCGCGGCGCTGGCCAACATCGGCAAAAATATCATGCCGAGCACAGCCGCCGCCAAAATATTCCAGCCGTTTCGCCTCTTCACGCCGACTAGCTTAGCGAAATAGTTGCCGAGAACCAAGCTCATGGTAGCATTAGACGTCAACGGGCGGCATTTGCTAGCGGCAACGATCGCGCAAAAAAAAGGGGATACCGGCCAACGGTATCCCCGAAAATAACTGGTTGCGGGGCCGGGATTTGAACCCGGGACCTCAAGGTTATGAGCCTTGCGAGCTACCAGACTGCTCCACCCCGCGACACAAAAGAATGTTAGAACGATAGATGTAGCCTGCGTCGCACCGAGAGTCAAGTTAGGAGAAGAGAGAATGGCCGAAAATTTCCGCAATCCGTTGCCCACTGTCGACATTATCATCGAGTTGCACGAGGGAATCGTGCTCATCGAGCGCAAAAACATCCCGCACGGTTGGGCGCTGCCGGGAGGGTTTGTCGACTACGGCGAAAGCCTTGAGACCGCGGCCGTGCGCGAAGCCAAAGAGGAAACATCGTTGGCTGTCACCCTCGTCGAGCAGTTTTACACCTACTCCGATCCGCAGCGCGATGTGCGTCATCACACGCTGGCCACGGTTTACATTGCGACGGCGAGTGGCACGCCGCGCGGCGCCGACGACGCCAAAGTGGCGCGGGTGTTCAATGAAAATAATTTGCCGAGTCCGATTGTCTTCGATCACCCGCGCATCCTGCGCGAGTATTTCGAATACAAAAAGACCGGCCAGCGGCCGCGGCCTTGAGATCTCAGCTCAGTTTTGCCACCGCTGCCGCGATGCGGTTGCAGCCTTTTTCAATGTCTTCAAGCGAAGTCGCGTAGGAAAAACGAATGTGCTGCTGCGAGCCGAAATCTTCGCCCGGCACGCCGGCGACTTTGGCTTCCTCTAGAAAGTAGTCGGCTACGTCGCAGGGGGTTGAGAGTTTCTTGCCGTTGGCAGTTTTTCCGAGCAGGCCGCTGATGTTCGGGAACACATAAAATGCGCCTTCGGGTTTTAAGCAGGTAATGCCTTCGATGCCGTTGAGCTTGGCGACGATCGCGTCGCGCCGCTTGTGAAACTGCTCGACCATGCGGGTGACCACGTCCTGCGCGCCACGGATTGCTTCTAATGCGGCATATTGGGCGATGGACGTGGGATTCGAGGTGCTCTGGCTTTGGATTTTGCCGGCTGCGGCAATGACGTCATTCGGACCGATGGCATAGCCGATACGCCAACCGGTCATCGCATAGGTCTTCGATACGCCATTGATAATAATCGTGCGCTCGCGCAAAGCCGGATTGAGCGCGACGATGTTGTGCCCCTGGAAATCGCCGTAAACGATTTTTTCGTAGATGTCGTCGGCGAAAATCAGACAGTCGTGTTTTTGTAGCACCGCAGCAATAGCAACTAGCTCTTCGCGATTGTAGGTCGCGCCGGTGGGGTTGCACGGGCTATTCAAGAAGAACACGCGTGTCTTGGGTGTCAACGCCGCCGCCAACTGCGCGGCCTTGATGCGAAAGCCGGTCGACTCATCGGTGGGGATCAACTTGGGCACGCCGCCGGCGAGGAGCGCCATGTCGGCGTAGCTCACCCAATAGGGAGCCGGAATCAACACTTCGTCGCCCGGGTTCACCGTGGCTTGCAACAAATTGTAGAGCGAATGTTTGGCGCCGACGCTGACCAGCACGTCGTCTTTGCGATACTCCAGGCTGTACTCGTTTTTGTATTTATCGACGACTGCCTGGCGCAGCGGCTCGATGCCTTTGACATCGGTGTATTTGGTCAGCCCTTTGCGCAGCGCTTCGATGGCGGCGGCCTTGATATGTTCGGGCGTGTCGAAGTCCGGTTCGCCGGCAGAAAAATTCACGACGTCGACGCCCTCGGAGCGGAGCTTGCCGGCTTTGGCGGCGATCGCCAGGGTGACCGATGGCTTGATCAGTTTGGTGCGGTCGGCTAGTTGAGTCATGCGGAGGAATCCTTAACGGCTGAATTTCTTCTGCAGCTTTCTAAGCACGTTGTCGGGCACGAGGCCGGTGACGTTGCCGCCCAGACTTACCACTTCTTTGACCAGGCGTGAGCTGATGTAGAACTCCGACTCGCCGGTCATCATGAAAAAAGTCTCCAGTTTGGGTTTTAAGCGATGGTTCATCATCGCCATCTGAAACTCGTACTCGAAATCGGAAACCGCGCGCAAGCCGCGGATGATCACCGTGACGTTCTTGCGCTCGGCATAGTCGACCAGCAGGCCCTGGAACGAGTCTGCCTGCAGGCGATCTTTTTCGTCGCGAAAAACTTCATGAATCATTTGAATGCGCTCGTCGACGGTAAATAGCGAGCGATCTTTGTCCGGGTTGGTGGCGATGGCGACGATAACTCGATCGAACACCCGCAGCGTGCGGCGCACCAAGTCGACGTGCCCGTTGGTAATGGGGTCGAAGGACCCCGGATAGATCGCGACGCTGTCACTGGCCATGGTTAAGGTTTCCTCGCTCTGAAAGAGTTTCAAGATTGCTGCGAAAAAATGATAGCACCGTGTCGCCGTAGCGCCGCTGGTCGCTGCGCGCAAGCGAGGCGTAGCTCGCCTCGACCTTGTCGCGCACGCTATGTTCGGCGACGATCACGCCGCTGGCGCTCAATATTTTATCTTGCGCGATTTGCGCGAGGGTTTTCGGCACCAGTGCTTCACCATAGGGCGGGTCGAGAAAAATAATATCGAACTGCCGCCGTAACTCCGCCTGTTTTCTCAATGCGCGTTGGGCCGGCGCGTTTATGACGGTAGCTTTTTCTTGCAAGCCAAGCCGCTCGATATTCTCGCGCATCCACTGCACCGTAATTTTGGACGACTCCACCAACACGGCGTGGGCGGCGCCGCGGCTTAAAGCTTCGATGGCCAGATTTCCCGTCCCAGCGAACAGATCTAAAACCCGCGCTCCAGATAACTCGTGGGCAAGAATATTGAACAAAGATTCCTTGACGCGATCGGCCGTCGGCCTAACGCTATTGCCTTTGGGTGCTTTCAGGCGTTGGCCGCGCGCGTTTCCCGCTATGACGCGCATGATTCATCGCTCACAACGACACTACCGAAGGCCGCGCCACTTTGAAAGCGCTGCTGCGCAGCTTTTTCCTGGTCGAAGGGAACAACTCTGTCGATTAGCGGTCGTACTCCGGTCGATTCCAGCCAGCGCCAAACCTGCTCGAAGTCCCGGTGGCTGCCGTGAGCGGCGCCAAAGATTTGCAGATGGTTCCAAAAGATCCGGCGCAGGTCGGTTTGCGGCTGGGCGCCATTTAGTGCGCCTGCCGTCGCTAGGCGGCCGCCGCGCGCTAAACAAGCGAGCGTCTGGCTCCAGCTGTCGCCGCCCGCGAAGTTTATCGCAACGTCAGCGCCATGTTTGGCCGTGACGCCGCGCACTTCCTTTGGCAGATCGGCCTTGCTCCAGTCGATGGCGTAAGCGGCGCCCAGCGCCTGAGCCGCTGTTAGATGATTGGCATTGTCGGACGCAGCGATGACATGGGTGCCCATCTGCATTGCAATTTGCAAGGCGGCAACTGCCACGGCATCGCCAAGGCCTGTGAGCAAAACGATGTCGCCTGGTTGCAGACGAGCCAAGCTTACGAGCAAGCGCCAGGCCGTAGCATGCGCTGAGCTAACAGCGGCCGCTTGCGCCCAAGAAATGTCAGCGGAAAAGCACCAACAGTTTTGTGCGCTGGTCGTCCATTCGCGCTCGCCGATTGCGTTAATACAGGCTGCGGCAGGGGAGAGCGCGACGCGGTCGCCGGGCTTCAAGTGAGTCACCGCTGCGCCGGTCTCAACCACGATGCCCGCGCGGCCATGGGCGTGTTGGCCCAGGGCGACTGCGCGCATCGCGATCACGATATTGCCAAGACCGGGCTGTGCAAGGATTTGCGTGTGATTCGGAACGGCGTTCAGCGGCGACTCCTGTGCGGATCATTTTTGGTTAGCAAGAACTGAAAATAGTGTCAAAGGCGAGGCGAACTACGAAACCGGAAACGCGGAAAGCGGAAACGGCGCACCGCATGCAATGCGCTTTTGACACGCGGCGAACTTGTCAGGCGGAAAATGACGTGCCGCAGCCACAGGTGCCGGTGGCGTTGGGATTGGTGAATTTAAATCCGCCGCCATAGAGGCCGCTGACGAAGTCGATCACGGTGCCTTTGAGGTAGGGTGCGCTATTGGCATCGACGTAGACTTTCACGCCGTCGGCATCCACGACAATGTCTTCGGGTTTCGGTTCGTGATCGAAGCTCAGCTTGTAAGAAAACCCGGAACAACCGCCATCGGTGACCGAGACCCGCAGCGCCTGGTCATCTTTGCGGTCGCGCGCCAACAGGGTCTTTACCTGGCGTACCGCGCTTTCCGTGAGCGAAAGGTCAACCTGGTTTTCCATATGTGAAAATGGTAAGTCCGGGCGCGCTTTTAGTCAAGGCGGGCGGCAGCTCAGTTTTCGAAGAGCGCCTGGACGAACCGAGCCGGCTCGAAGGGCTGCAGGTCTTCGATGTCTTCACCCACGCCAACGTATCGAACCGGCACGCCGAGCTCTTCTTGGATGCCGATGATGACACCTCCCTTGGCGGTGCCATCGAGCTTGGTCAGGACGATGCCGCTAATGGCGGTGGCTTCTTTGAATACCCGCGCCTGCTGCATGCCATTTTGGCCGGTGGTGGCATCGATGACGAGCAGAGTTTCATGGGGCGCGTCCGGCTGTTCGCGGACGATGATGCGGCGGATTTTTTTGAGCTCTTCGATCAAGTGGACCTTGGTGTGGAGCCGGCCGGCGGTATCGATCAGGACAACGTCGACGGCGCGATTCTTGGCTGCCTGCAGGCCGTCGTAGACCACAGCCGATGGATCGGCCCCCGCTTTGTGTTTGATTACTTCGACGCCGGCGCGCTGGCCCCAGGCCTCGAGCTGCTCGATGGCGGCGGCGCGAAAGGTGTCGCCGGCAACCATTAAGACTTTTTTCTCTTGGGCGCGGAACTGGGCGGCGATCTTGCCAATGGTGGTCGTCTTGCCCACGCCGTTGACGCCGAGAAAGAGGATCACCCAGGGGCGCACCGAAAGTGCCGGCTTCTGCGCGCCGTTGGTTTTGCTTTGCAGCATCCCGATCATCGCCTGCTGCAGACGTTTGGCCATCTCCTCGCCGACGTTCTCGCCATTGGCCGGCACGTTTCGACGCAGGGCGGCCATCAATTTGTCGGTTGCTTTGACACCGACGTCCGCGCCGATCAGCACTTCCTCCATGGTGTCCAAAGTCGCGGCGTCCCAGCGGCTGGTTTTAAAGACAGTGGTGACTTTTTCGACGAAGGTTTCTTTGCTCTTGGTTAAACCTTGTTTGAGTCTTTGGAAGAGAGATAGCCCGGCCATGCAGATGTTCTAGACGTTTTGGCCGCGGATTGGAAGTGACGCTTTTGCGGCGAATGCCGGGTTCAAATTCAAGATGAACTTCGAACCTAAAAAGCTAGGCTTAGAAGGGGCTGACGCTATTGCATGCGCACGGAAACCACTTTGGAGACGCCGGGCTCGGCCATGGTGATGCCGTAGAGCATCTCGGCGGCTTGCATGGTCTTCTTGTTGTGGGTGACCATGACGAACTGCGAGTGCTCGCTCATCTCTTTGATCATCTCGTTGAAGCGGTCGACGTTGGCATCGTCGAGCGGCGCGTCGACTTCGTCAAGGAAGCAAAACGGACTCGGTTTGGTGAGGAAGATCGCAAATAACAGACTGACCGCGGTGAGCGCCTTTTCACCGCCGGAGAGCAGTGAGATCGACTGCAGTTTCTTGCCTGGCGGCTGGACCACGATGTCGATGCCGGTTTCCAGATAATCGTTCTCGTCGGTGAGCACGAGCTTGGCTTTGCCGCCGCGGAACAGCCGCGGAAAGATGGCCTCGAATTTTTCGTTGATCGCTTCGAAGGTCTCTTTGAAACGGAGGCGGCAAATGCGATTGAGCTTGACGATGGTCTGCTGCAGGTCGGCGATGGATTTTTCCAGGTCATCTTTCTGCTGGCTCATGAACTGAAAGCGGGTCGTCAGCTCTTCATATTCGCCGATGGCCGCCAGGTTGACCTCGCCCATACGTTCCAGGCGGCTGCGCAAGTCTTCGATTTCCGCCACCAGGTCATCGCGCACCGGGGCTTCATTGGCAGAGAGGGGAATCAAACTCATCAGATCGACATCGTATTTTTCGCGCAGATTGTCCGCCACATGCTGAAAATTGATGCGTTTCTCCGCCAACTGGAGCTGCACACGGTTGCGTTCTTCTTGGCAGCTTTCGCTAAGAGGACGGAGCTCCTTGATGGTCTCATCGATTTCTGCCAGGTTCATGGAGATGTTGCGGTAGCGTTGCCGGTCCGCCTGCAGCCGTTCTTCCATCTCCTGCAACCCGCTGCGCAGCGAGCCGAGTTCTTGTTCGGATTCGACCAGCGCGGCCTCGACCTCGGCGCGGCGTTTTAGCACCTCGTTGATCTGCCCGTTGCGCGATTCGATTTGCGCGCCGGTCTCTTCTTGCAGCTTTAAACGGTTCTCCAGATTGTGATGGGTGTTTTGCTTCTTCTCTCCCAACGCGGCGTTGCGGATACGCGATTGGGTCACTTCGGAGTCCAAGCGCTGCACCGATTGGCGCAGCGCGTTGCAGATCTCTTGTTTGGCTGCCAGCGCCTGCTCGCGCTCGATTTTTTCCTGCAGGCGGCTTTCACTGTCACTTTGGGCTTGGTGAACTTCTTCGTGGAGCTTTTCCAGGGTGGAGCTGAGGTCGCTCTGTTCTTTAGTCAAGGCACGCACGGTTTGCTCCAGCCGCTCGCTGTCGCTCTTGGCGGCACGATGCTCATGTTCGAGCCGAACCCGCTCGATCTCCAAGCGGTGCAATTCGCCGCGCAGGATTGCCTGGCGTTCCTGGGCCTGCGCCAGCTCCGCTTCGACGAGGGTGCTCTTCTCGGTTTCGCCGCAGAGCTGCTCGTCGATTTCATCCAGTTGGGTTCTTAGCTCGCGAATGCGCCGGCGGTGGGTGAGAAAGCTGCCTTCCAGCGAACTGTTGCTGCCGCCGGTGACGATGCCCATGGAGTCGATCACTTCGCCGTCAGGGGTGACCAGGGTGCAGTAAAAGCCGTTGCGGTTCCACAGGGCCAAACCAGAGATAAGATCACGCACGACCACAACATCGGCGAGCAGATATTCGGCAACATCGCGGTAGCCCTCTTTAACCGAAACCATCTCCATCAACGGCCCGACGACCTCCGCCTCGCTCAAGGGCAGCGGTTTGTGCTGCTTGCGCGCGAGATGGAGCGGGATGAAGCTGCCGCGGCCCGAAGCCTGCTGCTTTAAATACTCGATTGCCTCAATCCCCTGTTCATGGCCTCTGACGATGACGTACTGTAGGCGATCGCCGAGCACCGCGGTGAGGGCTTTTTCGTAGAACTCCGGCGCGTCGATCACCTCGGCGACCAAGCCATAAATGCCGTTGGCCTGATTCTCTTGCTGTTTCTTGAGCATGATCGCGCGCACGCCCTCTTGATAGCCCTCGTAGTTTTTCTGCAAGTCCTCGAGGGATAGGAGGCGCGAGCGGCTTTGCTGGCCCTGTTCTTTGAGGCCGGCGATCTTGCGCGCCTGCTCGCTGCGGGTCGCGCTTAGGGTGTGGATGCTGGCGCCCACCTGCTCGACTTCCAACTCCCTTTGGCGTGCCTCATCGAGACAGTTGGCCAAGGCGCGCTCCGCTTCGTCATGCTTTTGGGCCGAGGTTTGCGCCGCCGTTTCGGCGTTCAGCTGCTCTTCTTGGCTGCGCACGAGCTCGGTGCGCAGCTCGCCGCAGCGCCATTCTTTGGCGCGCAGATCGTTTTTCAGATAGGCGATCTGGTTGGCGATCTCGATCAGCTCGTTTTTTTCCTGGTCAATTTCGGCGCTCTGGGAGCGGATGTCGGCGTGAAGTTTGGCCAGCTCATCTTCTTTTTCCTGTAGAAAAGAAGCCTCGAACAATGATAGCTGCACGAAGCTTTCTTTGGCGCTGCTAAGATCGTTAATCTCCTGGGCGAGGCTCTGGAGCTTCTGCTCCAACTGCCGCAGGGCCGCGCGCGCTTCGCTTTCGCTGTTCTGGAGCTGGAGCAAGTCGCGCTTAGCAAAATCGATGTTTTGTTCGTGGCCCTGAATATCGGCCTTGCGCGCGTAGAGAGTCTCTTGCTGCGCGCCGATCTCGCGGTCGGCTTCCATCATCGACAGCCGCACCGTTTCACTTTGGGCTTCCTTGCCGCGCAGGGAAGCGATGTGCGCTGCCAATTGGTTTTCGGTTTCGTTTAGTTGGTTTTCTTGGTGCGCGATCTCTTGCTCGAAGCTCTGGCGCTGCAAAGCAGCGTAGGTCAAGTCTTTCTTTCGGAGCTCGGCGCGCAGGCTGCGATAGCGCTCGGCTTTGCGCGCTTGCAGCTCCATGCTGCGGATCTGGCGCTCGATCTCGCGCACGATGTCGGTCACGCGAAACAGATTTTGCTGGGTGCGTTCCAACTTGCGCTCGGCGACGAGCTTGCGGCTCTTATATTTGCTGGTGCCGGCGGCCTCCTCTATCAAGACACGCCGGTCTTCCGGCTTGGAATTGACCAATTCGTCGACCCGCCCCTGCTCGACGATCGAATAGGCCTTATTGCCGATACCGGTGCCCAGAAACAGCTCGACCACGTCTTTCAAGCGGCATGGCGTCTTGTTGATGGCGTACTCCGATTCGCCGGAACGAAACAGCCGCCGCGTAATCGAGATTTCACTATAATTGGCATAGTCAGCCGGCCCGCGGCCATCTTCATTGTCGAAGGTCAAGGAGACCTCAGCCATGCCCGTCGCCGGCATGGAATCGCTACCGGCGAAGACTACGTCTTCCATCTGATGGCCGCGCAGATGGCGCGCACTCTGCTCACCCATGGCCCAGCGCAGGGCATCGACAATGTTCGATTTGCCGCAGCCGTTGGGGCCGACCACCGCGGTGACCCCTGGGTTAAGCTCCAGGATGGTCTTTTGGGCAAAAGACTTAAAGCCCAACATTTCAAGACGTTTGAGTCGCATAGCTAAGTTTTGTGACAGGCTATTGCGCCAACGGGGAGGCGCTTGGCTCACCGAAACTTATTTCACAATGAATCGACCCTGTCAAGCAAGATCACAACATAAAGTATGCGCTGTGGATAAGTCACCACAATATGTTGATAACTGGTCGACGAATAGGCAATAGCAGCCGAGCCGGACGCAGCGATGCTAGGCATTTCAAATCGCTTATCCGCTAGTTATGACCGGATTTGCGAAACGATTTTAGATTTCTAAAAGCTCGGTGTTCCAGTACGAGCTATCCACAGTGTTGAGGAACGGCATCCATTCGCGGTAGCGCGACAGGCTGAAGGTCTCCTGCATGAACGGTGTCCACTTGGGCTTGAAGGGCTTGCGGATGAGCGGCATGCTCGCTTGCTGCGGCGTGCGCCCGCCCTTGCGCCGATTGCATTCGTGGCAAGAGCAGACGACGTTTTCCCAGGTTGAGGTGCCGTTCTGAGATCGCGGAATCACGTGGTCGAGGTTTAACTCCTGTCTGGGCAAACGGCGGCCGCAATATTGGCAGGTGCAATTGTCGCGAGCATAGATATTGTACCGGCTGAAGCGCACCTGGCGCTTGGGCACCCGGTCATAGCCAACCAACAGAACCACTCTTGGCACACGGATAACCCGATTGACTAGGCCGATGGTTTCATCGTTGGCGGCGATCGCCAGCTCGCTCCAGCTGGCGAAGTCAAACGTCTGATACTGTTCGTTTACAGCCTCGGCAATCCCCTGATACATTAAGGTGAAGGCGCGGCGCAGCGAGGTGACGTGAATGGGCAGATAGGAGCGATTGAGAATCAGGACCTTGGTGTTAAGTATCGAATATGTTGGCGCGGTGGCCGGAAAACTCATAGAGTAGCCTTCCTGTTGACTTATTCGAAGTCAGTCTTATTCAGAGTTACTGCCTTTGAGGGTAGCGGTCGTGGCCGGCAATGTCAATTACGCAGGTGACGCGTAAATCATACTTGAAGTTAAGGACCTTTTGCTCTAATGTAGCGGCAACCACCACCCGATGACCGTCACGGATCTCCACTTCACGGTTATGAGGTCCGCATCTCTCGGCGCCTCTTTTTTTTTCACGGAACCTAAAATCACTAGAACATGAAGCAAGAGATTTTTATCAATTCGACGCCCCAGGAGAGCCGCATCGCCATTATGGAAGATGGCTTGCTGGCCGAGTTTCTCATAGAACGCAAAGAGGAAAGGGGCATCGCCGGCAATATCTACAAAGGCAAGGTCGCCCGTGTGCTGCCGGGCATGCAGGCGGCGTTTATCGAAATCGGCATGGACAAGGCGGGCTTCCTGCACGCGTCGGATTTCTACGAAGTGCCCGAAGATGTGCAAATCATCGAAGGCCCGGCCGAGAGCGAGGGCGGCGACGAAAGCGATGGTGAGCTTGAAGAGTCCGAGGAGGACGCGGAGGAGGAGGTCAAGCGGCCGGCGCCCAAGCGCCAGCACCTCTCACGCCGGCTGCCCCTAGAGAAACGGCTCTCGCGCGGCGAGGATATTTTGGTCCAAGTCGCCAAAGATCCGCTCGGCACCAAGGGAGCGCGGGTGACATCGCACATTTCGCTGCCGGGCCGCTATATGGTCTTCATGCCGGGCACCAAGCACATCGGCATCTCGCGGCGCATCGAAAGCGAAGAGGAGCGCAAGCGCTTAAAAGAGATTGCTCAGAACATGGGTACGAGCCATGGCGGTTTTATTCTGCGAACCGCCTGTGAGGGGCGCAGCAAGCGGGAGATCCAGCGCGATCTGGCGTTTTTGGCGCGGCTCTGGAAGGGCATCCAAAAGAAGGCCGCGGGCGCCCCGGCGCCGGCGTTAATCCACCAGGACCTCGACCTGATTACCCGCACCATCCGCGATTTTTTTACCACCGATACCGAGCGCGTAGCGATCGATTCGGCCAAAGACCACAAGCGTATCATCGATTTCGTGCACCACTTCATGCCGCGCTTGAAGTCGAAGATCGAACCCCATGAAGATAAAACGCCGATTTTTGACAGCCAAGGCATCGAAGAAAAAATCACCAAAGCGCTGGAGCGGCGGGTTTGGCTCCGTTCGGGCGGCTACTTGATCATCGAGCGCACCGAAGCGCTAACGGCCGTGGACGTCAATACCGGCCGCTTCGTCGGTAAGCGCAACCAGGAAGAGACCATTCTCAAGACCAACATGGAAGCGGTGCAGGAGGTGGTCCGTCAACTGCGGCTGCGCAATGTCGGCGGCATCATCATCATCGACTTCATCGACATGGAGAAAGAGGCCAACCGCAAGAAGGTCTACGACGCCCTCAGGGAGGCGCTCAAGAAAGACAAAGCGCGGACCAATATTCTCAAGATCTCCGAGCTCGGCTTGATCGAAATGACGCGCCAGCGCAGCCGCGAAAGTCTGGAGAATCAGCTGCTGAGCCCGTGCCCGCACTGTGAAGGACGGGGCAAAGTCAAATCGCCGGTGACGGTGGCCTATGATATTTTGCGCGCGATCGAAAAGCAGCAGGCGAGCTTCGAAGCGGGCAAGAACGTCATCGTGCGCATGCATCCCGATATCGCCAATTTTCTCTACGATGACCGCAGCAAGAGCCTCGACAACTTAGAGGATGAGATCGATCACAAAATAATTATCAAAGTCAGCGCCGAGCTGCGCCACGAGCAGTACGAGATTAGCACGAGCTAAAGCGGGAGAATTTTTCACCACGAAGGCGCGAAGGACACGAAGTTCGGAAAAGAATTTACTGTTTTCTTCTCTTACCTTCGTGCACTTCGCGCCCTTCGCGGTGAAAATCCCTCTTCGGGCTCCAGCGACAAATTTGGCATAAGGTTCAATCAGCGTGAGACAGCGCACTAGTTGAGCGAGACTTGGCTGCGCCGGCCGAACCACCAGGCAATAAAGATCAGCGGTGCGAGCACGAGGGTCATGAGCAAAGTCACGGCCGATGCTTTGTTGATACTGCCGCTGAACCAGTAGCTCCAGATCACCGCCGGCAGCGTGATGTTGTCGTGCACGGCGAGAAAAACCGCGGCGGTCAGTTCGCGGTAAACCAACAGCGCCGTCCAGATCCAAACTGAAAATAGCGTTGGGCGAATCAGCGGAAACAGCACACGCCAAGCGGTGCGCGCCGTCGACAGGCCCGAGACAAACGCTGCTTCTTCCAACTCACGGTGGATTTGCAATAACGAGCCGTTGAGCGCGCGGGTCGCGAAAGCCAAGCGTGCGACGATATAGACGATGGCGATAATCCACACCGAGCCATAGAGCGGCACGTTCTTGCCAATCACGAACAGCGCCAAGAGCAGTGCGCCAATCGCGAGAATTACTTCCGGCAGCGCCTGGGGTAGGAACGCGCCGAACTCGAGCAGATAGCGGACCCGGCTGCGCGAGCGCACGATCAGCCAAGAAATCGTGAAGGCCAACAGTAAAACCGCCAGCGGCACGACCGCCACCAACACCACCGTGTTTTTTAGCCCGCGCGAAACCAGCTCCCAATCCATGCCGTAAAAGTGGGTCATGGAAAACTGCTGCATCGCTTCGAGCGACGGCGGCACGAAGTAGGGCATGAGCGCGGCGTAGGCGATGAGCAGGAGCGGGATGAGCTTGGAGATGAGAGCGTATCCAAGAATCAAAGCCCAGGCGAAGATCGACCAGCGCCCGAGCGGAATCAGCGCCGGCTTGTAGCCTTTGCCGGTGACGACTTCGAAGCGATGGCCTTGGCGCAGCACTTGGCCGTACCAGAGAGTCAGCATGCCTGCGACAACGATCATGAAAGCGCCGACCACACCGGTGATGCCGTATTCTGGCAAGCCAGCGCCCTGGGGGTGGACTTTCAGATAGATAAAGGTGCTGAGCAGGTAGACACGATTGCCCAGGCCGAGTATCGCCGGGATGTCGAATGTGGCGATGCCGATGGTGAAAATATAGATCACTGCAGCAAGAATGCCTGGCCGCGCCAGCGGCAATGTCACGCGCCGAATAATTTTGCCATAGCCCATGCCGTGCACGCGCGCCGCTTCTTCCAGCGACGGATTCATGGCGCGAAACATTTGGGAAGTTAGAATGAAGGCGAGGGCGGCCAGGCTCAGACCTTGGACAAAGCCCATGCCGATGGGCGTGGCGATATTGATCGGCCCGTCGTCGAGACCAAAAAGATCGACCAACCAGCGGTTTAACAGACCGATGCGCGGATGGGCGATCAGCGTCCAGCCCATGGCCGTATAGATACCTGGGATCAATAAGCCCAGCGTCATGATCGCATAGAGAAAAGTTTTCCCCGGCAGCGTCGTGCGCTCCACCAACCAGGCGATCGGTAGACCGATGGCTAAGGCCACCAGCGTTGCGCTGATGGTAAAGATCAGGGTGTTGACAACCACGCTGACAACAAAGGGATCGCCAAAGACTGCGCTGTAGTTGGTGAGCGTATAGACCGCGCTCGGTGTGCCGAGGGCGCCTTTTTGCACACTGACCCAGAACATGGCGATGACCAGCACAAGGATTACCGCCATCGGCAGGGCGGCGAGCGAGAGCAGCGCCGGGGAAGTACCGCCGCTGAAAAGACCGCGAATGCGGGAGGTCATAGGAATGATAATTCCAGATTCAAAATTCCAGATTACAGCTTAGGGATCTGGATAATTTGTAATTTGTAATCTGGAATTTTTCTACTTCTGCCTCAGTATGTTTTCCAACTCCTTCTGGATCGCCGTGTAGTCCTTGAACGACGCCAGCCACTCGGGCGAGTTGATGATCACCTTGCCCTTGGCAGCGCGCACGCGATCGAGCTCGCGCTTGGTCTGGGAGCCGGGGAAAAGGTGCAAGTCCAAACCGTCCATGCGCCAGAGCAGTTCCTGGCCCTCGGCGCTCATCAGGAAATGAATAAACAGGCCGGCGGCGTTGGGCGAGCGAGAGTTTTTCGGTATGGCCGCGTAGCGCATGTGCAGCACGGTGCCTTCTTCCATGACTGCATGGCCCACCGGCGCGCCGGTGCGGCGCGCGACGTTGACGTCGTTGCCGCCGCAGGTAAAGGCCAGCATGATGAACTCGCCGCTGGTGATGCGCTCGACTTCGCCGCAGCGCATCAGACCGGCGATCTGTTTGGAGAGCTTGCGGGTAAAGTCGACGACCTTTTCGCGGCCGAGAAAATCCGGCGTGGCAAACTCACGGATGCCGGCAGCATAAGGCGTCGAGGCGATCTTGCCTTTCCATTTGGGGTTCAACACATCTTCGATCTTTTTCGGAATGTCATTGCCCTTGACGAAGTTGGTGTTGTACTGCACGCCGACGACGGCGGTGGCAAAGGCCACGTGGGTGCCGTCCGCCGCGATCGGGTTGAACTTGCCTTCGGTGGCCGGCTTGTCTTGAATAAATTGATTGTAGGTCGTCGGCCTCATGACCTTGGCGTTCAAGCCGTCGAGCATCGCCTGGGCGTTGCCCAGATAAACGTCGGTGCTAGCGGGTTGTCCCGCGGCGTTTTCTTGGATCACGCGCAGCATGAGCGCCTGCATGTCAGGGCCCGGGGTGTACTGACCTTTGATATCGGTCTTGTATTTCTTGTTCATAGCGGAGACGATCTCTTTGAAGCCTTCGCTGCCGCCAAAGCTCGCCTGTCCCCACTGACCGCGCAGCACGCCTTCTTTCTTGGCGCCTTCGATCAGCTCAGCCAAAGTGGCTGCCCGAGCATAAGATGCCAGCGTGAGTAGGCTTAGCGCGCCTGCCAAAACTCTAACGACCTTCATAAAACCTCCCATCGTTTAACGTGCAAAGACCATAATATCCGCCGGTTCGACTCGAAACCTCAGCACACCGTCGTTAGACTGCGGCAAGGAGCGGTTCTTGCCCCAGAGCAGCTGGCCATTCACTTCGGCGTTGAAAGTGAACTGATCGCCGAGAAATGTGCTCGAAGTAATCTTGCCAACGAACGTGTTGTCGGTGGCGGCACCGTTGGCGATCAACAACGATTCCGGGCGAAAGCCGAGTTTAATTTGCTTTCCGTAAACGCTTGAAGTTTCAATTCTTAGTTTGCCGATGGGCGACGCGACCATGCCTCGCTCGAGGATCTCGCCGTCGAGCCAGTTGACCGAGCCGAAGAAATCGGCGACATCGGCGCTCTTAGGCTTGTGATAGATCTCGGCCGGCGTGCCGACTTGCAAAAGCTCTCCCGCTTGCATGAGGGCGATCTTATCGGCAATCGCCATCGCTTCGATCTGATCGTGGGTGACGTAGAGGACCGTCGAATGAAGCTGCTTGGCGAGGTCGCGAATGCGGCCGCGCACGTCCTCGCGCAGACGCGCGTCGAGGTTGCTGAGCGGCTCGTCCATCAACAATAACTTCGAGCTGACGGCGATGGCGCGCGCCAAGGCGACGCGCTGTTGCTGGCCGCCGCTTAAAAGCGTCGCCGGACGGTCGGCTTGTTCTTCGAGCTGCACTAGGCGCAACGCTTCTTTTACTCGGCTGGCAACTTCGCTCTTCGGGATGCGCTGCGCTCCTTCGGCCAACGGCAAGGCGATGTTTTCAGAGACGGTGAGATGGGGCCAAACGGCGTAGGACTGAAACACCATCCCCAAGCCGCGCTGCTGCGGCGGTATCCAGACGGGCGGCTGATCCGATGAAACCGTTTTGCCGCCGATGGCGATCGCGCCGCCGTCCGGCACTTCGAGCCCGGCGATACAGCGCAATAGAGTAGTCTTGCCCGAACCACTGGCGCCGACGATGACGAACAGCTCGCCCTCGGCGATTTCCAGATCGAGGGATTGGATCGCCGCCACGACGCCGTCGCTGACCGTAAAACGTTTTTGCAGACGGCGGATCGAAATCATCGGTTGCCTAGGATATCAATCTGGCGGCGTGCGGCTGGGCATGTGATCGGTAGGTTACGGCGCAGAAATATTTCGGGTTTCGAGTTCCGTGTTGCGGGTTAATTCGACAAACCCGCAACACGAAACCCGAAACTCAAAACCATTGGATTAATGGTAGTCCGAGTTAGGCAGCGGATTCTTCACCACGTCTTCCAACGTGGTCGCCCGGCTCCACTCGTTGGCGGGGCGGCTGCGGCCGTCGGTGCCGATTTGATCCATGGCGGCATAGATTTCAACCTTGTAACCATCAGGATCGTAAAATTCGACGCCGGGGTTGCCGCCGGGGCCACGGCGGCCTTCGTAGAAGATCTCCACGCCTTTTGATTTCAAAAAGTCACGAATCTTGAACAGCTCGGAGACGCTGGCGACTTCCAACGCCATGTGATCGAAGCCGACCTGGCCGCGCTTGGGAAGCTGGTTTTTCTCGGTCGCCTGGATGAGCGCGATGGTGTGATGGTCGGTGGCGTTACGGAAAAAGACCATGCCGATCTCGTTCTTGTCGGAGAACTTAAAGTTCATGATCTCGGTCCAGAACTTCGCGGTGCGCTCGATGTCGCTGCACGCGTAGACCACATGACCGATTTTTTTGACATTGATCGGGGATTTTTCACTTGCCATAACTTGGCTCCTTTCAGCTTGTTCGACCGCAAAAGCGGCTAAATGTGAAGCACTTTTACCACGGAGGGCATGGGCAAGGCAAAGGAGGCGAAATCGACGAGAGGCACTAGGCAGCAGGCAACAGATTCGGAAAGGCGCCAAAACTCATTCGATGTTCCGAATTGTTGCCTGTTGCCTCTCGCCTGTTGCCTTGATTTATCTCCGACCAAACTTCGCCAACAGCTTGCGCCCGTAGCCGCGCAAGCTGTTCTCGTCGAGCGAGCGCCGCTTCATCATATCGAGGCGGATCATCTTCCATTGCAGGCTTTTGGCTAGCGATTGGCGCTCGCCCTCGTCTTCGACATGCTTGAGCAGATCTTCGAGGATGTGGATGTCATTCATCAGTTCGGCTTCGGGCGGCAGGACGCGGGCGTTCTTGAGAACGTGATAGGCCATCCGCAAATCTTCCGGGAGATTGCTGTAGTCCTCGATCTCCAGGGGTCTACCCTTGCCGGCGAGGTTGTCGAACTTGCCGTTGCGTTGGGCTTCTTGAATGCGCTGCTCGGCGAGCCGTTCGATGAAGCCGACGGCGCCAGTGGGCGGGTTGAAGCGTCGGGTAGGCATTATTTCGGGTTCATTTCTTCCGGCGGTTTCACATGGCGGAACATCAAGAAGAACGCCACATCGTTGACCAATTGTAACCCGCCGCCGATGAACAAGGGAAGGGCCAGTAGGCCGCTTTGCATCAGATAGGTCGCGATGGTTGGGCTAATGCCAAACGGGACCACGCGCGCGAGACTGGTGACCCCGGCTGCCGAGCCGCGCTCGTTTGACTGCACCATGGCCATGGTGAACGAAGCGCGCAGCGGATTGTCCATGTAGGCGAAGTAGGAACGGATCGACAACAAGACTGCGGCGCTAAAGAATGTCGGCGCGAAGGGGATGGAAAGATAAATGATCGAAGCCAGGCCGTGGGAAAAGGCCATGGTGCGCACGATGCCGATGTAGCGGGCAATGATCGGCGCGCTGAGGAACGATAGGGCGGCCAAAAAATTTGCGATGAAAAACATGAAGCCAAGGGATTTGAGCTCGACGCCGAAGCGCAGAAAAAACCAATAGGCCACCAGCGAGCCGGCTAAGCCTGCGCCGAAGTTATCGACGAAGGCGAGGATCGACATCTTGGTGACGAAGACGCCGGTAGCCTTGGAGATTTTTTTCTCGGCGGTGCGCACCTGCACTTGTTCGCTGATCTTGCTGTAGACCAACAGCAGCACGACGCTAAAAAGGATCGTGAAAATGAACAGCGGCTTGTAGGAAGCCACCGCGTCCCAGGACCATTTTTCTTGCAGATACTGCGGCAAGCCCGCCGCCAAAGCGCCGAGCGAGCCCATGACCGAGCCGACGAAGGAGTTGAAGGCGAAGATCTGATTGCGATTTTCCGGCCGGCATTTCTCCGCGAGCAGGGCTTCTTCGACTGGGTTGAACGGCCCGCCGCCGGAGCCGCCGCCACCCGATCCGCCGGCGCCGACGTTGGCGATGATTACGGCCAACAAGATAAAAAACAGGCTGCTAAAGAAGACAAATATCGCGTTGGAGACGATCGTCAGCACGGCGAGCAGCATGAGAATTTTTCGCCGGCCATAGCGGTCGGACAGATAGCCCCAGACCGCCGTCAGCAAAGCGCCGCTCAGATACGCAACCGAAAAGATGACGCCGATGGTGATGGTCGAGTAGCCCAAGCGGTCGAGATAGATCGCGAAAACGACGTTGAGATAGGAGAAGGCGAAGGCGCGGATGCCGCGCGAGGCCATCAACAGCTTGGCGTCGCGGTGTAGCTCAGCGAGGAGGTTCATGGTCACGCAGCTGCGGCTTTGGCCTGTTCTTCGGGCGGCCGGACATTGCGGAATAGATAGTAGAAGATGCCGTCATGGGCCAGCTGCAAAAAGCCACCCAAGGCGATCGGGACGTTCAGCGAAAACGCTTGCATCATGTAGGCCGACAGCGTTGGGCTAATCGATACCGGCACGTGACGCGACAGGGTTGTGATGCCTGCCGCTGAGGCGCGGTCTTCGGGCCGGACCACACCCATAATAAAAGAGCTGCGCAGCGGATTGTCCATGTAGGCGAAAAACGAGCGCAGCACCATCATGGCCGCAGCCACGGTAAACGTCGGTGCCAGCGGCAGACAAAGATAGAGCAGCGAGGCTAAGCCATGGGACCCTGCCATGGTGCGCACCACGCCGACCCTGCGCGCGATGACCGGCGCGGCAAGAAAGGACATGGCGGCCAGCAAATAAGAGAGAAAAAACATGAAGCCCAGCGACGTGAGCTCGACGCCGTAGCGAATGAAAAACCAGTAGGACAAGAGCGGGCCGATCATGCCGGCGCCCAGATTGTCGATCATACCGAGGAGCGACATCCTGGTGACGAAGCCGAAGCGGGTGCGCACGGTGGCGGTTTTTTTCACCCGCGCCTGGGGCACATGGTGCTCTTCGATGGTGCTGTAGGCGAGCAGCAGGACGACGCTAAAAAGCGCGGTTAGAACAAACAGCGGCTTGTAGGAAGCGATCGGCTGCCAGCCCCAACTCTGTTGCAGATAATGCGGCAGGCCGCTGACCAGCGCGCCCAACGAGCCCATGATCGAGCCGACAAAAGAGTTGGTGCTGAAAACTTTATTGCGTTCTTCCGGCGTGCATTTTTCAGCTAGCAACGCGAGCTCCACCGGGTTCATCGGCCCGCCGCCCTGGCCGCCGCCGCCTGAGCCGCCGGCGCCGACGTTGGCGATGATCACCGCGGCAAAGATAAAAATTAGATGGCTGAAAAAAATGTAAATCAAATTGGAGACAATCGTCAGCACGGCCAAGAGCATAAGAATCTTTTTGCGGCCGTAGCGATCCGAAAGATAACCCCAAACCGCGGTCATGACGGCGCTGCTGCCGTAGGCGGTGGAGATAATCAGGCCGACGGTGACCGTCGAGTAGCCGAGCTGACTGAGATAGATCGCGAAGATGACGCCGAGATAGGAGAATGCGAAGGCGCGGATGCCGCGCGAAGTCATGAGCACGAGGACATCGCGCTGCAGATTGCCGAAGAGGCGCTGGATCATTTAGCTCGGTTCTTTTCGTAGTACTCGCGCTCGTAATCCAACTCGGTGCGGATGCCGATGGCGTGGAGGGCGTCGTTGGCTTGATCCAGTGACGTGCTCGGGCGCACGGCGTGAGCGGGCCGGGCCAATGTAGCATAAAGTTTCGCGGTTGACATGAAGAAAGTCAGCGCCGTCAGGGGCGTCATTTTGAGGCTTCGTTCGCCGCGGCGAATCTGTCGTTCGCCCCAGGCACCGTGAAAACACTCGACCGGAATGGCGCTCGCTTCGGTGGGCACAGTCTTGATGACCTCAGTAAGTTCGGCGGCGATCTTTGGCGTCAGCGACCAGGCGCCCAGCAGTCCATCCGCTTTGGCCAATTGGGCCAACGCTAACTCGATTTCGTCGACGCTCAACTCGCCGTCGCTGCCGTAGCCGAACACACTCCAGATCGTCCGGTGACCGCGCCTTTCCAGCTCCGCGAACGCGGCAAGCATGATCGAGTCCGCCAACGGGCTGCGCAAACCGGGCTCATGCCCTTGCGCCAGCGAATCGCCGCCGACGTCGAGGCCGACCAAGAAGTCGGTCTTTAATTCTTTCATCGCCACTTCGAGCCCCGCGACTACTCCCGCGGCGCCGCCGTTGATGTCGACGAGCAGTGCTTCGCGACTTAGCACCGCTGCCATCTTCGCTTCGGCGAAGGGAACCCCGGTGCTGGTTTGACTCTGCGCGTTGGCGAGCCAGGCAAATTCATGCAGCGGTTTTACGTTGCGGGTTTCGCTCAGCTTGCGTGGCCCAGGAATCGGATCGTAAACGTTGCGCTCCCAGGAAAGGCCGCCGAGGGAAAATTCCAGGCCGCAGAATTCCAAAAAACGTGCGGCGGCTAGCGCGCCGACCACGTCGCCGCCACCGCCGACACCGATAACGAGGACGCGCTTGGAAGCGCGGATGAGATCTTCAAGAGATTCGCTGGTTGTTGTTGCTTTCATGTGTGTGGGGTTAGAGTGTGCGTGAAGGTCGGGGGATGTTTCACCCCTAAGACACGAAGGAAACGAAGTTCGGAAAAGGTTTTATTTTCTTTGTTTACCTTCGTGATCTGCGTGTCTCCTTCGTGGAGAAAAGTCTATTTCGGAATGTGCGTGTCTTGCCCAGGCACGGGCTTGGCAATCGCCTCGTCGAGCGACGTCACCCCATGCCATTCGTGCGGCGGGCGCACGCGGCCGTCGCTGCCGACTTGATCGACGCCCCAGTAGATCTCCAGTGAATTGTTATCGGGGTCGCGGAACTCGACCGCGATTTGGCAGCCGGCGCGGCGCCGGCCTTCGAAATCGATCTTGGCGCCGTACTCCCGCAGCCGATCGCGCGCCCGCAGCACTTCGCCGAGCGTCGGCACTTCAAAGGCGAGATGGTGCAGCTCGCGATGATTGTTCTTGCCGTCGCCTTGGCCGACCAGAGCCAGGCAATGGTGATCGCTGTTGCAGCGCAAAAACACCATGCCACCGGGCATCATCTCTTCCGGGTAAACATCGGAGACTTTGAAGCCCAGCACGCGGGTGTAAAAGTCGGTGGCGCGCTCAAGCTCGGTGACTTGCAAAACGACATGGCCGACCTTGGCGATGTGAAATTCCATGCCCTTGGGCGGCGCCATGCTTTTTAGTTTTTCGATGTTAACGGCCATGGCAGTTTCCCATTCTAGTGTGCTGGCTCCCGGAGTCTGAGCTCACGAAGGACACGAAGCTCACGAAGTTAAGAGAAGAAAATCGAAAAATTTGCCTCCGAACTGCGGGTCCCTTCCTGTGCTCCTTCGTGGTGAAGTTTAAGTTTTATCCGCAACCAGCACGCGCAAGCCAAGCCTGCCTCTCTACGACGGTCGCGAAGGCATGAGATTATTCGCCCGCAGAAAATCGACAACAAAGCCATCGAATGTCGCCGGGTCTTCGATGTTACAGGCGTGGCCGGTCTTGGGCAGCACTTTGTGCACTGCGCCGGGAATCAGCGAGGCGGTTTTCTTGCCGCCGGCGAGTGAATTGTCGTACTCGCCGTTGACCACCAGCGTTGGCACTTTCATGGTAGGCAAACGCGGCGTCATGTCGAGGCCGCCGCGGGCGCGAAAGATCTGGCCGATGGATTCGCCCGACAACCATGGGTCGCGCTCGACAAAGGTGTTGAGCAGATACCTGCCGAGCTTGGAATCGGCAAATTCCGGTGCCACCAACTCGCGCAGGTGTTTGATGTGATACTGTGCGATGCCGTCTTTGGTATAGCCGCGAATGCGCTCGTCGATGGAACCGCCGGGGCCGCTGCTGCCGCCGACCAGAATGATCGCTTTGAACATTTCGGGGTGATCGAGTCCGAGCAGCAGCGCCATGCCCGAGCCAACGCTGACACCGCCGAGGATCGCCTCTTTGATATTCAAATCGCGGCAAACCGCCAGCACGTCGTCGGCCATTTGCGCCAACGAGAAGGGTGTCTCCGGTTTATCCGAGCGCCCGTAGCCGCGAATGTCGATGCCGACCACTTTGAAGTAGGTCGAGAAGTGGGCGATCTGGTACATCCACAAATTGTGGTCGAAGGGGTTGGCGTGGACCATCACAAACGGGAAGCCCTCGCCGGAGATTTCGTAATAGATTTTGACGCCGTTGGAATTGGTGTAAGGCATAGATTTTTCTATCCGCTGCGGCGTTTTGTTGTCAAGCAAAGCGACCAAAGTGGTTATCCGCTGAGTTTGGCTTGCTATCCGGAGATAAGTTTTGATAGAGCATGCCGCATGGGTAAACGGCTCGGTATTTTCTGTCTGGTCATGCTTTGCTGGCCAACGATCCCTGTCTCTGGCCAGGAGTTACAGAAGATTCGCATTTCCTATTCTAGTCGGAGCAATTCGACGACGGTTTATCAAGTTGCCCTCGCCCGCGGTTTCTTCAAGGAAGAGGGGCTCGATCCGGAGATGATCCAGATGAATCCGCGCTTGGGCGGCCTGGCAGTCATGAACGGCGACATCGAATTCACCACCACCTTCGGAAGCACCCTGCGCGGCATCGTCAGCGGTCTGCCGATCAAGTTTGCCGCTATCTCGGTGCGCAAGACCGATCACTTCTTGATCACCAAGCCGGAGATCAAATCGGTGCAGGAGCTGCGCGGCAAACGGCTTGGTATTTCGACGTTGTTTGGCACCGACCAATTGGCTGCCGAAGACATGATGCGCAGTAAGGGCTTTGACCCGAGCTCGATGCAGGCGGTGGCGCTCGGCGACGCGCCGGTGCGGGTGCAAGCGCTGCGCTCGGGACTGGTCGAAGCCATCGCCATGAACGCGCCCCACGACATGGCGCTGATGAAAAGCGGCTACAACGTCCTCGCCGGGCCGCAGGACCTCAGGCGCTCATTGCCCTTGGCCGGCCTGGCACTGAAAGACAGTCTGCTCAAGGAAAAGCCGGCGATGATCAAGCGCACGCTGCGCGCCGTGCTGAAGGCGCACCGATTTATTTTCGACAACAAGCAAGAGACCACGCGCGTAATGATGCAGTGGCTCAGCCAGCCGCCCGAGGTGGCGGCGCGCTCCTACGACCTGGCCCTGTTGTTTCTATCGCGCAACGGCGAGATTCCCGACGCCGACATGGAGCTCCTCACCGAAAAAAAACGGCCGTTGGACGAAGTGCGCGATTACACTCTTTTGCGCGAGGCGCAAAAAGAGCTCGGCATGCGCTAAGCAATAAAGTCCACGGCGTGGCGCCAAGGCGCAGATGCCGATGTTTGATTAGGCAGGGGTCGTTCTCGCGCAAAGGCGCAAAGCGCGCAAAGGCTTCGAAGAAGCGCGATCGAATCGAAAGGAACTTTTGCTATGGGGTCGCTAATGACTTTGCGCGATGAGCTAAACCGCATGGCCAACGCGCAGTTTGAAACGCCGGAGTTTCAGCGCTTGTTATCCTGTCGCTTTACGCTGCCGCGGGCGCGCCTCTATATCATCCACAACGCCTACTACAACAAGAATCGGCGTGACTGTTGGGGCTTTGTCCTGGGTGCGGCGCCGTTGGATGTCAAGAAACTCGTCTGGAAACATGAGGAGGACGAGTTGATCACCGACAAGCGCGAAGGAGAAGATCACTATTCACTGGTGGTGCGCCAGGCCCAGATGATCGGTGTGACGCGCGAGAAGATTGAAAACGGCGAGCCCATTCCCGGAGCGCGGGCGGCCCAGTACGCCTGGCTCCACATCGCGCGCAACCGGCCATGGCTCGAAGCGTTCACGAGCTCGACCATGCTCGAGCGGCGCAATAACGGTGAGATCATCAAAGGCGGCGGCCTGTCGGCGCGCATCGCCAGACGCTGGGTCGAAGATTTGGGCGTGTCGATCGAAAAAGCGCCGTCATTGAAGGTCCATTCCGTCGCCGACGTCGAGCACGCCGACATGATGTGGGAAGTTTTCGAAAACCACGCCAATACCGATGAAGCCCAGCGCGCGGTGCTTGCAGCGGCGCACGATTGTATGGAGATCGACCGCGCCTATCGCGGCACGCTGGCGGAGGCGATGGAACGGCTTTGAGCCCAGCGCGTTCTAAGTCCGCGAGATTGGGTCGCTGTGCGCAAAAAACTCGGATTGTCATCTCGAGCGTAGCGAGAGATCTTTCTTTTCACGCACTTTCGAAGAGAAGATTTCTCGCCTTCGGCTCGAAATGACAATTTAGTTCTTCGCCCTTGGCCGTTCCTGCTTGATCTTCTCTTTGACTTCGTCGAGTTTCATCACGTCAGTATACTTGTGATGCATGTCGAACAGGTTCACTTTGTGCGACAGGATGCTGCGGTCGAAGACGCATTCTTCGACGATCGACACATGATAGCCGAGCGAATAGCCGTCGACGCAGCTGGCGCGCACGCAGCCGCTGGTGCTCTCGCCGCAGACGATCAGGCTGTCGCAGCCGAGCTGAGTCAAGTGGGCAACTAACGGCGTGCCGAAAAAGCCGCTGGCGCGTTCTTTAAAAATCACCACGTCGCCTTGCTGCGGCTTGAACTCTTCTTTGATCTCGAAGGCTTCGGGGTCGATCTTCACCCGCTGGCGGTTGGTCGCGTAGATGTAATCCGGCTTGGCCTCTTTGCGGGTCTCCGTTGTCGTATAGAAAACGGGAATCTTCAGCGAGCGTGCCAGGGCGAACAATTCCTCTGTTGGTTTGATCGCCTGGTGCGCGTAGATGCCGCAGGAGCTCTTGTAGGTATCGACCAGCTCGTGCGGATATTTGGCGCCGCCTTCGTAGGCGAGATTATAAAGGTCGATGGCCAACAGCGCGGGGCGCTGGCCGATGTAGGTTTCACGGTGATAGGGGACGTAGGTTGTCAGTATCTCCGGCGTGACGATGTCTTTCCAACAATGATCTTCGAAATCAGCGGCCATGGCGTGCCTCCTTATGCAATATGTGCCTCATGTAACTGGACGCTCGACGGCTTGTCAAGGAACCTTATCGGAACATCGTTAATTTGACAGCCAAGGTTTTCGCCGGTTATACCGATGTTGGGTCACTCGATCCACGAAGGAGTGTCAAGATGCCAAAACGTATCGCGAAGACTTTCAATCCGGGCCGGCGGCGGTTCGTTACCCTTGCGGGCGTGGGTGCCGCCGCGGCGACAGTTCCATGGACGCGGGTGTTTGCCGCCCAGGCCGGGCGCAAGCGCATCGTCATTCACGGCGAACGGCAGGTGACCAGTTTGGGATATCACAACCGGCGCGAAACCGAGCATGTTTCCATGGTGGATGCTGGCCTAGTGACACAAAATCCCGTCACCCTCGAGCGCGTACCGGTGCTCGCTGAAGAACTGCCGTCGGTGAAAAAGGGCACCTGGAAAATCGATATGCAGAAAAAGACCATGGTGACGGTCTATAAGCTGCGCCCCAACCTCAAATGGCACGACGGCAAGCCCTACACGTCGCAGGACTTCGAGTTCGGTTGGCAGATCGCCAAGCACCCGCAGTTTCCGATGCCGGACCGTTTAGTGCCGGAGATGATTTCTAAGATCGAAACCCCCGACGACCGCACCATCGTCATCCATTGGAACGATCTCTATAGCGAGGCGCACGCGATTCAGTACACCCATGTGCGCGCCTTTCCGCGCCATCTGTTGCTCGACGCTTTCAACGGCGGCGACATGAAAGCCTTTGCCAATCTGCCCTACTGGAACAAAAACTTCGTCGGCGCCGGCGCCTTCAAAGTGGTCGAATGGGATCAAGGCAGCCGCATGGAGTTGGAGGCGTTTAACGATTTTGCCCTGGGCCGGCCCAAGATCGATCGCATGACCTAGAAGACCGTCGAAGACACCAACACCAATCTTGCCGCTGTGCTCGCCGGCGAAGTCGATCTGTGCATGCGCAGCACGATTTCTTTCGACGGTGCGATGATTCTGCGCGAGCAGTGGGAGAAGCAGGGCAAAGGCAAAGTGCACATCAGCCCGGCGTCGTGGAGCTGGCTCAGCCTGAGCCGTGACAATGCTTGGTTCAACGACGTGCGCGTGCGGCGCGCGTTGCTGCACGCCATCGACCGCGACGCCATGGTGCAAAACATGTTCAAGGGCGAGAAGGTCGTCTCCCATCTGCCGCTGTCGCGCACGCGTAAGACCTACAACAAAGCGCTGGCCGCCTCGACCGTCTATAAATACGATGCCGAGCGCGCCAAGAAACTGCTCGCCGACGCCGGCTGGAAGCCGGGGCCCGATGGCGTCTTGACCAACGACAAAGGGGAGAAGCTCGAGTTTGAATTTCGCGTCACCGCCGAGCGGCGCGATCACGAACAAGCCCAAGCGATCATCGCCGACTATTGGAAGAAGATCGGCGTGCGCACGAATATCAAGAACATGCCGAACCGGTTGCTCAACTCGGCCGAGAACCGCAGCCGTTGGCCCGGCGCCTTCATCGGCTCGCACAACGTCACAGTCGAGGAGTGGCCCGAGCGCTTCCACTCGAAGAATATTCCGACGGCGGAAAACAAATACGCCCCCGAGAATGTCTCGGGTTGGAAGGACCCGAAGAAAGACGCGATTCTTGACGATATCAATTCGATCATCACCGACCAGCAATCGGAAAAATTGCAGATCGAATTTTGCAAAATGTTCAGCGATCAGCTGCCGCATCTGCCGATTTACTACTCGCCGGAAGTGTTGGTCTCCAAGCGCGGCTTGACGGGGCTGACGCCGCGCCAGGAGAGCGGCGGACAGAATTCGAGCAGCTGGAATACCCATAGGTGGGACAAGGCTTAGCCGTGCTCGTAGCTCGTGGTTCGCGCTCGTGACGGACTGGAACGAACACGAGTCACGAGCACGGGCAACGAACGATCATGCTGCTCTACGTCATCCGCCGACTATTGCAGACCGTGCCGCTGCTGCTGGTCATATCGGCGCTGATTTTTTCTTTGCTTCAACTGATGCCCGGCGATCCGCTCTATCGGATGCTCGAAGGCATTCCCAACTTGCGGCCGCAGGACTATGATCGGCTGCGCAAGCTCTACGGTTTTGACGATCCGATTGTCGTGCAATACGGCAAATGGCTTTGGCAGTTGCTGCAGTTGAATCCGGGATACTCGCGCGAGTATGGCCAGCCGGTCATCGATATCATCTTACCGGCGCTCAAGAATACTTTGATCTTGACGATTTCGGCGGTGATCATCGGCAAGCTGATCGCCATCGCGCTCGGTATCTTCTCCGCGGTGCGGCAATATTCATTCGGCGATTATTTTTTGACCGCCACCACATTTGTGGCCTATTCGGTGCCAGCATTTTGGCTCGGCTTGATGTTGATCGTGGTGTTCTCGGTCAAGCTGGGCTGGCTGCCGACGTCGGGCATCGTCAACAGCGAGCTTACGCCCGGCACCTGGGAGGCAACCTGGGATTGGATCAAGCATCTGATCCTGCCGGTGGCCGTGTTGGCGATCTCGGAAATTATCCAGGTGCAGCGCTTCATGCGTTCGAGTCTGCTCGAAGTCTTGCGCCAGGATTATTTGACGACAGCGCGTGCCAAAGGATTGAGCGAGAGCGCGGTGATCGGGCGCCATGCGTTAAAGAACGGGTTGATCCCGGTGGTGACGATTATTGCCGTTACTATGCCGCGGGTGGTCGGCGGTTCCACGGTAGTCGAGACGGTCTTTGCCTATCCCGGCATGGGCCGGCTGCTCTATACGTCAATCATGGGCAACGACTACGTGGTCGCGATGACCGTGGTGATGATCATCGCCGCGACGGTGGTGTTTTTTAACCTGCTGGCCGACGTGATTTACGGCTGGCTCGACCCGCGCATTAGATACCACAGTTGAAATCGGTCAGGATATCCCGCGCAAAGGCGCAAAGTTCGGAAAAGAATGATTCACCACGAAGGCACGAAGAGCACGAAGGGACGAGAAAACAAAGAACAAGAGTTCTTTTCTCCGAACTTCGTGCTCTTCGTGCGTTCGTGGTGAAAGGTATCCGTCTATGACCACCGATACGCTTAACATTGCCGCACTCGACACCGCCGACGCTTCGCCGGGCTATTGGCGGATGGTCTGGCGCCGTTTCAAGCAGCATCGGGTCGCCTACGTCGGTTCGTTTTTCTTTTTGCTGCTGCTGTTTCTGGTAATCGCCGGACCTTACATGGCGCCGTACTCGTTGGATCAGGTTTCGCTCACCGAGCGCATGCATTTGCCGTCGGCAAAGCATTGGTTCGGCACCGACGAGTTGGGGCGCGACACCTGGGTGCGCATCATGCATGGCGGGCGGGTGTCTTTGACGGTGGGGCTCGTGGTTGGGCTGAGCACGGTGCTCATCGGCGGCTTGATTGGCATACTCGCCGGCTACGTTGGCGGCGTGCTGGACAATGCCTTGATGCGGCTGGTCGACACGATTTACACGATTCCGCGCATCGTGTTGTTGTTGGTTTTGTCGAAGCTCGCCGGGCCGGGCCTGCTTAACATCGTTATCATTCTGGTCGCGCTGGAGTGGACCAACGCGGCGCGCTTGGCGCGCAGCGCGGTGCTGTCATTTCGAGAGCAGGAGTTTGTCTTGGCGGCGCGGTGCCTGGGCGCCTCGCGCTGGCGTGTGATGCTGCGTCACTTGTTGCCAAATTCGTTGGGCCCTTTGATCGTGTCGGCCACTCTCGATGCCGGCGCGGCGATTCGCGCCGAAACCACGCTTAGCTTTCTCGGTCTCGGCATTCAGCCGCCGACGCCGAGCTGGGGCAATCTGCTGACCAACGCGGCGACCAATATTTTTATCGCGCCGCTGCAGGTCTTTTTGCCCGGGCTGTTTATTTTTTTCGCGCTGATGAGCTTCAATCTGCTCGGCGATGCATTGCGCGATGCGCTCGATCCGAAATTGTCGAACAATCGCTAACCATCGGCGGCGGTGATTGGCTGCAGCTTCTTCCACGGACCGATTGTGAGTGCTGTGAGAGCCGCGCCTAGCGCTAAGATGACCATCAGACCCCAAAGAGTTTCATAGTAGCTTTGGCTGCGGTCGTAGGCTGCGCCGGCGATGACCGGCCCCAGCACGCTGCCCCAGGTGTAAAAAAACGACATCATGCCACGAATAGTGGCGAAGTGTTGTCGACCATAGAAGTCGCCAATGGTTGCCCAAACGATGGGGAAGGACGAATCGATGACGGTGAAGCCAATGGTAAACGCCCAGAGAGCGAGCGCGCCATTGCCCCAAATCAAAACCAACACGGACAGCGCCGCGATCACCAAGCAATGCGCCAGCAATTTGGGCCGATTGGTGTTGTCGGCGAACCAGCCGATGACGTAGTGGGCGGCCCAATTTAAAAACGCGAAGCTCGCCAGCAAGAACGCCGCGTTTTCCTCGGCCATGCCCTTCCAAACCATGATCGGCACGAAGTGCACGCTGATGGTGCTATAGGCCAGCACACGCACGGTCATCGCAACGACGAAGAGCCAGAAGATGTAGGTCTTCATCGCTTCTTTGAGAGTTGGGTCGTTGCTGGCGCTGGGATCTTCCGAGGAGGATTTTGACTTGGTGTCGGAAACTTCGGTGGGCTTTGGAGGCGGTTCGCCGTCGGGCAGCAGCCCCATGCTCTCGGGCGAGTGGCGCACGCCGATGGCCAGTGGAATACCGAGCAGCAAAAACAAAATGCCGCCCAAGATCGCGCCCCAACGCCAGCCCCAATGCTGCACGGCGAGAGCGAGGAAAGGCGTGATTATGGTGCCGCCGATCGGCACGGCGGAGCTGATCACCGTCATCGCTCGGGCGCGCCAGCGGATGAACCAGGTGTTGCCTATCGCCATCGGCGCGTGGACAAATCCGGGGTTGAAGGCTAGAGAAATGATGCCGAGATAAACGATCAGAAACGTCTTGTAGTCGGTCACCCAACCGAGAGCGATGTAGCCGAGCCCGCAGAGCAGCGTGGCGATCAGGATCATCGGGCGCGGCCCGAAGCGATCGATGAAATAGCCAACAAAAGGGCCTTCGATGGCACCCTGGGCGCGTGCTAAGGAAAACGCCAAGGACGTTTCGGCGCGGCTGAGACCCAAGTCATGGCTGATCGGCAAAAAGAACACGGTGAAGCCGTAGTTGTGCAACCCCCCGCCCAGGACGCGCAGCGCCGAAACCAAGCCGACCATGCGCCAGCCGTAGAAGAGTTGTGAAAAAGATTTGAGAGAGAAGTTCAGCGGGGCCTCGGTTACGACAGGATTCCTCCGGTTCTTGCAGAAGCTTGCGGCGAAAGCAAGAAAAACTTTGGCGATTGGATTGGGTGAATCTTCCGCATTGTCATTCTGATGAGGAGAGCAGCGACGAAGAATCTGCTACTGTGGCCCTGCGAAAAAGCCGATCCTGCGCTAGCCCGGATCATTCGTGGCTGCGGCGCGGTCGAGGTGAAACTCTTCCGGAGCGAAGGCGACAGACCTACGCCCCGACGCAGCCTTTTAGGGGCGACCGGCTGGTCGCCCTGCCCTGCGAATGGCAGTGAAAGGGTCGAAGGCGGTACCACGCGTTGGCGAATGAAACCGAACGATTTGCGCTGATGCCTTCGCTCCTCCAGAGTTCCACCTCGACCGACACAGTGTCGCAGCTTGTCCCCGCCGCGTGAATAATCCGGGCTAGCACTAACGACAGCATGCACCTGGGGCGATCGATTCCCGGTTTGTGGCGTTGTTGACCGTCATTGAGTGCGTCGGTATGGTTTGAAGCTGGAGGTTTCTCTTGCCGCCAAAAATTCAAATTCTCTCCGAAGTGATGGCGAGCCGCATTGCGGCGGGTGAGGTGGTCGAACGCCCGGCATCCGTCGTCAAGGAGCTAATCGAGAACTCCATTGACGCCGGCGCCAGCGAAGTCTTTATCGCCATCGAGAAGAGCGGCACGGCATCGATTCGGATCACGGACAACGGTGCCGGTATGTCCGCGGAGGATCTGTCACTTGCGGTCGAACGCCACGCCACCAGCAAGATCAAGAAGGACGAGGATCTGTTTCGCATCGGCACCTTAGGGTTTCGTGGTGAAGCGCTGCCGAGCATCGGCTCCATCGCCAAAATGGAGATCGTCAGCCGCGAGCCGCACAATCAAGCCGGTTTCTCCTTGCGCGTCGATGGCGGCAAGAAGAGCGAAGTGCACGCGGCGGCCGCCGCCAAGGGCACGACGATTGATATCCGGGAGATTTTTTTCAATACGCCGGCGCGGCGCAAGTTTCTTAAATCGCCGGCAACCGAGTTGAACCATATCTGCGACGTGGTCAATCGTATGGCCCTCGGCCATCCGCTGGTGCATTTTCGCCTGCAGCACGACGGCCGCAACGTCGCCGACTACGTTGCCGTTAAAGATCCGCTGGATCGCCTCCAGCAAGTTTTGGGGCGCGATGTCGCCCGGGGGCTAAAGCCGTTTTCCTGGCAGCGCGGCGATTTGACGATCTCCGGCTATCTGAGCTCGGCACCCACTTCTTTTCCCAACACCCGCTATCTTTTTAGCTTCGTGAACCAGCGCTATGTGCGCGACAAAGTCGTCACCCACGCCGTGCTGCAAGGCTATGACACATTGCTGATGAAAGGGCAGTACCCCGCCGTCGTGCTGTTTCTCGACGTGCCGTTTGCCGACGTTGATGTGAATGTTCATCCGGCAAAGTATGAAGTGCGCTTTCGCCGGCAGTCGGAAATTCACGAAGCGGTGGTCGGGGCAGTGCGCCAGGCGCTCAAAGTCGAGGCGCGCGCGCCGGCGCCGTATGCGGCAACTGCAATGGCTTCTTGGGGGGCTGTGCGCGAAGCGCCGCTGCCTTATTTCATTCCACCAGCGCGGCCCAGAGTAGATTTGCCGGATGGGGCAGCCGGTGTCGCTCTGGCAACACAGCCAACATCTGAAGCCCCGGAACGCTACCAGTCGGGATTCTTTTCATCGTTGCACGTGCTCGGGCAAATTCTCGGCTGCTACTTGGTCTGCGTCTCGGCGCGCGGCCTGACTTTGGTGGACCAACACGCCGCCCACGAGCGGGTCGCGTTCGAGAAGCTACGCGCTCAACTCGCGCACGGATCGATCGATAAACAGCGCCTACTGGTATCGCAGCTGGTGGATCTATCCGGGGGTGAAATGATGCTGTTGGAACAAAAGCTGCCGCTGCTCGAACGCTACGGTTTTGTGCTCGAACCTTTTGGCCCCGGTTCCTACGCCATCAAGAGCGCGCCTGCGCTCTTGCCAGAGGACGACTACACCCAAGTGGTCAAGCAGATGGTTGCCGAGCTGGCGGAGGTGGATGCGTCGGACCGGTTGCGGCAACATCTCGAAGATCGCCTGGCGACAATTGCCTGTCACAGCGTAATCAGAGCGAATCGTAAACTGGAGATGACCGAGATGCGCGCGCTGCTCGCCGAGCTGGACAAAATCGAGTTTGCCACTCAATGCCCGCATGGCCGGCCGGTGCTGGTCGAGTTTAGCAGCGAGCAGCTGGAGCGGCTGTTTAAGCGCATAGTCTAGCAGGCCGCTAAGAACTCGGAAGAATGCTTCGACAAGCTCAGCATGAACGGATGATTCCCCCAGCCATTCGGACCTCCGATCCGTTCGCCCTGAGCCCAGTCGAAGGGCTCCGAACAGGCTGTCAGCCTATGGTGTTCAGGCTTTTCATAGTTTTATGAAGCCAAAAATAATTATCGTCGTCGGTCCCACAGCAGTAGGCAAAAGCGAAGTCGCACTCGATCTAGCTGGCGTGTTAGGCGCCGAGATCGTCAACGCCGACTCGCAGCAGGTCTACCGCTACATGGACATCGGCACGGCAAAACCGTCGCCGGCCGAGCGCCAGCGGATTTCCCATCATCTGATCGATGTCGTCAATCCCGATGAAGAATTCAGCGCGGCGCGTTTTCGCAGCCTGGCGATGGCAGCGATTGTGCAAATTCAGCAGCGCGGCCACTCGGTCATCGTCTGCGGCGGGACCGGGCTTTACATCAAAGCTTTGACGAAGGGTTTGTTTGTCGGCCCGGCGCGGGATGAGCCAATCCGCGCGCGACTTTCGGAGCAAGCCGACCGGCAGGGGCTCCCGGTGCTGTACCAGCGGCTTGCCGCCGTCGACGCCGCCGCGACTTCGTGGATTCATCCCAACGATCGCCAACGGATCCTGCGCGCTCTGGAAGTGTTTGAGCTGACCGGACGGCCCATGAGCGAATGGCAAAAGGAACATGCTTTTGCCGAGAACCCTCTCGATTATCTGCTCATCGGTCTGGACCGCGACCGCAAGGCGCTTTACGAAGCGATCAATCAACGCTGCGGGGAGATGATGGCGCGGGGACTGGTCGAAGAGGTTGCGAGCCTCGTGCAGCGCGGCTATGTCTTGAATCTTAAGCCGCTGCAAAGCGTTGGCTACCGCCACGCGGGCTTGATTTTGAGCGGCGAAGTGTTGCCGGAGAGCGGCTTAGAGATGATGAAACAAGATACGCGTCATCTTGCCAAGCGGCAGCTCACCTGGTTTCGCGGCGTCAACGAGGTCCGCTGGTTTCATCCCGGCGCGCGCGCGGAGATCCGCACGGCAGCGCAAAAGTTTTTGGCGAAGCAGGAGGCGGCATGAAAAAGTATTTCGCTGGCGCGGCGCTGCTGTTGGCAGCGTTAACGGGTCAAGCGCATAGCGCCGAAACCCTCAACTGGAAAGCGCTGGAAGACGAAGCGGTGAGCTTGCTCAGCCGCTACGTGCAGATCGACACGACCAATCCGCCGGGCAACGAAATGAAAGCCGCGCAATTTCTCAAAGCCATCTTCGACAAGGAAGGCATCGAGAACCGCGTGATCGAATCGGCGCCGGGCCGGGCCAATTTTTACGCGCGGCTGCCCGGCGACGGTTCGAAGAAGGCCCTGGTGCTCATGCACCACATGGACGTCGTGCCCGCAGAGAGCCGGCTCTGGAAAGAAACCGCTTTTAGCGGGGTCGTCAAAGACGGCGCGGTCTGGGGACGCGGCGCCATCGACAACAAGGGCGGCGGTGTGCTCGGGTTGATGACCGTCGTGGGGCTGAAACGTCAGAACACCGCGCTCAAAGGCGATGTGATTCTCCTGGGCACGGCCGACGAAGAAGCCGGCGGTGTTTTCGGTGCTGGATTCTTGGTCGAGAATCATGCGGACCTTTTCAAGAACGTCGGTGTGGTATTGAATGAGGGCGGCAGTATTCGCGTTGATGAGAAGGGAACAGCGAGGGTTTACAGCGTTGGGGTTTCGGAGAAAGTGCCGCTCTGGTTGAAGCTAACGGCGGTGGGCGCGCCAGGGCATGCGGCGTCGCCGGGGCCCAATCAAGCAGTGCTGCGATTGATTGGCGCGCTGCAGCGCGTCGCAAGTTATCAGACGCCGATCAAAGTCGTGCCCGAGGTGCAAAAGTTCTATGCCGACAGCGCGGCAACCGCGCCGCAACCGTGGCGTGAGCGCTATCGCGATCTGCGCAAATCGCTGGAAGATCCGGCGGTGTTAGCTGAGTTCGTCAAAGATCGCTCGAACAATGCCCGGGTGCGCAACACGATTTCGATCACCGGCCTCAAGGGCTCGGACAAGATCAACGTCATACCGGCATTTGCCGCCGCCGAGATCGACGTGCGCTTGCTGCCCGGCGAAGACCCGCAGGCGTTCATCGCGGACTTGCGCAAGGTGATTGGCGACGATTCGATCAAAGTCGAAATTATGCTTTCGCGCAACGCGGCCAAGACGCCCCATAGCCCGGAAGCGATGAAAGTCATTACGGATTATGCCAATGCCACCGACCCGGGCACGCCGGTCATCGAGTCGATGGGTAGCGGCTTTACCGATTGCCATTTTTTTCGCGAGAAAGCGATTCCCTGTTTAGGCTTTTTGCCCAATCGCGCGAGTTCGGTGAACGAGGGAATGGTGCACGGCATCGACGAGCGCATGTCGGTGGAGAGTTTGAAGTCGGGCGTGCGCGCGATGTATGAGATCGTGCGGAAATTGGTGGTAGAGTAGTAGAAGATATGCCTCGCGCAAAGGCGCAAAGGACGCAAAGGTAAGAGGGATGAATATGAAACTGCAGGTCATAGAGTCAACGTTGGCAACGATACTTCTGACTTGCTTGGGATTCGCTTCTGCTCAAGCGCAGCAGTCATTTTTTCAGGGTAAGACTATTACTCTGATTCAGGGCCGCGAGCCTGGCGGCACCGGCGATCTTCGCACCAAGTCGTTGGTGCCGTTTCTGCAAAAGTACATTCCCGGCAATCCGACTATTATTATGGAATACATGCCCGGTGCCGGTGGGCGCAAAGCGGCCAATCATCTTTTCAAAGTGGCGCGCGCCGATGCTACTGTTATCGGCAACCCGAGTATCGGCACGATTTCGAGCGCCATCCTGGGCGATTCCGGCGTGCAGTATGACATCGACAAGTTTTCCTACCTGGGCTCGCCCTACAGCACCTACCACGCAGTTTTTCTCACGCGCAAAGAGGCCGGCTTAAACACCGTCGCAAAATTGCAGGCCGCCACCGGCGTGCGCATCGGCGCCCAGTCGGTGGGGTTTGTCACTTACAACGAAGGGCGCTTGTTTGCCTACATACTCGGTTTGAGAGAACCGCGCTTCATTGCCTCCTACAGCGGTGCCGAAATGGACCCGGCGCTGCTGCGCGGCGAGATCGACGCCCGCGCCACCGGCGTCGATTCGATCGTGCAGGCCAACCGCGATTGGCTTGGCGCCAATTCGCCGGTGGATTTTCATGCGATCATCGAAGTGCCCAAGGGCGACAAGAATCCAGACTTCCCTAAACTCCAAGAGCTGGATACCTTCGCTAAAACCGACCTGGATCGGAAAGTGATTAACATGTCGCGTTCGTTCCGCATCGCCGGCACGCCCTTCGTACTGCCGCCAGGCGTTCCGAAAGACCGCATTGAAATCATTCAGGCGGCTTTCCGCAAAACCTTTCAAGACAAGGAGTTCTTCCGCGAGTACAAGAAATTAACTGGCGACGACCCGACGCCGCTCTTGCCGGAGAACCACGAGAAGGCGATCAAGGCGATTCCGCGTGAGCCCGAGGTGGTCGAATTGTTTAAGAAGCTCGTCGGTGCCGGGCCGCTACCGGCGCGCTGAGACGGGTAGTTTTTTGATACAGCGTTGCGTATAATTGACAAAGCGATGAGGTTTAAGGTTTAGCCATGTCAGTTCAACCCGCACGCCGATGTTTTTCTGTAGAGGAATACCACCGCATGGGCGCGGCGGGAATTTTTTCCGAGGATGATCGCGTTGAATTGATCGAAGGTGAAATCCTGAAAATGAGCCCCATAGGTAGCCTTCATGTCGCGGTAGTAAATCGTACGCACAGAGAGTTTGACCGCCAGCTCGGTGATCGGGCGATTGTCAGCGGCCAAAATCCAATTTTGCTCAATGATTTCTCGGAACCGCAGCCTGACATCGCCGTTCTCCAACCGCGTGACGATTTTTATGCAAGCGAGTTGTCGAAGGTTGCGGATGTCCTGCTAGTCGTTGAAGTAGCCGACACAACTGTTACGTATGACCGCGAAACAAAATTTCCTGCTTACGCCCGTGCCGGCATTGCCGAAGCATGGCTGGCCGATCTTCCCGCCGAATGCATCGAAAAGCATACTGATCCCGTTGACGGGGTTTATCGCAAAATCGAAAAATTTCGCCGCAGCGACACGATAGCATCCAGCAGCGTGCCCGGTCTGGTTGTCGCCGTCGAGAAGATTCTCGGCTAGTCGTTCAACTTCACAACGCGCAAACCACAATCGAGGTGCCGCGGCGAAGCTTGCGTTTGTCGTGCAGCCCGGGAATTCGCCGAACGGAGGCTCACTGTCCGACGCCGGGGCGCAAATCCGGGGCACCGATCCGGGACGGACGTGATTTAGTTGACTAAGTCGCAGGGGTACGCACGGTGGAGGAGTTGAACTATAGTTTGTCACATTGGCCAACTCGGACCCCGTCTGGAGGCCGGAAACGCTTTGGGTACGAACACGTGCCGGAAAACGACCAAATTTGGATCGTTGGCACAACAAGGACGCAGAGAACGCGATGAGCGCATATTTGAAAAGCACTGGACACGCGTTAGATCCCGCGGGATTGTTAGCGCCACCGCCGTCGGCGTTTATTGACTAACAGCACGGCAGCGGATTTTCGATCAAGTTATAAACATGATCGAAAGTCACGTCGTTGATGCGCGCCAGGATTTTGAAAGTCTTGGGCGGCTCGTTTTTCAGAAACACCATCAGCGCGGTTTCCACCGGCGGGCAGCCGGCCTTCACGCAGGGGACTTCTTTGACGACGATGGGGGCGTCGGGTGGGAAGGTGAGGATCGTCTGCACCCAATAGCGAATCTGATCGAGGGTAAACTTCGAGACATCTTGTTTCTTGCCGTATGGGTCGACGTCGTCCGCCGAGGCGTATTCGCCGTCGTTGGTGATGCAATCCATGAAACCCTTGGTGATTTTTTCTTTGTCGAGGTCGCGGCCGATGAAGACCAGGCGGTTCACGCGGTCTTCGGTTTCGGCCCACGCTCTCCCTGGGCGGCCTTCAAAAAGCAAATGCACGCCTTGGAAAACGAACTGATCGGGGTCTTTGCGCAGATTCAAAATGCCCTTCATGCGCATGATGCGCTCGCCGAATTCGGCGAGCAGCTCGCGGAACCATTGGCTGATTTTGACGCCGTCTAAATCGCCCGGCACCTCGATGGCGACGGTTTCGATGTCTTCGGTGTGGGCGTGATGGTGGTCGTGCTTGGCGGCTTTGATCTCCAGGTCCAGGGCGCGCAGATCGAGCACCAAGTTGATGTCGATGTCGGAATTGCGCGTCTGGCAGACGCGCGCCGCGCCGTTTAAGTTGCGCAGTTTGAATTCTAATTCCGGCAGATCTTCGGGGTTGATGAGATCGATCTTGTTGAGCAGCACCATGTCGGCGAAGGCGATCTGTTCCTTGGCCTCAGGGTTGGTGCCGAGCTGCTGAAAAATATGCTTGGCGTCCACCACCGTGACGACGCCGTTGAGCGCATATTCGCTCTTGATCTGGTCGTCGACAAAAAAGCTTTGCACCACCGGCGCCGGGTCGGCGAGACCGGTGGTTTCGATCATCAGCGTGTCGAACTTCTCCCGGTGCTCCAAGAGCTGAAAGAGGCTTTTCAGTAAATCGCCGCGCACGCTGCAGCAGATGCAGCCGTTGCTCATTTCGACGACTTCCTGATCAGAAGAAATCAAAAGATGGTGGTCGATGCCGACCTCGCCAAACTCGTTGACGATCACGGCGACGCGCCGCCCGTGGTCAGCCGTGAGGATGCGGTTGAGCAGAGTTGTCTTGCCGGCGCCAAGAAACCCGGTCAGCACGGTTACAGGTACACGTTGGTCTTCAGCCATAGAATGTTTTTCTCCTAGTTGCCGAAAAAATAACAACGCCTTTCGGTTGAGTCAACTTTGATACGATTGTATATCAAGGTCTTCCAACGGAGGTTCGGCGGCATGAAACTCAAAGGCAAAGTCGCTTTCGTCACCGGTTTTGGTTCAGGTCTGGGTCAGGCGATCGCGCTGATGTTTGCCAAAGAGGGCGCCGCCGTAGGTGGCACTTCGACGACCGAATCGAAGGGGCTGGAAACCGTGGCGCTGATCGAACGCGCCGGCGGCAAAGCCTTCTTCCGGGCTGGCAACGTGGGCAATTACAAACAAATGCAATCGTTTATCGACGAAACCGCGCAGCGATTTGGCGGTCTAGACATTCTCGTCAACAGCGCCGGCGTGCGCACCAACGGCAGCATCACCGACATTACCGAAGACGATTGGGACCGAACCCTCGATGCCAATTTGAAAGGCGCGTTTGTCACCTCGCGCATCGCCATTCCGTATATGCAGCAGCGTGGCGGCGGGGTGATCCTCCATATCGCGGCGCGCTCGGGCATGCTTGGCCAGGCGGGGCGCGCCGCCTACTGTGCATCAAAAGGGGGCTTGGTGCGATTGACTGAAGCGATGGCCGGCGACCACGCCAAGGACAAGATTAGAGTGAACTGCATCTGTCCCGGCCCGACGCGCACGCCGATGGTGGATACGTCGACGCCGGAGAAGCTGGCGCGCTACAAAACCCGCGTGCCGCTGGGCCGCATCGGCGAGCCGGAGGATGTTGCGTACGCCGCGGTTTATCTGGCATCGGATGAGGCCTCGTTCGTCACTGCCGCCATCCTGCCGGTGGACGGCGGACAGCGCTTGATGGGACCGTAGGCAGGACCGAAAAATTGGCAACGGGAAAAAATCGGAAACGAATGTTTCGGTAAAACGGATGCTTGCAACCCTTGCGCGGTAATTGGTGTAGGAAGAGGCAATGATCGAGCTCCGACCTTTAGGCATCGAAGACTACGTTGAGCGTTACAGCAAGCCACTCTCAAGCTCCTTGGAAAAACTCTGGCTTGAAACCTTCAATATGGGGCACAGCACGAAGATGATGGGCTGGGCCTTGGAAGCCGAGTTTCTCAAGATGCTCGTGCTAATGACCGGCGCGCGGCGCATCATGCAGCTCGGGCTGTTCACGGGTTTCAGCGCGCTGGCATTTGCCGAAGCGCTGCCGCGCGGCGGCACGGTGATCGCCTGCGATACCAATCGCGAGACCACCGACTTTGCCAAGCACTATTTCGCCGAAACCCAGCACGGCGAGAAGATTCAACTGAAACTGCTGCCGGCGCTCACCTTCCTCAAGGTTGTCACCGGGCCTTTCGACATCTGCCACATTAACGCCGATCGCGAGAACTACGGCGCCTACTACGATGCCTGTGTCGACTTGGTGCGGCCGCGCGGCTTGATCGTCATCGACAACATGGTCCAAAGCGGCAAGGTCCTCGACCCCAGAGATCCGGGGGTGGCTGAAGTCAATGCACTGAATAAAAAGATTCGCGACGATGCGCGGGTGGAGAATGTCTTATTGCCCGTGCGCGACGGCTTGATGCTGGTGTACAAAGTCTAACGGGTTAACTCGTTCCAGCTGTTCCAGCCGTTGCGGAAATCTGCGGTAAGGGCGCGATTCAGCGCGCCCGGTTTTCCTTGGATAGCTGCGTCAGCACATCGGTTAAGTCTTCCGGCAGCGAAGCGTGCCAATTCTTTTTCTTTCCGCCATAAGCCAGCGACAAATTCGCCGCGTGCAGGAACTGGCGCTTCAAACCATAGTCTTTGCGAAATCGGCGGTTGAAGGCGAAGTCGCCGTGGCGCTCGTCCATGACCACCGGATAGCCCAGCTTGGCGAAGTGGAGGCGAATCTGATGCATTCTGCCGGTGTCGATCCGAGCTTCCACCAGTGTCGTTTCAGCGAATTTTTGAATTGTCTTGTAATGGGTGACCGCATGCACCGGCTGGTCGTCGCGGCCCGGCAGCGGGAAGTCGATGGTTCCCGAGGGCTGTGGCAGCCGACCGGACACCAGCGCGATATAGATTTTCTCAACTCTCTTCGTCTCGAAGAGTCCTTCAAGGGTCTCTTTGGATTGGTCATTTTTGGCTACTAGCAATAGCCCGGAAGTATCTTGATCGATGCGGTGCACCAGCCGCGGTCGCATAGGCTGCGCGCGATATTGCGCTTCCAAGATGCCGATCACGGTGTCGCGGCGCTGGATACCGCTCGCTTCGTGCACCGCCAGCCCGGCAGGCTTGTCGATGATGAGAATCTCGTTGTCTTCGAAGACGATCGGCAGTGGCGTTTTCACTGCAACGGAGCGGCCGGATTTGGTCTGGGCTTCGAACTGAATGTAGAGTTGCACGCTGTCGCCTGAGCGGACTAGGCAATTCGGCCTGACTCTTTGACCATTGACGCGGACAGCGTTTTTGCGAAACAATTTTCTGACGTAACCGATGGGAAATTCTTTCTTGAGAAAATTCTCTAGTTTCTTGCCGTTGTCGGCGGGCGTGATCTCGATTTGGCGCATCGCACTAAAGTCATAGCTGGTGGCCCCATTGGGGGCAAGGGAAAGTTTGGCCATATTTGCAATTCTTTAGGGATTAAGATAAGTTACGGCCGCAGCGTACTAGTTTGTGGGCACATCTTGCGGTGTGCCTTGGTGAGGTTGTCATTGAGCCGTAATGAGTCGGTCGATGCCCTTCGAAAAAAGATCGATCAGATTGATGGAAAGATAGTCGCCCTGCTAAACGACCGGGCCAGCCTGGCCCGCAGGATTGGTCAGACCAAGAGTTTAAGCAACGCTCCTGTCTACGTTCCTCATCGCGAACAAGAAGTCTTACAACACGCCGCCGAGTTGAGCCGCGGCCCGCTCTCTGCCACCGCCATTCGTTCCGTCTTTCGCGAAATCGTTTCCGGCTGCCGCTCCCTCGAAGCGCCGATGAAAGTGGCATTTTTCGGTGCCGAGGCGACCTACAGCCATTTGGCCGCGCGGGAGAAGTTCGGTGCTTCGACGACGTTGTTGCCGACGGCGAGCATACCGCAGGTGTTTCAGGAAGTGACCCAGGGACGCACCGCTTTTGGCGTGGTGCCGATCGAAAATTCCACCGAAGGTGTGGTCGCGCACACGCTCGATTGCTTGGTCGATTCCGAGCTGCAGATCTGCGCCGAGATTTTTCTCGACATTCACCACAATCTGCTGTCAAAGAGCGGCCGCGCCGAAGACGTGCGGCGGATTCTGTCCCATCCGCAGGCGCTGGCGCAATGCCGCGGTTGGTTGACCAGCCGTTTTCCCAACGTTGCGGTGGAAGAAGTTGCCAGCACGGCGCACGCCGCGCAAACGGCGGCGCAGGACGGCGCGGTGGCTGCGGTCGCTAGCGCGATGGCGAAGGAAGTCTACGATCTGAAAGCGGTGGCGGCCAATATCGAGGACCGCAGCAACAACATCACGCGCTTTCTCGTCATCGGCAAAATGCAGACGAGCCCGAGCCGCGACGACAAGACTTCGCTGGTCTTTTCGGTGAAGGACAAGCCGGGGGTGCTCTATCGCATGCTTCAGCCCTTCGCCAAAAGCCGCATCAATCTGAGCAAGATCGAATCGCGGCCGCTCAAGAACAAACCTTGGGAATATATGTTCTTCCTCGACATGCGCGGCCATCGCGAGCAGGGAACGGTGAAGCGCGCGATCGCGACGTTGGAAAAAAACTGCACGTTCTTGAAAATCTTAGGTTCCTATCCGAGCGGTGTATGAAGATCATCGAACAAGTACCCGAATACATCCGCTCGTTGATTCCCTACGAGCCCGGCAAGCCGATCGAAGAGGTCGAGCGCGAATACGGCATTGCCCACTCGGTTAAGCTGGCGTCCAACGAAAATCCCTTGGGCCCTTCGCCCAAAGCTCTAGCCGCTATGCGCGCCAAGCTCGAGCAACTGCATCTTTATCCCGACGGAGATTGTTTCTATTTGAAGCAGGGCTTGGCGCGGAAACTCGGGGTTGCACCGGAGACGTTGATGTTCGGCAACGGCTCCAATGAGATCATCGAGCTGGCGGTGCGGACCTTTCTACGCGCCGGCGACGAAGCGGTGATGGCGGCACAGGCGTTCGTGGTCTATCAGCTCATCGTGCAAGCGGTGGGCGGCAAGAGCAAACAGGTGCCGCTGAAGAATTTCACCCACGATTTAGCAGGCATTGCCGATGCGATCACAGCTAACACTCGAATTGTGTTTCTGGCCAATCCGAACAATCCCACCGGGACGATTGTTCGCCGCACCGAGTGGGAAGCGTTTCTGAAAAGAGTTTCGCCGGACATTTTGTTGATCGTCGATGAAGCCTATTTTGAATATGTCCAAGATTCGGAGTATCCCGACTCGCTGCGCTATCACGAAGCCGGGCGGGCGATCCTGACGCTGCGAACTTTCTCTAAGCTCTACGGCCTTGCGGGTCTGCGGGTTGGCTACGGCGTGGCGCCCAAAGAAATTATCGCCATGATGCAGCGGGTGCGCCAGCCCTTCAATGTCAACGCGGTGGCGCAGTGGGCCGCCTTAGCGGCGTTGGATGACGGCGAGCATGTGCAGCGCAGTCTCGAAGTAAACGCCAAGGGGTTGCAGTTTTTGGCGGGTGAATTCAAGCGGCTCGGTCTCGATTATGTGCCGAGCCATGGCAACTTTGTGCTGGTGCGGGTCGGCAAGGGCCAAGAGGTTTTCACCGCGCTGCTCAAGCGCGGTGTGATTGTGCGGCCCATGGGCGGCTACAAATTTCCTGAACATGTGCGCGTTACCGTCGGCACCGAAGTAGAGAATCGCAAGTTTATTGACGCATTGGCGCAGATTATCAAGGCGAGCTAGGAGTTTTCGTTGGCTGTCATGTTTCGCAAAATGGTCGTGGCGGGGGTCGGGCTGATCGGCGGCTCGCTGGCGCTGGATATGCGCCGGCGCAAATTGGTCAAACAAGTCGTCGGCTACGGCCGCACCGAAGAGAATCTCAAGGTCGCCAAGAAGGCGCGTTTGATCGACAGCTATTTTCTGCGTGAGGCGGAGATTCCGACCGATACCGATTTCCTAATGCTCGGTACGCCGGTGCAAACCATCGTGCCGTTGACCGAAGCGTTTCTGCCGAGATTGCAGCCAGGATGCATCGTCAGCGACGTCGGCAGCGTCAAGGCGGAGATCGTGCGCGGCATGGAAAAGATTCTGCCGCCGGACATTCACTTTGTTGGCGCCCATCCGATCGCCGGCAGCGAGCAGTGGGGTGCCCAGGCGGCGCGCGCCGATCTCTACGTCAATAAGCGTTGTATTCTAACGCCGACGCGCCGCACCGATCCTGCGGCTTTAAAAAAAATGGAGCTTCTATGGCGCCGCGTCGGTGCTAAAGTGCAAACCATGGACGCGGTGCAGCACGACAAGGTTTTGGGGATTGTCAGCCACTTGCCCCATGTGGTCGCCTACGCTTTGGTGAACGCCCTTGACCAGACCAAGATCGATGGCATCGATCTAAAAACCTATTGCGCTGGCGGCTTCAAAGACATCACGCGCATCGCCGGCAGCCGGCCCGAGCTGTGGCGCGACATCTGTTTGTCGAATCGCAAGGCGGTGTCACAGTCCTTGGGCAATTACATTCGCAACTTGGAAAAGTTGAAGCGTGCCATCGATGGTGGCAGAGGCGCAGTCCTGGAGAAGGTTTTCGCCCGGGCGCAAACAGTGCGGGAAAGTATTGGCTAAATGAAGCGCATCGAGCCAATCAAGAAACCGCTGCGCGGCACGATCACAGTGCCGGGCGATAAGTCCATCGCCCACCGCGCGGTAATCTTGGGCAGCATCGCCAAGGGCGCGACGCGGGTTTTCAATCTGTCCGGCGGCGACGACAACTCGCGCACGGTCAAGGCGTTTCGCCGGATGGGTGTGGCGATCGAGCGGCAAGGTGAAGCGCTAGTCATCGAAGGCAAAGGCTGGGGCGGCCTGCGCCCGCCTGCGGCGGCGATCGACTGCGGCAACTCCGGCACGACCATGCGGCTCATGTCGGGCCTGCTGGCCGGGCGGCCCTTTCACAGCGAACTGGACGGCGACGGCTCGTTGCGCCAACGGCCGATGCAGCGGGTGATCGATCCACTATCGCGCATGGGTGCGAAGATTCGCAGCAAGACCGCTAACGGTCTGGCGCCGCTGGAGATCGACGGCGGCGGCCTGCGCGGCATCGAATATCCTATGCCGATCGCCAGCGCGCAGGTAAAGTCGGCGCTTTTGCTGGCGGCGCTGCAAGCCGCCGGGACCACCGTCGTGCAGGAGCCGCTGCGCTCGCGCGATCACACCGAAGTCATGCTGCGCGGTTTTGGCGCGCAGCTAGGCGTCGAGGGCAAGGTCATTACTTTGGCTGGTGGGCAAGAGTTGACGGGCCAGGAGGTGCGCATCCCCGGCGATATCTCTTCGGCGGCGTTTTTTCTCGTCGCCGCTGCTTTGGTGCCGGGCTCCGATGTGACGATTACCAACGTCGGCTGTAATCCGACCCGCGACGGTGTGCTGGAGCTCTTGCAGCAGATGGGCGCAAAAGTCGAAAAGCAAAACGTCCGCAGCGCCGCCGGCGAAGCGGTCGCCGATCTGCGCGTGATCGGCAGCGCGCTGCACGGCATCGACGTCGGTGCCGACTATGTCGCGCGCACCATCGATGAATATCCGATACTCGCCATCGCCGCCGCGCTGGCCAGGGGCAAGACGACGTTCTCGGATATTCATGAGCTGCGCTACAAGGAATCGGATCGCATTGCCGCCATGACCGAGGGGCTGCGCCGGCTGGGCGTGCAAGTCGATGAACGCGAAGATGCCATGACCATACATGGCGCGGAATCGGTGCGCGGCGGCGCGGTGCGCAGCTTTGCCGACCATCGCGTGGCGATGTCTTTCGCCATCGCCGCTTTGGTTGCGCAAGACGCGGTGGCGATCGACGATGCCGCCTGCGCCGATATTTCGTTTCCGACATTTTTCGATTTGCTGGGGCAGATTTGTTTGCAATAAACCGAGATACAGAGGATAGTCCCTGCGGAAAAGGTGCGAGCTTGATTGTCGCAATCGACGGTCCTTCAGGGGCGGGCAAGAGCACGTTGGCAAAGCGATTAGCCAGGGAGTTGGGGTTTATCTATCTCGACACCGGCGCCATGTATCGCGCTCTGGCATTGCAAGTGTTGCGTCGAGGTGTGGATTTGGCGGATGATGGGGCCATGACCCAACTGGTGGCGGATTCCTCCATCGATTTGGCCGAACGGGACGGCCGGCTCGAAGTGTACCTGGATGGCGAAGAGGTTTCAGGGCTGATTCGCACTCCCGAAGTCAGTCAGATGGCTTCCAAAGCATCGGCGTTAAAAATTGTCCGCCAGCGCATGCTTGAGTTGCAGCGTGCATTGGGCATGCGCGGCAACGTGGTGGCCGAGGGCCGCGACGTCGGCACGGTGGTATTTCCCGAAGCCGAGGTGAAAATCTTTCTCGACGCCTCGCTGCGCGAGCGCGCGCGCCGGCGCTTCGAGGAGCTGCAAAAGGCCGGGCGCTCGGTGAGTTTTTCCGACACTCTGGCCGAAATGGAAGAGCGCGACCGGCGCGACACTGAACGCGACATCGCACCGCTGCGGCGGGCTGACGACGCTCTCGCCATCGATTCATCATCGCTCGATGCCGACAGCGTGGCTCGTCAGGTAGTTGCGGCAATACAACACAAGGCACTAGCAAACTAACAAGATCGGAGTTCTGGTTCATGGCTGAAAAGCAAGAAGACAATACCGGCGCGACTGCAGGCGGCGCCAACGAGTTTGAAGCACTCTTTGAGGAAAGCTTGCGCACGGTTAAGCCCGGCGGGGTGGTCAAAGGCCGCGTGGTGGGCATCACCTCCACCCACGTCCTGATCGACGTCGGTTACAAGTCCGAGGGGCCAATCCCCATTCAGGAGTTCAGCGATCGCCAGGGCAACGTGCAAACCCATGTCGGCGACGAAGTCGACGTCTATTTCGATTCGTCGGAGGCCGAGAACGGCGGCATTGTGCTGTCGCGCCAGCGCGCCGAGAGCATGAAGATTTGGGAAGACATCGAAAAGGCGTTTAACGAGGGGCGCGGTATCGAAGGGCACATCGTCGGTAAGGTCAAGGGTGGTTTCAAGGTCGACGTCGGCGTGCCGGCCTTCCTGCCGGGGTCACATGTCGACATTCGTCCCAACCGCAACCTCGATAAGTTCATCGGCACCACCGACCGGTTCGCGGTGGTGAAGTTCAACCGGCCGCGCGGCAACGTCGTGGTGTCGCGCCGCGCCCTGCTCGAAAAGGAGCGCGACTCGCTCAAACACGAAATCCTCAAAGTGCTCGAAGAGGGCGTGATTCTCGAAGGCACGGTGAAGAACATCACCGGCTACGGCGCCTTTGTCGACTTGGGCGGCATCGACGGCATCCTGCACATCAGCGACATGTCCTGGGGCCGCATCAATCATCCGTCTGAGATCGTCCAGGTGGGCGAGAAGATCAAAGTCGTGGTGCTCAAGTTCGACTCGGAAAAAGAACGCATCTCGCTCGGCATGAAGCAGCTCACCCTCGATCCTTGGCACACCGTGGCGGAAAAATATCCGGTGGGCACGCGCATCCAGGGCAAAGTCATCAGCTTGATGGACTACGGCGCCTTCGTCGAATTGGAGAGCGGCATCGAAGGGTTGATCCATGTTTCAGAAATGTCCTGGACCAAAAAGGTCGCCCATCCGTCGAAGCTCTTGCAGGTGGGCCAAAACGTCGAGGTGGGGGTGCTGAACGTCGACCCCAATCACCGGCGCATCTCGCTCGGCTTGAAGCAAGTGATGGCCAACCCGTGGGAAGAAGCCAAGGAGAAATACCCGGTGGGCACCGTCATCAAAGGCCCGGTGCGCAACATCACCGATTTCGGGATTTTCGTCGGCATCGAAGAGGGCATCGACGGCTTGGTGCATATCTCCGACTTGCATTGGACCAAGAAAATCAAACACCCCTCCGAGCTGTTCAAGAAAGGCGACATCGTCGAAGCCAAAGTGCTGGGCATCAACGTCGAGAATGCGCGTTTTTCGCTCGGCATCAAGCAGATGGCGCCGGACCCCTGGAAAATGGTTTCGGACCGCTATCCGGCGGGCTCCAAGGTCAAAGGGCAAGTTACCAGCGTACCCGACTTCGGCGTCTTTGTGCGCATCGAGGAAGGCGTCGAAGGGTTGATCCATGTCTCCCAGCTCAGCACCGAGCGGGTCGATAAGCCGTCGACGTTATATAAAGTCGGCGACGAGGTCGAAGCCGAGGTCATGAATATCGATCTGCATGAGCGGAAAATCGCCCTCAGCGTGCGCGCCCTGCGCCGCACCGAAGAGCGCCAGGAGATGGAAAACTATCTTAAGCGGGAAAAGGAAGGCGGCCGCTTCTCTTTCGAGACCTTGCTCAATGATGAGCTGCGGCTGGACCGGGACGAAGAGGGTCCGGGGCGCAAAGGGCGTTAGGGCTTCTGCCGGCACGTTAACCGATGGCGTCTAAGCATCCGATCCTCAGAGTGCTGGGTATCCTCGCGGTTTTTATCCTGGTGGTTTTCACTGCGACATTCTTTTACGCCTATTTAACCGGCGGCGAATCGCGCACCCTCGCGCTGCTTTCCGGCGACGGTGTTGGCGTGCTGCAAGTGCAAGGCGCCATCGAGGATTCCCACGAAGTGCTGCGCGAGTTGAAGCGATTCAAAGAAGCGCCGTGGATCAAGGCGGTGGTGGTGCGCATCGATTCGCCGGGTGGGGCGGTGGCGCCGACCCAGGAAATTTTTGAAGAAATTTTGAAAGCCAGAAAAGCCAAGCCGTTGATCGCCTCCTTGGGGAGCACCGCGGCCTCCGGCGGCTACTACATCGCCGCAGCGTGCGAAAAAATTGTCGCCAACCCGGGCAGCCTGACCGGCTCCATCGGCGTGATCATGCAGCTCAATAACGTTGAAGAGCTGATGAAAAAGATCGGCGTCAAGGGGCTCAACATCAAAAGCGGCGTCAACAAAGATATCGGTTCGCCCTTCGCGCCGCTCTCGGTCGAGGGGCGCGAAATCCTGCAATCGCTGGTCGACAACGTGCACAGCCAATTCGTCAGCGCGGTGGCCAAGGGACGCAATCTCGATGAAGGTCAGGTCCGGCGGCTCGCCGACGGCCGGATTTACTCCGGCGCCCAGGCCAAAGAGCTGGGTCTGGTCGATCAATTAGGCAACCTCGAAGACGCCATTGAGCTTGCCGCTAAGCGCGGCGGTGTCGGCGCCCATCCGAGCGTCTACTATTCGCGCCCAGAGCAGGAACGTTGGTGGGAGCGGATGTTTATGGGGGTGTTTGGAAGAGCGTTTCCGGGGCGGGAGCGCGGTTGGTTGCGCTATGAATGGTCGCCGTCGTTCCTGTAGTGAGCGGCCTGCCAGTCGGTTTGGCTTTTGAGTTTTCTATTGTGTTGTGAGGGGTGCAATGACGAAAAGGGATTTGATCGACGAGGTAAACAAACGCTTTCCTCCTTTATCGCGCCGCGATTCGGAAGTTATTATCAACGCCATTTTCGATTCCATGGTCGACGCTCTGGTGCAGGGCGATCGCATCGAGATTCGCGGCTTCGGCAGTTTTGTGGTTAAACAGCGGCGCGCACGCCAAGGGCGCAACCCCAAAAGCGGTGCGCTGGTTTCAGTGGCTGCCAAACGGGTGCCGTTTTTTAAGGTCGGCAAGGAGCTGCGCCTGCGCGTTGACGGCAAGCCCTATGATCCCGAGGACGGCGACGACGAGGTGTCGGAGTGAAACAGCTCTGGGCGCCCTGGCGCATGACGTACATCGAGCAAGAAACCAAAGAGCTCGGTTGTATTTTTTGCACCAAGCCGCGCGCCGCGGATCTCAGGGAAGCTCTCGTCGTTGCACTGTCCGAGCATTCGGTGGTCATGCTCAATAAGTACCCCTACAACAACGGCCACTTGCTGGTGGCGCCCAAGCGCCACGAAAATCAACTGTCCGGCTTGCCAGCCGCGGAATATGATGACATGAATGAGGCGCTGCGCCATGCCGCCGATATCGTGCGCAAAGTTTTTCATCCGACCGGCATGAACCTCGGCATGAACCTCGGCAAATGCGCCGGCGCGGGCGTCGAAGATCACATGCACTGGCATATCGTGCCGCGTTGGGAAGGGGACACTAACTTTATGCCGGTCCTGGGCGAGACCCGGGTGATGCCGCTGCACCTTTTAGAAAACTACGATCGGTTGAAGCCCTATTTCGAAAATTTTATGAGATAGGGTAGAGTAAAAGCAAGTCCAAAACTTCCCACCATCGACAATCCAAACAAACGTTCAAACAGGAGGCCGGTCCGTGAGCGAGCCAAAAATTTTAGGTGAGTTAAAACAAAGCGGCATCGCGGTGCTGTCGGTGCGCGACGAAATGCGCAAGAACCTGGTGCGTTGCTTGGAAAAAGGCGAACGAATATTGCCGGGCATCGTGGGTTACGACGACACGGTGGTGCCGGATATCGAGAACGCCATTCTCTCCGGCCATCACATGGTGTTTCTCGGCGAGCGCGGCCAGGGCAAGTCGCGCATCATCCGCACGTTGATCAGCCTGCTCGACGAGCGCATTCCGATCGTCAAAGGCTCCGAAGTCAACGATAACCCGTTCAAGCCGATCTCGCGCGCCGCCCGCAAGATGGCCGAAGAGATGGGGGACAAGCTGCCCATCGAATGGATCGATCGCGACACGCGCTACGGCGAAAAGCTTGCCACCCCCGACGTGTCGATCGCCGATCTGGTCGGCGAGATCGATCCGATCAAGGTCGCCGAAGGGCGTTACCTGGCCGACGAGGAGACGATTCACTACGGCTTGGTGCCGCGCACTAACCGCGGCATCTTCGCCATCAACGAGCTGCCTGACCTGACTGAAAAAGTGCAGGTCGGCCTGTTCAACTTGATGGAAGAAAAAGACGTGCAGATCAAAGGCTACAAAATACGCCTGCCCCTCGACGTCGTCATCGTCGCCAGCGCCAACCCGGAAGACTACACCAGCCGCGGCCGCATCATTACGCCGTTGAAGGACCGCTTCGACGTGCAGATCCGGACGCATTACCCGAAAAAAGTCGAAGACGAGTTGGTGATCATGGAGCAGGAAGCGGCCAACGTGGACGACCGCAGCAAGAAGGTCGAAGTGCCGCGTTTCATGAAGGAGATCATCGGCAATCTCACCTTCGAGGCGCGCAAATCCAATGATATCAACCAGTCCTCCGGCGTCAGCGTGCGCGTCACCATCAATAACTACGAAAGCCTGATCAGTAACGCCGAGAAGCGCGCGTTGCGCTGCAAAGAGAACGACATCGTGCCGCGGGTCAGCGATCTGCACGCGCTGCTCGCTTCGACCAACGGCAAGATCGAGATGGAATATGCCGGCGAGGATCGCAAGGAAGAGGAGCTGGTGGAAAAGCTGCTCAACCGTTCCATCGTCAAAGTCTTCGATCAATATTTGAGCCTCAATTCGCTGCAGAAAGTCATCGAGTATTTCAACCAGGGCTGGGGTATCGAGGTGTCAGACACCATGGCGTCGCAGGAATATCTTGAGGACATCAAGCAGGTGCCGGGCCTGAAGGAGGCGATTCGCACCCTGGGCATACCGGAATCGCCTTCGCTGATGGCATCGGCCACCGAGTTTGTTCTCGAAGGGCTGCATTTGCACCAGAAACTGAACAAGGAAGTGGAAGGCGGCCGGGCGCACTACGGCAAATAGAACGCGCCGAGTTTTTTAAGGCGTTATCATGCACATCCGCTACAGCCGCTGGGACGATCGACAGCGCGACTCGCTCAATTCCGACGAGGTCTTCGATCAGCTCAACGAGAACATGAACGACACCGGCGACCTGCAGCAAGCGATGCGCCGCCTGATGCAGAAAGGCATCAAGCGGGGAGAAAAGCAGACCAAGGGCATCGACGATTTGCTGTCGCAGATCGCCAAAGAGATGCGCAAAATGTACGACGAGTACAAGCTCCAGTCCGCCATGGACGAAGTTCAGGAGCAGCTCGATCACGCCCTCGACCAGGAACGGCAGACGCTTGAAGAGCTCGACCAGTCCGGCCAGGACATGCAGTCGAAGAAGCAGTTCTTAAACGACCTGCCGAGCAAAACCAGCGAAGCCGTCGAAAAACTAACTGCTTATAGCTTCGAAAACCCCGACTCGGAAAAAGAGTTTCAGCAGCTGCTGGCGCAACTGGAGCAGATTCGCAAGCTGGAAAATTGGCTGCGCCGCGAGGGCAGTCTGTTCCGCGGCCAAACGCCGATGGACTTCCAACAGTCGCAGGAAATGATGGAGCGCATGGAAGAGCTGCGCCGTTTGGAAGGCCAGCTCTCCAGCATGCAGCTAAAAGACGTCGACAAAGAATTGCTCGAAAAGCTTCTCGGCGGCGACCCCAAGCAGGATTTTGAAGGCATCATGCGCATGCAGTCGCTGCTCGAAGAGGGCGGCTACGTGATGGAGCGGGGCGACCGCTTCGAGCTCACGCCCAAAGGCGTGCGCCGGGTCGGCCAGTTAGCGCTGCGCGATATTTATCAACAGCTGCGGCGCGATGGCATGGGGCGTCACAACACGCGCAACCGCGGCAGCCAAGAGTTGTTGATTGAAACCAGCAAGCCCTACGTCCAGGGCGAGCCGCTCCATATCAACATGATCCAGACGCTCAAGAACGCGCTGTTGCGCGGCGGCGGCGTGCCGGTGCGCATCGGGCCGGGCGATTTCGCGGTCTACGAAACCGAGTACAACACCCGGGCGGCGACGGTATTGCTGCTCGACATGAGTTGGTCGATGAGTTGGGAGGGGCGCTTTGCCGCGGCGAAAAAAGTCGCCCTGGCTATGGAGAGCCTAGTGCGCTCGCTCCACCCGCGCGACTATTTTGGCATCGTCGGTTTCTTTACCCGCGCCGTCGAGCTGAAAGCCAAGGACTTGCCGCAGGCCACTTGGAACATGGGCGACCCGTTTACCAACTTACAAGATGGCCTGCATCTGGCGTCGCAAATGCTCGAGCGGCGTCCGAGCCAAAACCAGCAGATGATCGTCATTACCGACGGCCAGCCGACCGCTTACTGTCGCCAAGGCCGGCTCTACTGCGAATGGCCGCTCAGCTTCGGCGGCATTAGCCAACGGGCAGCCGAAGAAACTTTAAAAGAAGCCGAGCGCATCACCCGCAAAGGCATCACCATTAACACGTTTATGCTCGACGACAGCCCGGTCTTGCGTGGCTTCGTCGACGACCTGACGCGCATCAACAAAGGCCGCGCCTTCTACACCCGGCCGGATCGCTTGGGCGAATACCTGCTAGTCGACTATCTGTCGCATCAGAAGAAGAAAGTATAATTTGCCCACTGACCGTCCCGGCTGATGAGAAGGCGATCATTCTCTGCCGCAGCGGCTCGTCAGCGCGCTTAGCGCGTCATCGATCTTTCCGCCTTGCCGGAGTAGTTGATAAACACAGTTTTTAATTCTGTAAAAAAGTTGAGACCTTCCTCCGCCATCTCGCGCTCGCCGACGCCGGTCGATTTGGTGCCGCCGAAGGGGAGCTGCGCTTCGCCGCCGATGGTCGGCTCGTTGACGTGCACCATGCCGGTCTCGACCTCGTCGACGAAGCGCATGATGGTGTCGATGTTTTCGGTGAAAATCGATGTCGTCAAACCGTACTCGACACCGTTGGCGTAGGTGAGCGCTTCGTCGAGAGTTTTCGCGCTGGTCACCGACAGCACCGGGCCGAAGATCTCTTCTTTGAAAATCCGCATGGTCGGCGCGACGTTATCGAAAATCGTCGGCTCGACGAAGTAGCCTTTGCCGAGATGTTCCGGCTTTCTGCCGCCGAGAACCAATTGGGCGCCTTCCTCCTGGCCGATTTTGATGTAGTCGAAATCGGTGCGCCACTGCTTCTCGTCGACGGCTGGTCCCATATCGACGCTCTCATCGAGACCGGGGCCGACTTTGATTTTGCCGGCGGCTGCGACGAGGCGGTCGAGCAGACTATTTTTTACCTCGGGATGGGCGATCACGCGCGAAGTCGCCGTGCAGCGCTGGCCGGTGGAGCCGAAGGCGCCGCCGTGGATGGCGATGGCGGCTTTGTCCAGGTCCGCATCCGCCATAACGATAACCGCGTTTTTGCCGCCCATCTCGCAGGTGACCTTGGCGCCGCGCTGCGCTGCTTTGACGTAGAGCCCGCCGCCGATCTCGTTGGAGCCGGTAAACGAAATCGCCCGCAGCACCGGCGAATGGACCATCGCTTCACCAACGACGGAGCCCGAGCCGACGATCATGTTGAAAACGCCGGGCGGCAAGCCCGCTTCGGCGTAGATCTCGGTGAGCAGCGTCGCCGTCGCCGGCGTCAGCTCCGCCGGCTTGAAGATGACACAGTTGCCGGCGGCCAGCGCCGGCGCCGATTTCCAGACCGGAATCGCCCAGGGAAAATTCCATGGCGCGATCAGGCCGACGACGCCCAAGGGCTGGCGCACGGTGTACGTAAAAGTATCGCGCGCTTCGGAAGGCAGCGTCTTGCCGTGCATGCGAAAGCCCTCGCCGGCGTAGAACTCCAACAGTGAGATGCCTTTCATCACTTCGCCCTTGGCTTCTTTCAGGACTTTGCCCTCTTCGCGTGTGAGCGCGCGGGCGATCTCGTCGGCGCGCTGGCGCGCAATGTCGGCGGCGCGCCAGAGCACCCGGCCGCGCTCCGGGCCGGGAGTTTTTTTCCAATTGCGAAAGGCCGCCTGCGCGACGTCGATGGCGCGCTGCACGTCCTCAACGGTCGCTGCCGGAAATTCGGCGATCACTTCGTCGGGATTGGCCGGATTTAAGTTGCGCACCAGGCGCGGTGATTTAGGATGGAACCACTTGCCGTCGATATAAGAGCCGGTGTTCATTGAAATTCCTCACGGGTAATTTTTTATCGATCATACAACGGGCGCATAAAAGAACACCAGAGCATAGCGCCATGCTCTGATGTTCAGCGGGTGAGATGAAAAATTAGAAGGACGAACGCTTGGTCAAATCGCGCAGCGTGGTGCGCCATTTTTCTTCGAGCTTGTCGATCTGCTCGGCGCTCAAGCCCTGTTCCGGGTACCAGCGCTTGAAGCCATAGTCTTTGACCGGGTTGCCGTATTCATATTTTTCCAAGACCGCTTGGCCGCCTTCGCCAAGGATGAAATCGGCCAATAGCAGCGCCGCGTGCGGATGAGGCGCCTGCACCGAAACACCGGTGGAGCCGGAGTTTGACGGCACGACGTCCATCGGTATCCACTCGATCGGCGCACCGGCCTTGAGCGAAACTTCGACGTGGTTGCGAAAGGTCGTCGGCGAGGCGCCCACTTCGCCCGAGATCACCATGTCGAGGAGGGCGCGGCCCGAGACGTTATGGGTGATCGGCGCTTGGGCGCGCAGTTTCTTGACGAACTCTTCGCCTTTGAATTTGAGCATGGCGCCCATGACCGTGACGCCAGTGTCGCTGCCGGCAAAGGCGATCTTGCCCTTGAGATCGGGACGCAACAGCCCTTCATAATTTCTCGGCACGGCATTGGCCGGGATCTGGTTCTTGTTGTAGGAAAGGCCGATGTGCGACTCGCGGTCAATCGCCCAGTACACCAGACCACGGGGCGCTTTCTCTTTGACATGGTCGGGATATTTTCCCTGGGTCGGAAAGTAATAGGGCACGAGCATCTTTTGATCTTTGAGTAGCTTCAACAGCGGGATGGTGGTTTCCAGGGTGTCGACGATGTAGCGCCTCGATTGCGACTCGGCCATGATGCGCGCGCTCATCTCCTGGCGCGTGGCGCGGTAGGATTCTACGCTGACGCCGGGATACTTGGCTTCGAAGGCGGCGGCGAGCTGTTTGTAGGAATCGCCGGCGAGCGAAGTGTACCAGGTCACTTTGCCTTCAGCTTTGGCGCCGTTGTAAAGCACATTCTCACGGTCCGGCTTGTTGTAGGCGGCGAGTTGCTCCATCGACATCTTGCCCTGCGCCCAGCCAGCGGATGCCAGCGCCAGCGTGATCGCCACTGCGGTCAGAAAACGTTTCATCAAGTTCCTCCTTGTCGACACAAGAATACTAATAACCTGTTTCGGCCAGCTGATGATAGAACAGCCGGAAGAATTGGCGCAGCCGCTCGGGCCGCTTGTAATGCGCGAACTCCTCCGGAACCCTGAACTCTTTGGTGATCTGTTCGAGGGTCTTGCCGGCTTGCACCATCTTGGCCACTTCGTTGCGCATGACCACGAAATAGCGCTTCTGCTCTTCCAAATCTTTGACGCCGCGGCCGACGTGCACGGGGCCGTGGCCGGGGACGTAGGTGTCGACAGCCAGGCTGCGCGCCATGATGTTGTCTAAAATTCTGATCCAACCGGCGACGTTGGAAAAAAAGATGCCGCCCGACTCACCCTGGCCCGGATGAATTTCGGTGTCGAGCAGATCGCCCATCAAGAAGACGCGCTTCTGCGGAATGTAGACGGTCAAATCGCCGGTGCTATGGCCGCGTCCTTCGGCGGTGATGACGAAGGTCAGACCGCCGAAATAAAGCGTCATACTACCGTCGAAGCCTACGTCGGGTTGGCCGAGCTCCTTGCCCTTGTAGGCGATATTGCGCGGATCGTTGGAGTTCTTGCGCTCGTTGAACTCTTCGAGCTCCTGCATCTGTAAGTCGTGTATCTGGTTCTTGGTGGCGATCCAGATCGGTTTGTCTTCGCGGAAATGCCACGAGCCGGTGGCATGATCGCCGGCGCTGTGCGAAGTGATTAGGTAGCGAACTTTTTTGTCGGTCATAGAACGAATGAAGGCAAGGGTTTGATCCGAGTTGTCGATGTGGCAGTCGAACACGACCACGCCTTCGTTGGTGAAGACAACTGTCGAGTTGCCGGAGCCTTGGGAGTGCTCCAACATGTAGACGCCGTCGGTCACTTTGACCGCCGTCATTTTCACCGGCGCCGCTGCCCCGGTGGTCATACACCCAATCAACGAGACAATCGCGATGAGTTTTGCCTTCATGGATAATTCTCCTATTTTTTATCGTGCCGTAGGCGAGATCCCTCGCGCTGCGCTCGGGATGACACGCCGCTTCCGGCGTGTCATTTTATCTGGCCGAGGGATTTGGCCATCTCGATGGTGCGGCGCGCGCGCTCGACGATCGGGCGGTCGATCAGTTGGCCGCCGAAGGCGATGGAGCCGTCGCCGCGCGCGTTGGCTTCGTCGAAGGCTTGCAGGACTTTTTGGCAGTAATCGATCTCCGCGGGCGTCGGGCTGAAAGTCGTATTGATGGCGTCGACCTGGGACGGATGAATGCACGACATGCCGGAGAAGCCGAGTTGGCGGGACTGTTTGGCGAAACCGAACAATCCCTGGGTATCGTTCAAATCGACCCAGACGCCGTCGATGGCTTGCACGTGGGCGCTGGCGGCGGCGATGACCATGGAAGAGCGGGCGTAGATCAAGTCGCGCGCCTCGCCTTCGCGAATCGCCGGCAGATTGATCTCGCGGCCGAAATCTTCGGCGCCGAACAATAAGCCGGTAACCCGCGGCGATGCCGCGGCGATGGCCGGGGCGTTGTAAAGACCTTTGGGGCTTTCGATGGCGATCAAAAGCTTGACGCTGCCTTTGGCCAGCTGATTCTTTGGCTCTTGCTCGCTTAGAATCCCGTCGACTTTGCGCACTTCGTCGACCGTGTCGACCTTGGGGCAAACCAACCCTTCGAGCCCCGGGCGGATGACCGCGGCAAGGTCGGCGTTCATGCGCGGATGGCCGATGGCATTGATGCGCACGTAGCGCGCCGGCGTGCCGGCGGCTTTGCCGCGGCCTAAAGAATCGGCGATGTTTTTGCGCGCCGCGTCTTTCTCGTTGGGCGCCACGCCGTCTTCGATGTCGAGCATGATGGCATCGGCAGTTAAGCCGAGCGCCTTGTCGATCATCTTCTGCCGATGGCCAGGCACGAACATCCACGACCGAATCAAGTCCATTCCGCTTTCTCCTTCGCGGAGATTTCTACCTGATGGCCGGGAAAATGTCTAACCAGAATTCAATTTGCACCACGAAGCCACGAAGCCCGCGAAGGCCGGAGAAAGACCTCCTTATTCCGAACTTCGTGCTCTTCGTGTCTTCGTGGTGAGTCTTGGGTTCTGCGGCCGGTTGAACCTCGCGCGCTTTTGGCCAATAATTGAAGGGATATGAAACTCAGCACCGCTAAGCTTCTAGTGCCGATTGTCGCCGTAACCATTCAAAGCAATTCGTCTTCGACTGTCATTCCGCCTTATCTCAGCCATATGAAAATTTCCGTGGCGTTGATCGGCACGTTGATTTCCCTGGCGCCGATCTTTGCATTAATGGCGCGGTTGCCGGTGGGGATGCTTTACAAACGAGAAAGCGCCCGCTGGCTGGTGTCGCTGGCGATCTTGGCCATGGGTGTGACCAACTATCTTTACGGCTTTTCCTATGACGCGCTTTCGTTTGCGGTCGTGCACTGTTTGAACGGTTTCGCTTACAGCGCGGTGACGACGCTTTACATGGCGTTCTATGTCGACTCCCTGGCGCCGGATGAAAATCGCAATCATGCCATGGGTTACTATGTCGGCGTCTTGGCGGTGGGCTACTCGACGGGAAACTTTTTCGGCGGCTGGATCGCCGATCATTGGGGTTACCACTGGAGCTTCAAACTGGGCGCGCTGTTGTCGCTGGTGGCAGTTAGGCTTCTGTGGTTGATGCGCGCGCCGGCTGGAGCGGGCGCCGCCAAGGGCAAAGAAAAAGAAGCTGCCAAGCTCACTTCGAAAGAATCTTTCAAAGCTTTGCTGGAGCCGGGCCTGGCCACGGTTGTGTTGGTCGCGTTGTTTTTGAACCTGCTGCATCAGATGGGCGGCACGTTTATTTCCCTCTACGGGTTGTCGGTGGGCATGAGCCTGACACAGATCGGCATTATCCGCGCCGGCTACGCCGGCATCAACGCCGTCACCCGGCCGGTCAGCGGCCATGTTGTCAACAAGATCGGCCATCGTAACCTTTCGTACTTGGGTCTGCCGCTGCAATCGTTGATCCTAATGATCATCCCGCTATTTACGGGCTTTGGCATGATTATGTTTGTCTATGTCGCCTCGGGCTTGATGCGCGCCATTGTCATCGTCGCCAACGCGGTGGGATTAGTGCAGGACGTGCCCGAATCACGCGTCCGGCGCGGCTTGGCCTCCGGCGTCTACAATGCCGCCGGCGATCTCGGCAACATCCTCGGCCCATCGATTGGCGGCTTGATTGCGCACGCGACCGGTATCGCCAGTGTGTTCGTGATCGGCTCGATCGGTTCGACGGTGTTGTTCTTTACTGGCGTGTGGTTGGTGCGGCGGATAAAGCAACGGGAAGACGTTCGTTTGGCGTCTAGCGTCTAGGGTTTGGCGTTGTCGGACTCCGCTAACGCTAGACGCTAGACGCCAAACGCTAGTACGACTTCGGCATCCCCAACACATGCTGCCCAAGATAAGCCAGCACCAAATTGTTGCTTACCGGCGCGACTGTGAGCAGGCGCGTCTCGCGAAATTTTCTTTCCACGTCATATTCGGCCGCGAAGCCGTAGCCGCCATGTGTGGTCAAGCAAGCGTTGGCGGCTTCCCAGGCGGCCTCCGATGCCAAGTATTTCGCTAGATTGGCTTCGGCGCCGCATTTTTCCTTGCGGTCGAATTTCGTCGCGGCTTGGTAGCGCACCAAATCGGCGGCTTCGATGTTGGCGTAGGCCTTGGCGATGGGAAACTGGATGCCTTGGTTGGCGCCGATGGCTTTGCCGAAAACGTGGCGTTCGCTGGCGTACTTCGACGCGCGCTCGACGAACCAACGGCCGTCGCCGATGGCTTCGGCGGCGACAAGAATCCGCTCGGCGTTCCAGCCGTCGATGATGTAGCGAAAGCCCATGCCTTCATCGCCGATCAAATTCTCCACCGGCACTTCCACGTTGTCGAAAAACAGCGCGTTGGTGTGATGATTGATCATCAAGTCGAGCGGCTTAACTTCAAGTTTTCCTTGATTGGCTTTCAAGTCGACGATGAAGACCGATAGGCCGCGGGTTTTGTCTTTGAGTTCGTCGTAGGGCGTCGTGCGTGCGAGCAGCAGCATCAGGTCGGATTGCAGCACGCGGGAGATGAAGATCTTTTGCCCGTTGACTAAATAGCGATCGCCTTTTTTTATCGCGTTGGTTTGGATGCGCGTCGACTCCGAGCCGGCGTTGGGTTCAGTGACGCCGAAGGCCTGCAGGCGCAATTCGCCGGTGGCGATCTTCGGCAAGTAGCGTTTTTTTTGCTCGGCGTTGCCGTGGCGCAACAGCGTGCCCATGGTGTACATCTGGGCGTGGCAGGCGGTGGCGACGCCGCCGGAGTGGTTGATCTCTTCTAAAATGATGCTGGCTTCGGTGATGCCGAGGCCAGTGCCGCCGAACTCTTCGGGAATCAGCGCCGCGAGCCAGCCGAGATCGCCCAATTTTTTGACAAACGCTTCCGGATAAGCCTTCTCGCTGTCAACCTTGCGCCAGTAGGCGTCGGGAAATTCTTTGCAGACTTTCTTGATCTCATCGCGGATCTGCAGCTGCTCGGTCGTCAGGTTGAAATCCATCCATGCCTCCTATAATTAGCCGTTAGACTACAGCGGAATTCTTACGAGAGCAAAAAGGGGAGACGCTTATGGCGGTTAAAGAAGGTTGGCAGGGCCGTTATTTCGAAGACTTCGAAGTCGGCGACATCTATCGCTGCCGACTCGGCAGAACGGTTACCGAAGCCGACAACATCTGGTTCACCTTGCTGACCAACAACACCAATCAGATTCATTTCAACAACGAATATGGCAAGAAGACCGAGTTCGGCAAATGTCTGATCAACGGCGCGCTGACGCTCGCCATCGTCGCCGGCATGGGCGTTGCGGACGTGAGTGAGAACGGTTTTGCTTTGGGCTGGGACCAGATCACGCTGCCCAATCCGCTGTTTGCCGGCGATACATTGTATTCGGAATCCGAAGTGCTCGAAAAGCGCGCGTCCAAGTCCAAACCGCAGTGGGGCATCATCAAGGTGCGCACCCGCGGCATTCAACAAGAAGGCAAGATCGTCATCGATTATGCGCGCAGCGTGATGGTGTGGAAGAAGGCACATGCGCCGAATAACGATACTTTTCCGACCATCAAAGAATAATCGAAACTGAAAGCCGAGGTTTAAGTGGCAGACAATTCCAAACCGACGCGCGCTTTGGAGGGCGTCAAGATTCTCGCCTTCGAGCAAGTCTTGTCCGGCCCGTTTGCGACCTGCTTGCTCGCCGACATGGGCGCCGAAGTCATCAAAGTCGAGCGTCCCGGTGTCGGCGACGTGATTCGCGGCTGGGATTCGGTGGTGAAAGGATTGTCGTCAGGCTATGTCTGGCTGAATCGCAACAAGCGCAGTTTGACCGTCGATGTCAAACACGAAAAAGGCCGAGAGATTCTGCGGCGACTAGCGCAGAAGTCGGACGTTTTTTTCGAAAACTATGCGCCCGGTGTGGCCGGCCGATTGGGTTTGGGCTACGAAAAATTGAACGAACTGAATCCGCGCTTGATCTACTGTTCGTTATCAGGCTACGGCCAAGACGGGCCGTATCGCGACGTGAAAGCCTACGATCTGTTGATTCAAGGCGAGGGCGGCATCATCGCGACGACAGGTTACGAGGACAAACCGGCCAAAGCCGGCATCGCCATCGCCGATATCGCCTCCGGCATGTACGCGGCGATTGGTATCTTGCTGGCGCTCTATCAGCGCGAAAAAACTGGAGAAGGACAGCTAGTTGACGTCTCGATGCTCGACTCGATCGTTTCGTGGCTCGGCTATTTTCCCCATCACTATTGGCACGCGGGCGAAGAGCCTGGGCGCGTCGGCATGCGCCATCACTATGTCTGCCCCTATGGCCCGTATTTGGCCGGCGATGGGCAGTATGTGAACCTCGCCGTGGCGAGCCCGGCCGATTGGGAAGTCTTCTGTAAAGTTGTCGTGGAAAAACCGGAAATGTTGACCGACCCCCGTTTTGTCTCGGTGCAGGATCGCCGCAAGAATCGCAACGCACTGGAAGAGACCATCGAAAATATTTTCGCGGCGCGCGAACATACCCATTGGCTCGCGCAGCTCAAGAAAGCCCAGCTGCCGCACGGGATCGTGCGCGGCGTCGCCCAGGTATTGGCCCATCCTCAGGTGATCGCCCGCAAACTGATCCGCGAAGCCGACTCGCCGGTGGGCACCGTGCCGGTGATCGCCAATGCGCTCAAAATGTCGAAGAGCGAGGCGCGCTACGACCGGATTCCCGCGTTGGGTGAAAACAACGAAGCAATCTTGCGTGAGTTGGGCTACGACGGCGCCGGCATCGCGAAGCTCGTGCAGGACAAAGTCATCTAGATGGCCAAACCGACCGTCGGCGTCATGGGCGCATCGGTCAACGATGCGTTGAGCAATGCGGAACGTAACCGCTTGACCGAGCTGGCACAGACGCTCGGCGCGACGCTGGCGCGGCGAGGTTGTATTCTGATCACAGGTGCGACCACCGGGTTGCCAGACATGGTCGCCCAAGCCTTCCGTCAAGCCGGAGGGTTTGCGTTGGGCATATCGCCGGCGACCAATCGAGCAGAACATGTGCACAGCTACGGCTTGCCAGAAGAGGCCGCCGACGCCATCGTCTTCACTGGCTTCGGTTACAAAGGCCGTAACGTCATCAACATTCGGTCGTCGGATATTGTCATCATTTTTGGCGGCGCCACTGGCACGTTGAACGAATTCACCATCGCCTACGACGAAGGCAAGATCATCGGCGTGCTGGAGGGCAGCGGCGGTATCGCGGATCACATTCGAGAAGTATTGGCGTTTTGCAAAAAGGCGACGGGAACTGTGTTTTTCGCAAGCGATCCAGAGACCCTCGCGGAGCGCTGTTTGTCTGCTTTAAATTCGCAATAGGCGATGGGCGGTTCGGAAATCAGCCGCCAAACAACACCAAGTTAGCGTTAGAAACTGGAAGGCCGAGAGTCCTCCGTTAAGGAGCCCTCGGCCTTGCCGTCTGTGCTCGTTTACCGCGAACGAGGGTCGATGGGTTAACTATTAGTCGCCGCTGCCGCTTTCGTCGCTGCCGTCACCGCTCACTTGGTTTATCATGGCCAGTTGTTTTTTCACCTCCTCCGACCCCTTCGGATCAAAAGAGCAGCTGCCGTAACGGTCGATCACTTCGCTTGGGTGAAACTCCAGATCGCCGCTCTTCAAACCGCGCTCGGTGAACGCCATGTATTTGATGTGGCAGTAGTTGGAATCCACATCAGAAACTTCTTTGAAGACGATGCCATTTTCGAGGTCGGCCATGATGCCCATCTCCTCCGCATTCGCTTGCGGCATGCCTGCCGCCAGCGATAGGGCCAGTGCCGCCGAAAAATAAATGGTTTAATGTTTAGCTTTAGCATTGATCAGGTTCCTCCTTAGTTTTTTTTTTGCTTCAGCCGGCGGACTCTAGAGCAAGGCAAATGCCAGTGCGACCGCGTGACGCGCCTGGAACTCCTCGTGAAGTTTTGGGAAGAAAGGTGGACAGCCGAGACGGCAAGCCGCGTTGCCGCGCTGCGTCACCTCGCACAATTTGGTACGAGGGACTCTCGATTATTGTTTGTGGCGCGCTATGTAGTGGCGGGCAAACTCTCTTAGGTTGTCGCTGCGCAAGCCAATGGTCTGCGCTTCGCTGAGTGCGCGTTCTTCGCTCCAGCCTTGCACCGCGACGCGATAAATCATCATGAAAGCGCCGACGCGGTTGGCGCTGGCGCAGGTGATTAGCATGGGATGATTGGCCGGCTCCTTAACCAGCCGGACAAATTGGTCGGCCTGCTCAGGTTGCGGTGCCGCCGAAATCACCGGGATGTTGTGGTAGCGCAGACCGCTGTTTCCCACGGCGCTGCGTTCTTTGACCAAATCGAAGCCCTCGCCGGCGGTGCGCAAGCTCAGCACCGAGCGAAAGCCGTTGGCGGCCGCGGTCGCATAAGCTTTCTCGGTTGGCTGCGCCCCGGTGGTGATCGACTCGTTCAGACACCGCACGCGCGGCACGTCAGCCTTGAGCGATTGTTCGATGCGGTCGAGGCGCGCGCGGTCGCTTGCTGGGCTCTGGGCCCATACCTGTGCCACCGAGAGCAAGGCAGTGCAGAGTATGATCAAACGTCGCATCGCCATTGAAGCATTACTTGAGGTTAAACATCCCTTTAGCCGTGGTGCCGAGCATGGCGGTTTTCTCCGCTGCGGAGCAGGGCGCTTGGTTGATCATTTCCAGCGACTCGACGATGTTCGCCGCGGTTTTGCATTCGAGCGGGTAGTCGCTGCCGAACATGATGCGATCGTAGGTCGTGATGTTGAGCGCCGCCGCCATCGCCGGCAGCCAGGCGCCGGTACCGGCGGTGTCGAAATAAAGCTGCTTAAAGAGTTTGTTGAAGCGCTCGGTGACGCCAAATTTTTTCTGCTCGTTTTGAGTTTTCAAATAGCCGCGCATGTCCGGCGGAATCGGTGCGTCGTCGGTTTCGAAGAACGCCATCATGCGGCCCAACAGGGACGACGCCGCGCCCCCCAGATGGGGCATAATGAATTTCAGCTCGGGATAGCGCGGCAAGACCGCGTTCATGACCCGCACGATACACTGGGTCGTTTCCAGCGGCCGAAAGACACAGCGGTCCAGGCTATAAGTCGTCTCCGAGCCGGTGGGCTTGGATTGCGGATGAATGATAATCGGCAGGCGGTTCTTTTGAATAATCTCGTAGAGCGGAAACATGATCGGGTTGTCAAGCTGAATATCCAAATGACAGGCGAGCAGTGCCACCGCCCGCAAGCCCAACTCGTCGATGCCGCGCTGCAATTCGCGCTGGGCCGCCGCGGGATCTTGCAGCGGCAGATGAATCGCGCTGCGAAATCGGTCGGGGTGTTTGTGCTGCAATTCGGCGACCCCGTCGTTCAAATCTTTGGCGACGTCGACGCCCATCACCTGCACCTGGTCGGTGATGATCGAATAGGTGACGCCGGCTTGATCCATCGCTTTAAGATGGGCGTCTAAATCTTTGCGCGACGGATGCAGCGTCAGGCTAATCTCGTTGGTGACGATGCGTTTGCCGCCGGCCTGCGCCGCCAGCCGGTCGAACAGTTTTGCGGGCATGTAGTGGTGATGCACGTCGACGATGAATTCTTCGGCAGCCATAGCTCCCCAGTCTCCTTTGCTAAGACCAACGGGCGGATTTTTGCTAAATTACGTCACTCTGTGGGAGCGTTCAAGCGAACGTGCCGCGACGGAGTTGTCTTAGAGCTACCAAAGTGACGCCGCTCTACTCTAAAGCACCCGCGCGATTGGCCGATCAGGCTAGTAACAAGGTCGGATGTGTTTCCTAGGGAGGCAGAAGTAATGTTTAACTTGAACGACGGTGCGAAAGAAACCAAAACGTCGGCGACCCCAGTTCCGAAATTTGTCGGTGAAGTCATGACCCGCGACATCAAAACCCTGGGTCCCGACCAGTCCTTTGGCGATGTTGTAAGCCTGTTGGCGAGCAACAGTTTTCATCACATCATTATTGCGGTCGATGGCTACTTGATGGGCGTGCTTTCCGACCGCGACGTCTATCGCCAGTTGGGTCGCGTCAGCGACTGGAGCGCCAAAAAAGTCGGTGAGATCATGATCACCAATGCATTGACGGTCTCGCCCGAAACGACGCTCTCGGACGCTGCCGAGCAGATGTTGTCGCGCCGCGTGAACTGTTTGCCCGTGGTTAGCGGCGACGGCAAACTAGCCGGCCTGATCACCTCCACAGACATCATTCGCCTGTTCAAAGGTTTGCAGGACCGCATGATGGAAGAACGCTAACTGTAGCGCCCTGTCCAATTTGTTCGGGGTAAGGTATTTTACTTTCAGGATGCCTTGCCCTTTTACAATGCCGGCACAAACACTTCTTGGGTTTCGTATTCAATCCTGATCTGGCGCAGCTGGCGTGGCACGGTGATAACCTTTCTGAGCCTGGGGTTAAAGTAGTCTTTTAACATCGACGGGCGCGGGTTGTCGAGGTAGAGTTCGGGATTGTCGCGCAGCGCGCCGCCATCGGCAACGCGCAGATCATCAGGCGATTCTATCGTTTGTACGATGGCCGGCGCGTGGGTGACGCCGAGATCGCGCAGCGCGTAGGCGCGGTGGCTGCCGTTGCGCAGGACTAGCCGATTCTTGGATTGCACGACGTTCAAAAAATTCGAGCCGAAACCTACCAGCAATCCCACGATGCCGACCACAGAGCCATGAAATCGCCGGGTTGTTAGTTCCGAAGGCTTCAACACGACCGAACCAAGGTATCTCATATCGTTCGATGGCGACATGAAAACATAGCCATCGCCATGGGTTTTCATCCAACGAGCGGGTGGTTCCGGATGATGATAGGGAAGCGCCAGGCGAAATACTTCTTCAAGATTGGGTCTGGGACCTAGATCGGCTTTTAACTTGGCAGCGAAATCGATGTTGATGTGCTTTTGGTAAACCACCAAACGTTCCAGCGCCGGCGATCCAGGCAGCATCATTCTACTGTTGAAAGAAGACAATCAAATTCGCTTCAACGTCAATCTCGAAGCCGCCGACCGCGGCGGCATCAAATTGAGCGCCCGGTTGTTGAGACTGGCCAAGACGCTGCACGAAAAAAAGGGATAACATGCACCGTCTAAACTTTCACGACTTATCGATTCCGAAAAAGTTGTCCATGATAATGATGGGCACGACCACCATCGCACTGTTCTTGGCCTGTGCCAGTTTTCTGGTTTACGAATATGTCACCGTGCCGCGCAACGTCGCGCGCGACCTTAAGTCGCTCGCCGCGGTTACCGGTAACAACGTCGCGGCCGCTCTAGTCTTTCAGGACCGAAAGATGGCCGCCGAAGCGCTGGCCGCGTTTACGGTCACTCCCAATGTGGTCTGGGGGGTGGTTTGTCGCAGCGACGGCGACGGCTTCGCCAGCTACGACCGCGACGGTCGCGGTAATTTTCCCTCGGGCTGCGCCAGGCGTGGCGATGAAGTTCGCACTTACGATGACCGCGTCGAGCTGTCGCAAACGATCAGGTTTCGTGGGGAAGTGGTGGGCTCGGTGACCCTCAACGCCGACCTTAGAGAGATTAGCGAGCGGATGTGGAGCTACGGTCAGATCGTCTTCATCGTATTGGTCCTGTCACTGGGGGTTGCTTACGTCATCGCCAGGCAACTGCAGCGGTTCGTGTCGAAGCCCTTGGTCGATTTAGCGAGCGTTGCCAAGCAGGTGTCGCGCAGCAAGACTTATTCTGTCCGCGCGACCAAGGCGGCGAGCGATGAAATCGGCGAGTTGGTCGACGGTTTCAATACCATGTTGGGTCAGATTGAAGCGCGCGACGCGGTGCTGGAGCAGAAGGTCTACGATCTTCAGCGCGAGGTGACCGAACGCCAACGGGCCGAGGCGGAGTTGGCCAAACAGACGGTCGAGCTGCCGCGATCCAATAATGATCTGCAGCAGTTCGCCTACGTCGCATCGCACGATCTGCAAGAACCGCTGCGCATGGTCTCCAGCTATACACAGCTATTGTCCAAGCGCTACAAAGACAAGCTCGACGGCGACGCTTTGGAATTCATCGACTTTGCCGTCGATGGCGTCAAGCGCATGCAAACCCTGATTAAGGACCTGCTGGAGTATTCCCGAGTCGGAACCCGCGGCAAAGAGATGGTGCCAGTGGATGCGACGGCGCTCGTCAACGTCGCGTGCCGCAGTCTATCGGCTTCGATCAAGGACGCCAACGCGAACGTCGCGGTCGCAGCGCTGCCGGTGGTCATGGGCGACGAGACCCAGTTGGCGCAGCTTTTCCAAAACCTGATCGGCAACGCGATCAAATACCGCAAAAAGGATGTTCGGCCGGTCGTTCAAGTGAGCGGTTGGCTCGACCAAGGGCAGTGCCACTTTTCTGTGAAAGACAACGGCATAGGCATTGCGCCGGAGCATGCGGAGAAGGTCTTTGTTTTGTTTCAGCGGCTTCACGGCAAGTCCGAATACGAAGGCACTGGCATTGGGTTGGCTATTTGCAAGAAGATCGTCGAGCGCCACGGCGGTCGCATCTGGATCGAATCGATGCCCGGGCAGGGCACCGATTTTAGATTTACCTTGCCGTTGGCGAGTGCGGAAAAATCGGTGGCCGAGGCCTGTCTGTAGCGCTCTGTTGGAAATTGCCCCAACAATAATGACGACCCTCGACTTGTTGTCGCTTCACCGCAGGTAGCTCCTTCGATCTATTTCTCCAACAGCCGGCGCAAGCGCTCGATGATGTCTTTGCTCACCGACATCACTTCCTTGGCGAGATTGTCGAGCTCTTCTCCGCTTGCCGGGTCGATCTCCAACCGTTTCTTCGCCGCTTCGGCCAGCAAGTCGGGATCTTTCAGAGACTTCGCGAAGGCATCGCGCAATATCTTGACACGATCCGCCGGCGTGCCGGGCGTGGCCATGATCGGCCGGCCGAACTCGCTGGAGGCCATCGCTAAATGACCGAGCTTGCGGGTCGCTTCCGGGGTTTTGTACTCGTCCATCAGCTCGTTCACGGTCGGAGTCTCGGGCAGGCGCGGATCGCGCTTCTTGCCAGTTTGAAACAGCACCCGGACGAAATTTTTCTTGCGCCAGGTGTGAAACGGCTCGCGCGCGAAGAACGTCGTCACGGTGAAGCCGCGGCAGACCACTTCGTTTTTCTCCACCGCGAGGTCGATCTCTTGGCCGCCCTGGTAGCCGGTGACGATTTCAAACTTGGTGCCGATCGCTTCGTTGAGAAATTTCACCAGAAAATAAGACGATGACCCGGTGCCCGTCGAGCCACACTTGGGCGGCAGCGCCGCTTTAGTCACGTCGTGAATGGTTTTGAAAGGCGTGTCCGTGCGCATGTAGAGCAGATTGTTCGATGCTTCGAAGCTGCCGAGCCAGCCGTACTTGCGCCAGTCGAATCTCACTTCCTTGCGCCCGAGCAACTGATCGAAATAAAGCGACGGCAGGGTCGCGCCGAGCGTTAACCCGTCGGGCTTGGCGACGTTGGCGACGTAGTTCGCGGCGATCATGCTCGACGCACCGGGCATGTTCTGCACCATGATCGTCGGATTGCCGGGAATGTACTTCCCCATGTAGTTGGCCAACATGCGCGGGTAGAGATCGTAAGCGTCGCCGGCCGGCAGGCCAACGACGATGCGAATGGTTTTGCCCTCGAAGAAAGGGGGCTGAGCCGCAAGCTCTGCGGTTTGAGCCAGGAAAAGTGAAAGCACCAGCGTCAAGACTTTCTTAAGCATACCAGTTCCGTCTCGCTATTGCGCGACTGACACTAGTCGAATATTTGCGCAGCTGTCAAATGGCATAAGTGCTGTGATCCCCGCACGGTTGCTTTCACCGGCGCGGGAGCCACCAGCCGATTTTTCTTCGAGCCGATCATTCATGGGCGGTACAACCTATCTGTCGGATGGTGTATATTAAGAACGATCAAAGGGCTCGACACTGGCCGCGATCGCGGAGAAACGTATGAAAGCAATCAGAGTAGAATCGAACGGTTACATAAAGCTGCCTAAAGAAATGCTCAGGCTCTTCCCGACATCGAGTGAACTGGCGGTATGGACGGAGGGAGACATGATTGTTCTCAAACGAGTGCGTCCACTCAAACCGTCGATGATTGCCGAACGAGTCGCGGAAGTTCCTGCAAACAACGGTCGCTGAAGTCATAGAATCGCTCTTGAGCCTGGTTGAGATCGTCCCTTCATCAAAATAGAGCCAGTCGTAGAGTGAGATCCGGACGATGATAAAGTGATCGCCTGTGTAGTTGCGGCGCAGGCGAAATGGCTTGTCTCCGGCGACGATGATATTTTAGTCCTGAAACAATACGAGAACATCCCCATCCTGACACCGAGCCGATTCTTACGAATCTGGAAGAAATCTCAGTAATCGGCCGCCTTCGCTCGCGAGAAACAGTCCACTTCGGTTCCCTCAACTCAAAGCTGGTCGATGATCTGCTGAAGCCGCCGATTGCTCGATGCGCCAGGCATGTTTTGCACCATGATCGTTGGATTGCCGGGAATGTATTTGCCCATGTAGTTGGCGAGCATGCGCGGGTAGAGATCGTAGGCGTCGCCGGCGGGCAGGCCGACGACGATGCGGATGGTCTTGCCTTCAAAGAAAGAGGTTTGAGCGTTGAGCTGTGCGGCTTGAGTCAAGCTAAACAAGATGGCGAGCACGATAGCTTTCATTCTCCGAAACCTCCGCGCGGGAGCAAATTGTCTCCCGTCAAAATAATGCCAGACAGTGGTCGACGGTCATTGTGCGTGTCAATCGCATAATAATCTCGTCAGCACTTTGACGTGGCGGTTAGCAGTCCTGTAAACGTTGCCCCTCGCCCTTTGGTCGATAGCTTCTTCGACTGCAAGTTTTGCCTGTTTTCCCCTCTGAGCTCGTCGCTGTCCGCAGTGTTAGGGCGTTAACTCATCGATCAGAAAGTATTTTCCCAGCAAACGGTAGGTGCAGTTATTTTCCGCGGCACAAGGATGAAACGAAAGATCTCTATGGCACGGCTCTGGCTTATATCGACCGCGGAAAATAGCGCCCGCAAAAATGGAATACAAATTCACGCAACAGAGAATTGCGAAGCTTCGCAGGGTATGGCCTGTTTGGACCGCATTGCTGATTGCTGTGGCTGTATTTTGCGTGACAAAGCCGGCGTCGGGAGCCGTTGCCGTCGACGCAGTCTCCAGCGGTACCGCGACGACAAATACCGTTACCATCTCCCATACGACTTCAGGAACAGATCGGCTAATGTTAGTCGGCGTTTCGTTTATTGTCGAGAGCAGCAGCGTAGACGTAAGCGGCATCACGTATAACTCAGTCGGTCTGACAAAGGTTTGTGAACAATCATTTGGCACCGACACCCGCACGGAGATATGGAGCCTGGTAAATCCTGGCGCCGTTACCGCGAACGTGGTCGTGAGTTTCTCCGGCGCCTCGGGGCATGGAAAAGTAGTTGGAGTGACAACGTTCACCGGTGTCGATCAGACTACACCCCTGGGCACCTGCTCAACCAGCGCTAGCGGAAGTGTCACCGTGAGTTCGGCGGTAGGAGAGCTAGTTTTCGATACTGTGGTTTCCAAAGATTCCGCGATTTCGGTCGGCGGCGGTCAAACTCAACGGTGGAATTTGAGTCGAGCCGGCTCCGGCGGTACCGCCTACGGGGGCGGCAGCACAGAACCGGGAGCAGCGAGCGTGACCATGTCGTGGTCGGGGGTAGCTGAAGCCGCCATCGGCGCAGTGCCGATCAAACCCGTCCCGCCCACGGTGACTTTGTCTCTTAGCGGTAGCCCGTTGGCAGAAGCAGGCGGGACCGCGACGGTGACGGCCACTCTGTCCAATACTCATAGTCAGGACGTTACGGTCAACTTGGCCTTTTCAGGAACCGCGACGTTGACCAGCGACTACACGCGCTCGGGAACGTCGATCACGATTCCAGCGGGCAGCACCACGGGCAATATCACACTGACTGCGGTTCAAGACAGCATCGACGAGCCGAACGAGACCATCATCGTCGATATCAGCTCTGTGACCAACGGCACGGAGTCGGGCACCCAACAAGTGACGGCAACGATAACAGATGACGATGCGGCACCGACGGTATCCTTCGGCGCTAGCAGTTCCAGCGGAGCAGAGTCGACCACGTCCGTCTCGATACCGGTATCGCTATCAGCAGCGTCTGGGCAGACCGTTGCGGTGGACTACTCCCGCACCGGTGGAAGCGCCACACCTGGCGGCGTCGATTTCACGCTGAACAGCGGCACGCTGACGTTCAACCCGGGAGAGACCATTAAATATGTGCCGATTACGGTAGTCGACGATACCGTAGCGGACAGCGGCGAGACGATTGAGATCACACTTGCGAATCCAACCAACGCGTCGCTCGGTGCCAACACGGTGCACACCTACACGGTCATCGATCCGACAATCCGGTTTCGTTCCGCAACGCAAGCGAGTGTGGGTACGGGAGTCGCGACACTCACGCTTAACGTTCCCGCCGGCACCGTGCAGAACGACGTCATGATCGCCGTGGTCGCCGTAAGACCAAGCGCATCCGCAATCACCGAGCCGGCCGGATGGACTCTGATCCGATTGCAGCCCGACAACACCAATATAACCCAAAATCTTGCAACCTATCGACGCGTCGCCAGTAACAGCGAGCCGGCAAACTATACCTGGACTTTCAGCGGAGCGCCGACCGGCGCAGTCGGCGGAATCATGACCTTTTATGGAGTCGATACGACGACGCCGATAAATGTTTCTGGCGGACAGGTAGCGGGATCTGGGGACATCTCGGCGTTTGTGGTCACAGCACCCAGCGTGACGACTACCGTAGCGAACACCATGCTAGTCACGGCGTACGCTGTTCCTTCCTCGGGCACGCCGGGATCCGCCTGGTCACCTCCTTTGGATATGACTGAGGGGGGAGAGGGATCATCGAGCACAGGTACCGGCGGCGAATCCATGGAGATGAACTATGTCGCTTTGTCGGCGGCGGGCAGTAGCGGTACGAAAGGCGCGACGATTGTGGGGCACAATGATAGTGACGGTGTCGCCCAGAGCGTAGCGTTGACACCGGCGACCGCGCCCACGGTCACTTTGAGCGTCGACAACAGTTCGATTGCGGAGGCCGGCGGGACGGCGACAGTTACGGCAACTCTGTCGCAAGCTTATGGTCAACCGGTGACCGTGAATCTGGCGTTTTCCGGAACAGCAACAACCAACACAGACTACACGACTTCAGCATCGTCGATCACGATTTCTCCGGGGAATCTGACCGGCAGCATCATACTGACGGCGACGCAGGACACGATTGATGAGCCCAATGAGACGATCGTCGTCGACATCACGACGGTGACTAACGGCAGCGAGTCGGGTACCCAGCAGGTGACCGTGACGATCACCGACGACGATGCGGCACCCTCCGTGACCCTCAGCATTAGCGGGACACCGATGGCTGAAGCTGGAGGAGTGGCCACGGTCACCGCCACACTGTCACACACGTCGACGCAAGCCGTGACGGTGAATCTGACATTTTCGGGCACGGCAACGCTGACCAGCGACTACACGCGCTCGGGAACGGCGATCACAATTGCGGCGGGCAGCACGACTGGAAGTATTACCTTAACTGCGGTTCAAGATGCTATCGACGAACCGGACGAGACGATCATTGTCGACATCGATACTGTAACCAACGGAACTGAATCCGGTACTCAGCAGGTGACCGCGACGATCACCGACGACGATGCCGCGCCGACGGTCACGTTGAGCATCAGCGGCACACCAATGGCGGAAGCAGCTGGAGTCGCAACGGTCACTGCAACACTATCGGCGGTTTCTGGGCAGGATGTGAGCGTCAACTTAACGTTCTCCGGCACAGCGACATTGACTGCGGACTACACTCGCTCTGGCACTTCAATTACGATTCCAGCCGGCAGCACAACGGGCAACATCACGCTGACTGCCGTTCAGGACTCTATCGACGAGCCCAATGAAACGATCATCGTCGACATCGACACTGTGACCAATGGTACGGAGTCGGGCACGCAGCAGGTGACCGCGACGATCACCGACGACGATGCGGCGCCGACAGTGACGTTGAGCATCTCGGGTACGCCAATGGCCGAGGCCGGTGGCGTGGCCACCGTGACCGCGACACTGTCTGCCGTCTCTGGACAGGACGTAACCGTCAATTTGACTTTCTCCGGCACGGCGACGCTCACTTCCGACTACACGCGCTCGGGGACTTCAATCACAATTCCCGCCGGCAGCACGACGGGAAACATCACGTTGACTGCCGTTCAGGACTCTATCGACGAGCCCAATGAAACGATCATTGTCGACATCGATACTGTAACCAACGGAACTGAATCCGGTACTCAGCAGGTGACCGCGACGATCACCGACGATGATGCGGCGCCGACGGTAACACTGAGCATCAGCGGCAGTCCGATGGCAGAAGCGGCTGGTGTGGCGACGGTCACTGCAACACTATCGGCGGTTTCTGGGCAGGATGTGAGCGTCAACTTAACGTTCTCCGGCACAGCGACATTGACTGCGGACTACACTCGCTCTGGCACTTCAATTACGATTCCAGCCGGCAGCACAACGGGCAACATCACGCTGACTGCCGTTCAAGACACTATCGATGAGCCGAACGAAACAATCATCGTCGACATCGACACTGTGACCAATGGTACGGAGTCTGGTACCCAACAAGTCACGGCCACAATCACCGACGATGATGCGGCGCCGACGGTGACACTGAGCATCAGCGGCAGTCCGATGGCCGAAGCAGCTGGAGTCGCAACGGTCACTGCAACACTATCGGCGGTTTCTGGGCAGGATGTCACAGTCAACTTGGCTTTCTCGGGTACGGCGACACTGACAAGCGATTACACACGCTCAGGGACAGCGATCACCATTACAGCTGGCGACACGACAGGGAGTATCACGCTGACGGCGGTTCAAGACAATATCGATGAACCGGATGAGACGATCGTCGTCGATATCGATACCGTCATCAACGGCACGGAATCGGGCACCCAGCAGGTGACTGCAACCATCGCCGACGACGATACCGCTGGCATCACGGTTACGCGCACCAGCGGGCCAACGACGACGGAAGAGGGAGGCACGGCGACGTTTACCGTGGTGCTTGACTCAGCGCCGACCGCGACGGTCACGATTCCGATCTCATCGAGCAACACCGCCGAGGGCACGGTTTCGGTGCCCAGTCTCTCGTTTGACGCCAGCAATTGGAACGCCGCACAAACGGTCACCGTCACGGGCGTCGATGACGTCATCGATGACGGCCACATCGCTTACACTGTCGTCATCGGGCCAGCCAGCAGCTCGGATGGCAACTATCACAACCTCGATCCGGCTGATCTCTCGATGACAAACACCGACAACGAGGGCTCCGCGGGCCCGGCGGCAAGCCAGGCGCTCTGGTTGCGCGCCGACCGTGGTGTGAGTTTGAACGGCGGCGTGGTCGATCAATGGGCGGATCAGTCCGGTAATGGGCGCGACGGTCTCAAGGATCGAGCGGTTCCCGCCCCAGTGTGGTCGCCAATACTCTGAACACGCTGCCGGTGCTGCGGTTCGACGGTTCCGACGATTTTCTTGCCTACAATTTGCCGGTGAGCGGCTTGTCGGGCATGACCATTTTCTTGATTTCCAAGAACAGCGTCGACCACACGCCTGCGGCGCCGAGCAACGCCAACAACACGGCGATTTTTTGGAACGAGACAGCGAGCGGGGGCACCGTTTATCTGGGTCCCTTCCAGGACGAAGTCGCCTATCGGTTTGGCACCACACAGGTAGGGAATCAGCCGGTTTACACGCGGCCGTCAAACATCGGCAACCAATTTTCAATGACCGTGTCGCGCCACGATGGCGCCAGCGGCACGGACACCTTGTTCGTCAATGGCGCCCAGGTTCACAGCGAATCCGGCAAGTTGGCCAACATCGCCCAGACTCAGCCCACCGGCAACATCGCCCGGGGCTGGAACAACAATACTTTTTTTAACGGCGATATCGTCGAGGTGCTGGTTTACGACCGCGCATTGTCCGCCGCGGAGCGACAACAGACCGAACAATACTTGAACGAAAAATACTCGCTCTATCCCGTTCCCACAGTAGCTTTCAACGCGGTGAGCTCGAGCGGCGTCGAATCGGTAACGACCGTGAACATCCCGGTTTCTTTGTCGGTGGCTACCGAGCCGACGGTGACTATCGACTTCGCGGTGACGGGCGGGACCGCCACCGGCAGCGGCACCGACTACACGCTTGCGAGCGGCACGCTGACGTTCGCTACCGGTCAAACGACACGAAATATTGCGGTCACCATCAACAACGACAGCCTCGACGAATTGGACGAAACTATTCAAATCACTCTATCCAATCCGGTCAATGCAACGCTGGGCGCGCCCACCGTGCACACTTACACCATTACCGATGACGACGCGGCGCCGACGGTGACGCTATCGATTAGCGGTGCAGCCATGGCGGAAGCCGCGGCTGCGGCCACGATCACGGCGACGCTGTCAGCGGTATCAGGACAGGACGTGACGGTCAACTTCGGATTTTCCGGCACGGCGACATTGAACAACGACTACACCGCCTCGGCCTCGGTGATCACCATCCTCGCCGGCGCAACAACTGGAAGTATCACTTTAACTGCGATTCAAGATGCCATCGACGAGCCGAGCGAGACGATTGTTGTCGATATAATATCGGCTACCAATGCGACCACGTTAACGCCGCAACAGGTGACTGCGACCATTATCGACGACGACGCCATGCCGACGGTGACGCTGTCGATTGCCAACGCGAGCATGGCCGAAGCCAGCGGCGTGGCCACGGTGACGGCGGCGCTTTCGGCCGTCTCGAGCTTGGATGTAACGATCAATCTGACTTTTTCGGGCACAGCGACGTTCAATACCGACTATTCTGCGTCGTCGGCAGTCATAACTATTCCCGGCGGTGGTCTCACGGGCGGAATCACACTTACCGCGATTCAAGATACGCTCAACGAAGCGAACGAAACGATTGTGGTCGGCATCGGCTCGATCACCAACGCAACCGAGCTCGGCACGCAGCAAGCGACGGCGACCATTGTCGACGACGATGCCATGCCGACGGTGAGTCTTTCGATTGCCGGCACTTCCATCGCCGAAACCGGCGGTATTGCGACAGTGACGGCGACTCTGTCCGCGATCTCCGGTCAAGCAGTCACGGTGGGTTTGGCGTTTTCCGGCAGCGCTACTTTCAACGTGGATTACTCGCCGTCGAGCACAAGTATTGTCATTCCTGCGGGAAGTTTAAGCGGCAGTATTACCTTGGCCGCGATTTCAGATACGATCGACGAACCCAACGAAACTATCGCTGTCACAATGGGCTTAGTTTCCAACGCCACGGCGGCCGGCCTGCAACAGGTCACGGCGACGATCATCGATGACGATGGGCCGAACGTTGCTTTCAACCTGGCCATCGATGACACGCCCGATCCGGTGCAGCCCGGCGCCGAGATTGCCTACACGCTTACCTACGGCAACGCCACGACGGCCAATCAAACCGCTTCGCAAGTCACGCTGCGCAACACGATTCCAGCCGACACGACGTTTGTCTCGGCGAGTAACGGCGGCGCGTTTGCGGCGGGCTTGGTGACCTGGACGCTCGGCGATCTGGCGCCGGGTGCCAGCGGCACGCGCACGTTAGTGGTTCAAGTGAACACGCCGTTGCCCAACGGTACGATTCTTACCGCTCAGGCGACCCTGCAAGACAACGCCAGCACGAGCATCAATGCCAGCCAGAATACAACGGTGCAGAGCGCGCCGATTCTCGCGCTGTCGATGACCGACAGTCCCGACCCGGTGCAGGCAGGCGGTCAGCTCGCCTATACCGTGAACTACAGCAATGCCGGCAACGCCAATCAAACCGCCCCATCGGCGACGCTCGGTGTGCCGCTACCAGCGAACGCGACTTTCGTTTCCGCGAGCAATGCCGGTGCGCTGGTCGGCGGGATTGCGACTTGGAGTCTTGGCGATGTGCCGCCCGGCACCAGCGGCACGCGCACCTTGGTGGTCCAGGTGAATTCGCCTCTGCCCAATGGCACGATCCTCAACGCGCAAGTAAGCTTGCAAGATACGATTGGCAACAGCGCCGCGGCGAGCCAGTCGAGCACGGTAAACAGCTCACCGTTGCTGGCGTTGACTGTGATCGATAGCCCCGACCCGGTGCTGCCGGGTGGCGAGGTCACGTATACGTTCACGGTTAGCAACGCGAGCGCGGCCAATCAGACCGCCACAGGCGTGACTTTGACCGATACGATTCCCGCCAACGCGACCTTTGTTTCGGCAAGCGACGGCGGCGTCTTCGCCAACGGCATCGTTACCTGGACGATTGCCAGTCTGGCTCCGGGAACAAGCGTAACTCGGACCCTGGTTGTTAAGCTCGGCTCGACCGTTCTCGGCGGCACTTTGGTCGCCAACATCGCCACCATTGGCAACGGCCAAGGCCAGAGCGCGTCGGCGCAAGCCAACACCACGGTTGCCTACACCGGTGGCGGCGGTTTCGTGCCGAATAATTATGCGACGACCAACGCAGAGTCGGCGAGCGTCGGCGCCGACACAACGCCGGCAAGCAGCTCGGGATTTTCCGTGGCCGCGCCGGCGGAAATGGCGCCCGGTAGCGTGCCGCTCCAAGCTCCCGCACCGGCGCTGGTGACGCCGCGCGCGCCGACCACTCCATTGATGCCGCCCAATCAGGCGCCAAATTTTACCCAGCCCAATTTTGGCCAGCCGCGCTGCTCGACCATGTTGTCGCTGTCAGGCTCGCACAGCCCGCAGCCTGCTTTTAGCGGCGCTACGGTGACGTACACGTTCAACTACATCAACCTCAGCACGCTCGACACCATGCGCGATGTGGCGCTGCACAGCTTTTTACCCAAGGAGATGACGTTTGTGAGCGCCAGCGATCGCGGCGTGGCGGCCAGCGACAACTCGGCCTACTGGCACTTGGGCGACTTGGCGCCGGGAGCACGGGGCACCCGCAGCGTGGTGGCGCGGGTGGGGCAGCTTGAAGCGGAGACGATTCTGCTCGTCAACAACCACGCAATGTTAGAGAACGGCGTTGATAATTGCGCGCAGACCATCGAAGCGGCAACAATCCAAGCGGTTTCATCCACCGACAAGGACGGCGACGGTTTTCCCGACGAGGACGAGAAGCGCTGCGGCGCCAATCCGCTTGACGCCGCGAGCACTTGCTTTTCATTGGAGTTGACGCAAAACACCATCCGTGTGCAGCGCGGCAGGGAGGTGAGCCTGAAGGCGCTAGTAAAAGGCAGGTTCCGCTTCGCCGGCGAGGTCACCGTCACGCCCAACAATAGCTTGAACGGGGCGGTCTGGCAGGTTGCCGACTCCCACGCCAAGCTTGGGCCTAAAAAGATGAGCGAGGAGGTTTCTTTTGGTTTATATACAACCAGCAACACGCCGCTTGGCTTGCACCAGGTGCCCATCTGGGCAGTGAGTGGCAAGATGGCAACGACGCAGATACTAACGATCGAGGTAGCGCCCTAGGCGCGACATACGGGGAGAGTTCCAACGCAACCATGAAACCGTGGGGGGCATTGCTGATAGGGTTGGGGAGCTGTTTGGCGCTAGCGTGGATGTGTGCCGAGTTCAGTGTCGACGCCATCGAGGACGATTTGATCGCCCGCACCGAGAAATCGTTGCAGAGTCTCAAGATCGAAAACCTTCACGTTTCCGCCGACGGACGCAATATCGTTTTGGAAGGGGAGGTGGCAACCGAAGGGGTGCGACAGACGGCCCACGCGAAGGTGGAGGCCGTCGCCGGGACTTTCACGGTGCTGAACCGGCTGCGCGTCGCAAAAGTCCGCCGCCCAGCGACGACTCCGGCCGATCCGCTTGCCGACTGCTGCGAACCGCTGACACCCGAAAAAGAAAATCCCGGTTCCAGCGAAGGAGACCGGGCTTTTCAGAAGGGTGGCGCTGAGGTTAAGCCGTATTAACCCTTTTGCGCTTTGGGGCCGCCATGGTGGCGGGCGGCGAACAGAGTCTTCAATTGGTCGCGCTGGGCTGACGTCAAAACCGATTTGCCGTTCTCTATCGACTCGACGCGGAGATAGCGCAGGTCGGAACGTAGCTTCTCAGCCTGATCGATCTTGGTGCGGGCCAAGACCAAATTGGCAGGCGACGCGTCGAGAATCGCCCGCAGCTCGCCCTCCACGGCTTTTAGTTGTTGCGCAATCGGGCCTACCTGATTTTGGAAATTGGTCTTGATCTTCTCCAGGTTGGCAACCTGGTCGTTGGTGAGATTCAGCTCAGACTTGTGGCGTAGAGCGATGCTGATCCAGGGCGCATCGCCGCCCACATGGTTACCCGGCTGAAACTGGGCGCGATGGGCCATTCGGCCCGGGCCGCGATCATCGGCCACGGCGTGTAAACTCGCCGCCGACAGCACCGCGATGGCGCCGCCCAATGCTAAAACCGTTACTTTGTTATTCATCTATTCCCCCTTTGAAAATATTTTGTCCGTCTTTGCGGACTCTGCAGGGTTAGACGGTGGCGATGGAAAAAAGTTCACACGAGTTTCCCCAGATCTCAGCGATCGAGCGGGGCGGGGCGCAGCCTACAAAACTTGCTTTGGCGCCAATCTGTCAAGGGTTTCGAGAGAGTCGATGGAGATCTCGCTGAGCGATGCGCACACAGCGGTGGCTTTGGAAAAGTCATGGTGGCGCGTGTAATCGTTGGGCACGGCGACGGAGCGCATGCCGGCCGCATGGGCCGCGATGATGCCTTTCTCGGCATCTTCCAGCACCAGACATTCGGCCGGCGCGGCGTCAAGCTGTTTGGCGGCGGCGAGAAAAATATCCGGCGCCGGCTTGACCCGCTCGACGTCGAGACCGCTGACAATCGCCTGAAAGTAATGGCCGATCTTGAGCCCGCCGAGCACGCCGTCGACGGCGTCGCGATAGGAAGACGAGGCGAGGCCGACTTTCTTGCGCCCATGTAGGGCGTCGAGCAATTCCAGCGCGCCGGCCATCGGCTTTAACTCGCAGGCGAGCAAATCGAGGTAGCGTTTGCTTTTGACCGCACGCACGGCGAGCGGATCCTGGGTGTGGCCGCGCGCGGCGAGCCATTCCGCGATGCCCTTGCCGCAGCGCACCCAATGCTCGGCATATTCGGCTTCGCTAAGCGCGATGTTCTCGGCGCCAAGTGCGTCACGATAGGCCTGGCAGTGCAGCCGTTCGGTGTCGGCGAGCAGGCCGTCGAGGTCGAAGATGATGGTGGTAATCATGCGGGCAAGCAGAAGATTAAGGTGCTCCGCCGCGTTCTTCAAGCGAGCGCTGGTTTGCTTGCTGAGACACCGGGTCATCGCATAAAGTCGCCGCATCCATTCTAATGTCGGAGGACTTATGAAAATCGAAGCGCGCTTAAAAGAACTCGGCATCGAGCTGCCAAACCCGCCGACGCCGGCGGCCAATTATATTGGCTACGTGCGGGCGGGCAATATTCTTTTCATCGGCGGCAACATCGGCCGCGTCAACGGCTTGATTAAGTACCGCGGCAAGGTCGGTGCCGAGGTGACGTTGGAACAAGCCTACGAAGCGGCGCGCAACTGCGGCTTGAATCACATCGCGACGATGAAAGCCGCGCTCGGCGATTTGGACAAGGTCGAGCGCATTATCAAGGTCATCGGCTGGGTGAATACGGCACCGGGGTTTACCGACATGCCTAAAGTCATGAACGGCGAGTCGGACTTGCTAGTGCAAGTGTTCGGCGAGAACGGCCGCCATACGCGCGCCGCGTTGGGCGTGTCATCGCTCAGCCAAGACGCACCGGTGGAATCCGAGGTTACTTTACTGGTGCGCGATTAGGCGCTAGCTCAGTTTGGTAACTGACTCCGTGGGGCGCCAATAGAGCGGCTTTGCCGTTGCCATCGGCGAGGTTTTCGGCAACCACCAAACCGCGTAAGAGGCCGCGTTTGCCATAGTCCAACAGAGCGATGCAGGCTTCGGCGTTGTGCTTAGCGACATTATGGCGCACGATTGCCGGGCCGCCACCGACGACGATGCCCGAAGATGTCCGCGAGCCTGCGACATAATTTCTTTCCACTATACTGGTCTTCCCTGTGTCTGTAGCGCCGTACACCATGATTGGCGGTCCCTTGGTGTTGACGATGACATTGTCGCGGATAACGCCCGTTGAATTCAGCTTGAACTGTACACCGTAACCCACTTCGCCGGGCGGCGCGTCCACGCGCTCGATGACGTTGCGCTCCATGAGAACATCAGAAAGGATGCAATGGCCACCGTCGTGGCAGCCGAAATACATACCGGTGGCTCGAGAGTCGAAGATTTGATTGCGCCGCACGACGAGACCGCGCACGCTCTGATGGTTGGCGACGACGGCGATGCCACCTAAGCGCTGAAACACATTGTCCTCGACAACGATGTCGTTGCCACCAAAAATCCTGACAGCGTCGACGTGCGGCAGCGTCGAGCCTATCTCAAGGCCGGAGATCGTCACTTGATTGGCGTAGATTTCCAGTACATTGGAGGCGCGCGCCTGATAGACGATGCGCGGGCGCCGCTGCAGGTCCGCGGCGCGAATGACCATCGAGCGGCGAATCTTGCAGCCGCCCTGATAGTCGCCCGGTTTCAAGATCAACTCGCCGCCGGCTTGAGTCTGCCCAATGGCTTCGCACAAGTTCACCGATGGGTCGATTTCCCTGGCGCTGGCAGCGGCAGCCAGAAATAGCACGGCTGCGATCACCGCGAGTGTTGCGCTTTTAAACATGGTACAAATTGTAAACCGGCGCTAGCGCAGGAACAACTCCAGACCGTTATGTTTATCGTCATTATTGGCGTCACCGACGCCGGCAAAAGCACAGTTGGCCGAAAATTGGCCAAGGAGCTAGCCTGGCCGTTTTTCGAAGGCGATGACTACCACCCGGTCGCCAACATCGAAAAAATGGCAGCCGGTGTCGCGCTGACCGACGACGATAGAAAGGCGTGGCTGGGGGCGCTTGCCGAGATCATCGCCAGGGAAAGCAAGCTCGGCAACAACGGGGTCTTGGCCTGCTCGGCGCTAAAACGATCCTATCGCGCGCAACTGCGCGGTGCTGGTGACGTGACCTTTGTCCATCTGCAGGCGGACCGAAGTGTCATTCGCGAGCGCTTGCGTCGACGCAAAGGCCACTTCATGAATCCTGCGCTGGTCGACAGCCAGTTCGCCATACTCGAAGAGCCCAAGACGGCTATCGTCGTCGATGCGGCCTTGCCAACCGATGAGATCATCCAATCGATAAGGCAGGCGCTTGCGCTCTAGGGTGTCGCAGGAGCCCGGATGGATTTTTCAGGAGAATCTCGATGGTTTTATCATTTGGCTGCGCCCGCCTTCAGCTCCGCCTCGACAAAGCTCCAGTCGACCACCTGGCTGGTCGGCACCGGCTGCTTGACGCCGCCCGCCCGCATGGCAAGTTCGATGTTCATGAGGATGCCTTTTTCCGGTGAGATGCCGTTGGCTGTCCAGGCGGGCATGGCGCGGTCGAAGGATTGCTCGGCGATGGCGGGCTCCATGTTTCCTTCAATGAAGTAAATTTCGGGTTGAAATCCGACTGTCCATGGCAAAACTTTGCGGGCCTTTGCCGCTCGTGGTAAACAACGACGAACTCTGGGCCCTAGGAGATTTCATGAAACTTGCCACCTGGAATGTGAATTCGCTTAAAGTGCGTCTGCCGCATGTTTTAGAATTTCTTTCAGAGCACAAACCCGAAGCGCTCTGTTTGCAAGAGACCAAAACCGAAGACGACAAATTTCCGGTCGAAGAAATCACGACAGCCGGTTACCGCGTGGTGTTCTCGGGCCAGAAGACCTACAACGGCGTGGCGATTCTGTCGCGCAGCGAGGCGCAGTCGGTGAACGCCGGCATGCCGCACCATGACGACGTGCAGAAAAGGGTTCTGGCGGCAACGGTCGACGGCGTGCGGCTGATTTGTCTTTACATCCCCAACGGCGAGGCCGTCGACTCAGAAAAGTACAAGTACAAACTCGACTGGCTCGGCAGGCTGACTAGCTGGCTAAAAGAAGAGCTCGCCAGTCATCCAAAGCTGGCAGTGCTTGGCGATTACAATATCGCGCCGGAAGACCGGGACGTCTTCGATGCAAAGTATTGGACCGACAAAGTGCTGTTCAGCGAACCCGAGAAAACGGCCTTTCGTGAGCTTATCGGCCTCGGGCTAATGGATAGCTTTCGCTTATTCGAGCAGCCGGAGAAGTCCTATAGTTGGTGGGACTATCGCTTGAACGGCTTCAAACGCAACCTGGGCTTGCGCATCGACCACATCCTCCTGTCGCAGGAGCTGGCGAATAGGTGCAAAAGCTGCGTCATCGATAAAGGCCCGCGCGCAAAAGAGCGCCCGTCAGACCACGCGCCGGTGATCGTTGAAATCTCAGAATAGGAACGGCCGGTAGAGTAGGTGCGCGAGTCGTGTTGCACTAACTAAACATCGCTCGCTCACCTACTCCACCGGCCATTCTTCTTCCGTTACTCAAAGTTATACATTCTGGCGCAGTTGTCCCACAGCCACTTGCGTTTCATTTGATCCGTGAACGGCTGCTTTAAGAACGTCTCGATGGCGTGCGGGTATTTTACATCTAGATGTGGGTAGTCGGTGGAGAAGACCATGTTGTCTTCTAAGCCGTACTCGGGGATGTGTTTGGCGACGTGTTCGTCGCATTCGACGGCGCCGTAGCAGTTGCGCTGGAAGTATTCCAGCGGCGTGAGTTTCAACTCGGGATATTCCGCCTGGCCGGTCGTCTCGGCGTACTCGCCCATGCGCCAGAGCAGCCATGGCACCCAGGAGCAGTTGCCTTCCAGGAAAGCGACTTTCAATTTCGGAAAGCGCTCCATGACCCCGCCAAAAATCATGTCGCCGCAGGCGAGCATGTTGGCGAACGGGAAGCCGAAAGTGTTGAACATAGAAAAGGTCGAGCAGATATGAAAGAACGCCGGCTGTGGCAGATAGACGCGGCCGGCTTCGTGGAAGCCCACCGGTAGATTTAGTTTCTCGCATTCCGCCCAAAGCGGATCGTAATAGGGGTCGCTCCATTTTTTATCATTGACGTGGTTGGGGCGCATGAAAATGCCGCGGAAGCGATATTCTTTCACGGTTCGGCGAATCTCTTCGATCGACCCGCTGATGTCATGTGGCGCGACCATGGTGACGCCGAACATCCGTTTGGGATCGGCCTGCACGAAATCATGGAGCCAATCGTTATAGGCGCGCGCGATCGCGGTGGCGAAGTCGGGGTCGAGGCCGTCGATGCCCAGGGCGGTTAGCGCCCGGGTCGGAAACATGACCGCAAGATCCAGCCCTTCTTTGTCCATTGCTTGCAGTTGCGACACGCCATCGAAGTTGCGCTTGCCGGCTTCGCCATATTTTTCTTCAAAGAAATCCTGGCGGTATTTAGCCAGGGCCGGATTCTCCGGCGTGCGCGGCTTCGGCAAGATTTTCCCTTCGACTTCGATGCCGAGATCGCGAAATGAACGATTGAGCCCTTTCGGCGCGCGATCGAGATATTTCTTGTCGATGTAGCGCTGCCAGAGGTCCGCGGGTTCGTAGACGTGCATGTCGGAATCCATCGCTTTGTAACCTTGCTTGGCCATGTGCTTCTCCTTAGGAGTGTTTCGTTTTATCTCAACGGCGATAAGTATTTCAGCTCTTCTCTGGTCTTGGGCGAGATCGATAACACTTCGGCGACGAGCTTTTCCGCTTCTTCGCCCGAAACATGTTCGACATCGAGCCGCAGCTTTTTTGCCTGTGCTACGTACTCGGGGTCAGACAGGGTCGCTTTGAACGCCCGGCGCAATATCTCCAGCCGTTCTTTCGGTACCCCCGGCGTCGTCGTCAGCGGCCGCGAATACTCCATTTGCGCCATGTAGACACGGTAGAGTTTCATGTTTGCTTCGTCCTTGATCGCTTCGCTGACCAGCGTGACGCTCTTCGCGTCGGGGTCGTTGATGCGCGCGTGAATTATAAACGGAATCATGCGCTCGTCGCCTTTGCCCTCGAGCAAGTCTTTCTGGGTCGCGACCACCGAGTCCCAGTTGGTGCAGTGACCGTCGATCTCGCGGCGTTGCAGGGCGATCTTGATCTGCGCCGTGCCTTGATACCCGGTGACCACGGCAAACTTGGTGCCGGTCATCTTGTTCAGCATCAGCGGCATATCGATGCTGTGGGAGCCTGGACCAGTGCCGCCCATGCGGAACGCTTTTCCCGATTTCACGATCTCGTCCCAGCTCTTCAAGCCGGTAAAGCCCATGATCAAACAAACCGGCACACTGCGGCTCGGCGCGCCGATCCAACTCATCTTGCGGGCGTCAAATCTGACGTTGGGATCGCCCATTGCCTGATTGAACACCAGAGCGCTGTTCCAGTTCGCAATGGTGAGGCCGTCCGGCTTAGTACTGTTGTAAAGATAATTCGCGGCAACCAGACTGCCAGCGCCGGTCATGTTGTCGACTGACGTATTCGGGTTGCCAGGGATATGCTTGGCGATATGGCGCGCGATGGTGCGCGTATAAGTATCATAACCCCCGCCGACGGCCAGGCCAACGATGAAACGAATGGTTTTATCGTTATAAAAGTCCTGGGATGCTGCCTTCGCGCTAAGCGCAAAGGAGAGCCCGACGACCGCCATGAGTCCAGTTGAGACACGCGTGAGACGCCGTTTGGTGCGCATTGGTCATTATTTGCATAAGAAACGGCCGCACTCAATTCCCGAGCGGCGCCAATCCGGAAACCGGGAAGAAAATCGAAAAGCAGATTGCTAAGACAATCTCGCCTCGGTTGCGAAATTATGAGAAAGTAGGGGACGCTGATCGCTCCGGACGTTTCCATGATCGATACTCATTTTCTTGCTGAGCTCGTCATTATCCTCGCGGTGACGATTGCCATTGTTCTGGTTTTCCAAAAGCTGCGCTTGCCGAGCATTGTCGGGTTTTTGCTCGCCGGCATTATCATCGGGCCCGGGGGACTCCGTCTTATCGGCAATGCATCGGAGGTTGAGTTCTTGGCCGAGCTGGGCGTAGTGCTGCTGCTTTTTATTATCGGTGTGGAGCTGTCGCTCGACTCGCTCCGTTCCGTGCAGCGCCGCCTGGTCGTCGCCGGCATTCTGCAGGTGGCGCTGACGATCGCAATCGTAGCCCTGGTGGCGGTTGCGCTTGGGGTCGCCACACCGGTGGCGTTTTTCTACGGTTTTTTGGTCGCCATGAGCAGCACGGCAATCGTCCTGCGCATTTATAACGACCGGCGCGAAATCAGCTCCATGCAGGGGCAGTTAGTGACCGGTGTGCTACTGCTGCAAGATCTGTGCATCGTGCCGCTGATGCTGTTGGTGCCGTTGTTGGCCCAGAATGGCGGCAGTTCTTGGACCGATGTCGCCTGGACCCTGTTGCGCTCGATCATTGGTCTCGCTGTCATCGCCTGGACCGCGCGCAAGCTTTTCCCCTGGCTGCTTCATCGAGTCGCGCTCCTGCGCAACCGGGAAATCTTTTTGCTTTTTATCGTGCTGGTCTGCCTGGGGACCGCTTGGGCCACTGCTTCGGCCGGGTTGTCTCTGGCGCTGGGCGCGCTAATCGCCGGGTTGGTGATCTCCGAGTCGGAATTGAGCCATCAGATCGTCGCCGATGTGCTCCCTCTGCGCGACTGCTTCAGCGGCATCTTTTTTATCTCCATCGGCATGCTGCTCAATGTCGACTTGCTATCGCGGGATTTCACGCCGGCACTGCTCGAGTTTTTGCTGATTGTCAGCCTCAAAGCGTTGGTGATTTTTGCCATCGTGTGGTGGTTTTATCGCTCGCTGCGTATTGCCATGATTGTCGCGCTCAGTCTGGCGCAGATCGGCGAGTTCTCGTTCATTCTTGCCAAAGCCGGCATCGGCCATAAGCTCCTCACCTCGGTCGAAGAACAGACCTTTCTGGCGGCGTCCATTCTAACGATGGTCGCGACGCCGTTCATGGTTCAGGCGGCGCAGCGCTGGAGCTACGGCATGGATTCGCTGGCGAAAGGGACCAAACAGGCCGATAGGGGCGCAGGAACATCCGCGGTCAGCGCTCACGTGATCGTCATTGGCTACGGCCTCAACGGCCAAAACCTGTCCCGGGTGCTAAAAGAAGTGGCGATTCCTTATCGGCTCTTGGAGATGAATCCGGACGTGGCGCAACAGGCCAAACGGGAAGGCGAGCCGATGTTGTTTGGTGACGGCACGCGCCCGGAAATCTTGGAGCAGGCCGGCATTCACAGCGCCCGCGTCGTCGTGACTGCAATCTCGGACCGCGAAGCCACCGCGCGCATCGTCGCTCAAGCCCGGCGCATGCGCCGGGAAATTTTCATCATCGTGCGCACCCGCTACGTCACGGAAATCGAGTCGCTCTATCGGCTCGGCGCCAATCAAGTCATTCCGGAGGAGTTCGAGACTTCCGTCGAGATTTTCGCCCGTGTGCTGCAAGAGTTTCACATCCCGCGCAATGTCATCTCGCTGCAAGTGGATTTGATCCGGCGCGAGCACTACGGCACGCTGCGCGGCCAGCGGTTGGAAGGGCGCCAACTAGACGAGCTCAACCGGTTTCTCGTCGGCGCCACTAGCGACATTCTATCAGTTCAAGAAGGCTCAGCGGCCGCAGGCAAATCCATCGCCGAGGTCGATCTCCCGGGCCGCTGCGGCGTAAATCTCGTCGCGATCGTTCGAAAAGGGAAATCGTTCGTCAGCGTCGCCCCGGAGTTTACTTTGGCTGCCGGCGACAGGCTGGTCCTGATCGGCGATCATAGGGCGCTCGATGATGCCGCAGGCCTGGTCAATCCTCAGCCTACGTAAGACTTCCGCTGGTCGATTCTCTGGCGCTGCGCTTTGCGCGCTTGCCTTACTTGCGCACTAGCTCGGCCAACTGCTTCTGCCATTTTTCGGTCAGTTCTTCGTATTTCTGATAGGACAGGCCTTGCTCGGGGTACCACTTCTTAAAACCGTATTCCTTCGCGGCGCTGCCATAACCGAACTGTTCGGCCATGACTTTTTGCCCCTCCGGGCTGATCAGAACATCGACAAACAACAGTGCTGCGTGAGGGTGCGGCGCGTTGGCGACCACCGCCGCGCCGCCGGCGTTGGTGGCGACTAATTCCATCGGTGCCCAGGCAATCGGCGCGCCCTTGGACGCTGCGAGGTCGGCGTTGCTTTTGAAGCCGGTGAGCATCAGCGGCAGCTCGCCGGTGACGATCAAGTCGGTCAAGCCAAGCGCACCCATGGAGTATTGCTTGATACCTTGACCGGCAAGACTCTTCAAGAAATTTTCGCCCTTTGCTGTAACGATGGCGCCGACACCGCGCAGCGCTGACTCGGCGTTGGGCAGGCCCATTTTGCCCTTGAGCGCCGGCTTTAGCAGGTCGTCGAACTTTTTCGGCACGTCGGCGTCGCGAATTAGCTTGGTATTGTAAACAACGCCAGTGTAGGACTCGCGATAGAGCGCGGTGTAGACCATGCCGCTAGATGCGTTGTCTTTGGCGTTCTCGGGGTACTTCGCGAGATGGGGCGAGGTGAATGGAAAGAGCAGGTTGTTCTCGCGCAAGAAAAGCAGCGTCGGAAAGGGAGTTTCAATCGTGTCGGCGATGAAGCGCTTGGCTTGGCTCTCCTGCAGGAGCTTGGTCGCGACGGTGGTGCCCGGTCCACGATAGACCTCGACCGCAACACCTCTGTACTTGGCCTGAAAAACTTTGGCCAGCTCTTTGTGAACGGTCAGCGTGGTGTACCAGACCAGCTTGCCTTCCTTCTGCGCGCCTTGATAGAGCAGGCGCTCGCGGTCGGCGCCGGTGTAGCGCGCCAGGTCATTCAAGGTTTTTGGTTGGGCAGCGGCGAAATCGAGGATGGCTATCACTAGCAATACTGTGCCGATAATTCTTGCGATGTTGAGCGAGGCCATCAGTAAAGCACCTTTTCTTCATCGAGTTGTTTGATTTCAGAGTCACTCAACCCCAACAGCGTTCTCGCGATTTCGTAGGTGTGCTCGCCCATCAATGGCGCTAGTCCGCGCACTTCACCTGGAGTCTCCGACATGCGCACCGGGACATTCTCGGTGGCGATGGGGCCGGCCTCGGGTTCGTTCAGTTCGACCAAAAATCCCGTGGCGGCGTATTGCTTGTCGCGCTTGAACTGGTCTTCGACGTCTTGCACCACCGCGGCACGGACGCCGGCAGCTTGCAGAGTCTCCATGACTTCGTAGGCATCGCGCTCTTTGGTCCAGCGCGTGACCCACTCGTTGAGTTCCTTGCGATTGCGGATGCGCCCCAAGTGGGTTGCGAAGTTGTCATTCGACTCCATGCCGGATCTCGCCAATAGCGCGGCAAAACTTTTCCACTCTTCTTCAGTGCGAACCGAAATCGCGCACCAGCGGTCGTTGCCCTGGCACCGATAGGCGCCGTAGGGCGCTGCGACCAGGCTGAGATTTCCAAGCGGCTCGGGGTCGTGTTTGTTCACTGAGTATTCCATGTACTTCGGCCCGAGCAGCGAAGCGCCGATTTCCAACTGCGCGTTGTCGATCATGTCGCCGCGGCCAGTCTGCGTGCGCTGCAACAAAGCGCAGACGACGCCGAAGGCGCCGGCGATGCCGCCCATGAAATCGGGATGCTGGGTTCTGGCTTCTGCCGTAGGCGTATCGGTGTCAGGATAGTTCCACAGATAAGTCGCGCCCATGTTGTTGATCACGTTGGGGCCATAGCTCAGATCCGTCGCGTGGGGCCCGGTGCAGCCCATGCCTTTGACGCGAATCAGAATACAGGCGGGATTGATCTCCTGGAGCTGCGGATAAGCGAGCCCCCATTTTTCCAGAATGCCAAGACCAAAGTTCTCGATCAGCACGTCCGACCTTTTAATCAGTTGCGTGACCAGCTCGCGGCCCTTGTCGGTCTGCATGTTGACCGTAAAAGACTTCTTACCGCGCTGCAGCTTCATAAAGTCCGGCTTCTTGTTCCACAGCTTGGGATCTTCGCCGCGATGCCCATCGCCGCGCAGCCGGGTCTCGCAGCGGATGACTTCCGCGCCAAATTCACAAAGCATGCGCCCCACGGTGGGGCCGGCGGCGCCGGTGGTGAGTTCAATAACGCGGATGCCGTCGAGCGGTAATTTGTGCATGAGTGCTTCCTCTAAATGCTTATTCACCACGAAGGAGGGCACGAAGGACACGAAGCTCGGAGTAGAGTATGAAACGGTTAATCCTTCGTGATCTTCGTGTCCTTCGTGGTGGGCAATGCTTATCTAAATCACCCCGCTGGCGCGCAGTGCTGCGAGGTCGTCGCACGCCAATCCCAGCTCATCACAATAGATCTCCCGATTGTGCTCGCCTAACAGCGGCGCCCTGCGCGCGATTGCGCCGGGGCATTCCGTCAGCCGTGGCACACCGGCATATTCTGGATATTTGCCGACCACGGGATGATCCATTTCAACGAAGAGCTCACGGGCCTTGGTCTGCGAGCATTCGACGAACTCGCCCGCCGTATTGATCGGCGTGACGCTGATGCGCCGCTTCTGGCCTTCCTCGTAGATTTCTTCTTTGGTAAAGCCCCGGCAGAACTCGGCGATGGCTGCCTGTACGACCGCCGGGTTAGCGCGCCGATAAGCCGTCTTCTCGAACTCCGGACCGGAGATCGACGGCGGCCGTCCCATCCAATCGACCAGCCGGCGCCATTGCTCCCGGGCGACGATGAAAAACCGCACGTAGCCGTCTTTGACTGCAAACGGATCGTAAAGATCGGCCTCCCGGCTTGCACGGTTGGCGCGCTTGGGTTTGATGCCGCTGGCGCTGTAGTGCGGAATCGCGTAGCCGGCGATGTGCGCAGCGCATTCGTGTATCGACGTGTCGATCTGTTGGCCGCGGTCGCTCTTTACGCGGTGGTAGAGCGCCGTGGCGATAGCAAACGCCGTGTAGGTCCCGGCCATTCCATAGCCAAGCTCGCCGGCCGGTTGAATCGGTTCCTTGCCCTGTTCGCCAGCGATGTAGAGCAAATTGCCCGGGGCGATGCTGGTCAGATCGTCGCCTTGGTAATCACGCCACGGACCGGTGCGGCCAAACGGCGTGATGGAGGTGACGACCAAGCGGGGATTGATCGCGCTTAAATTATCATAAGTCAGCCCGAGCTTCTCACTCTGCGCCGCTGGATAAGTTTCAATCAACACATCCGCCGTGCGCACAAGCTCGAGCAAGATCGCCATGCCGTCAGGCTTTTCGATATCGAGCGTGATGCCGCGCTTATTGGTGTTGTAGTGCAAAAAATAAAGGCTGGTTTCCGCATGGGGCACGGCGTCTTTGAACGGCGGGATGCGCCGCGATTCTTCACCGCCGGGCGGTTCGATCTTGATAACGTCCGCCCCCATGTCAGCGAGCAGCTTGGTGCAATGCAGCCCGGGCGGACCGGCTAAATCCAAGACCCGATAACTTGCCAACGGACCTTTGCGCGGCACGGTATCCATAAACCCTCGATCATGGCGAAGCAGCGATCTAGTGCGTAAGAGCAATGCCAACAGGATTTGGCGCGTTGTGTTTCATGCGCACCTATAACTCGGCGATTTCTTGGCTGTCAATGCTTATCCCTCTCCAATGGGCATAGTGCCCCTTTGTTAAAAAAATCGTTTCATCGCTCCCTTTGCACGTGGTAAAGAAAGCTTCAAGTTGAGACACTGATGTTTTCTGGGAGGCAGCTATGACGAGTTTTCGAGACTTTCATCGCCGCTCCGTCGAAGATCGCGAAGGGTTCTGGGCGGAACAGGCCAAGTTAATCCATTGGCAGAAACCATTTTCGCAAGTCTTAGACTACTCTCGCCCGCCTTTCGCAAAATGGTTGGTCGGCGGCGAAACCAATCTTTGCTACAACTCTATTGACCGTCACCTAGCTGAGCGCGGCGAGCAAAAGGCGCTGGTCTACATTTCCACGGAGCTGGATGTCGAAAAGTCTTTCACCTATCGAGAACTGCACGCCGAAGTTCAGCGTGTGGCGGCAATGATGCTATCGCTGGGCGTGAGGCGGGGCGATCGGGTGATTATCTACATGCCGATGGTTCCCGAGGCCTGCTTCGCAATGCTCGCCTGTGCTCGCATCGGCGCGATCCATTCGGTTGTCTTCGGCGGCTTTGCCGCGGCGAGTCTAGCAGCGCGCATCGATGACGCGCAGCCCAAACTCATGATCACGGCGGATGGCGGCAGCCGCCTGGGCAAGATAACCCTCTATAAAGCGCTCGTGGACGAAGCCGTCAGGTTGGCGCAAAAACCGCCGAAAAAAGTTCTTATCTTTCGGCGTGGGTTGGATACGGCGCTGAGGATGAACCCCGAGCGCGATGTCGACTGGCAAGAATTAGCAACCAAGCATGCCACCGCCAATGTCCCCTGCGCGTGGCTCGAATCGAACCTGCCGTCGTATATCCTCTACACCTCGGGAACGACGGGAAAACCAAAGGGCGTGCAGCGCGACGTTGGCGGCTACGCCGTCGCGCTGGCGGCGTCGATGCAGCACATCTACGACGGTCGCCCAGGGGAGACCATGTTCACGACCTCTGACATTGGCTGGGTGGTCGGCCACTCCTACATTATCTACGGGCCGCTGATCGCCGGCCTGACGACGATCATATACGAAGGCGTGCCGATCCGTCCCGATGCCGGTATTTGGTGGAAGATCGTTCAAGACCACCAGGTCAACGTCATGTTCTCTGCGCCGACGGCGATCCGGGTTCTCAAGAAACAGGATCCAGCGTTCCTGACGAAATACGATTTGAGCTCACTGCGCCATTTGTTTCTCGCCGGCGAACCGCTCGATGAGCCGACTCATGCTTGGATCTCCCAAGCGCTCAACATGCCGGTGATCGATCATTATTGGCAGACCGAAACCGGCTGGCCGATCTTGTCGGCGATGCCGGGGGTAGAAAGAACGCCGATCAAGTTTGGCAGCCCGAGTTTCCCGGTTTACGGCTACGACCTCCGCCTGCTGCGTGAAAGTGACGCCAGCGACGCGGCTGATAACGAGAAAGCCGTTGTTGCCATCGTGCCGCCGCTGCCGCCGGGTTGTCTCTCGACCGTATGGGGCGATGACGACCGGTTTGTCAGAACTTACTTTTCGACTTTTTCAAAGTATCAGGTTTACTCCACGTCCGACTGGGGCATTCGCGACAGCGATGGCTACTACTACATCCTCGGCCGCACCGATGACGTGATCAATGTCGCCGGCCACCGGCTTGGCACGCGCGAGATCGAAGAGGCAGTCAACAGGCACGCTAACATCGCGGAGTGCGCCGTTGTCGGCGTCGCCGATTCGCTCAAAGGCCAAATGCCGTTGGCGTTTGCTGTCGCGAAAGACAGTTCGCATCTCGTCGACGTGACGGCACGCCGCGCCCTGGAAATGGAAGTACTAGAAACTGTCGACCGTCAATTGGGCGCCATAGCGCGCCCGAAAGCGGTGCACTTCGTCAACTTGCTGCCGAAAACACGCTCCGGCAAAACCTTGCGGCGCTCGATCCAGGCACTTGCCGAGGGCCGCGATCCGGGCGATCTTACTACCATTGAGGATCCCGGTGCGTTGCAGCAGATCCAAGAGGCATTAAAAGAGGCAGGAAATTAGCAAAGGAGAAACAGCGAACCATGGCACGCAAGACACTTCTGAATTTGAAACTCATTGGGCTGGTTTGGGTCCTGGGACTGACGGCGCAAGCCCAGGCTCAAGACTTTTACCGTGGGAAGACCATTCGCATCGTTGTCGCGACCACGCCGGGCGGCGGTTTCGATGCCTATTCGAGAATGATCGCGCGCCATATGGGCAAGCATATTCCGGGTAATCCAACTCTCGTCGTCGAGAACATGCCGGGCGCGGCCTTCATGATTGGCACCAATTATCTGTACCGCCAGGCCAAGCCGGATGGATTGACCATGGGCAACTGGATCGGCAACCTGGTCGTTCATCAAGTGATCGGCAAACCCGGCGTCGAGTTTGACGCGCGCAAGTTCGAGTACATCGGCGCGCCGGTAAAAAATCACGACACCTGCGTGATGTCGAAAGCCAGCGGCATCGACAGCGCGCAGAAATGGCTAAGCTCGCCGACGCTGGTAAAAATGGGCGCAACGCCGCCAGGGTCGAGCGCCTACGACAACGTAGCGATACTCAAAGAAGCGATCGGCGTGCCGGTGCAGATCGTGTCCGGTTATAAGGGTACGGCGGAGATTCGCCTTGCGGTCGCGGCCAACGAAGTGTCAGGGATTTGCGGCCTCGCCTGGGCATCGACGAAAGTAACCTGGCGCAAGGAGCTCGAAGCGGGCGATATCAAAGTAGTCTTGCAGAATGCTGCCGCGCCGCACGCGGAGTTGCCGGATGTGACCACGGCGATAAGTCTAGCGAAAACCGACATGGGCAAGAAGTTATTACAATTGGGGCTTCACGACGTTGGTGCCATCACCTACATCTACTCGTTTCCTCCAGCCACACCGAAGGATCGCACGCAAATCTTGCGCCGCGCATTTCAAGATACGATGAAGGACCCGGATTTCGTCGCGGAGGCCAAGAAAGGCAACTTTGAGTTGACGCCGGTTGCCGGCGAAGACTTGGAACGGATCGTCAACGGATTTTTTAAAGCCGATCCCCAGGTGGTGAATAAGTTGCGGGAGTTGCTGAAATAACATCGCAACGGATATCGATGTTTCTTGCGACGATTGATCGGATTGCTACATACTATGGGGAAAGGAAATCAAATGAAAAACACAAAGACGAAGGTTAAAATCGAACGTCCAAAGCGGGCGAGGAAGCGATAAAACGAGTCAAAGCATTTGCGAAACGCAAGGAGAAACTCGTTGCCGCTCTTAGAAGAGATTAGAATCGAGATTTTTGTTCGGCAAAGGCAAACGGCGACCAGCCGGTCGCCCCTACAAATCTTTTGCTTTTAAGCCGCGGCGGCTGCGGTTCATCGCCCAGGCCGTGGCGACGTAGAGATGCTGGGTTCCCATATTCACCACCACCACACGAAATAGGTGAAACGCCACCACCAACGGCACGCTGATGTGCAGCGCTTGCGCGGTGATTGTCATCTCGGCGAGCCCGCCCGGCGAGGTGGCGATGAGCATCGTTGCGATCGGTAGGCCGAAGAGCCACGCCAGCGCTGCGCCGGCAATGGCCGAGGCGATCAGCATGAAGAAAGAATTGATCAGCGCAAACGGAATAAACATCTTGTGCCGCGCGAAAAACGCCCGTTCGTAACGCGCGCCGAGAACCAAGCCGAACATGAGCTGAGCGAAATCGGTGAGCCAATGCGGCACGGCGGAGAGTGTCACGTTGCTCATATTCAACGCGGCGCCGAAAAATATCGGCACGAGCAGGCAGCCGTTGTGAAAGTGCAGCCGCTCGGAGACTTCACCGAGAATTCCGCTTGCTAGCAACCATACTACCAAGACCATGGGTATTAGCGGCAGGTTCGGCTTGTACGCCGCCGCTTCGAGTGGGATGCCGCTGTAAGTCAACAAGAACGGAATGACGATGACGACCACCGATACGCGCAGGCTGTGGGCGATGGCGACAGGGGAGATCTGCGCGCCGTAATGATGGGCCAGCTCTGCCATCGCCATGGCGCCGCCCGGGATCGAGGCGAAGTAGGTCGATTTCCAATCGACGCCGGAGGCTTTGCTTAACGACAAAGCGCCGACGATGGCAACGATGAAAACCGCCACGGTGGCCGCTAAGATCGCCGGCAAGTTGGCCGCCAAGGCGGCGACCACCGGCGGCGTGAAGTAAAGCGCCACGCCGCAGCCAAGAATCACCTGGCCCATCTGCCGCGCGTAGGGCGGTGAATGCATGCGCACGCCCATGAGGTTTAGCGCCGCGACGGCAATCATCGGCCCAATCATCCAGGGAATTGGCGTGTGCAGGTAGGCGAACAGAAAGCCGGCAGTTATGCCGACGATCAAGGCGCGGAGAATGCCGGGGATTTGTTCGCGGAGATGCATGCGATTGTTTGTTGAAGCAATTCTTTATATCCGTTGAGTGGCTGAATTTCGATAGCTCACGAAACCGGCGAACCTTGCGATGAAATTTCTTGCGACGATACTAAACCTTCGCTTAGGCATTGACGAAATCTTTACGCTCGTCGATTGCCTTCCTGACAGCGGCGAATAGAATAAGTCACCATGAATGCTGATCTCATTGTTATGACCTCGGGCGCGTTTACCGCAGCCTATCTTGAATTGATCCCCAAGGTGGAGGCTTTGACCCAGAAAAAGCTGGTCACGGCCGCAACCTCCATCGGCACGGGCGAGACGTCGATTCCCAACCGCCTCAAGCGCGGCGAAGTCGTCGACGTCGTCATCGTCGCCGACGGCGTGATCAAGCAATTCATCGCCGATGGTTTGATTGTTGCCGATAGCTACACGCCGCTGGCGCGCTCGTCCATCGGCATGGCCGTGCGCGCCGGTACGGCGAAGCCGGATCTCAGCTCGGTTGAGGCGCTCAAACGCACGCTCGTGAACGCCCAATCCATCGCCTACTCGGCGAGCGTTAGCGGCGAATACCTTACGACCGAATTGTATCAACGCTTAGGCATCGCCGATCAGGTTCTACGCAAGAGCAAGTTAATCGGCGGTGGCGAGCGAGTCGGTGCTGTGGTGGCACGCGGGGAAGCAGAGCTCGGCTTTCAGCAAATGAGCGAGTTGATGCCGGTGCCCGGCATTGCGCATATTACGCCGCTGCCCGCAGAAGTGCAGAAGGTCTCGCTGTTTTCCGGTGGTGTGGCGGCGAGTAGCAAAGACCCCGCCGTCGCCCGCAGAGCGCTGGGTTTTTTCGCTTCATCCGATGCGCGCGCGGCGATCGCCAAGAGCGGCTTAGAACCGATCGAAGCGCGCTGATGTTGGGCAACCGCTTGCCAACCATTGCGGCAGTCGCATTTCTCGTCGCTGCTGTCACGCCTCCAGCGTTAGGTGTTGCTGGGTTAAAAATCGGCGCGCACGGTGAGTTCGCCAATGAGTCGCTCACCGTGCGCGGCGCAACTCGGATATTTCGCCTAGTGGTCCCGAGATCGGTAGATCTCACGCATCCGGCGCCGCTGGTTTTCGCGTTCCATGGCATGGCCATCGACAGCAAAGACCTGATGCCAAAATACAGCAAGCTGAATGAAACGGCTGAGCGCCACCGGTTTATCGTCGTGTATCCCAATGCGGTGGGCGGTAGTTGGGGCCTGTCGGTGCGCAAGGCAGTCGCAGACATCGCGTTCTTCGACGCCCTGCGGCAACACCTGGCGCAGCTCCACCGCATCGATTCGGAGCGCATCTATGCGCTGGGGATGTCGAACGGCGGGTACTTCGCTCATTTATTGGCCCGCGAGCGTTCGACCACGATTGCCGCGGTCGCATCGCACTCAGGGCCTTTGGGGCTGCAAACCTTAGGCGGTGTGAAAGCGGCGCGAAAATTTCCCGTTTTCATTGTGCATGGCACCGCGGACAAAATCTTCCCGGTGAGCTTCGCCCGTGAAAATGTTGAAAAGTATCGACGCGAAGGTCACGAAGTCGAATATGTCGAGGTTCCCGGTCTTGGGCACATCTGGGCGAATAAGATCGCGGTCAATGAAAAAATCTGGGAGTTTTTCGCGAGCCACCCGCGCGGACAGTAGCCATACTTGGCAGGCGGCCAAACAATCGTAAGCGTGCTGGGACAACCTGGTGGTCAGCAAAACTCGCTTTAACGGATTGCTCTCGACGGGTTTTGACCTCCGGTCCGTTCGCCCTGAGCTTGGTCGAAGGGCTCCTAAGAGTCCATAATCTCACCACCTACGCTGCTTGGCGCAGCACGTCCGAAACATGTTAGCCGTGCAGTGCCGCTTCTATCGCGCGGGTCACGTAGACCTGCGTCAAATGGCCGCGGTATTCGCTCGAGCCGTTGATGTCCTCGATGACATCGATGTTGCGGGTCGCTTCGGCGGCGGCTTGCTGAATGACGTTCGCGTCAAGCTTCTTTCCCGTGAGCAATTCTTCGGTGCGCTGCGGACGATAGGCTTTGTCGGTCACGCCGGTGATGCCGATGGCCGCGCGCGTGCAAACTCCGGCAGCGTCCACCGCGAATCGCGCGGCGACGCCGACAACGGCGAAGCCGGAAGAGCGTGGCGCGGCTTTTTGATAGGCGGTTTTGTCGCCGCCGGTAACCGGCACTCTTACAGCTGTGACAATTTCATCCGGCTCGAGCACGCTCATCAAAAGACCGAGAAAAAAGTCGCTGCACTTGAGCCACCGTTGGCCTGACGGACCGGCAATTTGCACCTCCGCATCGAGCGCCAAAACAGCCGCCGGCCAATCGCCGGCCGGGTCGGCGTGGGCGACGCTGCCGCCGAGGGTGCCGCGGTTGCGCACTTGCACGTCGGCAATCGTCGTCGCGGTTTGCGGCAGCAGCGGGCATTTTTGTTTGAGCAGCGCGGAATGCTCGATCTGTTCGTGGGTCACCAGCGCGCCGATGACCAGGCTGCTGCCCTGCTCGGTGATTTTGTCGAGATCGGGAATGCGCCCGATGTCGACGATGTAGGCCGGCTTCGACAGCCGCATCTTCATCAATGGCAAAAGACTCTGGCCGCCGGAAAGTATTTTTACATCGTCGCGATGCTCGGCGAGAAATTTCACAGCGTCGCTTAACGAGCGGGGTGCGTAATATTCAAAGGAACCGGGAATCATGACTAGAAAATCCTCCGCTCTTTCTCCGGGTTGTGATTGAGCAAGCGCCACACCGCCTCCGGTGTCAGCGGCAGGTCGGTGACCTTGACGTTGTAGTCGCGCAGCGCATCTTCCACCGCGCTGGCGATGGCCGCGGGGGAGGGGATGGCCGCGCCTTCGCCCGCAGCCTTCTGGCCGAGCGGCGTGAACGGTGAGGGCGACGGTTGATGCACCACTTCGACATTGGGCGTCTCCGCCGTCGAGCACTTGCCATAATCCAAATAGGTAATTGTCAGCGGCTGGCCTTCGGGGCTGTACATGAAGCCTTCGCCGAGGGCCACGGCGATGCCGTGCGCCGCCGAGCCATAGACCTGGCCGTTGACGACGTCCGGATTGATGATCGTGCCGTTGTCGCCAACGATGATGTAGCGCTTGACGTGCACCGAGCCGGTGTTCTTGTCGACCTCGACAATCGCCGCATGGGCGCCGGCGGAGAAGGTAAACTGGGCGCGGACTTTTCGATCGGCGCCAGGGACGATGTTCGGGTTGGCGTGGGGAAACGTGTAATAGAAGGTCGCTTCGAGGCCGGCTTCCAGGTCCGCGGGAATCAGGTGCTGGTTGTTGTAGGCGATGCGCCCCAGCTCGGCGAAGGTGATTTGCTTGGCCGTGTTGCCCGGCACTTTGACGACGCTGTCTTCGATGGTCAGCTCGGCGGCATCGGCTTTCAAGTTGAACGCGGCCAGCTTGAGAATCTTCTCGCGCAGCTTTGACGCCGCGCCATGCACCGCGCCAATGTCGTAAAGATGAAAGTTGTTGCCGCTGTTGGCGGCGGCCACGCCCCAGGCCGACAGATCGCTGTCGAAGGGGATGCTGGTGCTGAATTTGTCAGGGGTTGAACCCAAAACCTCAGCCGCTACTTGAGCCGTCGTGGTCTCATGGGCCTGGCCGCAGTTGGGCGAGCCTAGATGCAGTGTCAGGGTGCCGTTCTTCTCCAGCTTGATTTTAGCGCCGTTGACGCCGCCGGAGCCCGGCGGGTTCTGCATTTCTGGAAATATCGCCATGTCGCGCGCCGCGTTGCGGCCGCCGGGTTCGACGCCGATGACGACGCCGACGCCGACGAGTTTGCCCTGGGCGCGCGCCTGTGTTTGTTCTTCGAGTAACTTCTCGTAGCTGATTTTCTCCAGTAGGGTTTTCAGCAGACCGGGATAGTCGCCGCTGTCGTAGACGTTGCCGCTAATGGTTTGGTAGGGCATTTCATTGGCTTGGATCAGATTCTTGCGCCGCACTTCCACCGGGCTCATATTGAGCGCCTGCGCCACGCGGTCCATCATCCGTTCCCAGATCCAGCACATGCCCGGCTTGCCGATGCCGCGGTTGGGGATGACCGGGCACTTGTTGGTCACGACTGCGTTGCCCTCCATGTAGATGGCCGGCGTTTTGTAGGTGTTCGAGAGATTGTTGAGCTTGTTAGTGAAGTGAATTGTCAGTGTGCTAATCGTGCCGCCGACGTCGTCGTATTCTTTAAACTTGAGGCCCAACACCGTGCCGTCGTTTTTCACCGCCGCTTCGGCTTCGACTTCTTGATTGCAGGCATGGCCGCCGGCCATCATGTGTTCGCTGCGGTCTTCGACCCATTTGACCGGCCGACCCGATTTGATGGCGAGCAGCGAAACCAGCACGACATACTTGCGGATAAGATGAATCTTCTGACCGAAGCCGCCGCCGACGTCGGGAATGATCACACGAATGTCTTGCAGGCCGAGCGCTTCGCGCAGACCGTCGTAAATCACTTCCGGCACCTGCGCGGTGACCCAGACAGTGAGCCTCTTGCTGGCAGCGTCGTAGGAAGCGATGATCACGAACGGCTCCAACGGCGTCGAGCTGTAGCGGTGAATCTTCAAGCTTTCCTTTACCACGCGGTCGGCCGATTTAAAGGCCGCATCGATGTCGCCGTATTGCAGCGAACCGGTCCACGCCAGGTTGGTGCCGAGCTCGTCGAACAGCGCCGCCGCTGAAGGCTTGATCGCTTCGCGCACGTCGACGTTGGCGCGCAGCGGGTCGTATTCGACCTGGATCAATTCCAGCGCGTCTTCCGCCGTGCCGCGGTCGCGCGCTGCGACAGCGCCGAGCGGCTCACCGACATAGCGCGCCCGATCGATGGCGCCGGCGTATTCGTCAATTGGTCTCTTCAACCCCGCCGCGTAGCGTCCCGGCTTAAAGGGTTTGGTCATTTTTTTAACATCGTCGGGCGTCACTACAGCGAAAACGTTGGGGTGCTTGACCGCCTCGGAGGGGTCGACGGAGAGAATCTTCGCGTGCGCGTGCGGGCTGCGCAGGATCATCGCCTGCAACATGCCCGGCAATTGAAAATCGTCGGTATAAAGCCCGCGCCCGGTGACATGGCGCGGCCCTTCTTGACTGCGGGTCTTGCTGCCTACGAACTTAGCCATTCTTCATTCCCTTTGCTGCGTCTTTAACGGCGTTGACGATCTGCACATAGCCGGTGCACATGCAGAGATTGCCGGCCAAGGCTTTGCGGATTTCTTCTTCCGAAGGATCGGGGTTGGTTTTTAACAACGCATGGCTGGTCATCACCATGCCCGGCGTGCAGTAGCCGCATTGAAAAGCGTAGTTCTTGACGAAGGCCTCCTGCACTGGGTTCAGTTCGCCGTCTTTGGCCAAACCTTCAATGGTCGTAATCTCGCGGCCGTCCGCCTGCACGGCAAAGTGCAAGCAAGACTTGACGACCTTGCCATCGAGTAGAATCGAACAAGCGCCGCACTCGCCGATGACGCAGCCTACATGGGTACCGGTCAAACCGATCTGCTCGCGCAGAAAATGCGCCAGCAAAATCCGCGGCTCGACTTCTTCTTCATAGAGCCGCCCGTTAATCGTCACTCGAATCTTCTGTTTCATATCGGTGCAACATATCGGCTGAGTGGTGGACGGTCAAGAAAACGGGCAGAAAAAAGGGTGGTGCGATCCTTGCCTGGCGCTGCACGATTTCGATAACGAAAATAGCCCGCTTGCCCTGTTCTCACGCACTTCTACTTCATCAAATTTCGCTTCCGCGGAACGTCGTACCTGAGCTCGGCAAACCCCGCGCCGACGGCGTTGACGGCAGTTGACGATAGGGGAGGGAAGGAGATGCGGCGCGGCAGCAGTGGCTTACCGACGCCAAGGGTCACTGACCCCACTTGGACAAGGATCTCGTCCAGCAACCCGGCATCGTAGAACTGACCAACCAACTCACCGCCACCGACCAGCCATACATTGCGGTCTCGAGCCGCCTGAACCATCTGCTCATGAACCGGACGCACGTCGCCGCGCACAAAGTTCAGGTTAGCGCCGGCAATATTTGGCAGCGAACGTGTCGAGAACACCCACGTCGGTTGGCTGTACGGCCATGGAGCGCCGTCTTTTGGTGTGGGTGCCGCAATGCTGATTCAATAGATAACCCAATCTGCGCGACTTGCGCCGCCTGGTGAAAAGCTACGTAGTGAAATTTGTCGAGCCCAGCACGAGCTGGAGCTGGTTGGATCGCGCCGCCGAGGGAATTTCGCCAATGCCCAATTCATCAGGTCAATCTGCACGCCGAAGGTTGCGTGATCTGCAACGACAAATAGACCAAAGAGACACGGGGGGAGAACCCCGATGAAAACTCAACGCCTGCTGATCGGTCTTGCGGTTGTCAATGTTGTGATTTTCGCAAACTAAAAAAGAAAAGGGAAAGCCATTTGAGCAATCCCTTTTTCTTTGCAGTGCTTGTAAATGCCCCCGGCGCGATTCGAACGCACGGCCCCAGGATTAGGAATCCTGTGCTCTATCCACCTGAGCTACGGGGGCGTATGGTATTTTTTTCTTGCAGCGGGCAGTTGCACCTGCCCGCGCACTGAGGCAAGTTACACGACATGGGCGATCTTTGCTACCTCTTCTGGCGCGGCTCCATGAATTCATTGGTGAATTTTGCGTAGCGCTACCCGCTCGCGGTGTCACAAGAGCGGCTTGCCGGCAATCTTAGCGCGATGGTTTGGCGCGTCTTTGTTATTGCTTGCTTGCAGTCAGAGTCGACCGCTGTCGATCTCTTTGGTGCACCCGATTACACGGGAATTTAGAACCTGCAGTGCGCGCGAAGCGCCGACATCCAAAAACGTTGAAGCCTTGGCCACCACGGTTGAGCTTTGCGCCAAACAATTGGAAGGGCGCGGATTCGTTAGAGAGAATTAGATCTAGCGGCGCTTGGTTTCACCATAACTCCGCTCTAAGCCCACGCGGGTTTCAGAAACTGTAGGGTTTTCAGGAAGTTTTGGGGTATTGGGATTCGCCCATTGGGCGAGTTTTTTCTTGACTTGTATCTGGTTAGTGTTTTATATTT
>Ga0194132_10000209_pt1 | contig 118195 bp, 100 predicted proteins | sample TA2KigOf80mmetaG_FD_148612 | JGI IMG/M metagenome (GOLD analysis project Ga0194132, IMG submission 148612) | Freshwater microbial communities from Lake Tanganyika, Tanzania - TA2015054 Kigoma Offshore 80m | ecosystem: Environmental > Aquatic > Freshwater > Lake | place: Tanzania: Lake... | reverse complement strand
CGTCCACGCTGCCTCGGGTCATCATGTCTACCTCCCCTTCGGTAACACGCATTTTGAGGCAACGTATCCTCCTTCGGTAACTTTTATTGTGAGTCAATTCGCCGCGTTGCTACATGCCAGCTGGCAGGGTATTATTCAGGAATTCTCGTCCCAGTGGACAGGAGGCAATGTTATGCCAAGCATTTCACGCATTTACACCGGCCCAGATGGCAAGAGCCACATTGAGCACCTGGACCTGGCTAAGTGCCCAGATCTGACCACACCCCATACCGCCAAGAACATTGTGTTCCGCACCACGCCCGCAGGGCAATTCAGCGACTGGCACGTGGGGCCGCGCCGACAGTACGTCATCACGCTGTCGGGTGAAGTGGAGATTGGCCTGGGGGACGGCACCAAGCACCGGTTTGGGCCGGGTCACGTGAACCTGATTGAGGACCTGACGGGCCAGGGACATACTACTCGCATTGTGGGGAACCAGCCCAGGATTTCCTGCACCATTCCATTGGAATAACTGCGGATAGGGGCTGCTCCTGGGACTCCGGGCCCGCCAGGAAGCCGCGCAGGGAAATGCGCCTTTCCTTTAGAGGGTGTCTAAAAAGGCTAGGTGCTCGTGGTTCGACAGGCTCACCACGAGCGGTCCTTCAGCCGAAGGACGCTCATCCTGAGCTTGTCGAAGGGTGAGTAGCTTTTAGCCCGCCCGTGGTTCGACAAGCCCCGACCTGGTCGGGATCCCGATACGTCGGGACTCACCACGAGCGGGAATTGTCACACACCCTCATAGTCCCAGGAGTTGTCCAACCCCACGGCAACGTGGCAGCCTCTGCCATGACTGCGTGGCTGCCACATTCTCTGCCCCTCGTTCAGGGCCTTTTCATTTTCGGCATTCTCGTAGGGGCGCACCTGCGTGTGCGCCCTGGATAGGCCCACCAGCGGAGGGGCAGACACATAGGTCTGCCCCTACCGCTGATGAGAATGAAAAGACCCCGGCTCCTCGTTCAGCTCCCTTGATCCCTTATGGCGCGGGCCTGCCAGGATGACAGAGGCCCCCAGGCGGGCTCTGCTGGCACACCGTAAACACACTTTACCTTGCGCCGCCACAGCTTGATAATTTGTAATGCCTTGCCTACAATCAGGTTACTGTGATGTAATTGTGACTTCCTGAGGAATTCACAGCATTACGAAATGACCCCGGCTCTAACCGTCACCGGAAGGGACGTTGGGCCACCGAGATACAAGGGCTTGGCTAACTTTACGACACCGGCGCCCGCGGGGGAACGAGCCGGCGACGCCGAGGCGATTACCCACTCGAAGGATTGGTATGTCCTACACATCCAGCCGCGAGCCGACCAGTCGGCGGCCCGCCAGCTGGAGCAGGACGGCTTTGAAGTATTTTTCCCCAAGACCTTCAATGTCACCGCTGCACAAGGCACGGCTGCCGCTCCGTTGTTCCCCGGTTACCTGTTCCTGCGCTGCGACCGCCATGCGGCTGGCCGTATCCACTTCAGTGCTGCCCACAGGGTAGCGGGATGGGTAAACTTCAACGGCGTGGCGCCAGCGGTCCCTGACCAGGTCATACAGCAACTGAAAGAGCGCGTGGAGTGCCTGAACCAGTCCGGCGGCCTCTGGCGCAGATTTCAGCCCGGCCAAAAGGTAAGCCTGCTGGCTGGCAAGCTGGAGGCGCTGGCGGAAGTGGTGGAAGCGGCGGCTTCACCCCAGCAACGGGTAAAGGTGCTGCTGCATTTTTTGGGCAGGATGGTGCAGGCCCAAGTGCCCTGGCAAGCATTGCACCCGGTGGAACAGGCAGGCTTGGTTCCTCAGCGCTTGCCGCGCCGCACCCGAGGCCGGGGACGCTGGACCAAGGAATTCCGGTAGCACTGGCCTCAAGAACCTGCGACCGCCTGACTCCTCTCTCTCTGGCACAATCGCCCTACCTTGTCGTAGCCACTGCTCCGAGGAAGGACGTATATAATAATCGGGTATAGTCTGGGATGTGGTATCGTCGCGGGCGGCGGTAGCATTGACAATTTTGCCAGGGAAGGACGTCAGCCGGTGCGGCCAAGCAGGCACCTGATGCTTTCAGCGGTGGCGGGCGCGGGAATGTGGGCAGCCACTGGACATCCCCTGGCCCTACCGGTAACGGTGGCGGCTGGCTTTCTGGTGGATGCCGACCACGCCCCAGACATGTGGTGGAGCCTGGCCTTGGTCCGCCAGCCAACAGCAGTATATGCGCTGCACGCTTGGGAGTGGCTGGCGGGAATGCTGGCCCTGGGAATCTGGATTGGGTTCCAGTGGTGGCTGGCTTCGGCCATAGCAGGTTATGCCTTGCACCTGGTTACCGACCATGTTGTCAACCGCGGGAGACCGCTGACCTACTCCCTGATATACCGGGCATGTCACAGGTTCCGCATGGCGGAGGTGGCCCCTTCCTGGACTATAGAACATGCCCATGAAGTGCTGGAGTCAGAAATACCCCTGGCCAACCGGCTGGTGAACTGGTGGAAGCGGCGGGCATCACGGCAGAATGGCAAGTAATTGGCAACCTGGGCAGTGTATGTTGGCCTGCTCCTGGCAATAAATTTACTCGTCGCACCGGCGAAAGCCGGCGCCTAGAAACCTGCAGAGTTGGGCGTTCTGCTTGATTCCGGCTTCCGCCGAAATGACGAGAGCCAAGTTTTTTTACTGCCTCGTGATGAAGACAGATGACAATTTCAGCAAACATTAAAATAGCGGTATTGGGCCTGGGGCACGTGGGACTGCCCACAGCCTTAGGGCTGGCGGAGTTGGGCTGGCCTGTGGTGGGGGCTGATGACGACCAGGCCAAAGCCCGGCGCATTGCCCAGGGGGAAGCGCCTTTCTACGAACCGGGTATGGCTGAACTGCTCCAGCGCCAGCTGGGTTCCGGCCGGTTCCAAGTAGCCGGCAGCGTTCCTGATGCAGTGCAGCAGGGCACCATCCTGTTTGTCTGTGTGGGCACTCCCTTGGGGGCTGACGGCCGGGTGGACCTGTCCCAAGTGGAAAGCGTGGCGCGCACCATCGCCAGAAACCTGAACGGTTACAAACTTATCGTCGAAAAGAGCACCACGCCGGTGCGCACCGCCGAACAGTTCCATCGCACCATAGCGCGCTACTCCAACGGCCAGCACCCCTTCGACGTGGCGGTAAACCCCGAATTCTTGCGGGAAGGCACCGCCCTGCAAGACTTTTTCCACCCGGACCGGGTAGTGCTGGGCGTGGCCACGCCAGAGGCGCGACAGATGCTCCTCCAGATTTACCAGCCTCTGCTGGAACGCATGGCCGCCTCCGGCAACGGCAGCGCTGCAAGCAAGGGCAGCTCGCCACTGATGGTGACGGACCTGAACACCGCCGAATTAATCAAGCACTCGGCCAACGCCTTTCTGGCATTGAAGATTTCTTTCATCAACCTGATTGCCGACTTCTGCGAAGCCACCGGCGCAGATGTTACCGAAGTGGCTAGAGGTATTGGCATGGACCCCCGCATTGGCCCAGCCTTCCTCCGCGCCGGAGCGGGCTACGGCGGGTACTGTCTGCCCAAAGACCTGAAGGCCTTTGTGCGCATCGCAGAAGAGCACGGAGTGGATTTCTCACTGCTGAACGAGGTAGGCCGCATCAACGACGCCAGGGCGGAGCGCATAGTGCAGCGGCTCCGGCACGCCACCTGGGTCATCAAGGGAAAAACCGTGGCGGTCTGGGGACTGGCCTTCAAGCCCCATACCGACGATGTGCGGGATGCGCCCAGCTTGCGCATTGTTTCACGGCTGCGGGAGGAGGGCGCCAGCCTGCGCCTGCACGATCCCTGGGCCATGGAACAGTTCCGGCGCGACTTTCCAGACCAACCGCCGCGCCTGGTATACTGCCCTTCTCCTGAAAACGCCGCAGAAGGCGCAGATGCCTTGGTTATCCTGACAGAATGGCCGGAGTACCTCAAGGCCGACCTGGCCCGGCTGCGGGAGAGCATGGCCGCTCCCATCATTGTGGACGGCCGTAATCTGATGGACCCGGCGGCGGTGCGCGCCCTGGGGTTTGATTACTACGGAATAGGAAGGCCCTGAACATTCCATGCCAGAACCTTTAACTGCCCTGATTACCGGCGGCGCAGGCTTTGTAGGCTCCCACCTTTGCCGGTACTTTCTGGAACAGGGCCACCCGGTCATCTGCCTGGACAGCTACCTGACCAGCAGCGGGGGCAATGTGAAGGCACTGCTAGGACGGCCAGGCTTCACGCTGGTGCAGCAGGACATCTCCATAACTGGGGCGGCAAAGCAGTTCGCGCCTGACCAGTTTCCGGAAAAGATTGGCTTTGTGCTGCACCTGGCCAGCCCAGCCAGCCCCAAAGACTACACTAAGTACCCCATCCAGACCCTGCAGGCAGGAAGCATGGGGGCGCAAAACGCTCTGGAGATTGCCAGTGCCCACGGGGCTACTTTTTTGCTGGCCTCCACCTCGGAAGTGTACGGCGACCCTGAAGTGAACCCCCAACCCGAGACCTACTGGGGCCACGTGAACCCAGTGGGGCCGCGCAGCATGTACGACGAGTCCAAACGGTTTGCTGAAGCCATTACCGTGGCTTACCATCAGGCCAAAGGGCTGGACGTGCGCATCGCCCGCATCTTCAACACCTATGGCCCCAACATGCGGCTGGACGACGGCCGCGCCCTGCCCAACCTGATCCCCCAGGCGCTGCGGCACCAGCCCCTGACGGTATTTGGTGATGGCTCCCAGACCCGTTCCTTCTGTTATGTGGACGACCTGGTGGAGGGCCTGTACCGGCTGGCGACCTGGAAGCTGTCCCCGCCTGCTATTGTGAACCTGGGCAACCCGCAGGAGGTAACTATTCTGCAGCTAGCCCAAGAGGTGATTGCCGCCACCAACAGCCACAGCCCCATTGTGTTTCGCCCCCTGCCCCAGGACGACCCTAAGGTGCGCCGGCCAGATATTAGCCGCGCCAAGCAGATGCTGGACTGGTCGCCTAAAGTGAGCCGGGAAGAAGGGCTGCGCCGGACCATTGCCTATTTCAAAGAGGCGCTGCGAGGAGCCTGTTGACAGGTGAGTAGCTGATGAGCGGTAATAGGGCTGTAAGGGAAGACGCCAAAGGTCACGGCGATAGCTCCGTAGTGTCCATTCGCGCCACTACAGGCTGGCGATTCTTGGACTTGGGAGAGTTGTGGAAGTACCGGGAACTTCTTTACTTCTTGGCGTGGCGGGATATTAAAGTCCGCTACAAGCAAACTGCCATAGGCTTGGCATGGGCGCTTATTCAGCCCTTGGCCATGATGGCGATATTCACGATCTTGTTTGGCAAATTGGCAAAACTCCCATCTGACGGCATTCCTTACCCCCTTTTTGCTCTTGCAGGCATAATGCCCTGGCAAGTATTCTCCCGCAGCATAAGTGAGTCCGCCAGCAGCTTGGTAACGGACCAGCGGCTTATTACCCGCATTTACTTTCCCCGCATTATAGTGCCAACGACCACCGTGCTAGCCGGTCTGGTAGACTTCGCAATTGCCTTTACAGCACTGGTAATCCTCATGTTGATCTACAGAATTGCTCCAAACATCAACCTTGTTTTCTTGCCAGCATTCATAATTCTTATGGCAATTACCGCCCTGGGGATAGGGTACTGGCTTTCGGCATTGAACATTGAATACCGGGATGTCGCATACGTCCTGCCCTTTCTCACCCAGTTCTGGCTTTTTGCGACTCCAGTGGTCTACCCCAGCAGCATGGTGCCGGAGCAGTGGCAAATCCTTTACGGTCTAAACCCTATGTCAGGGGTTATTGAAGGCTTCCGGTGGTCTCTGCTGGGGGCGGGCAGGGGGCCGGGAATCATGACAGCCGTCTCCGTTCTGGTGTCCGCAACCCTTTTCATTAGCGGTATCATGTGGTTTCGCCGTCGCGAACGCACGTTTGTCGATGCCGTTGGATCCGGAGGACGGTAAGCGTGCTCAATACAGCAATCCGGGCCGAGGCGCTTAGTAAGCAGTACCGCATCGGCCAATTACAGCGCTACAAAGCCTTGCGGGCTACTATTACATCCGTACTGTCTGGTACAGTGCACGCCGCCCGGCAAGTTCTTGCCGGGAGCAAGAACTCTAACCTATCCAAAGAAGCAAGGCGCCACATATGGGCATTAAAAGATGTCAGTTTTACCGTCAATCAAGGCGAAGTTCTTGGAGTTATTGGCCATAATGGCTCTGGCAAGAGTACGCTGCTAAAAGTACTGTCCCGAATTACCGAGCCAACCCAGGGCTGGGCTGAGGTGCGCGGGAGAGTAGTTTCGTTGCTGGAAGTGGGGACAGGGTTCCACCCAGAACTGACAGGCCGTGAGAACATCTTTCTTAATGGCGCAATTCTGGGAATGCAAAGGAGGGAAATTGCTCACAAGTTTGATGATATTGTTGCGTTCTCCGGTTTAGAAAAGTTTATAGACACGCCGGTAAAACACTACTCCAGTGGGATGTACGTCCGGTTAGGCTTCTCAGTGGCGGCCCATCTGGACGCTGAGGTGCTGCTGGTGGACGAAGTGCTGGCTGTGGGCGATGCGGCTTTCCAACAAAAATGTCTTGACCGTATGCACCAGGTGACCAACAGTGGCCGGACAGTGCTTTTTGTCAGTCATAATATGGCAGCCATACGCAACCTGTGTTCCAGGGCAATTGTTCTGGAGTCTGGAAGGCTGGTGTGCGACGCTGCCCCTGAAGAGGCCATTGCACAATACCTAACCAGCGTCCGGGAAGTAGGGCAACCCGATGCGTCTACTGCCGAGCCAGTGGAGACAGGGAGTGGCAGAGTCCGGATTTTGCGTGGCAAGGCCGAGAGTCCTTTCGGTGAAGACAACACTGTGCTGGCTGGCGCCCCGGCCCGTTTCATCATATGGTACCGTGCCGCTGAACATCAGTCCCTGGTTAAATTGGGGCTTATCATTACGGTAAGTGACTCGAATGGTGTGAACATCTTCTCGTGCCACACTGGTATGAACCAATCTTTTTCTGACCTGCCAGCAGCAGGCAAAATAGTATGCCAGGTGAACCAGATTCCACTAATCCCCGGGGAGTACATGGCCCATATTGTGCTCAAGGATGACGCCGGTGTTGCGGCCCAAGTCAACAATGCCATCAAATTACGGGTAGTGGACGACGGCAGCTTTGGCCTCGTTGATCTTCTCCCTCCCATGTGGGGAACAGTGGTCGTACCTCACCAATGGCACTGGCTGCCTGAAAATAGCGATATGCGAGAGGTGCAACATGGCAATGGTAGTTAGACGAACGGCGCGCAGCGTCAGGCAGAGCGTCCCCCGGGGGTTGGAATACCGTCTGAAGATTTTGTGGCGATACACTAGAAACATGCCCAACGGGGCCGATGCTTCGGCGACGGCCGCCAAAGAAAGCGGCCGTTACGTGGAAGAATTGCGGCAAAATGGTTTTGTGGTTATTCCCGACCTCATTGACCCGGACAAAGTAACGGCTATGGCGGCGGCTTGGAAGAACGAGTTGTCACACCGTGACCGGTTAATTCCCCTGCTCAAGTTGACTCACGGGGATAATGCTCCTAGCGAGTTACTAGAGGCAGGATACGACGTAAACAAGGCCGACGTGCTGCTCAAAGACCCCATGACCGTTTTCTCTGGCTACGCAGAATTCGCACTCAACGACACGGTACTGCGTATTGTAAATTCATATTTTGGACGGTGTTGCGCACTGTATGATTGCATAGTGTGGCGTAATCCGGTGAACGACCTAGCCCCCCTGGGCAGCTTTCTCTGGCATCGCGACCCCGAAGGTCCCTTCTTGGTCAAGAGCTTCCTGTACATGAACGACGTTGATGAAGAAGCGGCGCATTTTGTCTACGCCCGGGGAAGCCACACCATGAAGTTCCAGGCGCTGAAGACCAAACACCGGCTAACCAATGAAGAAATGGAGCGGATTGTGCCAAGAGACCAGTGGGTGCGGCTTTTGGGAAAGGCAGGGACGTTGATTTTAGCCGACACATCTGGCTTCCACAAGGGCGAGAAGCCTCGCTCTAAGGAACGTAACATGGTCCAGGGAGTTTACACGTTAGTGCCACCGGAAAAACCGGTGGCCGTAAACCAGCAGTGGCTTGGTGACTTGACGCCCGCCCAGACGAAGGCGCTCAGGTTTGTTCAGCCTTTTTGAGACGGGAGACTGAGAGGCTAACGGGTAAGGACATGTCGTTCCTGGCGCTGATTCCTGCACGCGGGGGCTCCAAAGGGATCCCCCGCAAGAATATCAAGCCCTTCCTGGACAAACCCCTCATCGCCTGGACCATAGAGGCTGCCATCGCTAGCAGCCTTTTTCAGAAGGTTATAGTCAGTACAGAGGACGCCGAAATAGCAGACATCGCCAAGTTTTACGGCGCGGAGGCCCCATTCCTGCGACCTCCAGAGTTGGCCACTGATACTGCATCCACAGTGAGTGTGGTGCACCACGCGGTTGAATGGCTTTTGCGGCATGAAGGCCAGGTTCCTGATTTTGTTATGATCCTGGAGCCCACGTCGCCGGCTCGTCGCTCCTTCCACATCGTTGAGGCAGGACAAATGCTGGAGGGTTCAGGGGCCGACGCTGTCGCCAGTATTTCTGAAGTCCCCCACCATTTCGTGCCACAAAAAGTGTTACATCTGCAACCCGACAATAGAATATCTGGAATATCAGGCACTCCCATCAGGGACATGGTGCACCGGCGCCAGGACTTGGCAAAGTGCTACGCTTTCAATGGCCTGATATTCTCGTGCAGGACACCTTTGGTGTTAGAATCACCGCCGACTATATGGGGAGACTTCGTCTTGGGCTATTTGGTGGACCAATCCTACAGCGTGGACCTGGACATCCCCAATGACTGGGTAGTGAGCGAGGCCCGAGTAAGGCAACTACTGGAACGGGAAAGCCAACGCAACTGAGACGCGCAGGCACCCCGTTGCCAGGCTGGGTAAGGAGTATGTCATATGATGAAGGATATGAAAATCGGGTCTGTAGTGGTGGGAGAAGGCAGGCCTACTGTGACAATCGCAGAAGCAGCGTGCGAACATATGGGCAGCCTGGAAGTAGCCAAGTGCATGGTGGATGCGGCCAAATGGGCAGGAGCTGATATCATCAAATTTCAGTTGCACATTCCGGAAGAAGAGATGGTGCGTGGGGCAGTTAAATTCTGGGCAGGCGACTTGGACGAAGTGCTTTCCCGCATTAACCTTCCGCCAGAAGCCCACGTGGAACTAATGGATTACTGCAAGCAGGTGGGAATCCAATATCTTTGCACCCCCTTCTGCGCCAAGGCGGCCGATGTCCTGGAGGAGATTGGCTCTCCTGCGTTCAAAATTGGCTCCGGAGAGATGACCAATTTGCCCATGCTCCGGCACATTGCCAAGAAGGACAAGCCCATGATTGTTTCCACCGGTATGGCTACCGTGGAGGAGATTGGTGAAACCGTGGCGACCCTGCGGGAGGAAGGCACCCAGTTTATGTTGACCCACTGCACTTCCGAATATCCGCCCAAGTACGAAGACATTAACCTGGGCTTCATCCCGCGCCTGCGCGAGATGTTCGACGTTATGGTGGGCCATTCAGATCATACACCTGATATCTGGACCGCCCTGGGGGCGGTGGCGATGGGGGCCCGGGTGGTGGAGAAACACTTTACCCTGGACCGGTATTTGAAAGGCCCAGACCAGCATGTATCCCTTATACCTGCTGAATTCAAAACCATGGTGGAGGGCATCCGCAAACTGGAAGCCGCTCTTGGGTCGGAAAAAAGGGTCCATGCTGAAGAAGAACCAGTACGCCATTGGGCACACCACTCGGTAGTATGCTTGCAGGACATTCCTTTAGGCACTGCCATCACTGGAGGCATGGTTGGGGTGAAACGTCCTGGCTGGGGAATACCTGCCAAGTACCTGGACCGGCTGGACGGGCGTAGAACCCGCCGCAGCCTGCCCAAAGGCACCATTCTGCAATGGGAAGATATTGAGGGCACCCGCTTAGACGGATAAGAAGCGTTTCAGACTTGTCGTATGCGAAAGATAGCCTTGGTCACCGGGTCCCGAGGGGAGTATGGGTATATTCGCCCAGTGGTCTGTGAAATACAAAAAAATCCGGATCTGGAATACTACATCATTGCCACAAACCTCCACCTCTTGTCGGAGTTTGGCTCCAGCATAGAGGAAATAGAACGGGACGGCTTTAAAGTCAGCGACCGAATTTACATGGCCCTGGATGGATACACCACCGCTTCAATGGCGAAATCGCTGGGTGTATTCCTCATGGGCATCACTGACGTTCTGACCAGAATTGCTCCAGATTTTGTGTTGCTGGCTGGAGACCGGGGCGAACAACTGATGGCAGCCGTGGCTGCAGCCCATATGAATATACCTATAGCCCATATCCAGGCAGGGGAACTGTCTGGGAACATTGACGGCATGACAAGACATGCCATTACCCGTTTTGCCCATGTTCACCTGGCGGCTTCGGCGGACGCCGCACAACGGCTGCGCCAGATGGGCGAGCAAGATTTTCGGATTCACCTGGTGGGCGCTCCCCAACTGGATGATCTCTTAAATCCCAGTTACGCACGACCTCAAGATGCTATGCAGCAGTTCCGTCTGGATCCAGGACAGCCTATAGTCCTCCTGGTATTCCACTCAGTAACGGAGGAGTTTGATGACGCAGCAACGCAGGCTGGAGAGTTGCTGGAAGCTGTCAGTTCCATGTCGCTTCAGACCGTGGCTATTTTCCCTAATAACGATGCCGGAAACGTAGCAATTCGGCAGCAATTGGCCCAATATCGTCACCCGTTCATACGAATAGGCAGGAATGTCCCAAGGGATGTTTATGCCGGCCTGATGAGTGTAGCCAATGTCATGGTAGGCAATTCCAGCAGCGGCCTAATTGAGGCGCCCTGTTTTAAGCTCCCCGCAGTAAACGTGGGTGACCGCCAGCGCGGCAGGCTGCGGGGCAAAAACGTAATTGACGTGACCTATGACCGCAACGCCATCACCAAGGCAATCAGAACCGCACTTTCTGAAGACTTCAAGCACTATCTATTGCAACACTGCGACAATCCTTACTTAGGTGATGGACATGTGTCCCACCGCATCGTCCAACTGCTTAAGGGCATCTCAGTCACCGAAGAACTCATGAAAAAGAACCTGGCTTTTTAGAATAAACTATGGAGACTAATAAGTTAGACGACTTTACCATCACCACCTCTGGATCAATCAGAGAGGCTATGGTGAAAATTACAGCCAATAAACACCGGGTTGTAGTGGTGCTAGACGGCAAGAAGGTTGTGGGTACAGTGAGCGATGGAGATATCCGCCGGGCGCTCTTGCGAGGTGTCCTGTCCATTGCTCCAGTCAACAACATAATGAACGTTAATTGCATAGTAAGCCAGGAGCGTGATCCCGAAAAGCTGGCGGAAATCATCCGCAAAGAGAGGGTCACGGTCTTGCCAGTGGTGGATCAAAGTTCGGTACTGGTGGATATCTTTTTGGCCTATGAGCCATTGATATAACACTGCCAATTGCAAGAACCGCAACTCCATTAGGCTGCGTAATTGCAAAGAATCCTCTTCCTTACCCCTACTGGCTAAAGCAAGACATTGTATGAGTAGCAAGATTCACATTTTCAGGTGCATTAGGCTTTTCTCAGATTCCAGCCCCAGACCTGACTAGTGGAAATGCCTGAAACATCTTATCTGGCGATTTCACATTATGGACGCAAGGAAAATCCTGGACCGTACCCAACGGGTAGTACGCAATCCCAGCAAGGTCGTGCAATCGCTGGAACTTTGGGGCGATTATCTTTCGTTCCGGAAGCAGTACGGCTTTCTACAGCAGGGCGCTGGGGATGAGGTGCCGGGCAAGACAGCACTCATCGCCAGTCTTTCGGGAGGCGTGGGCCAAGCCAAGCGGGATGGTATGCTGGCCAAGGCGCTCCAAATACAGGGCTGGACTCCTGTGGTGCTGACAACCAGAGACTCGGTGTGGGACAATCGCTACTTCCGGGCCTTTGGCCTTCGTAATTTTGCCTACGTTGACGAATATTTGAGGCAAGTGCCTGATGAAGTTGCGGAGTTAGGCAGGGAAGCAGCAAACAATAGCATATCCTTCAACGACCTTTACCATCACCGCTATCAAGGGAGTTTCGTGGGCAGACATGTCTTGGGAACGGTGGTGAGAAAACTCAAGAGCGGCGCCCTGGGCTTTCAGGAACCAGAGGTGACCCACTGGATACACCAGTTGCTGCCAGAGGCTTATAGAGCGGCGTACGCAGCCCAGGACTTGTGGCGACAGGTGCAGCCATCTCTGGCTCTCTTCGGGGAAAAGGGCTATCTACCCAATGGCCCAATCTTCGACGTTTTGCTGGAGCGCAGCGTCAACATTGTGCAGGTATTCCCTTCCCACCGCATCGACTCCCTCGTATTCAAGAGATATACACCAGAGACGCGCAATCTCCACCCATTCAGCCTTTCCGAGCCCACCTGGCACAAGCTGCGCCAGGCCCCCTGGAACCAGGAAAAGGGCGACCAGATGCTGCAGGAAATGTATCGGGGTTATTACACTGGAACCTGGTTTACCGACAGAACTGTTACCGTTGGGAAAAGCATCAAAACCCCCGAGGAGGTGCGCCAGCGCCTGGGCCTGGACGCCGCAAAGAAAACCGCCGTTATCTACTCTCACGTATTGTGGGACGCTACCTTCTTCTTTGGCGAAAATCTCTTTAAAGATTATGAAGAGTGGCTGATAGAAACCGTGAAAGTGGCTTGCCAGAACACCGCAGTAAACTGGGTAATCAAGGTGCACCCAGATTACATCAGAAAGCAACTTGTTGACGCAGACCGCAGTAAGCCCAGAGACCTGGCGGCCCTAAGTGAAAAGATTGGGACGTTGCCGCCTCACGTCAAGGTCCTGGAACCTCATACCGACATCAGTACCTTTGCCATCTACCAAATCACCGACTACGGAATTACAGTCCGCGGTACACCCGGGATAGAGATGGCCTGTCTTGGCATTCCAGTCTTCACCGCCGGTACCGGTAGATACTCAGGCCTTGGCTTTACCATTGACTCTGCATCCCGGGAAGAGTACTTAGCCAAAATGGCCCGAATCCAGACCTTCCCAATTCCCTCCGCCGAGACCACCCAATTGGCTCAAAAATATGCCCACGCCATATTCAACCTGCGCCCCCTCAGAATGACTTCCTTCCAAGTCACGTATTCCCCCACTTCCCGGCTGTTGCACCCCCTGAACCCCAACTGCAAGATCCTGATTCACTCTTATCCCGAACTGAAGGGAAACCGGGAACTTCAGGAGTTTGCAAAATGGATGGTTAGCAGCCATGAGTTAGACTTGATGCTGGATCCCTCGGGTGTCACAAGTCCAGATATTTAAAAACGGGACTCTAGTCAAAGGAATTCCTTGCGGTAGTTCTACAAAACCAGCCCAAGTAGTCTGACTAATCCGTCTGGGGATAATGTCCAAAATATCAATTACCAGTTCGGAAGCAGTCCTGACGAAGCGAATGTGCTCAGTTGAAAGGATTGCTTGGTTCCTCTCAAAATGAGTTAGTAGCGGTTTTTAAACACGCAGGCATGCGGCGTAGATAGACGGCTGGGAAATGGGGTTGGCCGTCAGATCCGTAAGCATTAGGGTATCACTAAGGCAACACATGGCAACAAAATCAGGCATCAATAGACATAGTACTCCTGTCACATGGTCATCTACCTCACGCAGGGCGGCTGCACTGCTGGCAGTTTCTCGGGCTTGAGCCAAGATGGGCGTATCGAGGCTGGCGAAGCATTTAGGTAAAGAAGTGCCAGTACAGTTGGGGAAGTCCAGATTATGATGGACTTCTCCAATCCCTCCGAACGCCATCTTTTCCTGGGGATGGCTGGGCAACCTGTATTGCGAGTCATGCAACGGGTGCTGCATCCAGGGGACTTGGCCGTGGACGTAGGCGCAAATGTGGGATTTATGACTGCATATATGGCCCAACTGGTGGGAGGCAAGGGAAATGTGTATTCGTTTGAACCTCACCCTGTAGTTGGCAAGCGACTCCAATCTCTGGCGTCAAGCAACCCCCTTGCCAACATCAAGGTTATAGCGGCAGCAGTCAGTTCAGAGCAAGGAACGGCTACCCTGCACGTCTCATCAAGACATTCCCTTTCCAGTTTGCATGATAGCTGGGCACCAGACACTGTCGTAAACCGAGTAAATGTGCCCACAGTCACGCTGGATTCCTTTTTAGAGGAATACCAAATACAGCGAGTTCGCCTGGTAAAGATTGATGTGGAGGGACACGAGGCCGCAGTCTTACAGGGTTTCGCATCATCAATGGCGAAGGGGCTGGCTGATTGCATTATATTTGAGGTGACGCCGCCCCTTCACCGCGCCTTCAACAAACAAACCACTCAAATCATGGATGCCATGCAGGAACAGGGGTATGCAATCCATGGGCTGCTTGAGCATAGCACCATTCCGTACAGCGACTTCCGGCGAGACCTGGACATTCTGGCTCCTGAATACAATGTGGTGGCCTTTAAGTATGGTACCGAGTGTTCACAAATCGTCTTCTCTCTATACTGAGAGAGCAATAGCTACCTCTACCAGCAGAGCATAGGGGATGCGAGTGTTGCTGGCCATTTACCGCGACGACCCTCGGGCCGGAGGAAGCCTGCGTGTAGGAGAGACTATTGCCAAGAGCCTCCAACTATTGGGAGTGGAGGCCCAAGTTTGTTTTGCATATGGCTTCCCTGGACCGGTGGGCCACTCCGGAGTGCAATGCCACTACCTGGAGCTACGCGGCTCCAGAGACCTTGCTTGCTGGACCCGGTACCGGCGTTTCGTGAAAAATTTGCGCCCCGACATAGTCCACTTTATTGACCCATTACTGGCCATGCACTTGGCTACTGTAGGGCTTCCCTTCCATAAAATAGTCCACGTGCATGGCGCGATAATTCGGCATAGCATTCCCTGGCGGACCCGTCTGGAGTGGAAGTTTCTGAATACCAGGGCCGGCAAGGTCGTTTGCATTACAGAAGGAGCCAGGAGAAGCCTGGTGGTGCGCCGGTTGGCGAACCGGCACAAGACATCGGTGGTCTATAACGGTATTGACTTTCCCTGGTTCCAGGAGCGACCTTCCAGAGAAGAAGCCCGCCGCACCTTGCGCCTACCGGAGGACGCCCTGGTTATTGGCATGGTCTGCCGTTTGTTCCAGGCCCGGGGTTGCGATGACCTGCTAAAAATTCTGACGATGCTGCCGCCCATCTGGCACGCTCTACTCGTCGGCGATGGCCCAGACCGGCCCCGCCTGGAAAGGCTGTCGCAAGAGTTGGGTGTGCGCCATCGGGTTCGTTTTACCGGAGCGCTGGAAGACGTGCGGCCCGCCTACAGCGCCATGAATGCCTTCGCCTTCTTGGGCCTCTACGATTCTTTTGGTCTGGCCATGGCCGAGGCAATGAGCTGCCGGGTGCCGGTATTTGGCTTGGAACGGGCTGGGGAGTACCGGGAGCCGGAAAACCCGCTGATTACTGACGAAAATGCAGTGTTTTTGAAGGGCTCCCGGCGCTGGTTTTTTGCCCAGGAGGAGTCCCCGGAACTGCTACGAGCCTTTGCCCAGCGCGTTCAAGAATACGGCGACGCCCCAGCCAAGCTTCAAAGCATGGTTGACTGCGCGTGGAACCACGTGCGGGCACGCTTCACTGCCGAAATCCAGGCCCAGGCTATGCTAAAAGTCTATCAGTCCCTACTGGGGCAGGAAGCGAATGACCGGGAAATCATGCGTTCCAGAACATAGACCATGGCACGCTCCGACAATCCCTTACCCGTACTCCACGTTCTGGGCGGAGGCCTGGTCTCGGGGGGCAACGAAACCGCCGCCCTCAACATCATCAGTAGGCATCTTGAACTCGGCTTCAACCCCGTATTGGTGGCCCTATCCCCAGAGCGGGACTCCATTGCCGGTGAGTTTGAACGTCTGGGCATTCCCATCGTGGTGTTTCATTACCAGCGGCGGAGGCCCTGGCGCTTAGTGCAGCAACTAGCCGGGTTGACCAGGCGCACGGGGACCAAGGCAGTCATGTGCTACTCCTTTTCGGTGCTGCATGCGTGGGTCCACCTAGGGGCAGCCCTGGGGGGCGCAAAGCGCCGCATCACGCGGGTGGCAGCCTGGCCGCCGGACCCAACCATGATGGGCAAACAGCGTTGGGTGAACCGCCTGGGGCGGCCCTTTTGCACCCTGGAAGTGGCAGTTAGCCAGCACGTGGGCGAGATGCTTACCCAGACCGGCGGCTACCCGGCGCACCGCATTGTGGTCATACCCAACGGCTGTGATGTTGCCGCCATCCGCGCCAGGGCGGATGTCCAGCGCGGGGCCAGGCCTGCCGGCGGGCCGCTGAATGTGCTCATGGTCGCCCGCATGGACGACGCCAAAGACCAGGACACTTTAATCCGCGCCACCGCCCTAGTGAGACGGCAACTCCCAGACGTGCATCTGGTGCTGGCGGGCGATGGCCCGCGCCGTCCTGTTCTGGAAGCCCTGGCGCGGGAGCAGCAGGCAGCGGACCTGGTGACATTCCTAGGCACCCGCCGGGACATTCCCGAACTGCTGGGCCAGGCCGATGTTTTTGTCCTTGCGACGCATACCGAAGGGTTCGGTATCGCATTGATTGAAGCCATGGCCGCCGGTGTGCCGGTGATTGCTTCGGACATTCCAGCCTGCCGGGAGATCCTGGAGGGCGGCAAGCTGGGCCGTCTGGCGCCGGATGGCGACGCGGCGGGCATGGCCCAGGCTATCCAAAACTTACTGGACAATCAAGCCGAAGGCCGGCGGCTGGCCATTCTGGCCTCTTGCGCAGTCCAGAAGAAATATAGCCTGGACAGCATGGCCCAAGCCTACGCCCAGGCGCTGGAGGGCAGTCTTGGCCCCGCCTAACGGCCGATACCTGGCGGTGATGGGCAACGCTGGAGACATCAACACCTGGAGCGGCATACCTTACCACTTTTATCAGGCGGGCCGGGCGGCGAGCTTTTTTCAGGGGGCGCTGGATTTGCAGACCGCGAGGCTGCGGCCCTGGCGCATGGCCTGGAACCTGGGACGCCTGCTGCAGGGCCAGCGCCTGGGCGGGTTTCAATATTCCGCTGCCTGCCTGAAACGGACTTTTCGGGTGGTGGCAGACCAGGTGGCTGGGGGGGAGACCATCAGCCACTTTCAGCTTTTTCCGCCCCTTGAACAAGCTGAGAAATACCGAGTCGCTGCCAGCTTTTATATTGATTTGCCCTTGACCAGGCTTTTTGATGAGTACGGCATTGCCCGCACCATTGGCCGCAAAATCGCCCGGGAGGCCATTGCACGGGAAAAGGAAGGATACCACCGGGCGCACCTGGTGGTTTGTATGTCCTCATGGGCGGCCCGGGCAGTATGCGACGAGTACGGCATACCCGCAGGCAAGGTCAAGGCCATACTGCCCGGCGCTAACATGGACGAAAGGCTGGTGCAAGGTCTGACCCGGGACCTGGACCAGCAGCCCATCGTAACTCGGTTCAGCTCAGAGCGGCCTTTCCAGCTGGGTTTCACCGGACGGGACTATATTCGGAAGGGGTTGGACCGGCTGGTGGCGGCGGCTGAAGTCTTGCGGGCGCAAGGCTATCCGGTGGAAGTGGCTGTCATGGGGGTAGCGCCGCCAGAGTACCAGCATCATCCAGCGGTGCGCTGCCTGGGGTTTATCAACAAGGCCACCGACATGAGCCGTTTTGTGGAGGCGGTGAGCCGGTATGACCTGGGCTGCTTACTTTCCCGTGCCGAGGGTCTGGGCATCTCTACCCTGGAATGCCTGCGCCTGGGAGTGCCGGTGATGGGCGCCGCCGTAGGCGGCATCACCGATTGCATTCCCGACAAGGCGGGAATTCTGGTGCAGGGGGATGCTGCGCCGGAGGCTATTGCTGAAGCAGTGCGCCCCTTGCTGGATAATCCAGCCCTGTATGAGGCTATGCGGCTGGAAGCCCGGCGCATCCGCACCCACTACATGTGGGAGCGAACAGTGGCCGAGTTCCAGGCCCTGTGGAGCCAGTCCGGTGTCAAGACCACCGCCTGAACTCTCTCCACCCAGGGTAACAACCGGCCAGTGGGGCATATTGCTGGCATCCCTGGCCGTAGCCGCCGCCAGCTACTTGACCAGTTCTTACGGCGCAGTGTTCGGCTTCATCATCGCGCTGACGCTGCTGAACCTGTGGCTGCTGGGCAGCCTGCTGCTGGAAGCCCTGAGGACACGGTTGCTTGGCAAGAGTTTGCTGACTGGCGGCACCCTCCTGTTCTTCTGGCTGGAGACCTTGGCGGATTTTCAGCATCCCGTACCTTTTCCCATGCCCCACAGTCCCATCACAACGGAGACCCAATTCAGTCTCGCCCTTGTGCACCAGGCTTTGGTGTACGTGGCAGTGTTCCAGTTTATGCTCTTCGCCGGTTATTCATTACGGCCCCATTTGGGACTGGTGACATCCTGGGCTGACTCCCGGACCGACCGGAAAGGGTGGACATCCCTGGTCTTGAAACTGCTGCTGGCGGCCTGTGCCTTGACTCCGCTGCTGCTCTCTTTCAGTCTCGACTTGCAAAATGTTACCAAAGCCCTGCTGGCGGCCCGCAGCGGCAGCGGTCCGGCAGGGGAGCCCGTTGGTTTGTTGCACAACCTGGAGTTTTTGGGCATGTTTGGCGCGGCGCTGCTAATTGCCAAGGGAACCGTGCTGCCCGGACGGCATAAACTGGTCTGGCTCCTGGCCGGAGCGGTCTGCGCGGCGCCTTTTGTGTTCCCTGGCGCCAGGCACCTATGGCTGTTCATCGGGCTGCCCGCGGTGGCCATTGCCGCCATGCGCTTCCTTGGCCGCGGCGCATTGTTCCGGGCAATGCAGTGGGGCATGGTAGCAATGGGGATTCTGCTAGTAGTGCAGCTCCAGTGGGGACTCCGCGGCACCGGATGGAACAACATTGGCAACCTTAAACCTGCGCAACTCCTGACCGCCAGCAGCACCGGCCAGTTTACCGCCCTGCTCTACGCTGAATACCTGGTGCCGGAGCGCCACCCATACTTTATGGAAGTGGCCGAACCTTACTTCGTCATCCACTGGATACCCCGGAAATTCTGGCCCGAAAAGCCCATCATGCGCTCCTGGACTGAGTATAATGACTCTTATACTGGAGGCTCCAGCGAATTTAACGTAACGCCATCGGTGATTGGACAATTCCACATTAACTGGGGGGTCCTGGGAGTAGTCTTCATTGGGGCCTGGCTGGGATTTCTGACATGTTTAGCCGACCGGCTCATGCTGGGGCTGGACCTGGACCGGCAGCAAGCCCTGGCAGTAGTGGTGGGGATGCTGTATGCTTTCATTCTTTCCTCTTTCCGCTTTTATTCGCCCATTTATGTCACATACGTGGTCTTCGGACTGGTCGGGATGTGGCTGATAACACGGGGAACTCCAGCCGCTCAAAAGAGGTCGCGCCGTGCACAGTTGCACATTGGAAATACTGGTCTGCCCAGAGTGTAGGGCCGCTCTTGCCCTGCAGGGCGCCCAATGGCATGCAGACCAGGTGGTTAGCGGCTCCCTATTGTGCAGCCGCTGCGGCCAGCGCTACTTGATTGACAAAGGCATTCCCAGATTTGTGGACGCCAAAGAGACCTATTGTGACAATTTTGGCTGGCAATGGGATAGGTTCCGCCGGACTCAGTTAGATCATCTTAACGGCACCCAGGAGTCCAGGAAGCGGTTTCTGGCAGAGACCCAGTGGCGGCTGGAGGAACTGCGCGGCCAGTTGGTCCTGGATGCTGGCTGCGGCGCTGGAAGGTTCACCGCCATTGCTTGCCAGGCTGGCGCCAGAGTGGTGGCCGTGGACTTGACCGCAGGCGCTGCCGAGGCGTGCGCCCGCACTGTGGCTGAAGTAGGGGGCCAGGCAGACGTTATTCAAGCATCCCTGTATAAGCTCCCATTCCGCACCGGCGCCTTTGACTGCATCTTCTCCCTGGGAGTGCTGCAACATACCCCGGACCCCAAAAAAGCGATGCGGGCGCTGCCTCCATTGCTGAAGCCGGGGGGAAGGCTAGCCTATTGGGTTTACGAAAAGCGTTGGTACAGATTCTTGATTTTGCGCAACCATTTACGCGGGGTCACCAGGCGGCTGCCGGTCAAGGCCAACTGGATGCTCAGTGGATTTCTGGTGGCCTTATTTTTCCCTTTTACCACAGTCATTTCGCTGGTGCCCGGCGTAAAAAAGGCTCTGCCGTTGGTCCCCATATCCAGCCGCCATTACTGGGGCATCCTTTCCCTTCGCCAACAATGGGAGTGGACCTTATTGGACACCTTTGATTCATATTCGGCTGCGTATGAATTTCCCCAGCGACAGGAAGACGTGATAACTGCGTTGACTGAAGCAGGTATGGCGCAGGTATATCGCACGTCCGCGCGCGGCATGGCCATTGTCGCCAAGAATCCGGAGGCAATCGGCCAACCGACATGATCGCCGCCATTGCCTATGCCACCTTCGGGCCGTTCCACTCCGCCCGGCTGGAAGCGGCAGGCGTCCTGGGGAAAGCCAGGGGCCATACCCTGGTGGGAATCCAGATAGCCAGCGGCCAGACGGACTATCAGTGGCCGGCAGCCTCCTCTTACGGTAAAGATTATCAACTGCGGACTCTGTTCCCCGGCCAGGAGTACTGGAAATTGGAATCTGGGGAAATCAAGAAGGCGCTGTGCCAGGCGCTGAACGAAATTAATCCCCAGGTGGTGGTGCTGCCCGGCTGGGGCTTCAAGGAATCGGTGGCAGGACTGGGCTGGTGCCTGCGCAATGGCGTGGCCCGGGTCGTCATCTCAGACAGCCAGGCCATTGATAATCCGAGGCGGCCGGGCCGCCAGTGGGTCAAGTCCTTCCTGGTGAAACGGTTCCAAGCAGCCCTGGCAGGCGGCCAACCCCACATCCGCTACCTGGCACGGCTGGGACTGCCGGCGCGGCGGTGTTACGTGGGATGCGACGTTGTGGACAACGCCTTCTTTGCCCGCATTACCAATCCGGTGGAGCAGGAAAATATTCCACCCAGGGAGCCGCCCGTGCTCCTTAGCTGCTTGCGGCTCTTGCCCCGGAAGAACGTGCTGGGCGTGCTGGAGGCGCTGGCAGGCCACCCCCACTGGGACTGGATAATTGCAGGAGATGGCCCCCACCGCGCCAAAATTGAGTCGGAGATTGCCGAGCTGGGCTTGAAAAAGCGGGTGCGATTGCTGGGCCACGTGGACTATATGCAGCTGCCAGAGATATACGCTCAGGCCGACGTTTACCTGCAGCCCAGTCTTTCTGAACCCTGGGGCCTGGCGGTTAACGAAGCTATGGCCAGCGGGCTGCCGGTGGTGGTCTCCAACCGCTGCGGCTGCCATGAGGACCTGGTCAAGGAGGGTGTGAATGGATTCACCTTCGACCCTCGCAAGCCCTCCACTTTGTCCAAAGTGCTGGACCAGCTCCCAGCCTGCCGGGAGCAGTGGCCGGAAATGGGGCAAGCCTCCCGGGACATCATTCGGGAATGGGGACTAGACCTTTTTGCCCAGAATTTGTGGCGGGCCTGCGATACCGCAATTCACCAGCAGTCGGAAAGGCCAGACCGGCGGTTGGCTACCCGCGCCTTGAGCCGCCTGATTTGAGGCATCCTGGTATGCGGGTGTTGCATCTGGTGCCTAGCCTGGACATGGATACAGGAGGGCCAGCCCGCTCCGTCCCGGCCCTGTGCCGCGCCCTGCAAGACCTGGGCCTGGAAGTGACCCTCATGTCCTTTGGCCGCGCTCGCTCCCCAGTAACAGTTACCGGGCGGGAGCCGTTTCAGGTGCAGTGGCAAAATCCCTGGCCGGGGACACGCCAGTTTCCCACGCCGTCTTTTTACCGTGAGTTGCGCCACAGCCTGGGTCAATTTGATCTGGTGCATCTGCACAGTTTTTGGAATGCCGCTGTGGATGTGGCTGCGCTGGCCTGCCGCCGTTCAAGGATTCCTTACCTGATTTCTCCCAGGGGAATGCTCCAGGAGACCGCCGTGGGCCGCAAGGGCTGGCTAAAGAAGACGTACCATGCTGCATGGGGCCAACGCACCTTACAAGGAGCGGCGCTGCTGCACTTCTTCACCCAGGCAGAGGCCAGGGACTCATCCCAATTTTTACGGGGTGAAAAGGCTGCTCAGGTAATTATTCCCAACGGCATAGACCTGGAATTGGGCGCAGGAGCTAGCCAGGACCAGTTCCTAAAAGATTTTCCCAAGCTGGCTGGGAAGCGCATTATGTTGTTTGTGGGCCGCCTGCACTGGAGCAAAGGACTGGATTTGCAGGCCCAAGCGCTGGAGTTGCTGGCGCCTAAGTTCCCTGACCTGGTGTGGGTCCTGGCCGGGCCTGATGAAGGCGAGTGGCCCCGGCTGTCCCGCTACCTGCAGCAACGGGGGCTGGCGGAGCGCGCTCTGTGGACAGGCCTTTTGCCCCGCCAGCAATGCCTGGACGCCCTGGCCGCCGCCAATGTTTTTGTGCTGACCTCCCGGCATGAAGCCCACTCCATGGCCATGAATGAGGCGCTGGCGGTGGGTATTCCAGTAGTCATTACTGACTCCGTCCAGTTTGAGGCGGTGCAGGAATACGGCGCGGGGCTGGTGGCAGCCAGCCAGCCCGCGGCTCTGGCGGAGGCGGTGGCAAATGTTCTGGAACACCCGGAGAAAGCCTCCGACATGCGCCAGTCCTGCCGCCGCCTGGCAGCAGAGCAGTTGGCGTGGCCCAGGGTGGCGGAGCGCATGGCCGCAGCATACCGGCAAGTATTGGATGGAGCGCGGCAATCCGGCGTGCATACCGAGGTTGTTTCCACTGGGAGCGGACTGTAATGCCAGACTATTCGGGGTTCACTACCTTACATGAGCAGGGCTGGAAAGGCCACGAAGCCCAGAACTTTGCCTGGCAGGACCCCACCAATCCGCAAAAGCAGCGGCTGGCATTGGCCGCCCTTAAATCCCTTGGCCCGCCACATAGTGTCCGGGTCCTGGACTACGGATGCGGCAACGGGATTCTGACCCAGTTTTTTCATGGGCGCGGTCACCCCACTGTGGGGATAGACATCTCACCCACAGTCATCGCCAGCAACTGCCTGCGGATCCCGGAGGCGACCTTCCAGCTAGTCCCGTCCGATGCTCCAGCCCCTTTCGACGACGCCAGCTTTGACGCCATATTTTGCTCGGAAGTCGTGGAGCACGTTTACGATACCAACTTCCTTTTTGGCGAGTTCTCCAGGCTGCTGAAACCGGGTGGATTGTTGCTGCTCACCACCCCTTATCACGGCGTCATCAAGAACCTCATCGTGGTCACTTTTTACTTTGAACGCCACTTCGACCCCACCTGGCAGCACATCCGGTTCTTTACTCGGAAGTCCCTCAGCCGCGTCTGCCGTGCCCACGGACTCATCCCCAAAAGGTGGTGGCACGTAGGCCGTGTGTGGCCAGTGCCCAAGTCCTTCTTCCTGGTATGCCGCAAGGAATCACCGCCTGTTCTGCCCGCAGGCCGCGCCACGGAATAGTGCCATGTGCGGCATCGCTGGCATAGTTAGCCCGGCAGCGCCGGAGCCGCTGCGCCTCCGGCTGGAGGCCATGCTTCACGCCCAGGCCCACCGGGGGCCGGACGATTGCGGCCTGGAAATCTTGACCGCGCAGCAAGGCTTTGTGGCCCTGGGCAACCGCCGCCTGGTGTAAGAGCAACTGGCTTGGCCCAGGGTGGCCCAGAGCATGGTGCGGGCTTATTCAGTAATCCTGGGCAGACCCTGTAACACAACAGACACCCGGACGCAGTGCCGGATTACTGCCGGCTAGATATCTGGAAGAGCAATGCCCCGCGCCCACCTGCATAAAGTAATGACCTGCCGATGGCTCCTGGCGGCAATAATGGCCATCCTGTCAATTTATGCTGCTCTCACCTTCACCAGAGCCATCAGCAACACCTTATCGCATAACGGCGCCATTGACTTCCACGCCTATTGGTATGCAGGCCACTTTGTGCGACAAGGGACCGACCCTTACTGGGCCTATTTGAACAGCGCGGAGCCAAATGTTCCTATCCACTACGTTGACAAAGTTGAGGCCGCAGGGCAGCCGGTGTCCCAAGGACTCTGCATTACTCCGGCCAACAGCGCGCCTATGGTGCTGCTGCTGCACCTACTTGCTTATTTCTCATGGCCGGTAGCCAAAATGTTGTGGCTGGCTCTCAACGCAGCTATGGTGCTAGCCACACCGTGGCTGCTGTGGAAATTATTACCCTGCAGCCTGGACCGTTGGTGGCGTGGTCTAATAGCCCTGACTTATTATGGCATGGCAGGGACCCGCGTGGCCCTGGGGAACGGACAGACATCCATTATCGTCATTTTCTTGATGCTGGCCTCCCTGGTCTTGTTGCAGCAAGACCGCAAGTACCCAGCGGGCATAGCCCTGGGACTGGCGCTGTCCAAATTCACGCTCGCCATACCTTTATTCCTGTTCCTGGCCTACAAGCGAAAATGGCTGGTGTTGGGAGTAAGCATTCTGGTCCAGGTCCTGGGGTTGGCTGTTATGGCTGCCTTACCGCCCGGAACACCAATGTCAGCGATTTCCGACTATTATTCCATTGCTGCGGGCCACGTTTATGTCCCCGGAATCCACCTTACCGGACTGTTTCCCACCCATAAACTGCTGCCACTCATTGTGGGCATCGGCTTTTCCATTTTAGTGCTTGCGCCCATGTCGTACATTCTGTTTATGGACCAGAACCTGGCACAACGACAAAAGGATGTCACTGATTATCTGGCGCTGACGGCCCTTTGCCTGTGGGGGCTGCTGGCCGCCTACCATCAAATATATGACGGCGGCTTGGCAATCCTTGCCGTGGCAATGGCCATTGGCGTACTACTTGCTGGCGACCAGTGGTCAGCGCACCCCGTTCCAAGAATCCCTCTGCTTGCCTTGCTGCTTGTTGGAGCAGTAGCGCTTTCTCTTCCCGGAATGTTCTTCGGCCAATTCCTGGCATGGTGGGACCCGTTCATTCGCGGCGCGACAACAGTTGTTCTGCTGGCCTTTCTTGCTGCGGCGCTGCTCTTGCTGAAGTGGAGCCTGCCAGCTCGGCCGCGCGCCGGATCCGCTCCCCAGGCGGCTAAAGCCTGATTTATCCTACATCATGTGCGGCATCGCTGGCATAATCAGCCCGGCTGCGCCGGAGCAACTGCGCCCGCCCCTGGAGGCTATGCTCGAGGCCCAAGCCCACCGGGGTCCGGACGACTGTGGCCTGGAAGTTGTCATTACCCAGCGGGGCGCGGTGGCCCTGGGTAACCGCCGCCTGGCTATCCTGGACCTGTCGCCCCTGGGCCGCCAGCCCATGACCAACCCGGACACTGGCGACGTGCTGGTGCACAATGGCGAGATTTACAACTTCCATGAGATTCGGGACTCTCTGATTCAGCTCGGACACCGGTTCCGGGGCGGCAGCGACACCGAGGTCTTGCTGCGGGCCTGGCAGCAATGGGGTAAAGAATGCCTGCATCGCCTGCGGGGGATGTTCGCCTTTGCCTTGTGGGACGCCCGGCAGCAAAGGCTGGTCCTGGTGCGCGACCCCCTGGGCATCAAGCCCTTGTACTATTGCCAGTTGCCCCAGGGAGGGCTAGCCTTTGCCTCGGAGGTAAAGGCGTTGCTGGCCGGAGGAGTGGCGTCGCCGGACGTTGACCGGCAGGCGCTGGCTGGGTACCTGGCCTACGGCTCGGTACAGGAGCCGCTGACCATCCTGCGGGGAGTATCGGCGCTGCCCGCCGGCACCTGGCTGGAGGCAGATGCTGCCGGACAGGTAATGGCCCAGGGACGGCACTGGGAAATGCCCCAGCCGGACCCGGCCTCCAAGAACACTTCAGCCCAGGAACTGGCCGCCCAGGGCAGGGAACTGCTGCGCGCATCGGTGGCCCGGCATTTAATCAGCGACGTGCCGGTGGGCACATTGTTCAGCTCCGGCCTGGACTCCACGGCGGTAACGGCCCTGGCCCGGCAGGCGTCACCAGACATTCACGCCTTCAGCGTGTCCTTCCCCGACGCGCCGGAACTGGATGAAGCCCCCATCGCCCGGGCCGCGGCCCAGCGCCTGGACGTGCAATACCATGAATGCCCGGTGGATTCGGCCACGGCGCTGCGCTGGGCCACCGACGGCCTGCAGGCCATGGACCAGCCTGGCATGGACGGACTGAACACTTATATTGTGTCCCGGGCCATCCGGGACCAGGGCATGGCGGTGGCCCTGTCCGGCCAAGGCGGCGACGAGGTGTTCGGCGGGTACCGGTCCTTCCGCCAGGTACCCCGCTGGCGCCGGCAGATGGCCTGGCTGGGCCACCTGCCCGGCGGAGTCAGAAAGGGTGCGGCGGCAGCGGCGGCCTGGCGCATGAACACCGTGGCCCGCGGCAAGGCCCTGGACCTGGCGGCCACGGGGCGGAATCTGGCTGGACTTTACTTCCAGTACCGCCGCCTGCTATCTGACCATGACCTGGCGTCCCTGGGCATCACAGCCAGGGAGCTGGGCGTGCCCGCCAGCTTCCAACCGCCGGGCACGGACAGCAGCGGCATGATCGCTGGATGCGACCCCACCGCCAGCGTAGGACGCCTGGAGACATCCTTTTACCTGCGCAACACCCTGCTGCGGGATGGCGACGTCTTCGGCATGGCCAACTCCCTGGAGCTGCGAGTGCCCTTCCTGGACCTGGACCTGGTGGAATGGGCTATGCGGCTGCCGGGCACTGCACTGCTGCCGCCGGGCGCGCCCAGCAAATTCCTGCTGCGCCAGATGTGCGCCCAGTTCTACAGTCCGGAGCAGACTACCCAGGCCAAGCGGGGCTTTACTTTGCCCCTGGCAGACTGGCTCCAAGGCCCTCTAGCTGAGACCCGGCAAGTTTCCTTGGACGCCCTCAAAGAATCTGGCTTGCTGGCGCCCCAGGGCATTGAGCGGGTGGAGCAAAACTTCTTGCGGGAGCCCCGCAGCGCCGCCTGGTCCCGGGTGTGGGCGCTGGTGGCGCTGGGCCACTGGCTGAAGAAAACCCGATCTGCGGCCAGCGCCGCAGCTGCGCCATGAACCAGTCCAGCCCTGTGCCGCCCCTGTCGGTGGTGGTGCTGACCCTTAATGAGGAGGCCAACCTGCCCGATTGCCTGGACAGTCTCAAGGGACTGCCCTGCCAGGTGTTTGTGGTGGATTCAGGCAGCACGGACCGCACCATCGCCATTGCCAGGGAAGCGGGCGCCCAGGTGGCGGAACATCCCTTCGAGAACTACGCCGCCCAGCGCAACTGGGCGCAGCAGAACCTGCCCATCCGCACCGAGTGGGTGCTGCACCTGGACGCCGACGAGCGCCTGACCCCGGAGCTGGCCGCGGAGATGACCCGGGTAATGCAGTCTCCGCCTCCGGGCATTGACGGGTTCCTGCTGCGGAAGCGCACGGTGTTCATGGGGCGCTGGATCCGCCACGGGGGCCACTACCCCGCCTACCACCTGCGGCTGTTCCGCAAAGAAAAAGGCTGCTGCGAGCAGCGTCTTTACGATCAGCACTTCATGGTGGAGGGCAAGACCGCCCGGCTGAAACACGACTACATTGATGTGATAGCCTCGGACATTACCACCTGGAGCCAGCGGCACATCCGCTGGGCAGGGCTGGAGGCGGCGGAGTTGATGGCCCGCGGCCAGTCCCAGCAAGGGCGGGTGCAGGCCAAGCTGTTGGGGTCGCCCATCCAGCGGCGGCGTTGGCTGCGGGAGAAGGTGTTTGCGCCCTCGCCCCTGTTCCTGCGGGCCTTCGGCTACTGGGCGTACCGGTACTTCTTCAAGCTGGGGTTTCTGGACGGCACTGAAGGACTGATATTTCACTTCCTTCAGGGGTACTGGTACAGGTTCCTGGTAGATGCCAGAATATATGAAGAGCGGCGGAGGCCCCTTGGCCCTCCGAAACATATCTTGAAGGGTGAGAACCCCCCCCACCCCCCCTTTGCAAAGGGGGGCTAAGACCTTCTCTCTTGGCAAAGGGGGCTAATGCCTTCCTCCTTTCGTAAAGGGGAGCCAGGGGAATTTCCCTAACGGGTGCGGAGAGCGGGCAGCGACATGACCACCATTCTGGGCATTAATACTTACCACGGCGACGCCTCGGCAGCCATCTTCCGGGACGGACAACTGCTGGCCGCCGCAGAAGAGGAGCGGTTCAGCCGCATTAAACACGCCGCCGGTTTTCCCTGCCGGGCAGTCAAGTATTGCCTGGAGGCGGCAGGCGCACATCCTGAAGAGATTGACCACGTAGCCATCCCCCGGCGACGCTCCGCCCACTTGGTGAACAAGGCCCTGTGGGCGCTGCGCCTGCCCCACATGGCGTTCAACCGGGCCAACGCCTGGCGGCAGTTCAGCGACGTGGGCGACGAGCTGGCCCACTGCCTGGACGTGCCCCGGACGCGGCTTAATGCCCAGTTCCACTTTGTGGAGCACCACGTGGCCCACGTCGCCAGCTCCTTTTACACCTCGCCGTTTCAAGAGTCAGCCATCTTCTCCCTGGACGGCCTGGGCGACTTCGCCAGTATGCTCTGGGGCGTGGGCCGGGATAAAGACCTGGACATCCGGGGCTTTGCCCTATTCCCCCACTCCCTGGGTTTTTACTACACCGCAATTACCCAGTACCTGGGCTTCTGGAAGTACGGCGACGAGTTCAAGGTGATGGGGCTGGCGGCCTACGGCGAACCCAAGTATAAGGATGTGTTCCAGCGCATGGTGCGGGTGGGCCGCGGCCTGGACTTTTCCCTGGGGCTGCGCTACTTTACCCACCACAAGCAGGGCGCCGATATGACTTGGGGCGAGGGCGAACCCCAGCAGAGCCGCCTGTTTTCCGAAGCCCTGGAGCGGGAGCTGGGCCGTCCGGCCCGCACCCCCGGCGCGCCGGTGGAGCAGTTCCACCAGGATGTGGCGGCGACCCTCCAATGGCGCCTGGAAGAAGCGGTTCTGGAATTGCTGGAGCACCTGCACCGCCAGACCGGCATGACCAACCTGGCCTACGCGGGGGGCGTGGCCTTCAACTGCGTGGCCAACGGCAAGATTTTTGACCGCACGCCCTTCAAGGAAATCAGCATCCAGCCTGCGGCGGGGGATGCGGGCCTGGCGGTGGGCGCGGCCCTTTATGTCAACCACCAGGCGCTGGGGAACCCAAGGCGGCCCGCCATTTCCCACGCCTACTGGGGGCCAGAGTATTCGCCCGACCGCATGAAGGCCGCCCTGGAACAGGCTGGTCTCAACTATCAGACCCTGGAACTACCCAACCTGGCCGAGGCTACGGCCCAGCGCATGGCCCAGGGCAAGGTCACGGGCTGGTACCAGGGCCGCACAGAGTGGGGTCCCCGCGCCCTGGGCAACCGCAGCATTGTGGTGGACCCCAGAGACCCCAACATGAAAGACCTGCTGAACCAGCGCATCAAGCACCGGGAAACTTTCCGGCCCTTTGCCCCGTCTATCCTGGAGGAGAAGACTGGGGAGTGGTTTGAGAAGCACTACCCCTCTCCCTACATGCTGCTGGCCTACCACGTCCGGCCAGAGAAACGGGCCTTGATACCCGCGCCCACCCACGTGGACGGCACGGGCCGCCTGCAAACGGTGAGCCGCGCCGCCAACCCCCAGTATTGGGAGCTGATTAACAGCTTTGGCAAACTTACCGGCGTGCCGGTGGTGCTGAACACCTCCTTTAATGAGAACGAGCCGGTGGTGAACACGCCGGAGGAAGCCATCGAGTGCTTTGTGCGCACCCAGATGGACGTGCTGGCCCTGGGGCCTTATCTGGTGGATAGAAGGGAGTGAGACCTGAAGTGACCCCCATCCTGACCTTCCCCCTTGTTAAGGGGGAAGACTGTTGTACCCTCCCCATTGTAAAGGGGGAGGGCTAGGGTGGGGGTAGCACGCCACCCATTCATGAACATCCTCATCATTAACCTGCACTACCCGCCGGACACCGGCGCCACCGCCTTGATTATCCGCGACCTGGCGGAGGTGATGGCCCAGCGCCACCAGGTGACGGTGCTGGCCGGGCGGCCCTCCTACGAACCCAAGGAGCGGCACCCCTACTATTTGTCCCGCCGCCAGCAGCAGGGCAACGTTACCGTGGTGCGGGTGGGCACCACCGCCCGGCACCGCAAGCGCATGATTGGCCGCCTGTCCAACTACCTGTCCTATATGCTGCTGGCCCAGTTGCGGGCGCTGACTCTACGACCCAAGCCCGACGTGATTATCGCCATGACCGACCCGCCCCTGGCCGTGGTGCTGGGCGCAGTCACTTCCCTGCTGCGCCGCCGCCCCCTGGTGTACAACATCCGCGACCTGCATCCGGATATGGCGGTGGCCTCGGGCGTGGTAAAAGCCGGGATGTTCACTGCCCTGTGGGAGCGGCTGCACCGCTGGGCCATGAAGCGCGCCCGCCGCATTGTGGTGCTGGGGGAAGACATGAAGGAGCGCATCACCGGCAAGGGCATCCCTGGGGAGCGGCTGGCGGTGGTGCGGGACGGCGCTGACCCTTCGGCCACGCCCGCCAGTTTAGACCACCCCACGGTGCGGACCATCCGCGGTGATTTTCCCTTCGTGGTAGTTCACGCGGGCAACCTGGGGTTTGCCGGCACTTGGGACGCCCTGCTGGAGGCGGCCCAGCTTCTGGAGCCGGAAGGCGTGGGACTGACCTTCATCGGCGAGGGAGCCATGCGCGCATCCCTGGAGGAGAAGGCCAGAGGCCGCCCCAACGTGAAGTTCCTGCCCTACTTTCCCGCGGAGGAAGTGCCCTACGTTATGGCCGCCGGCGACCTCCAGACCGTTACCCTGCGCCCAGGTCTGGAAGGGCTGGTGGTGCCCAGCAAGCTGTACCCCATCCTGATGGCGGGACGCCCGGTGCTGGCGGTGGCCCCGGAAGCCAGCAACCTGGCCCGCATGGTGCGGGAACACCAGTGCGGCCTGGTGGTGGAGCAACCCAGCGCCCAGCAGGTGGCCGAGGCCATTTTATGGGCCAAAGTCCATCCCCAGGAACTGGCGGAGATGGCCCGGCGCTCCAAACAGGCCGGGAAATTGTATGACCGGCAGGCCCTGGCCCTGGAGTTTGTCCGGGCCATTGAGGACACGGCGGCATCCCCGCGCGGGAAGCCGGTGGGGAAGGTATCCGCTCCAGGTTCGACAAGCTCACCGCGAGCGGCAGAAAACGGCTCACCGCAAGCGGCGGAAACTGGCGCGCCAAGAGCGGGTAAGAACCGCTCACCCTGAGCTTGTCGAAGAGCTTTTGCGAGAATTCCCAGCCCTCCCCATGCTAAGAATGTCTAACAAAATGAAAGGTGTCGTTCTGAGGAGTCCCGATTGCATCGGGACGACGAAGAACCTGGGGAGGGGCAAACTCCCACCGCCCCAGACCCTTCGTACTTCAGCCGAAGGACTCATGGTGACAGCTTCGGCATTGTGTTAGAGGTTCTGAGAGGGTGTCTAAAAAGTGCTGTGCACTACCAGCGCTCACCCTTCGACAAGCTCAGGGTGAGCGGTTTTCCCGCTCGTGGTGAGCCTGTCGAACCACGAGCGCCTAGCCTTTTTAGACACATTCTAAGGGAGGGAATTGTCACACACGTTCTTAAACAGGCCCCAAGGTTTTCAGGCCGGAAGCAACGACATCCAGCAAAAGTTGACCAAAAATCCAAACAGGAGCTTAATTCATGACCGAGCGAGTTCTGGTAGCGGGCGCGGGAGGCTTTATCGGCCACCACATGGCCAAGTACCTGGTGGACCGCGGGTACTGGGTCCGCGGCGTGGACATCAAGCCGCCGGAGTACGAGGCTTCCCATGCCCAGGAGTTTGAGCTTCTGGACCTGCGCCGGTGGGACTCCTGCCTGCTGGCAACTCGGGGCATCAACCAGGTGTATAACCTGGCGGCAGACATGGGCGGCATCGGATACATCACCGCCTACCACGCCCAGGTGGCAAACAACAACATCCTCATCAACTCCCATCTGCTGGAAGCCAGCCGCCTCAACGGCGTGTCCCGCTACTTCTTCGCCAGCTCCGCCTGCATCTATCCCCAGTACCTGCAAAAGCAGCCCGACGTGACGCCCCTGAAGGAGTCCGACGCCGCTCCCGCCGACCCGGAGGAGGGCTACGGCTGGGAGAAGCTGTTCACGGAGAAACTGTGCCAGTATTTTTATGAGGACTACGGGCTGGAAACGCGGGTGGCCCGCTTCCACAACGTTTATGGCCCCCTGGGCACTTATGACGGCGGCCAGGAAAAGGCCCCCGCCGCTATCTGCCGCAAAGTGGCCCTGGCCGATAACGACATAGAGGTGTGGGGCGACGGCGAGCAGACCCGCTCCTTCATGTACGTGGACGACTGCGTGGAGGGCATCTACCGCATCACCCACTCGGACCACCGGAAGCCCATGAACCTGGGCACCGACGAACTGGTGACCATCAACCAGTTGGTGGACATGGCCTCCGGCATCGCCGAAAAGCGGGTGAACAAACGCCACGACCTGAGCCGCCCCCAGGGCGTGCGGGGCCGCAACAGCGACAACTCCCTCATCAAGCAGGTGCTGGGCTGGGAGCCGTCCATCCCCCTGGAGACGGGGCTGCGGCACACCTACCAGTGGATCGAGTCGGAGCTGCGGCGGACCGGGAGGCTGCCTGAGATGGCCCGGCGGGGATGAGCATCCAGGGGCAGGGCCTTTCAGTTGTCATTGCAAGGGGCAAAGCCCCGAAGCAACCCCCACCCTGGGGAAGAGATTGCTTCGCTTCGCTCGCAATGACTGTTACCAGACCCCTTTGGATAATTGAAAGACCCTGCCCAGGTAAGGGCGGGTTTTAAAACCCGCCCCTGCTCGAAACCGGGTGATGCAACAGTTTGCTTAAGAATGTGTCTAAAAAGTGCTGTGCACTACCAGCGCTCATCCTTCGACAAGCTCAGGATGAGCGGGCTTTCCCGCTCGTGGTGAGCCTGTCGAACCACGAGCACCTAGCCTTTTTAGACACCCTCTAAGAACTTTATTCGTCACACCGGCGAAAGCCGGTGTCCAGAAGCTCCACAGAATGTTGTGCCGCTCTGGATTCCGGCTTGCGCTGGAATGACGAAAGGCTAATTGATACACTACTCGAAGCTACAACATATTGACATCTGCACTTGCGATGCCCAAATCTGCTTGGTATAAACGCCCTTTTGATTTGGCCGTGCTGCTGCTGGCCCACTTGCTGCTGCTGCCCGTATGGCTGCTGCTCTGGACCCTGATCCCGCTGATCATCTGGCTGGGCGACCGCGGGCCGGTGTTCTACCGGCAGAGCCGAGCGGGCAAGGACGGCAAGGTCTTCACAGTGCGCAAGTTCCGCACCATGGTCCCCAACGCCGACCGGATAGGCCCCTCCTGGACTGTGGAGGGCGACCGCCGGATTACTCCCGTGGGACGGTTGTTGCGCCGCACCGCCCTGGACGAGCTGCCCGAAGTGTTGAGCATCTGGAAAGGAGACATGAGCCTGGTGGGGCCGCGGGCGCTGGATGCCGGAGAGCAGAAGCTGCTGGAGCAGCAAATCCCGGGGTTTGAGCAGCGGCTGGCGGTGCGGCCCGGTCTGACCGGACTATCCCAGGTGAATAACCGGGAGGACGACCCCCACGCCAAACTTCAGTATGACATGGACTACATACAGCGCATGAGCATTTGGCTGGACATCAAAATTCTGTTCATGTCGGTATTCAACACCATGCTGGCCCGCTGGGACAAGCGCGGCGGCAAAGAGTCCCAACAAACCGGAAAGCCGTTGCCATGACCATCCGCCGCCATCGAGAAGAATCGTCAGGCCAGATTGTGAACGCCGCCGTGTTGCGCCGGTGGATTGTCCGGGGCATGGAAGGCGTCTGGCTGCTGGCGGCATTTCTGATTCCCCTGGCCTTCCTGGACCGCGACTTTATCGTTTCTGAGGCGGTCATTGCCTACGTGGAGGTGCCCAAAATTGCCCTGCTGCGGACCCTGGCGGGGGCGATGGCGTGCCTCTGGCTTTTGGAATGGGGAATTGGAAACGCGGGCGCATCCAAAGGGGACGGCCAGGCAAAGGGATGGCTGGCCTCGCCCGGCCAATGGCCGAGCCTGACGCTGGCATGGCTGCGGGAGCAGCCCACCCGATGGATTTACCTGGCCGTGGGACTTTTCACCCTGGTCACCGCCCTGACTACCATGCTTTCGGCCTCGTGGCGCACCAGCTTGTGGGGAGAGATCCCCGGCCAGGACAGCTCTGCCGCCTACACGGTGGCGGCTTACGTGGCGATTTTCTGGGTAACGGCCACCCACCTCAAGACCATGCCCCAGATGCAGCGGCTCATGGGGGTCATCATTGCCAGCGGCTTTCTAATCAGTATTTATGGCGTGCTGCAAAACTACGGGCTAGACCCCTTCCGGCTCACCGAAGGCACCGGCGGCGGCGGAAGCCGCATTACCACCACCACTGGCAATGCGGTCTTTGCCGGTGCAGCAATTATGATGCCCCTGGTGTTGACGGTCATCGCCGCTGCCATCAATCTGTCCCCAGGTCAAGAGGCGTCAAGAAGGGGGCGCGACGCCCCCCGTAAACCTCAAAATGCCCACACCAAGCTGGCTTTCTGGACCATTGTGCTTGCCGTCCAGACTTTGGGATTGCTCTTTACTTTTAGCCGCGGCCCGTGGGTCGGCGGCCTGGCAGCTATCGCGGTATTCCTGGGAGTCCAGGCCCTGACTGCGGGATGGCTGGCGGTGGGGCGCATTGCCCTGGTACTGGGGCTTGCAGGCGCCGCCGCCCTAGGCGCGGTGATGTGGCCCGGCCTACCAGCCATCGCCTCGCTGGCTGGTTTTGGCATGTTGCTGGCGGCTTACGTGGTATGGACAACAGTAGTCCGGCCCAGGACAAGGCCAGTTATTGAGAGCGCGCCTGCCAGCGCGGGCTGGGGAATGAAAAAGGGACTGACTGTCGCGGCATTGGTGGGACTGGCGGGAGTGGTAATTGTTGTTGGGGCAGTGCTTGCGCCAAGCCTGCTGGGCGGCAATCAGACTAATGGCGGACCTTCGGATGTGCGATTCGGCGTAGCAGGGAGAATCGCCTCCATTGGCAGCGAGGTAGTGACCGGGGCGATTTCAGGACGCACCCGCCACTGGATTGACTCTTGGGCCTTGATTGAGCAACATCCCTGGTTCAGCTTTGCACAAATAACGTTGCCAGGGCTGCGCTCAATCATTGGGTATGGCCCTGACCTGCTGAGATTCACTTATCTGCTGGTGACGCCGCCATCTACCGATGACCTGCTTCCAGTGGAGCCTGACAATGCTCACAACTTTTTTATTCACCAGTGGGTGGAGCAAGGCTTTCTGGGGTTCATCGCCTCAGGTGCGCTATTCCTGGCGCCGCTGACTGCAGGGGCATGGATGCTGCTGCGCCGCAGTGCGGAATATACCGTGGTCCAGCGCATCCTGCTGGGTGGGCTGCTGGCGCTGCTGGCGGGCCGCCTGGTGGAGCAAATGGTGGGAGTTGCCAAGGTTTCGGACCTGATTATGTTTTGGGCCTGCCTGGCGATGCTGACTGCACTGCCGGTGGCGGCACGCGCAGGGCACTCTCTGGAAGAGCGCGGCGCCGCTGCCCGTGCGCTGGTTAAGGCTCTGGATGTTGCGGATAACCGGGGGCTTTCCGCCCGTGTCTTCGTGGCTGGCCCGGCCGGGGGCCATCTCGCCATACAGCATAATGTAGGTGGGTGCGCCGTCCTTGCTGCCGACAAGCCTGTCATTAGCGCCAGGAACGCCCGGCGCCGCTCCTCCAGTACGGCCCCTGCCACAGCCTCGCCTTATAACTGGCAGCTATTTCTCCGGCTGGCCGTGGCTGCCTGGTTGATGGGTGGCATAATATCCCTCACATGGATCAAGACACTGGCATATCCGCGCGCGGCGGCAGCGGCAGGAGCAGCCTTTGACGCGTCCAGCCAGGGGGACCTGCAAGCAGCGCTGACTCACCTGGACCGGGCTATCGCCCTGGCGCCTGATGTACCCGTTTACTACGGTTACGAGGCGGAGATTTATGCACTGTACCGTGAGAACAAGGGACAAACCGCTGAAGCCGAATGCAGCAACCAACCAGCATCATCCTATGACAACTGCCTGGCCCAGCGCGCCTATTTCAGCAACAAGGCGGCCTTGAGCCAGCAGCCATTTTACTGGCGGTCCCGGCTGGCCCTGGCCGACTCAGCTCTCTTTTTGGAGAAGGACGACGAAGCCGTTCGTTTATATCGGGAGACTATTGCAATGGTCCCGGCCAGTTGGCCCATCCGCAACAGGCTGGCGGAGGCATACCTTGCCATGGGCCGGCCGGAGGAGGCGCTGGCGCCGCTGCAAGAGTCCCTGGCCATTACTGGGGAAACCTCGTATTCAAGAGATGCTTACTTTTTCCAAGGCCAAGCCTACCATGACCTGCACCGGTCTCAAGAGTCCGTTCAGTCCCTGCGGCGCAGCCTTGAACTGGGACTGGGCGGCAGCGCCGAGACCAAGGCGAAGAAGTGGATAGCCGAGATGGGAGGCTGAAGGCTCGCACAAACTTACAGGACGTAAAAGAACAGCCCTCCCATTATCATGGGAGGGCGTTCCAGCGGTTGGCTAAAACTCCAAGGCCGGGCTCTACGCACCCCGGGCCAATGATGGAACCATGCTAAAGCCCTGGCGAACCAGAATGAACCCCAGGACTTTGGCCTTGGTCCTGGACAAGGCATCCAAACCGTCTTGGACTAACGCTATCCTGGTGCGTCCTTCCCTGGCAGCCACTACCACCGCATCGGAATAATCGGCCACCACCAGCGCATCCGCTGATTCAGAGTCCGGCGGCACATTGACCAGGACCAATCCCGCAGAATTTTTGAGTTCTTCCATGACTCCTGCCATGCGCGGGCTGCGCAAGAGATCCAGGGGATCTTCCACCAGCGGGCCGGCAGTAAGGACTTTAAGGCGGGGAGTTGATGTTCCCTGGAGAACATCGGAAACGCACATAGTGGCATTGGTCAAAGTCGTAGTTAGCCCGATCTCGTTCTTAAGGCCCAGGCAACCGTGCAAGGTAGGCTGCCTGAGATTAGCATCTACCAGCACAACATCTTGAGACCCTTTTGCCAGCACGGAAGCCAGGGCTACGGACAGGACACCGACATCTTTGCCAGCAGAGTCCAAACCCAGCACCGCCAACACTCGGGCCTCGGCAGCCCTGGCAGCCAGTCCCACTGCGGTGGCTGTCCGTTCCATGCGCTGCTCACTCTGAAATAATTGCGCGGCCTCTGGCCGTTGATTCCCGTACGGGCCTTTGCCCATCCCACGAATGGTTACAGTGCCCAGATTGAGCAATTGGAGGTTTCGTTCCAGGTGGCCCGCGGAACGGACTGGTTTACGCCAATGTTCCAGCGCCACGACACTTGCAACGGCAAAAATAGCGCCAACCACCATCCCCAGCGCCACGTTTCCTTTGTTCACCGGCCGCGGGGCCGGTAGTAACTCAGCCGGCGGGCGCGCCACCTCGATAATAGTCAATTGGCTGACAATATCCTCGTCCAGCGCACGCAACATCTCTATGGTCGCCCGATCCATGAATTCAGCTTTCATTGCGGGGTTAGAAGGCAGCAACTCCGCAGAATTCCTCAGCGCCTCCAGCTTGACAGCCAGTTTTTCTTCGGCGGCAGCCCGCAGCGTACCCTGCAGAACGTCCACATGAGCTTTCAAGTTCTTGGCTACTGCGTTGGCCACATTGGCAGCTTGCTGAGGGTTGGGGGCGGTAGCCTCAATTCTGAGGAGGCGGCTCTCAGAGCCCGGCCCACTGTTAACTCTTACTACTATGGTAAAGACCTGGGAGGCCAGTTGCTCCGGAGTAGCTGCCAGTCCCAAATCGCGGATGGCCCCAGACAATACGGTGTCGGAAACCGCCATTTCCGCATAGTTGGCAACCCATCCGGGTTCGGCCACGACCATGGTGGCGCTGGCGCGGTACTGAGGCGCGGCAGGAGTGGAGGCAGCTTGGACAAAATTGCATGCCAGCGCCATCCCGGCTCCAGCGGCAACGCCCAGCACCAACAACCACCACCAGTTCAGGCCCAGCATCAGGTAATCGTGCAGGTCAAGGGTATCGTCATTCATGGAAGATGCAAACCTCGTGAATGCTGTTCTCACACTTTTTACATGCCGCCTTTTCTTTTAACATTCCGAGGCTGCGGGAAGCACGGTGGTGCCACCTGTATGCCATGCGGCCTGCCACCTATTTCCGCAAGGGACCTCTGATGTCCAGCTTGCCGCTACTGTTGTGCCGGCAGCTGCGTTTCTAGCCAACCTGCTAATTGAACCACTATCTAATCTCTGCGTAATCTAGGCAATCCTGCTTGAAGGCCCACGGCAGGTAGTTTACTATGGTGTCATCGTGTCCCACGTTTTCGGAGGAACCGGTCCCCAAGAAATAAGCAAGATGAACACTGTATTGAACTTGGATGATTTGGGAGCCTGTAATTCCCTGGACACGACCTGCCTGGGTAAACGTTTGGAGGAGTTGCCAGACCATTGTAGGTTAGCTTGGGAACAAGTTCAACGTGCAGAATTGGGAGATATTACATTCCATAAGCCTATCACCAAAATAGTGATTGGTGGCATGGGCGGTTCGGCCATTGCTGGCGACCTGGCCGCCGATTTGTCCCTAGCGCTTTCCGCGAGGACTGCGTGGCCGGTGATTACGGCCAGGGACTTCCATTTTCCCTTTACACCAGATGACGAAACCCTGGCAATACTTTGCAGTTACTCTGGAAACACCGACGAAACCCTCGCCCTGTTCAACGAGGCGATCAAGACCAGGACCAGAGTCATGGCCATTGCAGGCGGCGGCAAACTGGCCAAATTGGCTGGGCAGCACAACGTGCCGCTGCTTTCCGTTGGGCTCCGCAGTGAACCCCGGCACACAGTTGGCTACAATCTGATGCTTATTCTGGGCATTCTAAACCGCCTGCGGCTGATTGAGCTTGACGGCGCTGCGGTAAGCGATAGCTTGGAAGTCCTGAGGCAACAATTAAAGGCGCTTTCGCATTCGACGCCCATCAACAAGAATCCTGCCAAGAGCCTAGCCAGCCACCTGGCCGGCCGCAGAATTGTGGTGTGCGGCAGCGGCATTTTTGGTGGCGTGGCTCGCCGGTGGAAGACCCAGTTCAACGAAAATTCCAAAGCCTGGGCGTTTTTTGAGACACTCCCTGAACTGCTGCACAATACGGTGGAGGCCTTCCCAGACCCGCTCAGGACAGCGCCAGAAGTCACCCTGCTAGTTTTGAAACCCAATCCTTTAACTCCTACAATGGCCAGCCGCTATGCAGTGCTAAAGGAATTGCTTGACCGGCCCCATGTGCCTAACCACTTTCTGGAGGGTGTGTCCGGCCCACCTTTAACCCAGGTGTTGAGCATGATGCTGCTGGGAGATTATGTAAGCTACTATCTGGCGCTGCTCAAAGGAGTTGACCCCTCCGGCACGCCCACCATTATCTTGGCTAAGGATTTGGCGTCTCAGTCCAGCCTCCCTCTGGCCCGCTAAGAGGGTGTGTGAAAAACCCTCCCCTTGCTAAGGGGAGGTTAGGTGGGGTGGTCAGACCCCCTCTATCTCTCCCTTAGAGGGTGTGTGACAATTCCCGCTCGTGGTGAGTCCCGACGTATCGGGATCCCGACCAGGTCGGGGCTTGTCGAACCATGAGCGGGCTAAAAGCTACTCATCCTTCGACAAGCTCAGGATGAGCGGGCTGGGTAGACGGCATTTCTCACACAGGCTCTCAGCAAGGGGGAGAACGGGGAATTCTCACACACCCGCTAAGACGGCGGGCATTTTGTTCCGGGTGTGACTCCCAGTCTAATCCGCCTCTCTCCAAGAGTTCCTAATACCTGATGAAACCATCCAGACGCGCCGCAGCAATACCGTACCTGGGCATTTGCCTGGCCGCAGCGGTGGTTGCCCTGTTCATTTACGGGAGGATTGACTACTCCAGTAAACGATTTCCGGAATGGGACCTGAACTCGTACCACCAGATGGCCAGGGCAGCCCCCGGGTTTAACACCACCGTTCCCCAGCCCTTTGTTTACCGCATTCTTGGCCCATTTATCGCTGGTGTGCTGCCCATCCCAGACCCCTGGAACTTCTACGCCCTTTCAGCTGGCGCCTCGGTGCTGCTGGTGGCATTGTTCTTCCTGTTCCTCTGCCGGGTAGGGATAACGCCCTTGGCCGCTTGCTACTCCACCATATTATTCATTTTCAACAAGTACCTCTTTGGTTTTCCCATATGGGACTTTTTCCAGATTGACGATATTCTTGCCATGGTCTTCATCCTGGGAATGTTCTGGTCCATACTGGACCGGAAGTGGGCGATGTTCAGCGCGCTGCTGGCTCTGGGAGCATTGACCCGGGAGGTGACTTTGCTTTTGGCTCCCACGGCATTGGTTTACTTGGCGGAGAGGCGCCTGCTTGCCACCGACGGCGTGAAGGCGCTGGCCGCCATCGTTCCAGGCGTCGTCTGTTTTGCCGCCATCCGATGGATAATTGCCTCGGAAGAAGCGCTGAAAATCTTAGATGCCTTTTTAGTTTACAGCCACAAAATGCTGCTGCCGGAGACGTGGGGGCGGCTGCTAATTAACTCCTTTGTCCCCTTGTCCCTGACGCCCCTGGTGTTCTGGCGACATAGCTGGGAATTTGCCCGGCAGAACAAGTACATGGTGTTGTTCGTGATCTTAGTTTTTTCCTCCACCTGGTTTGCCGGAAACAATGAGCGTTTGATGGCGCCAGCTGCCATTATCTTTTATCTGCTAACCGCCCAGCTTGTGCAGACTTATTTCATCACCAGCAAGATGGCGCTGGTTTTGTTGCTTATTTGCGCGGCGCTGGCAAGCCAGCACCACCTCTACGGCACTTATCCCTTGCCTGACCGGCTGTTCACTATTGTATTGACTGCCGCCACTTTAGGTGTGGCAACAGCGGTGGCAGCCGCTGTAAGTTTCCAGCAGCGCAGGCTTAAGCCGCCACCCGCCAGTTCCCTGGCGATATAACTATGGCGGTGCGGCGATACAGCCCAGCCTGGGTTAAACGTTATGTCCCTCTTTTCGGGCCGCCAACCACGGCAATATAATCGGACTGCGGCGGCGGGCGGGAAACGCTCCTGATTCCGAACTGCCGCCGGCAACTCGCAAATGTAAATAAGACCACCAGGCATATTCTCAGGAGGTTGGCGCTTTGGAACCGATCATCAGAAACTTCAGGAATCTTTATACTCCAGAGGGGCCATCGGCACGATTGATAGGAATTGCAGACAATCCACCAACCTGCACCATGACCTACTCAGAGATTTACCCGGACAAAACCAGCAGCCATCACATACACCCTTGGGAACATGAACTGCTGATAATCCGGGGAGCGGGCACGCTGGTGTGCGACGGCAAGGAGTTCCCAGTGAAAGAGGGCGACGCCATTTTTGTGCCCGGCAACGTGGACCACTACACGCTAAATAATGGCGGCAAAGGCGTCATCCGGCGTATTGAAATTAACCCGCTGGCCGCCTCCCGCACCACCGGCGGGCGCGAGACTGGCCGCAGGGGCAGCGGAAAGCCCCCGGTTATCCGCAACATCCAGAGCCTGAACCAGCGCACGGGCAACAGGCTTGTCGGCAGCAAGGACGGCGCACCCACCTACATTATGCTGTATGGCGAGATGGCCCCCGGCCGGGCCAGCCACGAAGACACGGGCGGACACACTCACGCCTGGGAACACACAGCTTTCATTGTCGAAGGAAGCTGCACCCTGCACTGCAACGGCAAAGACTACATGGTTTCGGAAGGCGATGCTGTGCTGGTGCCGCCCAACACGCCCCACCAGTGGCGCAACACAGGCAAGCACCCGGTCAAGCGGGTGACCTTTAACCCGGCGGCAGCGGAAGGACACGGCGCATAAGAGCTTGTGCTAAAAGTGCCCCGCTCGTGGTCCGGCAAGCTCAGGATGAGCGGCTATGTGGGAGCCACTTTTTAAACACTCTCTGACAAAAACCGCGGGGGACGCACAGCCGTGCGCCCCCGCGTGAATCCCGCTAAATCTGGTACTCCGGGCGGCGCAGCAGCTGGCGGGCAATGACCAGCCGCAAAATTTCATTTGTCCCTTCGCCAATAATCATCAAAGGCGCATCCCGGTAGTACCGCTCCACCGGAAAGTCCTTGATGTACCCGTAGCCGCCGTGAATTCGCATGGCCTCCATTGCCACTTCCTGGCAGACCTCGCTGGCAAAGAGCTTGGCCATTCCCGCTTCCAGGTCAACCCGTTCTCCCCGGTCTTTTTTGGCCGCGGCATCATAAGTAAGAAGACGCGCCGCCTGAATTTTGGTGGCCATGTCTGCCAGCTTGAGCTGAATGGCCTGGTGTTGGGCAATGGCCGAGCCAAAGGTCTGCCGCTGCTGGGCATACCTGATGGAAGCCTCAAAAGCGGCCTGAGCCACCCCCACCGCCCGCGCCGCCACGTTAATCCGCCCTGTCTCCAAACCGCTCATTACCTGCCCAAATCCCTGCCCTTCCGCACCCCCAATCAAATTTTCCGCAGGCACCCGGTAATCCTCAAACACCAGCTCGCAAGTATCCAGGCCCCGGTAGCCCAGCTTGTCCAGGTCCCGCCCCACGCGGAAGCCGCTGCCGCCCTTTTCCACAATAAAGGCGCTCAATCCCCGGTGCTTGGGTGTGGCGTTCCGGTCGGTGCGGGCCAGCAGGCAGAAACTGTCACCATGGCGGCCATTGGTGATGAACATTTTGGTCCCGTTGATGACGTACTCCTCGCCGTCGCGCCGGGCGGTGGTCTGCAAGTTGGCCACATCGCTGCCGCCGCCGGGTTCGGTTAGCGCCAGGCCGCCGCGTTTCCTACCCGCAGCCAGGTCTGGCAGGAACCGCCGCTTCTGCTCTTCGGTGCCGTAGTGCACCAGGGCGTAGGTCATTATGTGGTGGGTGCCAATGGCCCCGCTCAAGCTCATAAACCCCTTGCTAATCTCCTCAAAGATCATGGCAAAGGTGGTGTAGTCCAGGCCCAACCCGCCGTACTCCTCTGGAACAGTGATGCCGAACAGCCCCAGGCTTTTCATCTGCTCAATAAGCGCCAGGGGCGCCGAGTCCTCCTTGTCCAACTGGCTGGCTACGGGGACTACGTCCCGGCGCACAAATTCCCGCACCAGATTGACTATCTGGCTGCGAGCTTCTTCCGACGTCACCAACGGCACAACTCCTTTAATAGGGTGTTAAAGAGTGACCTGCTCGATAGGCGTTCACCCTTCGACACGCTCAGGGTGAGCGCATTCTCCGCTCGTGGTTTGACAGGCTCACCACGAGCACCTAGCCTTTTTGACACGCTCAGTAACACACGAAATTGAGACCTTATTCGCTTACTTATCCAGGCAATCCGTATTATACTAGAAGACCAAAAGCCCACACTGTGGGAAGTACCGCAATAAACTGCTTATGGTAGAGACCTCTACAATCGCCCAGCAGGCTGCGGACCTGCGCCGGGAGATTAACTACCACAATTACCGGTACTACGCGCTGGATGACCCGGTCATCAGCGACGCAGAGTACGACCGGCTGATGCAGGAATTGCGGCGGCTGGAGGAAGCGCAACCAGAGCTGGTAACGGCGGATTCCCCCACGCAGCGGGTAGGCGCGGCGCCTGCCAGCGGTTTTTCCCAAATCCAGCACAATATCCCGTTGTTGAGCCTGGCCAACGCCTTTAGCCTGGAAGCGTTGCAAGCCTGGCACCGCCGGGTGACCACATTGCTCAATACGCAGGAAGTGCCCCTGACGTGCGAGCTGAAGATTGACGGGCTGGCGATAAGCCTGGTGTATGAAAATGGCGTGCTGGCGTGGGGCGCAACCCGGGGCGACGGCATTGTTGGGGAGGACGTTACCCAGAACTTGCGCACGGTCCGCAGCGTTCCGCTGACCCTCCAGGGAGACCCGCCGCCGTACCTGGAAGTGCGCGGCGAAATTTATATGCCCATTGCCAGCTTTCGCAAGCTTAACGAGGAGCGGCTGGAGCGGGGCGAGCCAGCCTTTGTGAACCCCAGGAACTCCGCCGCCGGCAGCCTGCGGCAGTTGGATCCCCGCATTACTGCCTCCAGAAACCTGCAAATCTGGATATACACCCTGGGGGAAGTACGAGGATATACGCCGCCTCAATCCCACTACGAATCTCTGGAGTGGCTCCAGTCCCTGGGGTTTCGCGTAAATCCAAACAACTGGCAATGCCGTACTGTCTCTCAAGCCCACGAGTATTATCTGAAGTGGCAGGAACTGCGGCACACCCTGCCGTACCAGATGGACGGCGTGGTCATCAAGGTGGATTCAATACAGGCTCAGGAAGACCTGGGGGTGGCGGGACGGGAACCCCGTTGGGCCATAGCCTTCAAGTACCCACCGGAGCAAGCCGTTACCCGGCTGCTGGACATTGGCATTAACGTGGGCCGTACCGGCAGCCTGAACCCTTACGCAATCCTGGAGCCGGTGGTAGTGGGCGGCGCTACGGTGAAACAGGCCACCCTGCATAATGAAGAGGACATTGAGCGCAAGGGACTGCGCATTGGGGACTGGGTGACCATTGAGCGGGCTGGGGAGGTTATTCCCCACATTGTAGGCCCAGTGATGGCCAGGCGCACCGGCCAGGAGCGGCCCTTTGTAGTGCCAGAGCGCTGCCCGGTCTGCGACACTCCAGTGGTAAAGCCTGAAGACGAGGTCATGCGGCGCTGCCCCAACACATCCTGTCCTGCCCAGTTCGCCGAGTTGCTGAAACACTTTGTCAGCAAGGGGGCCATGGATGTGGACGGCCTGGGTGAGAAGTGGTGCGAAACTTTCATTGCCCAGGGCCTGGTGAAGGATGTGGCAGACCTCTACTACATCCAGAAAGAGCAACTGCTCCAGCTGGACCGCATGGGCGACAAACTGGCCTCCAAAATCATGGCCAGCATTGCGGCCAGCAAGGAAAGGCCTCTATGCCGCCTGATTTTTGCCCTGGGAATTTTTCACGTGGGGTCAGAGATAGCAGACCTGCTGGCAGGGCGGTTCAACAGCCTGGACGAACTGGCAAATGCCTCCCCAGAGCAATTGACCGAAATCCCCGGCATTGGCCCCAAGATTGCGGATAGCGTGGCAGCCTACTTCCAGGTGCCCCACAACCGCCAGGTAATGCAGCGGCTGCGGGACGCCAAGGTACAGATGGAGCAGGAGTACCGCCAGGCCAGCTCCGCGGAGTTGCCCTGGCAAGGCCTGACTTTCGTCATTACCGGCGCCCTTTCTACCATGCCCCGGCGAGAAGCGGAGGATCGCATCAAGGCCAAAGGGGGCGCCGTAACTTCTTCAGTCACCCGGAAGACCAGCTATTTGGTGGCAGGAGAGTCTCCGGGATCCAAGCTGGACGCCGCTGTGCGGCTGAACACCCCCGTGCTGGACGAGACCAAGTTCCTGGAGATGCTAATCGCCGGCAAGCCGCCTTCTTAGCGGGGCAGCCTAGAGCCAGCAGGCTGCTCCGGCGCCCAAACGGGCATCTCCTGATTCTTATTCCCCTTTGCAAGAGCCTGATTATGACCCGACAAGAAGAGCTCCATATTTGGCTGGAACGTTTCCCTTTGGGCCAACCCCAGCCCATGTATATTGACTACCACGGCATACGCTATCATGGAGAGGCCATCCGTGCGGCCAAGTGGACCCCCCAGTGGGGAGAGGCGCTGCGCGGGGACATTTACTTCAGGATTGTCCTGCTGCAGCAACGGCGCGGCGGGCAACAGGCTGAAATCCACGACCAGCGCATCGCCCTCTGTTTGCCTTCGGGGGCGTTGTCCCGCCAGCGGGAGCGCATTTCCGGGGAACTTGCTACCCTCCGGGAGACCCAGGCTGCCTACGTGACCCGGCGCGACGCCGAAAGCATGCTGGTGGGGCAGGCGCTGTTGAACCGTCAGCGCGGTTTGGAAGACCAGTTACTGGCAGAAGAATCGGTGCGGTATTCCCACGGCATAATCCTAACCGGCGGCGGCGAGGCCGCCTACCCACCCACATTGTTTGGCGGAGTGGACCCCGCAGCCTGGTTCTCCCGCATCGCCCAGTGGCTGTTGTCCAGGGTTTATCCGTCGCTGCCCATCCAGGAAGATGCCATTCCCCGAAGCATCACGCCAGAGGATGCCGGCCACTTGCACCGGGCTATCTGGCGGCATTCCCCTTCTTTACTCACCATTATCCCTGAACTGGGTCCCGGCCTGGGGATTTCCAGCCCTGACCATCCAGAATTGCCAGACCTGACTCAATGCCCAGTTTTCGACCTAATTCAGGACTGGCTGGCTGCCCACCCGGCTCCAGCGCCGTGCCCGGAGCTCCACTACTACCTGGCCCACGAGGTTGGGCTGACCAAGCCCCTGGCTAGTCTGTACTTGCTGCTATTTTTGCATCACCAGCGTGCGGAGATGGAAATAAGGCTTTCACCGGACCACGAATTAACTTTGTCGAGCCGCCGGTCCATGCCAGGCACTCAATTGCTCAGCGGACTTGTATCCCAAGTCCTGTGGGAGCCACGAATTGCAGCCTGGGCGCGGACCATCGGCCCGCTGACTCCACCTGATTGGAACGACGCCTTGCCGTTTTTGGCATCCCTTTCCCCGGAGCTATCGCCTGCCGGGGAACCCTCAGACGTAGCGCAGCAGGAAGCACGCCTCCAAGCAATTGTCCAAGAATTACAGGAAATGGTGGAGGCGATCCGTCAATTTCTGACGCGGGTGCAAAATGGCGGCAATGCGACCGCCCATGCCCAGACCCTGGAGGATGCCCTTGGCCGGCTATCTGTGATCTCTGGGAATGGCTTTCAAGAAATTTACCAGTCCCTGCGCCAGACCTATCTCCACATTGCCAATCTGGATGCCGACTTGGCGGTGCTGCGCCAGGCCCAGCTGCTTGCCACCCATAGTCAAACATTGCTGGCGGCCCGCCAATATGCCGAAACAGCCACTGTGCATCAGACCGAAGCAGAGTTATTTACGCAGCGCCAGGCGCTCCTGGCATCTCTTTCGCCAGCAAGCCTGCTGCGGCTGTCCTCAAGCTGGAACACTTTGGAACACCAGGTGGCCGATTTCAAGTCCCGCTATTCCGCCGCGTACGTTGACCACCACCAGAAGTTGCACCGGCAGTTGCCTTCCTACGTGCGCTGCCGGGATAATGCCCAAAGACAGATACAGGCCTTGCAGTTGTTAAACACCTTGCCTGAACTGGGGGCCCCCGCCGGTACAGGCCTGACCGAAAACCTGGCCAAGCTCTGGGAAGGCCCGTCGCCCTGCATAGTTGTGCCTGCGGTGCAGGACCTGGAGGCCGTACCCCACTGTACCGAGTGCCAGTTGCGGCTGGAGCAGTCTTTGCCCGTCCATGATTTGGAGCGGTGGGGATCAGCCATTGCCGTGGCGCTGGAATCCAAGAACCGCGCCTTGAGCAATCTGCTGACACAGCAAATCCTGAACGGCCAGGCGGACCACCGGCTGGACAACTTCCTGAAAATCGTCCAGGCCAGCGACCTTTCAGCCCTGTCCAACACCATCAGTCCGGAGATGGTGGCATTTATCCGCAACATGCTGTCCGTGCCGTGCTAAAGCAATAAATACATGCGATTGTTCGTCGGCCTGGGCAATCCCGGCCCTCAGTACGTCAACACCCGCCACAACATCGGCTTCCAGTGCATAGACTTGCTGTCCCAGCAGTGGGGCATTCCGCTGAAAGAGCGCCGGGCCAAGGCAGTGCTGGGCCAGGGCCAGCGCAGCGGGCATCAGGTGGTGCTGGCCAAGCCCCGCACCTTCATGAATAATAGCGGCGAAGGCGTAGAATACCTGCTGGCGCGCTTTGGCGCCAAGCCAGCGGACCTGGTAATCATCTATGACGAAGCGGCCCTGCCGGTGGGCAAGCTGCGCATCCGCCCCAGCGGTAGCGACGCCGGTCACAATGGCATCAAGTCCATTATTCAGTCGGCGCATACTCAGGAATTCCCGCGCATCCGCGTGGGAATTGGGCCGCCCCAGCCGCGGCAGGACCAGGTGTCCCACGTGCTGGGGCGCTTCACCGCAGACGAGGCGCCGGTCATTGCCCAGGCTTTGGTGCTGGTGGTGCAAGCCGCCGAATGCCTGCTGGAGCACGGCATTGACCAGACCATGAGCCGGTTTAATTGAACGTGCGCGCCCTGTTTCTGTGGCTGCTTCTGGCCCTGGCCGTTGGCGCTTTCGGCTGCACTAACCGGCCTGCGCCTTCACCGGCAGACACGCCCGCCGCCAGTCCAGGGCCAACCATTGCCCCCAGCAGTCCTGCCGGGGCTGGCGGACCAACCACCGCACCCTCAGCAACCAGTGCGCCTCCATCTCCAACTGCCGTCCCGACTGCCACGTCTGCGCCAAAGCCGCCACCCACTGCCGTACCTCCTCCTGCGCCCGCACCGCCGATGCTGCCCCACGAGAGCTTTCCCGCTGCTCCAGACCGGGACCTGTTCCAGCTTGCCAAGGAGCTATTGCCAGGAATCAATCCTGACCTGCTCCGCACCGTCAACCCGGAGGCGGCACCGCTCAGCCAGGGCCGGACAGACAACTTCTGGCTGGTGGATCTGGCCACGCTGCGCACCTACCAGAGCACGTTCGAGCTGCGGCTGGTCAGTCCGCGGGCGTACTGGTATGTGGAGCAGGGTTTGCAGGTGGATCAGCAATCCCTGGAATCAGCAGCGGCCCAGTTTGAGCAGGCCATTTATCCCAAAGTCACCGCCATTTTTGGACAGGAATGGTCTCCCGGCGTGGACAATGATCCCCGCCTGACCATACTCAACGCCAGTTTGTCCGGGGTGGCCGGCTACGTCAGCGGCGCTGACGAGTTCCCTGCCCAGGTTGCCCCATTCAGCAATCAGCGGGAACTTATTTACCTTAACATCCGGGGATTGCCGGTAGGTTCCGGCGAGTACTTATACACCCTGGCCCATGAATTGCAGCACGTGGTGCACTGGAATGCCGACCCCGCGGAGGAGACCTGGGTTAACGAGGGGCTTTCCGAACTGTCCGCCGCCCTGGCTAGCAGCCAGCCCCGCATCTCCTTTGGCCGCACAACACCCGAGGTGTCTTTGCTGCATTGGCCCCTGGACCAGTCCAGAATCACCGACTATTACCAGGCCGCTGCGCTGTTTATGCAGTACCTGTGGGAACACTACCGCAGCGAAAATGACTTTAAGGGGCTGCTGATGCAGCAGGCCAACGGGGATAAGGGAATAGATGATTACCTGAGCGCCAAGGGCGCCAGCTTTCGCCAGGTGTTCCAGGACTGGATAGTTGCCAACTTTCTGGATGAACCCCAGGGCATTTACGGTTATTCTCAGACGGACGTAAGGCCCCGCCAGCCCAGAAGCATCAGCGGCCTGGGACAGCTCAAATCCAACATGCCCCAGTACGCCGCTCAGTATGTGGAGCTGACCGGCAACACCGGCCCTTTGCTGTTGAGCTTCCAGGGAAATCCGGAAACTCCACTGCTGCCGGTTAGTCCAGGCGACGGAGGCTGCTGGTGGAGCAATTCCGGCGACGCCATAAGTTCTTCCCTAACGGGGAGCCTGGACCTGGCCGGGCTTGCCGACCCTCAAATCAAGTACCAGGTCTGGCACAATATTGAGAAGGACTGGGACTACGGATACGTGGAAGCTTCCAATAATGGGGGACGAACCTGGAGTATCCTGGAGACGCCCCGCATGTCCAAAGCCAATCCCATCGGCAACAGCTTCGGCCCGGGGTACACTGGCCAAAGCCGGGGCTGGCTGGACGAGACCATCAGCCTTGCAATGTATTCGGGACAGCAAGTCCTGGTGCGGTTCCATTACGTCACTGACGATGCGATCAACGGGGCTGGGCTGTGCCTCCGCAACATAGCAGCGCCGGTCTCCGGCCAGGGCTGGCAGCCCCAGGGGTTTGTGCTGACCAACAACCGGGTCCGCCAGGAGTTTTCGGCGCAGGTCATGCGCATAGGATCCACCAATCGGGTAACACCGATGGCGCTGGATGCCAGCAACTACGGCCAGCTGCGCCTCGAAGCGCCAGCCGCCGGAGAGCGCCTGGTGGTGGCGGTGGCGGCCCTGGCCCCCAAGACCCTTCAGCCCGCATCCTACACATTGACAGTCAGCCCCGGCGGCTAAATCCCCAGCATCCGCTCCAAGTTCTGCCACAGGATGGCGTCCTTTTCCGCCTGGGACAGGCTTTCCAGCCCCAGCACCCAGGACACGGGCCAGTCCACTGCCATATCAAAGGGCCAGTCGGTGCCAAAGACCACCCGGTCTACCCCCACGCTGTCAATGAGCATCCGCAGGGCTTCCTCGCTGTGGGTCAGGCAGTCGTAGTAGAACTTGTTCAAGTAGGCGCTGGGCGGGCGCTGGATGTGGACGCGCGCCTCGGAACGAACCTGCCAGCCCCGGTCCATGCGACCAATGCCAAAGCAAGTATAGCCGCCGCCGTGGGCCAGACACACCTTGAGATCCGGACAGCGATCCATGACTCCGCCAAATACGAAGGAGGCAAAGGTCACTGCCCGCTCGGCCAGGTTGCCTATGGTGTTGGGCAGGTGATAGCGATTGGACCTGGGGGTGACCACGGTGGACCCGCCCTGGTGAATGAAAATTACGGCCCCCAGCCGTTCCGCCGCCTGCCAAAGGGGAAGGAATTGGGGGTCGTCATAAGTGCGGCCGTTCACGTGGTCGCCAATCATGGCTCCTTTCAAGCCCAGGCGGGTAACGGACCGTTCCAGTTCCGCCACAGAGGCCGCCACATCCTGCATGGGCAGGGTGGCGAATCCGGCAAACCGGCTGGAATAAGCCTGCACCAGGCTGCCCACGTAGTCGTTGCAGTCCCTGGCCAGCCTGGTCACGGTGGCGGCGTCTTTCTCATAGTAATAAAAGGCGGCGTTGGTGGACAGCACATGAACATCCACCCCCAGGGAGTCCATGTCCGCCAGACGCTGCTCCGGAGTCCATAACAGCCGGGGGTTGTGCAGGTGGGTTTGGCGGGCGTCCTGGGTAATGCCATGCCAGTCCCGGCCCTGGGCCATGGCATCAAGGAAAGGCTTGGGAGAGATGTGGGCGTGAATATCTATAGTTCGCATGCAAGACCTCCTGGAAGTCCAGTGCAACTGGCATGACCGCCAGCCCCTGGTGTGGCCCACAAATATTAAGTCCCCCGGCCTTCCCTGGGAAGAGGGCCGGGGGACAGTGAGAGGAGGTAAGCGGATGTTTATTCGAGCTTAGTGGTGAGCGCCGTTGCCATTGCCGTTGCTGGCGGGCGTCCCATCCGGGATGCCGGTGGCAATGACGGTGAGCTTGGTGGTGTTCTGGGATGTGTTCTGGGACTCGGTGTCATTGACCATGCCGAAGAAGATGACGGCCTTGGGGTCAGCCTTGCGGGAAATAGCCTCTCCCACCGCATTGACGTCACCCAGGGTGAGACCTGCACCGCCCTTGACGTTGAACAGCACGCCCTTGGCCCCTTCTATGGAAAGGTTGACCAGGGGGTTGGACATGGCCATCTGGCAGGCCTGGGCGGCGCCGTACTGGCCCTGGCCTTCGCCCACTGCCATCAGGGCGCGGCCCGGCATCTTCATAATGGTCTTGACATCGGCCAAGTCCACATTGATTTCGCCGGGGCAGTTGACCACTTCAGCCACGGAATGAATTCCCTGCATTACCACGCTGTCCACCAGTTTCAGCGCTTCCTGGATGGACACGTCCTTGGCGCACATCTTGAGCAGGCTGTCGTTGTGCACCAGAATCAGGTTGTCCACCTTCTCCTTGAGGCGGGCCATACCTGCCATGGCGGTCTCCATGCGGCGGGCGCCTTCCCACGAGAAGGGAGTAGTGGCTACCGCCAAGGTGAGGATTCCGGTCCGCTTGACCATCTCCGCTACAATGGGGGCCGCGCCGGTGCCGGTGCCGCCGCCCAAGCCGGTGGTGATGAAAACCAGGTCGCTATTGGCTACTGCCTTTTGCAGGGCGGCCTTGCCGGTCTCAGCAGCCTGGGCGCCCACTTCGGGGTCACCGCCCGCGCCCAGACCGTGGGTCAGCCGCTCGCCAATGAAAATCAGCTTGGCTCCCTCGGGGGCCTTGCCCAGGGACTTGATGTCGGTATTGAGGCAGATATACTGAATGCCCGGGATGGGCTTCTCCCTCATCATGCGCATGACGGTGTTGCATCCGCCGCCGCCGACGCCGATGACGCTAATGGTTGCGGGTACTTCCTTGAACTCCAGTCTGTCCTTGGATTGGGGAGCGGCCTTTGTGGTTGCCATGAAGAATATTCCTCCTCGGTCTAGAATAGAAGAAATCCAAAAAAGATATAAAACTATGACAAGAAACATTGTGCCTGCTCTGCCCACGGAAATTCTAGGTGGATCAGGGCGGCATTTGACCAGTTTTGCCGGTGGCTCGCCGGGGATGACAACATGGCAAGCCGCGCTCTGATTCATGCGCCTGCCTAGGGTAAGCCCGATCCCTTCCCCTTGCAGGCCCCCAGCATCGGGAATACACTGGGAATATCTAGATAGGCAGTAGGCAGGATTCGGGTTGCCGCTCCGCATTCTTTGTCGCGCTTCCAGGAATGCGCCTGCCTCGAGGGGGGGACGTGGCTGATGATGAACTTTTGACTTTGGAAAGCCAGCCCCAGGCCAAGTATTTGATTGCAGGCTGGCGTCACTCCTGGTCCGACGGCGGTGAGGTCTCCGGCGGCTTGCCCAATTATCTGGTGCAGCTGCTCAACGCCCGCAAGATTGGCGAGATGGGCACGCAGGTATCCAAGATGTGCTACCCCTTCCAGGTAGCTGGGACCCACGACACTTTCCGGCCCACGGTTGCCTTCCATGACGGGCTTCCGGCCAAGAATATGTCCCGGGAGAACTTCTTTTACGATGCCGGCAATGGCCTGATTATCTTCATCGGCGAAGAGCCCTGGCGCCATGTGGAAATCTACGGCGAAGCATTTTTCCAGGCGGTCAGCCGCCTGGGCATCCAGCAGACGGTGGCGGTAGAAGGCTACTTTGGCGCGGCCCCGCCGGACATGGAACGCAGCATTAACTGCATCTATAGCAGGGCGGAGATGAAGCCGACCCTGGAACGGTACGGGGTGCGCTTCTCCAACTTTGGCAGCGACCAGCGCCAGGGGCCAACCATTGGCATGGCGCTGGTGACCATTGCCCACTACCGGCACCCAGAGGTGGAGATGTTCCGGCTGGGGGCTATGGCTCCCATGTACCCTTTTGTGGGGCCCAACAAAAAGCAGGTTGGGATAACCACGGACCACCGCTCCTTCTATGACATCATGCGGCGGCTCCGCTCCCTGTTCCGGCTGGACCTGGACCTGTCCGACTTGCAGCGCCGCGCCGATACCGACACCGCCGCCCTGCAACGCATTTTGGACCAGATAGCCGCCAACCACCAAGAGGCAAGGGAGATTATCCGGAAGGCGCGAGAGGAGCACACCTTTGCGCCTTTTGTGGAGCCGGTGGAGTTGGATCCTGCCCTGGACCGGACTTTAGAGGATATTCTCCGGAACACTCCAGAAACGCCGGACAATCCCTGAGACACGCCAACCCCGGCCACCAGCTACAGCATCTGCCAGTCAGAGAGGCCAGGTGGTATCATATGGCGGAGGAACTCCGGCGAGGGACGGGTGGTGACATTCTTTTTAGGGCCGGAGTCAGGAAGATGGCGGCCAACGCTTACATTCTGGTCAACGTTGAACCGGCGCGGACAATGCATGTGGTGGAACAACTCCGCGCCATCCCCGGAACGGTGGTTCGGGAAGTGCTGGGTCCCTATGACGTGGTGGTGGAACTGGAGGTTGATACTCAAGAAGACATCACGACTGTACTACGGAATAAGATAAGGGCCATCAAGGGCATTACCAACACAGTCACCTGCATCTGGTTCTGAGAACCTGTGTCAAAAGTGGCCGCGCATGGTTCGACAAGCTCACCACGAGCGGGAAAAACCCCTCACCCCTTCGGCTTGCTCAGGGCAGGCTCTGAGCGTGTCGAAGGGTGAGCCTGGAAGTATTAACTACCTTTTAGCACAAGGTCTGAGAATGTGTCTCAAAAGTGCTGTGCACTACCACCGCTCATCCTTCGACAAGCTCAGGATGAGCGTCCTTCGGCTGAAGGACCGCTCGTGGTGAGCCTGTCGAACCACGAGCGCCTAGCCTTTTTAGACACCCTCTGAGAGGTGTTTACTGGGGTGGTGCATTAAACACCACCCCAATTCAATTTGCTTTAGCCGCTCCAGACATCCGTTCTGCCCACTCCTCAGAGACCAGCCTGCGCCGGAGATGAATGCAGGGCCTCCCGCACTTTGGCCTCTACCTCGTTGGCCAACCAGGGTTTGATAATGTAGGCAAAGGCGCCGGCTTGCAAGGCTTTCTGGACTTCGGCCTCCTGCCCGCGGGCGCTGACCATGATGACTGGCAACTTGCTAGTTCCGGCGTTACCCTTCAGTTGCTCCAGCACCTGGAAGCCATCCAGCACCGGCATCATCACGTCCAACAAGACCACGTCCGGGTTCTTGGTAAGGGCACAGGTCAAACCTTCCCCGCCGTCAGTGGCCTGCACCACTTGATATCCGGCGTCGGCAAGGGTATCGGCCAGTAGTTCCCGAATGTCCGCCTCATCCTCCACCACCAGCACTTTACTCATAGCTTCCTCCATGCCTGGTTAAGCCTTGGTGCGGGAAATCGGCAAGAGCTTCATCCCCGTTAGGGGCACTATTTCTACGCTCACGGTATTGTTAGTGGTGAGGTCATTGGCCTTCATTTTGCGCACTTCCAGTGTCTTTACTGCTTTGGCCGCCACCGTTTCTGACCGGAGGCTCAAGTAGCCGTCGCAGAGGCTGCGCAGCCGGTTGAACATTTCAGCGCCAAAGGCGTAGGAGTGGATGGAAACCAGCACCGTCCTGCCCTTGTTGGACATGCGGCGGCAGGAGGTAAAGAAGGCAATTACGGCGCTCTCTGAGCTGGAACCAGCCAGGTCAGTGATGGAGTCCACCACAATGAATTTTTGCCGCACGGGCAGGGCTTCCATGGCTTGGGCCAGGCTGGCCAGCAGCGGCTCTGGGCTTTCTCCCTCTTTAGGCTCCGGCACGCCGTAAACTTGCAGGCGGCCACTGCGCAAATGGGCTGAAACGTCCAGGCCTAAGGAACTCATCTGAGTTATCAGAGACTTTTCAGAATGTTCTGAGGTGAAGTAGGTGGTGTCCACGCCACCCTCCAGCGCTCCATAGATGAAATGCTGGCACAGGATGCTCTTCCCAGAAGAGGCTGCGCCTTCCACCAGCGTCACCGTGTTGAAAGGCATGCCGCCCCCCAGCTTCTGTTCCAGGGCTGCCAGCTTGTCCGCCGTGCGGATGGCTAGAACCTTTTCCTTACTCCCTTCCTCAGCGTCTTTGCGGCCAGTGCGTAAAGAGGCTATCTTTCCGCTGGAATTGAACAACTTGGAATTGGCGCTCTGCACCGTAGCCTCATCGGCGTTGGTGCTGGTCTCCTCCACGTCGTTCTCCCGTTGGCTTTCCCGCACCACCACCCGCAAGGTGGCCTCCAGCACTCCGAAGTCCAAGGGCTTCGTCATATAGTGCGTAACCCCCAGGTCCATGCTGGATTTTTCACCCTCCAGGGCATTAAGGGCGGTAAGAATCACCACTGGCAAATCTTTGGTTTCCGGATCGTCACGGAGCTTCTTTAACACTTCAAACCCGCCCATCACCGGCATCCAAACATCCAGCAGGACGATATCCGGGTGCTCATAGCGGATTTTTTCCAGCGCAATGCTGCCGTCCTGGGCCTGAATGACATCAAAACCCGCATCGGCAAGGGTGTCTGCCAGCAGAGTCCGGATGTCATCCTCATCTTCCGCAACCAGCACTAGGTTCTTCCGCATGTTAACCTTCCCCGGTAGAGAGTAGTTGCCAAAGGTCCAGGTTTCTTACTGCGCAGGTGAGAATTGCCATTCACATTGGCCGCTCAACCAGAGCTTGTGGAAGGATGAGCTGACCCTGACTCGCTCATGGTTCGATATGCTCACCACGATCGGGAATGTCGCAAAGACTCCTACTGTCGCGGCAGTCCAAGAAGCTGTTGGCGCGCTGTTCTGTTCACGCCGCCAAGGCGCCAGCTGCCTCAGCCCCTGCCTGGGGCCAGAGCAGTCGCATGGAGGTGCCCTTGCCTTCCTGGCTTTCCACCTGAATTGCGCCCCCGTGGGCTTCTACCAGATGCTTGGTTATGTAAAGACCCAGGCCGGTGCCGGACTCCTGGCGCGTTGAGGTGTTGTCCACCCGGAAAAACTTGGTAAACAGCCTGGCCTGGTTGTCCGCCGATATACCTATGCCCGCATCGGCCACGCGCACCTCCACATTGCCGTCCGCATGGGATGCGGATAGGGTCACCGCCGCCCCGGCAGGGGAATACTTGACGGCATTGCTCAGAAGGTTGGTAATAACCTGGCTGAACCGGAGCCGGTCACCCCTGACGAGGTACTTCCCAACAGGAATGTCCGCCGACACCTGGGTCTGCTTCTGGCGAATCTGAGTTTGCATGGACGTCACCACCTCTTCCACTTCCCGGCCCACGTCCACTGCCTCCAGCTTCAGTTCCAGGCTGCCAGCCTCAATGCGGGAAACATCCAGCAAATCATTCAGCAGCACCTTGAGGCGGTAGGAGTTCTTCTGGACGGTTTCCAGATACCGCAGTTGCCTTTCGTTAAGGGCCCCCACGGTGGACTGCTGGTGCAGCAGGCGGTCCACATATCCTACATGCTGGTCAGGGGCGTCTTTAGCTCGTGGGTAGCGGTGGAAAGAATCTGGGTCTTGGCAATGGAGGCTTCCTCCAGCTCGCGGTTTTTTGCCTCCAGCTGCCGGTAGGCCACTTCCAGTTCCCGGTTCTTGTTTTCCAAGTCAGAAATATGGGCCAGTTTCCGGTGGTCCATCTCCCGCTTAAGGCCGAGGGCCGACTTGACGCGGGCTAGCAACTCCAAAGGATGGGGGGGCTTGGCAAGATAGTCCGATGCTCCAGCAGTGAAGGATGCTTGCAGGATGCCTGGGTCTCTGTTTCCAGTGAGAACAATTACTGGAATGTCCTTGCGTTCCGGCGCGGCTTTAATGCGGCGGCATCCCTCCAGTCCATCTATGCCGGGCATGTTTACATCCATCAACACCAGTTCCACGGAACACGGTTCGTGTAGCTTGTCGGGAATGCCGAGAAACGCCAGGGCTTCAACGGCTGATGACACAGTGGCAATGTCCTTGTAGCACGCGCTTTTAAGCATGGCTACAATGGCCTGACGCACTTCTACCGTGTCATCCACTACTAGCACGCTCATAATCTTGCCCTCCGGCCGGTCCTTTCCCCTGGTCGAGAGCCGGCGGAAAGGATATTGCCGGAAAGCAGCAGTATGGCTCCAACCCTGCGGCCCGCGGCAGGGGAATCGGCGCAAGCGGGCCGCGTCCCGGCAACTGAAATTCCGGCTAATTAAAGAGTAGATAGACCAGCAACTAAAGCTAAGAGGCGATACACCTTTTTTGAGGTAGGGACTTCCCCTTGGCCGGAGGTGCCTGACGACAAGGATAAGGGTCTTTTCGCTTAGGTTGCGGTATTGACTGCGGTCGAGGCAGGGATACAATCAGACCATGCCGCAATATACCGGAACCCGTATGCCAAGACCAGGGTAGAGGTCAGTTTGCTTAGGCGCCATCCGTTGCACCGGCGGAAGCCAGTGCCCAGATAAAGATATGGACGAGGGGCGCCATTGGGTTCCAGCTTGGGCCGGAACGACAAAGACCAAATTGACCCACTACCAAGACCAGGGCGGCTTGGGAAAGGGGGAAGGAAAGGGGGTGCAGCATGGCTGAAATTTACCTAGACTACAATGCAACAACGCCCATTGACCCGCAGGTGGCGCAAGCCATGCTGCCCTACATCCACAGCTATTTCGGCAACCCCTCCAGCGGCCACTCCTTCGGCGCAGCCGCCAAACAGGCGGTGGAGCAGGCCCGCGGCCAGGTAGCCGCCCTGCTGGGGGCAGTTCCCCAGGAGGTGGTCTTCACCAGCGGCGGCACCGAAGCCAACAACTACGCCATCAAGGGCGTGGCTGGAGCATACCGGAGCCGCGGCAACCACATTATCACTTCCGCCGTGGAGCATCCCGCAGTCATCGAAGTCTGCAAGCACCTGGAGACTCAGGGCTGTGCCGTAACGTACCTGCCGGTGGACCAGTACGGCATGGTGGACCCGGCTGCGGTGGAGCGGGCCATTACGCCCCGCACCATCCTGGTCACCGTCATGCACGCCAATAACGAGGTGGGAACCATCCAGCCCATCCGGCAGATTGCCGACATTGCCCACCGGCATGGCGTGATAGTCCACAGCGACTGCGCCCAGTCCATCGGCAAGATTCCGGTCAACGTAGATGACCTGGGGGTGGGCTTGCTTTCCGTGGCCGGGCACAAGCTGTACGCTCCCAAGGGCGTAGGCGCGCTATACGTCAGGAGCGGCATCAAACTGGAGAAGCAGATGCACGGGGCCAGCCACGAGATGGGCTGGCGGGCCGGAACGGAAAACGTGATTGAAGTGGTTGGGCTGGGGCAGGCATGCGAATTGATTAGCCGCCACCTGGAGGAATACCAGTCTGGCATGGGCCGGATGCGCGACCGGCTGGAGCAGGGGCTGCGCCGCCGCTTCCCAGACCTGCGAGTCAACGGCCACCCAACCCTCCGCCTCCCCAATACCTCCAGCATCAGCCTCCGGGGGGAAAAGGCCAACGAAGTGCTGGCGCGCCTGCGGGGAGTGGCGGCATCGGCGGGAGCGGCCTGCCACAGTGACCAGGTATCCATATCCGACGTGCTCAAGGCCATGAACGTGCCCCTGGACTATGCTATGGGGACTCTGCGCTTCTCTGTGGGCCGCTACACTACTGACGCGGAAATTGACCTGGCGGTGGAGGAAATTGCGCGGGCGGCGGCTGCCGGGGCTGAGCATGTTAAGGCGTGAGTATTACCCCGGGCGACGCGGGGATTTCCACCCATGAACAACCGTGGGGTCCAGCAAATCCCGGAGGCCATCACCCAGCAGGTTGAAGCCAAGCACCACCAGGCAGATGGCTGCGCCTGGATACAGCATCAGCCGCGGCGCTGACTGGAGAAAGGGGCGGCCGTCGTTGAGCATAGCGCCCCATTCCGGCGTGGGAGGCTGGCTGCCAAGGCCCAGGAAACTCAAGCCGGACAACCCCAGGATAATCAGACCCATGTCCAGGGTGACCAGCACCACCATCGGCCCAAGGATGTTCCGCAGCACGTGATGCACCATAATGCGCCAGTCGCCAGCGCCCACGGCCCGCGCCGCCTCCACAAACTCCCGCTGCCGCACCGACAACACCATACCCCGAATTAGCCGGGCGTAACCTGCCCACCAGACCAGCGCCACCGCCATCATCACGTTAAGCAGGCTCGGCCCCAGCGTTCCGGCAATGGCCAGGGCCAGCACCAGGGCAGGAAAAGCCAGCAGTAAGTCCGCCAGCGCCATTAGCATGGTGTCCAGCCAGCCGCCGTGGTAACCGGCCAGGATACCCACGAGAACGGCGATAACCATGATTACCGATAATGTAAGCCCGGCGGCCCCCAGGGTGGTACGTGCGCCATACAGCACGCGGCTAAGCACGTCCCGGCCCAGATGGTCGGCGCCCAGCCAGAAGTGCCTGTCTGGCGAGGCCAGCCGCCGCTCCAGGTCCACCAGCGTCGGGCCCTGGGGAGCCAGCAATGGGGCCAGCAGCGCCGCCGCCGCCGCCACAGTAATTATGGCCAACCCCAGCAACGCCGAAGGGTCTCGCAAAAACCGTTGCAGCGGCTGTGGCATCAGGCGGCCCTAACCCGCCCGCCCGGCAAAGTCCAAGCGCGGGTCCAGCCAGCGGTACACCACGTCCACCCCAAAGTTCACCAGCAGAAAGATTACCGCCAGGTAAAGCACCACGGCCTGCACCACCGGGTAGTCCCGGAGGAAGATGGCGTCCACGGCGTACTTGCCCACCCCCGGCCAGCCAAAAATGGTCTCTACTATTACCGCTCCACCCAGCAAGTGGCCCATCCCGATTCCGGTAATGGTGACTACCGGCAGCAGGGCATTCTTGAAACCGTGGCGCAGCACCACGGTCCGCTCTCGCAGGCCTTTAGCCCTGGCGGTGCGCATGTAGTCCTGGGTCAATGTTTCCAGCAGGCTGGCGCGGCTGAGCCGCATCAACTGGGCCGCCAGCCCAGCGGACAAGGCCACGGCAGGCATGACCAGGTGGCGGATACCGCCGTACCCAATGGCAGGCAGCCAGTGGAGGGTAACGGCAAAGGCCAGAATCAGGAGCAGGGACAGCACGTAGCTGGGCACCGTGGCTCCCGCCAAGGCCAACAGTCTTGCCATGCCATCCATCGGGGAGCCTTTAAAAACTGCGGCCAGAATGCCCAGGGGAATCCCCAGAAGCACCGCCAAACCCAGGCTGGCCCCTGCCAGCAACAGGGTGGCAGGCAGGCGCTGGGCCAGCTCGCTGACAATGGGGCCGCCGGTGCGGTAGGAGACGCCCAAATCACCCATGAGCGCCTGGCCCAGCCAGCGGCTGTACCGGGTCCACAGCGGGTCATCCAGCCCCAATTCGCGACGAAAGGCCAGCACCGCCTCCCGGGGAGGCTCCACACCAGGGTTCTGCAAGCGCAGCAAGATGTCGGCAGGATCGCCTGGAGCCAGGTTCAGCAAGGTAAAGGTAATTAGGGAGATGCCCAGCAGCAGCAAAGGCACGGTTAGCAGGCGGCGGGCCAGGTAGTTGTGCAACGCCTCAGTTCCCGCCCGCCAGCAACTCCAGGAAGCGGCGGGTCTGTTCTTCCCTGGGCACCAGGATGCAGTTGGAGCAGTAGTCCGTGGCCCGGGGCGAGCGCCACCACAGGCAGCACCCCGCCCGCCGGGCAAACAAGCCCCGCCTGCCATCCTGCTCCAACAGTTCCACCGTTGCCTGCCGGAACAGGGGAGAAGCAGGATCCGCAAAGAAACGTTGGGCCTCCCGCAGCAGCCCTTGGGCATCTCCGCCGCCGTAAGACAGCCAGTGAAAAGCCTGGGCAAAGGAGGCGGCCACCGCATTGCGGGAGACCGGGTAGCTGGCGCGGGCCGCCCGGTGCAGGGCCGGGACTACCATGCTGAGGTTCTCCTCAAAAAGCCACTGCTTCAGCAAGGCGTAGAGGGCCTGCTGGTCCGGCGCCACCTGGGCGTCGGGGTGGCCGGCCGCCGGGTCGCCGGGCAGCACGGCAAAAAGGGGACGATTGAGCGCCGTGCCCACAATGCGCTCACCATCCCGGTGCAGGGAGAGATTGTCCAGGGTGACCTTGGGCAGCCGCCGCTCGCGCACGTACTGGCCCACCACTGGCCAGATAACGCGGGTCAGGTAGGCAATGAGAAAGGCAGACCCAGCCACATGGGGATTGGACGACTCCCAACGCTCCCGCCCGTAGGCCAGCGCCATGTCACCCAGGACCTGGTCTTGCCCCTGAAACAGGACGCGGGCCTCCAGCCAGCCCTCTTCGGCGGCGTCACGCACCGGCAGGGCGAAGGGCGCCCCCAGCTTCGCGGCGCGAACCATGCTTTCAACCAAGGGATGCCCGGTGGAGTCCAAACCCAACGGCCTAAGGCTCATTCCTTCACTTTCCTATACCGCTGTCCCCAAGGCGGCCGGGGATAGAGATCGTCGCGCACTGATAAACCCCGGCCGCCAACCAGCAGGCAAAGTATGCGCCCAAGTTACCGCTTCCCCAGCCGGTTGTCTATGAAGTACCAAGAAAAGGGGTGCGGCGCATCAAAACCCGTGACCTTGCTGGAAACTCCAAAGAGGAAGTTGGGGTACAGGAGGGGTACAATAGCCACCTCCTCCACAATGGCCCGCGATGCTTCACAAGCCAGTTGCGTCCGCCCGTGCCTACCGCAGCCACGCTCAAGCGCGAGGCCCCCTGGTCCACCGAGGGACTGGAGTACCCGCCAAAGTTGGCGCCGCCGCCTGTGGTGAAGTACTGGGCAATGTTCAGGTACGGGTCGCCGGAAATACCCATAGTTGTAAAGTACATGACCCCGTCCCAGTCGCCTTGCTTCAAGGCCGGGTCAATCTGTTCCACCGTGACCACGTTTACTTTGACGCCCACAGCCTTTAGCGCCCCTTGAATGGCCTCAGCCATGGGGGAAGCTCCGGGCGCTGCTTGTAAGTGAGCAGCTTCAGCGCCAACGGTTGGCCGTTCTTGTCCAGCACTCCGTCGCCGTCAGCGTCCACCCATCCCGCCTCCGCCAGCAGCCGCCTGGCCAGGGAAGCCTTGACCGCCGCTGCGTCCATGACCGCGCCATCATGGAACTTGACGCCCTGACGCAAGGCAATCTCCCAGGTCTTGTCATCCAGCTGGCGGGCGCCGGTGGCCAGCCAGGGCTCCGGCTTGAGGTCTCTGCCTAGCTTGAAAAGGGTTTCAGCGACGCCAGTTTGGACCGGCTGAAACCCGCCACGCACTGGGTCCGGCGGCTGGCTGATAAAGGGAAGGCCCACCACCAGCGTCGCATTTTTTGGAGCAGTCGCTACACCTGCGGGCGTAGCGGCAGGCCCAGGCGCTGCCGTGGGAGACGTTGCGGTGGGGCCGCAGGCAGCCGCCAGCAGGGCAGCCAAAATAAGCGAAAGTCCTAAACCCAACGCAAATGGCTTCATTGAGGGGCTCCTTTCGACAGAGTTCAGCGCTTGCCGAGAGTTGAATCCAGGAAATAAAGGAAGAAGGGATGGGGACTGCCAAACCCAGTCACCTGCCTGGATACGCCGTAATTAAAATTCGGGTACAGAAGAGGAACGGTGGCTACCTCGTCCACCACCGCCTGGGATGCTTCACAGGCTAGCTGCTGGCGAGTCTGGCGAAGGGAAGTTTGGGATACTTGCTGGGCCAGGGCATCCACCTTTGCACTGCTGAATCCCCCGCGGTTGGCGGGGCCGCCAGTTACAAAGAACTGGGAAAGCCCCCAGTAGGGGTCTCCGGTGGTGGCCATGTTATTGAAGTACATTCCACCGTCCCAGTCGGACTGGGCCAGCGCGTTGTTGATGTTCTCCACCATCCGCACTTCCACCTTGATGCAAATGTTTTTAAGGCTGGCCTGGATAGTCTCGGCTATGGGCACCAGTTCCGGGCGCTGGCGGTAAGTAACCAGGGTCATGACCAGGGTCTGGCCGTCCTTATCCAGGTAGCCGTCGCCAGAACTGTCCTGGTAGCCTGCCTGGGCCAGCAACTGCCTGGCTTGGCCCGGATTGAAGGGCTGGCCCTTCACCCGGCTGCCACAGTCCAGTACCGACGGCGGAAAGGGGCCAGTGGCAGCAATGGCTTGCCCCTGCATCACCGCCCGCACCAACGCCTCCCGGTCAACGGCTTGGGCAATGGCCTGACGCACCCGCAAATCCTGCCATGGCCCGCGCCGGTGGTTAATGTACATGTACGCCAGGGCCACCGGCGGCGCAGTAGCAACCGCCAAGTTGCTAGATGTGTTCAGGGTGGCTACGCTTTCCGGCGCCACGTAGTGGGCAATATCAATGTCACCGCTTTGCAGGCTCAGGACGCGGGTAGTGTTATCGGGCAGGACCGAGAATACCACCCGGTCTGCCTGGGGTGGCTGACCCCATTATTCTTGGTGCCGCACCACCGACCATTCCTTGTCTTGCTGAAACCGGTCCATCTTGAATGGGCCGGTCAATACAGGTTTTTCAGCAAAGGCGTCGCCAAGGGCGTCAGCCGCGGCCGCCTCCACAATCACCGTGGACGGTTCTGCCAGAATGGCAGGCAATATGAGGTTGGGCTTGTTGGTGACGACAACAAGCGTGACTGCATCCTTGGCCTCAATTTGTGCCGCATCAAGCAGAGCTTTAGCCGTAGCAGACTTGGCGATGGCCCGGTCCAGGGAGGCTTTCACTTTAGCGGCATCCAGTGGCACGCCATTGTGGAATTTGACGCCCTGGCGCAGAGAGATTTCCCAGGTCTTTTCATCCAGCTGCCGGGCGCGGGCGGCCAGCCAGGGCTCCGGCTCCAGCTTGCTGTTCAGCTTGTAGAGAGTCTCCCCCAGGCCGGTGTTAATGGCATTAAAGCCTCCGCCTTTAATGGGATCAGGCGGCTGGAGTAACAAAGGCACGCCCACCCGGAGGATGACTTCCCCCCTGGCTGGAGCAGTGGCAGGCGTGGGTGTTGCGACTGGAGTAACTCCGGCAGGGAGGTCCCCGGGAACCGCAGGCGTAACCGTGGGCGGAGCCGCAACAGGCCCACAGGCCACGACCATGAAGGCAACTAAAGCGGACAACAGGGCAGCAAGAACCTTACCAGACATTCCAAATCCTCCTTTTCCCACATACCAGGCCAACATGGCGGACAAATAAAAAAACCCTGGCCTCTGCGCTGTCCAGGGTTCAACACTGGTATCTTGCTGGTGGGGCTGAGGTTCAGTTAAGGATAGCGCCACCAGTGAGTAGTCTCTGTCCGGCGCAGAGTGAAACTCCACATCCCGGGCAGGTCTCCTGACTCACGGATTAACGCTGGCCCACGCCTTCCCATGCCGATGATATCGGCACAGTGGCATGTTGGCGGGCCAACTCCCCGTATACAGTGGCGCGACCGTGGCGGATTTATACCGCCTTCCCTATTAAGCCTTGCGGCGCCGCGGGAGTGATGCTGGGTTGTTAAGGCGCTGGCCACCAGAGGCGGCGTCCAGCTTGGGCGAGAGTATAGGCCCCATGCCCAGGGAATGTCAACCCTAACGCATGCGGCGCAGCAATGCCTGGGCGGTGCTGCCAATGTCGGCCGGAGTGGGGATAATGGCTGCGCCTGCCTGACGCAGGGCTTCCACTTTAGCTTCAGCGCGGGCGCTCTCACCGGTGATGATGGCCCCGGCGTGGCCCATGCGCTTGCCCGCCGGCGCGGTGGCCCCAACTATGAGGACGCAAATGGGTTTGGTAAACTCCTCCTTGATGTAGGCGGCGGCAGACTGCTCCATAGACCCGCCAATTTCCCCGATAAAGACCACCATGTCGGTGTCCGGGTCGGCATTGTAGAGCTTGAGGACTTCCACAAAACTGGTGCCAATGACCGGGTCGCCGCCAATGCCCACGCAGCTGGACTGGCCGATGCCCAGGTTGGTCAACTGGGACACCGCTTCGTAGGTGAGGGTGCCGCTGCGAGAAACCACGCCCACCCGTCCGGGCCGGTGGATGCTGCCGGGCATAATGCCCACCTTGCATTTGGCCCCAGGGTTAATAAGGCCGGGACAGTTGGGGCCAATGAGACGCACATTGGGATGGCGTTCCAAATAGCGGCTCAAACGCACCGTGTCCTGCACCGGCACGCCTTCCGTGATGCAGGCGATGAGCGGTACGCCGCAGGCGGCGGACTCCGCCACGGCATCGGCGGCAAAGGGAGGCGGCACAAAAATCAAGGCCACGTTGGCGCCAGTCTCCCGCACTGCATCTTCCACCGAGTCAAAGACAGGCACCTTGTTCTCAAAGACCTGACCGCCCTTGCCCGGCGTGACGCCCGCCACTACTTTGGTGCCATAGGCCATGCAGGCCCGGGCATGAAACCCGCCCTCACGGCCAGTAATGCCTTGGACCATGATGCGGGAGCTTTCGTCCAGCAGAATCCCCATGTTGGCTTTCGCTCCTGGCTACTTCACTGCGACAAGCGTTATGAGGGCGTCAGCGCGGCCTAGCCGCGCCGCCGGATGGCCTGGGAAACCTCATTCAGAGTGTCTGCGAAGGTTACTTTCAGGCCGGAGTCCCGGAGAATGGCCTTGCCTTCGTCCACGTTGGTGCCCAGCATCCGCACCACCAGCGGGAGGTCAGCTCCCTTGCGCTGAAAGGCCAGAACAATGCCCCGGGCGGCCACATCGCAGCGCAAGATGCCGCCAAAGACGTTCACCAGCACGCGGTTTACCGCCGGGTCAGAGAGAATAATCTGCACGGCGCTGGCTACTTTCTCGTCGTCGGCGCCGCCGCCCACGTCCAGAAAGTTGGCCGGGGGCGCACCCGCGGCGTTGGTCACGTCCAAGGTAGCCATAGCCAGGCCTGCCCCGTTGACCAGGCAACCCACCTGGCCGTCCAGCTTGACGTAGGCAATGCCTTTATCGGCAGCCTCCGCTTCCAGGGGGTCCTCCTGGGCACGGTCTCGCAGGCCGCGCAGGTCGGCGTGGCGGAAGAGGGCATCCCCTTCCACGTCCATCTTGGCGTCCAAGGCCACCACCCGGTCGTCGCCGGTGATTATCATGGGGTTTATCTCCACCAGGGAGCAATCATTCTCGGTGAAGATGCGGTACATAGCCTGCATCACCTGGGCCGCCGATTGGGCCGCCGCCCCAGGAAGCTGGAGGCGCGCAGCCAGCCGCCGGGTCTGGTAGGGCATAAGCCCCAGAACCGGCTCAATGGGTTCAGTAAATATGTCTTGAGGGCGGGAAGCCGCCACTTCTTCAATATCCATTCCACCCGCGGCGCAGGCTAGCATAACGGGCCCGCGGAACACCCGGTCAATAGTAATGGCCAGGTACAATTCCCGCCGGATGTCCATAAGTTCTTCCACCAGCAAGGAATTGACCGGCACGCCGCGGGAGTCGGTCTGGTGGGTGACCAGGTTAGACCCCAGGAGGCTGCGGGCAGCCTTCTCGGCGTCGGCGGCGGACCGTACTACCTTGACTCCGCCCGCCTTGCCGCGGCCTCCGGCGTGGACCTGGGCTTTAAGCACCGCCTGGCCGCCCATATCAGCAACTGCCTGGCGGGCCTCCTGAGCCGTGCGGACCACTTTACCGCGGGGCACCGCTATGCGGTGGCGGGCAAAGATCTCCTTGGCCTGATACTCATGGATTTTCATGCAGCCTCTCTAGGAGGGGCGCCTACTTGCCGGAGCTGGAGGGAGCAGCCTGGCCCGGCCCCTGGAGGAACTCAAAGATGTCTGCCTCCGTGGACAAGACCAGGATGTCATGCTGGCTGATGATGGTCTTGTAGGTCTCCAGGCTGCGCAAAAAGGCGAAGAATTCCGGGTCCTGGTTGTGGGCCGCCGCCAGGACGCGGATGGCCTCGGCCTCGCCCGAGCCGCGCAGCTCGCTGGACTTGCGGTCAGCCTCCGCCAGGATGATGTCCCGGCGCTTGTTGGCGTCGGCCCGGATTTGCAAGTCTTGCTCATCTCCCTGGGCGCGGAACCGGGTGGCAATGCGGTTGCGCTCTGCCCGCATGCGGGTGTAAATGCTGGCAGTAACCGAATCCGGGAAGTCGGCCCGCTTGAGTCGGACATCAATAACCTGGATGCCAAAGTTCTGTCCAGCCACCCGCTCTTTTACCCGGCGCAGCACCTGTTCCAGAATTTCTGAGCGCGTGTTGGTGCCCTCAATCTGTGGCAGGCCGTCCTCGCCCACCACCGGATTGCCGGCGGCGTCCAGCACCGGCTTGGCGCCAATGATTTCCGACCGTTCACGCAGCGCCACTTCATCCCGCAATATGGAGGTGACGATGTCCCCCAGGCGGCTGCGGGCTTCCTGCTCCGAGCGCAGGGTCTGCCGGAAGCGGATGGGGTCTACAATTTTGTATCGGGCGTAAGAGTCAATGACCAGGTTCTGTTTGTCCTTGTCCGGCATGGCCACCGGCGGAGCGTCAATACGCAGAATGCGCTTGTCATAGACGCTAACCGTATCGGTGAAGGGCGCTTTGGTGTACAGCCCCGGCACGGTATGGACGTTGCGCACCTCGCCAAAGCGCAGGATGATAACTTGCTCAGTCTCATCCACTACGAACAGGGACTGGGTAACGGCCACAATGCCTACCAGCCCAATCAAGACAGCGATTACAATGACTCGCATCCGAGTTCCTCTGTGCAACAGATGTGGGTTACGGCTTGGGGCCCAGCGGCACCGGGGTGACGGTCCCGCCGCCGCCCAACACCAGCACCGACTCCGCGTCGGGCGATACGATAATCTTGGTGGAACCTGCCATAATCTGTTCCACCGCCTCCAGATACAAACGCCGGCGGGTCACCTCTCGGGCGCTGCGGTACTCCCGCAGCACGGCCTTGAACCGGCCCGCTTCACCCTGGGCACGCTCCACGCGGGTCTGGGCAAAGGCTTCCGCTTCCCGCTTGATTCTCTCCGAGTCACCTTGGGCACGCGGGATGATGTCGTTCTCGTAAGCCCTGGCCTGGTTAATTTTGGTGTCCCGCTCTTGCCTGGCCCGCAGCACGTCATCAAAGGCGTCCCGCACTTCTTCTGGGGCCTTTACATCCTGGAGCTGGATGGTCTGAATGTTGATGCCAGTCTGAGCGATGTCCAGGATCTCCTGCAGGCGGGTTTTGGCAGCCGCCTCCACCCCCTGGCGGTCTTCAGTCAGCACATCGTCTATAGAACGCTGGCCTACTACCAACCGCAGAGCCGCCTCGGCGGCATCCTTAAGAGTTTCACCGTCGGGCTGGCCAGGCGGAACGCCGCGGGCGGGCTCGCCTGGATCATCCACTCGGAACAGGAAGTCCACCAGGCTCTTGATGTCGTACTGGACCACCATCTGCACATCAACAATGTTCAGGTCGCCGCTAATCATCAAGGCTTCCGTGGGGAAAGGAGTGCGCGCCCCTGTGGGGGTGGAACGAAAGCCCAACTGCATGCTCCTGGTCTGGGTAACCAGCACCACGTCCCGCTTGCCCACGGGAGCTGGCCACCACCAGTGGAGGCCATCCTGGTCCACCGGGTCTCCCTGCACTGCGCCAAAGAACCGCAAGGCCGCGGCCTCACCGGGGCTGATGGTGTAGATGCCCGTGGCCGCCCATATGGCCGCCACCACGCCAATTATGGCCAGCGCCGCCAGCACCACACCGCTGCCGCCCAGGTTGCCAGTGCTGCGGCGAAAGTTCTGCCTAATACGCCCGATTATCTGTTCCAGGTCCACTTCCGGCTGCCTGGAGCCGCCAGGTTGATACATTCTCCGCATCCTGTAAATAGTTAGGCTAGGCGCACTGCGTCAAGTCAATGAATAACATTCTACCATCATTTGGGAAGGTTTGAGACAGTTTTCCCCGGAGAGGCGGATAATTGGAGGCCAGGCATACCTTGCTGGCCGTACCTGCCCCCAATATAATGCCCTTGACTCTACCGGAGGATGGGAAGAAATGGCCGAGAAAGGCCTGGTAGTCCGCATGGGGGAAGACCTAACATTAATCAGGGCTTCATGCCAGCACCAGAGCGGCATGATTTACGTGGTCCCGGCGGAACGGAGCTGGGTGTGTGGCCAGGAGCTACGGCCTGCCCACGCCCTGGCTGGGTTCTTCAGGGAATTGACCAGCCTTAAAGACCCGCGAGTAAAAGAGCTGATGCAGACCTGGGGCATTTATTTCCGGGAACTGCCCCTGGAGGGTGAGCCTCCAGGGGCAGCTGTAGAAGGCGAGACTGGCGGATCGTGAAGTAGTGGTTACGCCGTTACGCGGTCTCAAAACGGCGGTAGGCAATGCAAGAGCAGGAAACACTTGGCCTGCCAGAAAGTGGCCTGCTATTAACTCGCAGCGTCCAGGCCATCTACAAGTAGAGCAAATCCCCGGGTAGCATTGTGCCGCAACGGCAGGATTTCCTGGTACTCTGGCGACTCATACCAGGCCATCGCCGCCTCACGTGAGGCAAACTTGAGGATGATCAGCCGTGGAAACGGTGGATTACCTTCCAGGACTGTTGGGTTTTCAGCAAGTGCAAGACCCTCACCCCCTTGAGCATTAAGTGTTTCAATTGCCTTGGGGATGTATTTCTGCATCTGTTCCCGGTCAATCACCACTTCTGCACGACGATGTATGCTGACTTTTCTTATCTCCCAACTAGCCTGTCAACCAAGGTCAATCTGTGGCACTGGTTCACTTTGGACATTGTCATTCGGCACTGCATCCGAAGGACAGAATCCAGAAGAACACATCAACCTAAACTTCCGACGCTGTGACAGGCGGCCTTCTTATAATATATTGTTATCCCTTTTGTGCAATGGCAAACTGAACCACTACCCAGTTTGCACCTCACTCCTAGGTCTGGGGTTCTGTGCGGATGGGCATGGCAGGCGCAGCCTGGGGAGCGCCGCCCTGGGCTGACACCGCCGCTGGAGGCGCATAAGGGGCGGGCTTGCTGGGCACCGCAGGAGTCCCTGGCTCGCCGCCGGGGCCGTCGGCGTTGAATAGCCGGTTCAGTTCCTCGCCGGACACCGCCTCGTGCTCAATCAGGTATTCAGCCAACGAGACCAGCCTGGGCTTGTGCGTAACCAGCACGTCTTGCGCCCGGTTGTAAGCCGAGCTGATTAGCACCTTGACCTCGCTGTCAATCTCCTCGGCAATCTTGTCCCCGTAGTCGCGTTCCTCGCTAATCTCCCGTCCCAGGAAGATTAGCTCCTCCCGCTTGCCAAAGGTGCGCGGACCCAAGGCGGCGCTCATTCCGTAGCGCTTCACCATGCCCAGAGCAATTTTGGTGGCCCGCTCAATGTCGTTGCTGGCCCCGGTAGTGACCTCATCGAAGATCAACTGCTCGGCCACCCGGCCGCCCATGGTCACCGCCAGCATGTCCTCAAACTGGTTCTTGGTCCACAGGTAGCGTTCCTCCTCCGGGAGGAGGGTGGTATGACCACCCATGTTGCCCCGGGCCACAATGGAAATCTTGTGCACCCGGTCGGCGTGGGGCAAAGCCCAGGCCACCAAGGCGTGGCCGGCCTCGTGGTAAGCGGTCATTTCCTTCTCACGATGGCTGATGACCCGGCTCTTGCGCTCCGGGCCTGCAATAACCCGCTCCACCGCCTCCTCAAACTCGGACATGAAGATGCTCTTCTGGCCCTTGCGGGCGGCCAGAATGGCCGCTTCGTTGACCAGATTGGACAGGTCCGCGCCGCTGAAGCCCGGCGTCTCCTTGGCCACCGTATCCAGGTTGATTTCAGGGGCCAGGGGCTTGCCTGCGGTGTGGACCTTCAGGATGGCCTTGCGGCCCACTACGTCGGGCAGGTCCAGGGTTACCCGGCGGTCAAAGCGGCCGGGGCGGAGCAGCGCCGGGTCAAGAATATCAGGGCGGTTGGTGGCGGCAATGACAATAATGTTGGTGTTGGTCTCAAAGCCGTCCATTTCCACCAGAATCTGGTTCAGGGTCTGCTCCCGCTCGTCATGACCGCCGCCCAGGCCCGCGCCCCGATGCCGGCCTACTGCGTCAATTTCATCCACGAAGACGATGCACGGCGAGTTGCGCTTGGCCTGGTCAAACAGGTCCCGGACCCGGGCCGCGCCCACGCCTACGAACATCTCCACAAACTCGCTGCCGCTGATGTGGAAGAAGGGCACGCCCGCCTCTCCCGCCACTGCGCGGGCCAACAGAGTCTTGCCAGTGCCGGGAGGCCCCACCAGCAGCACTCCCTTGGGGATGCGTGCCCCCAGGGATAGGAAACGTTCTGGGTACTTGAGAAACTCCACCACCTCTTGCAGTTCGGTCTTGGCCTCATCCACCCCCGCCACATCGGCGAAGGTGACGGTGGGCCGGTTAAAGGGCATCATCCTGGCCCGGCTGCGGCCAAAGCTCAGGGTCTGATTGTTGGAACCCTGGGCTTGCCGCATCATAAACAGGATTAGCCCGCCGAAAATAATCAACGGCAGGAAATTCAACAGCAGCCCCAGCACGCTCCCCACGCCGCTGGAGCCTTTGAACCGCACCTGAACGCCATTGGCGCTGGATACGTCCACTCCCGCATCCAGGAGCAGCTTCATGATGTCAGTACCCTCGCCCATGCGGCTGGTAAACTGACTGGCCCCCAGGCCGCCTGATGACCTGGGGATTACGGTGAGCTTTTGCCCGTCCACGATAATCTCGCTGATTTCGTGGTTCTTGGCCATGGTGATAACCGCAGTTAGCGGCCGCTCGTTCCTGGCCCCTAACCCAGGCAGCAGAGTGTAGATGATGACGATGACGCCAATGATTATCAGAAGGTAAATGAAGCTGTTTCTTAACCAGCGGTTGCTGCCCATAAACACCCTTCTTCAGAAGCAAAACAAATAGGGGATACCACTATATTAAAGGAGCGCCTGGGAAAATGCAAAACCGCCGGAAGTAGTGGTTCAATTTGCTTGGGCGCCATCCATCGCACCCCGACTCGTCGGGGTGCCCAGATAAGAATATGGATGAGAAGCGCCACTAGGTTCCGGCTTGCGCCGGAACGACGAAGACCAAATTGACCCACTACCCCGCCGGCGCCCAGGTTGAAAACGAATCAGCCCTGCGCAGCCACAGGGAACTTGACTCCCTTATTACAAAATCGTCAAGTACGAGGTACAATTACGAGGCATTAGGCCACAGGCCCCAGGACCGTGCTTGAGCAGGAGGAAATTATGGCGGACTACGCACATCCAGAGTCCTTGGTGAGCACCCAATGGGTGTCGGAACACGGGAACGAGGCCAACGTCCGGTTGGTGGAAGTGGACGTGGACACCAGCGCTTATCAGCAGGGGCACATTGCCGGCGCGGTGGGCTGGAACTGGCAATCCCAATTGCAGCAGTCGGTACAGCGGGACGTGATTGCCAAGGCCGACATGGAGCAACTGCTGGGCAGCTCCGGCATTGACAACAACACTACCATCGTCCTGTATGGCGACAACAACAACTGGTTCGCCGCTTGGGCCTTCTGGCAGCTCCGCTACTACGGGCACCAGAACATCAAGCTGATGAACGGCGGCCGGGCCAAGTGGCTGGCGGAAAACCGGCCTGTCACCACCGAGGTGCCCAGCTTCCGCCGCAAGACCTACCAGGCCAAAGAACCCAACCAGGGCATCCGCGCCTTTCGGGACCAGGTGCTGGATGCCGTGAAGGCCAAGCGGGTTTCACTGGTGGACGTACGTTCGCCCGACGAGTTCAGCGGCAAGCTTTTGGCGCCGCCCAACCTGCCCCAGGAAGGCTCCCAGCGGGGCGGGCACATACCTGGCGCCGCCAACGTGCCCTGGGCCCAGGCGGTAAACCAGGACGCCACCTTCAAGTCTGCCGATGAACTGAAGCAGCTTTACGGCGGCAAGGGCGTGGATGGCAGGAAGGAGACTATTGCCTACTGCCGCATCGGCGAGCGCTCCGCCCACACCTGGTTTGTGCTGACCCAGCTTCTGGGCTACAACAACGTGCGCAACTACGATGGCTCCTGGACTGAGTGGGGCAGCATTGTGGGCGCGCCCATAGAAAAGTAAACATACATTAGTCTACTTTCCAACAAAATGCGCCTGGTGACGACGAGGACAGGAGAGCCATCCTGTTCTCGTCGCATGTTAATGATTATCGAACAGTGTTATGTAACATTTTTGTAACTTATTAGCAATCAGCCTGTAATACCTGTTTAATAAAGTGTGGGGTATAAGGCGTGCTTATGGTGACTAGCGCCAAGGCGCCGGAAAACTTGCGAGGTGGAAGACATGATTGATACGGGCGATACTGCCTGGGTGCTGGTTTCAGCAGCGCTAGTGCTGCTGATGACGCCAGCGCTGGGATACTTCTACGCCGGCTTTGTCCGTCGGAAGAGCGCATTGTCCACCATCATGCAGAGTTTCATTACGGTGGGAGTAGTTTCGGTTATCTGGGTGTTGTGGGGGTATACCCTGGCCTTCGGACCGGACCGGGGGGGCGTCATTGGGTCTTTGGAATGGTTCGGGTTGCGGGGCGTGGGCGTTGAACCAAACCCGGACTATGCGGCTACCATACCCCACCAGGCGTTTATGATTTTCCAGATGATGTTCGCCATCATCACCCCAGCCCTTATTACCGGGGCTTTCGCAGAGCGGGTCAAATTCAGCACCCTAATGGTGTTTAACGTCATCTGGGTAACCGTGGTCTACATTCCGGTGGCCCACTGGGTATGGGCGCCCGGCGGCTGGCTGCGGGGACTGGGAGCGCTGGACTTTGCCGGCGGCACGGTGGTGCACATCAATGCTGGATTTGCGGCCCTGGCCGCCGCCCTGGTCTTCCGCAAGCGCTTGGGCTTGGGCCAGGTAGCCATGGAACCCCACAACGTGACCTACATTGTGCTGGGCGCAGCCTTGCTGTGGTTTGGCTGGTTTGGGTTCAATGCGGGCAGCGCTTTGGCCTCTGGCGCCCTGGCAACCAGCGCCTTTGTGAACACCCACGTAGCCACCGCCATGGCCGCGGTCACCTGGATGACCCTGAGCTGGATTCAGACTGGCAAGGCCAGCGTCATTGGCGCAGCAGCCGGGGCAGTGGCAGGCCTGGTGGCTATCACGCCCGCCTCCGGCTTTGTGCAGCCCATGGGGGCGCTCTTGATAGGCCTGGGGGCGGGAATCATCTGTTTCCTGGCCCTCCAGTTCCGCGCCCGCATCTGGAAGATTGACGACAGCCTGGATGTGTGGGCCGTGCACGGCATGGGCGGCTTGTGGGGCGCACTGGCCACAGGGCTTCTCGCCACAGTTGCCATCAACTCCGCCGGCGTAGACGGCCTGTTTTACGGCAACGCCGCCCAATTTGGGGTGCAGGCCCTGGCCTCGGTGGTGGTAATGGCCTACACCTTCATACTCAGCTTCATCATATTCAAGGCGCTGGACATGACCATGGGCCTGACAGTCAAGTCCAGCGAGGAAGAAACAGGGCTGGACCTATCCCAGCATGGCGAGCCAGCTTACACCATGGAACAAAGGTCATAACAGGCTTTAGCATCCCTGGAACCTTGGGACAACGCGAATTTGAAGGAGAGGCGTCATGTTTGAGATCATCAGCACCGTGGTGTTCCTGGGCATGGTGATTACCTGGATAGTGATTGAGCCCCTGTGCGACCGCAAGTCCACTGCCAACAAGACCGGCGGCACCCGCACTGCCAGCTAGGGCTGGGCAGATACACCACGGCGTCAGCCGCCCATAGAGAGGTGATCCAATGAAGAAGATTGAGGCCATAATCCGGCCGGAAAAGCTGGAAGAGCTCAAGCAGGCTTTGACTGAAGCCGGGTTTGTAGGCATGAATACCGTTCAGGTAACTGGCCGGGGCGCCCAGCGGGGCGTTGTCCACCAGGGCCGGGGCGGGCAATCGGTGCAGATTGACATGCTGCCCAAAATAAAGCTGGAAATGGTGGTGGACGATTCCGACGCCGACAAGGTGTGCGACATTATCATCAACGCCACGCGTACAGGCAACATTGGCGACGGCAAGATTTTCATTTCGCCAGTGGAAAGAGTAATCCGGGTGAGGACCGGCGAGCTGGACCGGGCGGCTCTGTAAGCGGAGTGCCCAGTCACAGGACAGCACAGGCTGATTCCAATACGCTGTCGCTGGCAGTATAATGTGGTGCCGTCCCGCTGGGAGTTCCCCAGGAGGACGGCGCCCAGGCGTTTAGCTTGAACGTTTCCACGCCTGACGCCGGCGACACAAACTCACTTGTTGAGCATTAACCTTTGCTAAGGAGGACCAAGACCCATGACCCCAGCGGAAGCAGTGCAATTTTGTAAGGACAAGGGCATTGGCATCATTGACCTTAAGTTCACGGACCTGCCCGGCACCTGGCAGCACCTGTCTCTGCCGGTAAGCGAGTGGAGTGAGGAAAATATCGCCGACGGCTACGGTTTTGACGGCTCCAGCATCCGTGGCTTCAAGGCCATTGAAGAGAGCGACATGCTCCTCATGCCCGATACCAATACCGCAGTGGTGGATCCCTTCTGCCGCATACCCACCCTGTCGGTAATCGCCAACGTCATGGAACCCACCCGGGAGTACTTCTCCCGTGACCCGCGCAACATTGCCCAAAAGGCTGAGAAGTTCCTCAAGGAGACCGGCCTGGCGGATATCAGTTACTGGGGACCGGAGGCCGAGCACTTCATCTTCGATTCGGCCCGTTTTGACCAAACCAGCAACAGCGGCTACTATTTTATAGACTCCGACGAAGGCATCTGGAACACCGGCGCAGAGCGCACCATTTCCGGCGGGCGCAACCTGGCCTACCGCCCCCGCTTCAAAGAAGGTTACTTCCCCGTCTCGCCCACGGACAGCTTGCAGGACATCCGCTCTGAGTGCGTCCAGATGATGGAGCACTTTGGCATCATTGTGGAGAAGCACCACCACGAAGTGGCCACCGCCGGTCAGTGCGAAATTGACATGCGCTTTGACACCCTGACCACCATGGCCGACAAGGTCATGATCCAGAAATACTGCGTCAAGAACGTTGCCAAGTCCCACGGCAAGGTGGCGACCTTCATGCCCAAGCCCCTGTTTGGGGACAACGGCTCCGGCATGCATACCCACCAGAGCCTGTGGAAGAATGGCAAGCCGCTGTTCTACGACGCCAACGGCTACGCCCTGCTCAGCGATATGTGCCGCCACTACATTGGCGGGCTGCTGGCCCACACTCCGGCGCTGCTGGCCATAATTGCGCCCACCACCAACTCCTACCGGCGGCTGGTGCCGGGTTATGAGGCCCCGGTCAACCTGGTCTACTCCACCCGCAACCGCAGCGCCTGCATACGCATTCCGGAATACTTTACCTCCCCGGCTTCCCGCCGGCTGGAGTACCGCATCCCGGACCCGTCCTGCAACCCCTACCTGGCCTTTGCCGCCATGCTCATGGCCGGCCTGGACGGCATTATCAATGAACTGGAGCCGCCGGAACCGGTGGAAAAGAACCTGTATGAACTGCCTCCGGCAGAGGCTGCCAAGATTAAGCAGGTTCCCGGCAGCCTGCAAGAAGTGCTGGATGCGCTGGAGCGCGACCACGATTTCTTGCTGCGGGGCGGCGTGTTCACTGCCGACCTCATTGAGACGTGGCTGGACTACAAGCGCAGCCGGGAACTGGACCCGGTCCGGCTGCGGCCCCATCCCTACGAGTTCTTCCTTTACTTCGATGCCTAGTCCCGGCTGGGCCTTGGACCTGTCACGAAATCCCCCCAACCCCCCTTTACAAAGGGGGGCAAGGGGGATTTTAGTGTCCCGCCAATCCCCTTGGCCGGATTAGGGTCAGGGAGGCTTTTCCATGCTTGGTGACCGGGCCGCCGCTAGCGAGTACGTAATCCGCAGCGCCAGGGAGAACGATGTAAAGTTCGTCCGGCTGTGGTTCACGGACATTCTGGGCAACCTAAAGGGCTTCGCCATTAGTGTCGAAGACTTGGAAGACGCCATCTACCGGGGCGTGGGATTCGACGGCGCATCCATTGAGGGTTTTGCCCGCCGCCTGGAAAGCGACATGCGTGCCTTTCCAGACCCTTCCACTTTTGCGCTGCTGCCCTGGCGGCCGCGGCAGAACGCCGTGGCCCGCATGTTCTGCGACATTTGCACTCCCGACGGCAAGCCCTTTGGGGGAGACCCGCGCCATGCTTTGAAGCGCAACTTGGAGGCCCTGTCCCAGTTGGGGTTCACCTATTATGTAGGGCCTGAGGTAGAGTTCTTTTATCTGCAAAACTCCCAGACTCCCGCGCCGCTGGACCACGACGGCTACTTTGACCAGCTTTCCAGCCACCCCTCTGGAGACTTGCGCCGGGACACGGTGCTGAACTTGGCGGAGATGGGAATTCCGGTGAAATACTCCCACCACGAAGCCGCCCACAGCCAGCACGAGATTGACCTGCAATATACCGACGCCCTCACCATGGCTGACAACCTGATGACGGCCAAGCTGGCGATAAAGGAGCTGGCCCAGCTTCAAGGCGCTTATGCGTCTTTCATGCCCAAACCCTTTGCGGGAGCCAACGGCTCCGGCATGCATACTCACCAATCCCTGTTCAGGGGCAACCAGAACGCCTTTTATGACCCGGACGATGAACACCACCTTTCCTTGCTGGCCCGCCGGTACATCTCAGGGCTAATCCGCCATGCGCCAGAAATCACTCTGGTGACCAACCAGTGGGTGAATTCTTACAAGCGTTTGGTGCCGGGCTACGAGGCCCCAGTGTATGTCTCTTGGGCTTATGTAAACCGCGCTGACCTTATCCGTGTCCCAGCCTTCAAACCTGGTTATGAAAGCTCGGTGCGTATCGAATACCGTGCGCCAGATCCGGCCTGTAACCCCTACCTTGCCTTTAGCGTGATGCTGGCCGCCGGGCTGAAGGGCATCACCGAGGAATATCCCCTGTTCCCTCCCACGGAAGGCAACGTCTTTGCCATGAGCCCCGACGAACGCGCCACCAGGGGCATCAAGTCCTTGCCCGCCACACTGGGCGAAGCCTTGGCGCTGGCTGAAGGCAGTGCAATGCTGCGGGAAGCGCTGGGTGATCACATCTTCCAGAGCGTGATTCAGAACAAGACAATCGAATGGGGTCAGTACCGCGCCGCGGTCACTGACTACGAAATCTCCCGGTACCTGCCTATCTTGTGAACACGCAAGCTTGCGCCCTACGGCTTCCCTGATTGGTCCAGGGCGGACCTGGTTTCACGCCACACGGCAATCGGCCCCTGCTTTCCCCGATGTTTTCCGCACTACCGGCTCCCCGTAAGTTACTGCACCGTTTGCCGGCGGAGAGACTTGGGTTTGGGAATATGGTGCGGCCTACCGTATTGCCGGCGGGTGTGTGATAGTGATAGTAACAGCTCTTGTTACCATTGACGCGCCGGAGGCCGAGGGATGCAGCCAAGATGATTGCAGCGGTAATTGAGGACGATCCTGAAATACGGGAAGTGGTCTCGGTAGCCTTTGAGACTACCTGGCCGGGCAGCGAAGTAATCACCGCGCCCAACGGCACCGAAGGTCTGGAGATGGTAAGGAAATCCCACCCAGACGTGATAATCCTGGACGTGGCCCTGCCTGAAGGCGACTCCCACGGCTTTGACCTGTGCAAGCAAATCCGCAGCGTTTCTGAGACTCCCATCATCATGGTCACGGCCCGCAACCGGGAGGTGGACGTGGTGAAGGGGCTGGAACTGGGGGCCTCCGACTATCTGACCAAGCCTTTCAGCGCCATGGAACTGCTGGCGCGTATCAGGGCAGTGCTGCGCCGAGTGCAGGTGGGCCCCCTGGCTTCGGAAAGCCGCCCATTTATTGGCAAGGACCTTTCCGTGGACTTTGATACCCGCCAGGTGGTAGCCCAAGGCAAGCTGGTGAAGCTAACACCCACCGAGTACCGCCTGTTGTGCTACCTCATCCGCAACCCCCGCCAGATTCTTACCAACCAGGCCATCCTGGAAGAGGTATGGGGCGAAGAGTACCTGGACAGCTCCGGCCTGGTCAAAGCTCACATTCAGCGGCTACGCAAGAAACTGGGGGATAACTTGGACGACCCCAAGTTGATCCTCAACGAGCGAGGCCGCGGCTACCGCTTTGCTGGAGCCTCCTAACCGGCAGCAGCATACTCGCTGGGTGACGCCCCCAAGAATGGGTTAACGTCAGGACATTTTTGAGAAGGCATAGCCTTGCATAGCCATTGCCTTCGTCTGGCGCTTGGACTTTCCTCCCACTTATGGGCAGTATATCAACGCGTGGCCACCCTCACCCTAACTTTTTCCCATCGAGGAGCGTTGCCTCAAAACTTGACGGTCACAACAGCGGAAGCCGGCGCCCAGCGCCCAAGATGGCTTAGGCCAGATATGGGTTCCAGCTTTCTCCGGAACGCCGAAAGTCCGGCCAGAGACTTCAGAGATTTTTGAGGCAACACCCCTTAGAGGGTGTCTAAAAAGGCTAGGTGCTCGTGGTTCGACAAGCCCCGACCTGGTCGGGATCCCGATACGTCGGGACTCACCACGAGCGGGAATTGTCACACACCCTCTTACTTCAGAGGACCGAGGTACGGGTGAAGATTTCCCTATTGATTGGTTTTCAATGTCGGATCCAGTAGCTACGGGAGCATACACCCGAAGACCTCATGGGGCGACACCATAGCCCAGGTTTGTACCGAGTAGGTAGCATTGGGGTAATGGAGAAAACTCTCAACAAGCTCAAAGAGCGCCGGGGCCAAGCGCGAGGACAGACGTGACAATGTACCCTACCTTTTACAAGCTATTGCCGCTGTTCTCGTTCCTGTTAAACATCTTTCTCATTTCCCTGGTGCTCCGCCGGGAATGGCACAGCCCAAGAAACCGGGTGTTTGCTTTGCTCCTTCTGGCCCTGGGCCTGTGGGGTTTTGCATTATTTGGCGTCCGCTCAGTATCCCGTCTCAGCGCATCCCACACTGCCCTGGTGTGGAACGAGCTTGTGCTGATTGCGGTGCTGGGTGTATCCGTACTGTTTCTACACTTTTCCGCGCTGTATTCCAGCATAAAACCCCGGCGGTTCCTGCTGCCAGTGGCCTATGGAATATGGGGGCTTTTTTCGGCGCTGATACTGAACGGCCAAATAGTTGACCACGTAATGGCGGTGGTGCTGGTGGGCGACTACCGCAGTTGGGCGCCCCATTTTACCGCCCTGGGCGTCGTGTATATCACTTCAGTGCATGCCGCTACGTTGCTGGGCATTAACAACCTGGTGCAGTCGTATCGCGAAATCCGCTCGCCGGAGGAGCGGAACCGCATCCTCTACATGCTGGTAGGCGCCGGGCTGTTCCTGGTGGGGGGTAACCTCCGCCTTCCTCTTCCCAGAGGACGTGCTCTTTTTCCCCTTTGGGATGCTGGCCAACCTATATTTCACCGCCCTGACCACCGTGGCAATGCTCAAACACCAGCTCATGGAGCTCAAGGTGGCGCTGCGCAGCGGAGTTACCTATACGCTGGTGGGCACCCTGATAGCCGGAGTCTATGGGGGGGTGTTCACGCTGTTTCACTACCTGTTCCAGTCCGGCGACGGTTCTGGGGCGCTGTGGTCGTCCATAGCTGCTGCCACCGTGGTGGCCATTGCCCTCCAGCCGGTGTTGGCCCAAGTGCAGCACTGGGCAGACCGCTGGCTCTACCGGGAGCGGCATGACCATCTGAAAATCCTGGAGCATTTTAGCCGGGAGACCAAGGACATCACCAGCCTGTCCACGCTCTCCGAAGCCCTCACCAGCCTGGTGCGCCGGGCTTTTCGGGCGGACAGCGCCTGCCTGCTTCTCCCGGAACCCAGCGGCTCACATTTCAGCATGGCATCAGCCAACGGCCTGGCCACCACCAATAATGTGCGCCTGCGGGACGACAGCCCCATACTTTCCTGGCTTCGGCACCATGAAGGCGTGCTGGCCCGCAAGGACCTGGACTCGGTGGCCCACTTCCGCCCCCTGAATATGGAAGACCTGAATGGACTGAACGAGCTTCAGGCGGAGATGTTAATTCCCCTTCAAGCCAAGGGGCAATTGACCGGCGTGCTGGTGGTGGGGCCAAAGCCGTCGGACGAAGACTACGCCGCCTCGGAAATCAACTTGCTGCGCACTGTGGTGGACCAGACCGCCACCGCCATTGAAAACGCCCGGCTGCATGCCCTGGAAGCCAAGCGCCTTAGCGAATTGGAACAGCTGGAAAAACTGAAGCAGACCCTGCTGCTGACCGTCTCCCACGAAATTAAGACGCCCTTGACCGCCATCAAAGCGGGCACGGAAATGCTCCAGATTCAGGAAGAGGCTTCGCCCTCCAGCGCCAAGGGCCGGCTGCTGCGCAGCATTAATCGCGGGGTAGAGCGTCTGGAACGGCTGGTGGAAGAGTCCCTGGACTACGCCAAGATGCAAGACTCCAACCTGGAGCTGGAACTGGAGCTGACCGATCTGAAGGAACTGTACGAGGAGACCATCAGCATTGCCAGTCCAGCCATCCGGGCCAAGCGCCAGACGCTGGAAGTAAACATACCGGAATTTGTTCCGCCGGTGCTGATAGACCCGCGGCGGTGCGAACGCATACTGCTGAACCTGATTTCCAACGCCAACAAGTACACCCAGGCTGAGGGCCATATTCTCGTCCAGGTCAAGGTGGAACAGTCATGGATTATTACCAGCGTAACCGATAACGGGCCTGGCATTTCTGAGCACGAATTGGACAAGATTTTCAACGTCTATTACCGCGGTGAGGCAGCCGATGGCCGGGGCGCCGGACAGAGCAGCGGGCTGGGTTTAGCCATAGCCAAGTACCTGGTGGAACTGCACGAGGGCCGCATTTGGGTAGAAAGCCAGGTGGGGAAAGGCAGTACGTTTTCTTATTCGTTGCCATTGGGGGGCCGCTATGAAAGTGCTAGTTATAGATGACGACCCGGACATCATTGAAGTTGTCACCCTGACCTTCGAGATGCGGTGGCCCGACGCCACCATAATTTCCGCCGCTACCGGCGACGCGGGAATCCAGATGGTAGACACCGAGAACCCCACCCTGGTGATTCTGGACTTGGGCCTGCCAGATACCGATGGGTACAGCGTGTGCCACGAAATCCGCCGTTTTTCCGACGTTGCCATCATGATGCTGACAGTGCGGGACAAAGAATCGGACGTGGTGAAGGGGCTGCAGATGGGCGCCGATGATTACATCACCAAGCCTTTCCGGCCCATTGAACTGATTGCCCGCGTGCAGGCGGTGATGCGCCGCTGCCAGTCTACTGGCGCACAAGGGGATGAAAAGCCCCTGCACTTTGGGGAGCTGGTAGTGGACTTTGGCCGCCGGGAAGTTTTCCGCAGCGGGCAGTCCATCAAGCTGACTCCCACAGAGTACCAGCTACTGTACCATCTATCCAAAAACCCGGGCCGGGTAATGACCCACCGCACCTTGCTGGGGCGCGTCTGGGGGCGGGAGTACCTGGAAGAGACCAATTACTTGAAGGTGCACATCAAGCACCTGCGGCAAAAGCTGGAGGAAGACCCCTCCAACCCCAAATACATCCTCACCGAGCGGACCATTGGCTACAAATTTGCGCCGGTGGGCGAATGAAATCTGGGGCCTTTATGCGCTGGACACCCGCACCGTGGCAATGTAATCTGTAGGCAGAATGGGTTTGGCGCTCACGGGATAGGGGTCGAGCTTTACCAGGCTCACCTGGTATTCTCCCACCTTGGCCTTGGCGCCGCCCTCAGCGCACGCGCCCAGCACAAGCTTGAAAGTGCTCGTCTCCCCGCCCAGGGCGGCCCGCACCACAACGGTGGCCTCGCCCGCCCAAACGCATACTACGTCGGATGGACAGCGGGAGTCCCCAGCAATCTCCACTAGAGTGAGGGTCAACTCAGTGTCATTGACACGTTGGCTTTGTCCCACCTTCAGCGCCAGCTCAACCTCCCCCGGTTTTGGCGTAGGTATGGAGGACGTGGAAGGGGGAGCGCTGCACCGGATGGTTGGGCCAATGGCCTGCACCTGGTAACTCTTCCCATTGACCACCGCCGTATATACTTTGCAGGCCTCAATATCCAATCCCAGTGGAATCCGCGTGGTGACGTAGCCGTAAATCTTGGTGCACGCCACGTTGGGATCAGACGGCATCTGGTTAGTGACAGTGACCTGGAAGGTCTCGCCACTGCGGGAGAAGACATATTTTTCAAACTTGGCGCAGCCGCCGGGCAGGCCAGACACGATGACCAGGAAGGACTGGGCAGGGCTGCCCGTGCCGTACTCCAGGTTGACGCTTTCGATAGGTGCAGGAACGGACGACATGGGGGGTTCTGCGCTGCACTGCACCGCCAGGCCGATGGCCTGCACCTGGTAGCTCTTCCCATTGACCACCGCAGTGTAGAATTTGCAAGCTTCAAGGTCTTGTCCCAGCGGAATCCGAGTCGTAACCATACCATAAATCTGGGTGCAGGCGAGGTTGGGGTCAGACGGCCTCTGGTTGGTCACAGCCACCTGGAAGGTGTCGCCACTGCGGGAGAAAGTGTACTTCTCAAACTTGGTGCAGCCGTCGGGCAAACCGGAGACTATTACCAGGAATGATTGGGCCGATGCGCCCGCGCCGTACTCCAGGTTGACGCTTTCGATGGGCGCGAATACGGTGTCCTGCGGCGGTTCCGGAGTGGCCGCCGCGCCACAGGCCTCCAGCCAAATCGCCAGGCCCACCATCAGGGAAAGGACTGCAATCCACCGGAGCAGGGGAGATCGTATCTTAGCCATGATAAGGAACTCCTGCTGCCATTATAATAAAAAGACTCCGGCACAAGCCAAAAGGTTCCAACTAATGCCGGCAGCGTGTGCCATGCCGGACTGCCACAATCATAATACTGCCACGGCTTTGCCCAAAATGTCATTCTGAGCCCCGATTGCATCGGGACGAAGAATCTAAAATCCTGGCATTTTAGACCCTTCGTCCTTCAGCCGAAGGACTCAGGGTGACAATAATTGTATGCAAAACGTTACTAACTATCGAAATCCATACTTTTTGGGCAAGGCCATACTGCCACAATCATAATAATGAGGAAGAATGATGGAACAGTCCGACGATGACTTGTTAAGACATAGCCAATTTATTGGGGCACTGCCGCCGCCAGTGGCAGAGGCCCTGGATGAACTGGACCGCCGGAACGCCGCTGGCCGCATCTGGGCGCGGGACCATACTCTGTGGAAGCCCAACCCCACCGAAATTGCAGACCGGCTAGGCTGGCTGGACATTGCCGGCGACATGGCCAACCAAGTCCCGGAGCTGGAGGCCTTTGCCGAAGAAGTACGGGCAGAAGGCTGTCAGCATGTGGCGCTCCTGGGCATGGGCGGCTCCAGCCTGGGCATGGAAGTGCTGGCCCGCATCTTGGGCAGCGCCCCGGGCTTCCCGCAACTGCTGGTGCTGGACTCTGTATTGCCGTCCACGGTGCAGCAAGTCAGCCAGGTCATTGACCCATCCCGCACCTTGTTCGTGGCGGCATCCAAGTCCGGCGGCACGGTGGAGACTCTTAGCCTTTACCGCCACTTTCGTCAAAGCACGGAGCAGATAGCAGGCAAATCGCAGGCGGGCCGCCGTTTCGTGGCCATCACCGATCCCAAGACACCCCTGGATGCCCTGGGAAGGGAACATCAGTTCCGGAAAGTATTTTTGAACCCGCCTGACATCGGCGGCCGGTACTCAGTGCTGTCCTTGTTCGGGCTGGTGCCTGCGGCGTTGATGGGCATCAACCTCCACGCCTTGCTGGGCAGGGCGCAAAGTATGCAGGCCCGGTGCGCCGCCGGAATACCTCTTGCGAAAAACCCAGGAATCTGGCTGGGCGCGGCCCTGGGCGGCCTGGCCAGACGCGGCCGGGACAAGCTCACGCTGGCGGCATCCCCCTCCCTCAGCAGCTTTGGGCTATGGGCGCAGCAACTCATTGCAGAAAGCACCGGCAAGGAGGGCAAAGGGATTGTTCCCATCGCCAACGAGCCGCTGGCTGCGCCGCAACACTATGGCCGCGACCGGGTATTTGTCTACGCCCGGTTGGCAGGCGATGACAATTCTGCGCTGGATTCAGCCTTGGAAAAGATTGCCGCCGCCGGCCACCCGGTGCTGCGTTTGACCTGGCAAGACAAAATGGACCTGGGCGGCGAATTTTACCGCTGGGAGTTTGCCACCGCCGTGGCCGGGGCCTTGCTGGGAGTCAACCCCTTTGACCAGCCCGACGTTCAAAGCGCCAAAGACACAACAGACCAGGCGCTTGCCGCATACTCCCGGTCTGGGCGGCTGCCAGACGCCGCCACGGGAGGAAGCCTGCGTTCCTTCCTGGGCAACGCCCCCCAGGGCAGCTACTGGCGGCGCTGGCCTACCTGACGCCCAGCCCTGAAGTGGAGTCACTGATACCCAGGCTGCGCCGGGCAGTGCTGGAAGGCTGGGGATTGACCACCACCTGGGGCTACGGACCCCGGTATTTGCACTCCACGGGCCAACTTCACAAGGGCGGCCCGGCCACCGGCCGGTTCCTGGTGCTTACCCAGAACCATCCCACGGAGATTCCCATCCATGGGCAGGGGTACAGCTTTAACGTCCTAGCCGCCGCCCAGGCTATAGGGGACCTGTCAACCCTGCAAAGACTTGGCCGTCCGGCCATGCACCGGCATCTGGGGGCCGACCCCACGGCGGGATTGCAGCGGCTGCTTGATGAACTCCAATAGTGGCATAATGGGAGCCTCTGTTCTGACTGTAAGGAGGCTTACAACGTGGAAATAGGCATGATTGGCCTGGGCCGCATGGGCGGCAACATGGCCCAGCGTCTACTAAATGGCGGGCATCAGGTGGTAGTTTACGACCCCAGGGCCGAGGCGGTGCAGGGTACGACCGGCATGGGAGCCCGGGGCGCGGCATCGCTGGTCGGACTGGTGGAACAACTGGCGGCTCCCAGGGCGGTGTGGGTGATGGTGCCGCCAGGCCAGCCCACCGAATCCACCATTGACGCCCTGTCCCATGCTCTGTCCCCCAGCGACGTGGTGATTGACGGGGGCAACGCCAACTACAAGGAGAGCATGGCCCGCGCCCAGAGGCTGGCCCTCCTGGGCATAGACTTTATGGACGTGGGCACCAGCGGCGGCATCTGGGGCCTGCGGGACGGCTATTCGTTGATGATTGGCGGCAAGCGCGAAGTGTTTGAGCGGCTGGAGCCGCTGTTCCAGACCCTGGCCCCAGGCCCGGACCGTGGTTACAGCTACATGGGCAGCAGCGGAGCGGGCCATTTTGTGAAGATGGTGCACAATGGCATCGAATATGGCTTGATGCAAGCCTACGCCGAAGGGTTTGAACTGCTGGCAGCCAAGGAAGAGTTCCAGCTGGACCTGGCCCAAATTGCCCAGACTTGGCGCTACGGCAGCGTGGTGCGCTCCTGGTTGCTGGACCTGGCCGCCGCCGCCCTAGCGGAGGACCATGACCTGTCCAGCTTGCAGGCTTACGTGGATGACTCCGGCGAGGGCCGCTGGACGGTGCAGGAGTCGGTTGACCTGGCGGTGCCCCTGCCGGTGATTACCGCCGCATTGCAGCAGCGGTTCCGCTCCCGCCAGGAGCAGCCGTTGAGCGGGCGGATGCTGGCGGCGCTGCGGCAGCAGTTTGGCGGCCACGCCGTGCGGAAAGCAGATTAAGAGGGTGTCTAAAAAGGCTAGGCGCTCGTGGTTCGACAGGCTCACCACGAGCGGGAATTGTCACACACTCTCTAAAAGCGTGTTTAAAAAGTCATTGCGAGGGGCGTAGCCCCGAAGCAATCGCGTGCCCAGGACAAGATTGCTTCGCTTCACTCGCAATGACCAGAGACAATCTTTTTAGACAACTTCTAAGAATGTGTCTAAAAAGGCTAGGCGCTCATGGTTCGACAGGCTCACCACGAGCGGGAATTGTCACACACCTCTAAGAGCGTGTTTAAAAAGTCATTGCGAGGGGCGTAGCCTCGAAGCAATCGCGTGCCCAGGACAAGATTGCTTCGCTTTACTCGCAATGACCAGAGACAATCTTTTTAGACAACCTCTAAGAGTGCCTAACAACAATGAAGGATGTCATTCTGCGGAGTCCCGATTTCATTGGGACGAAAAAGAATCTGGGGTGGGGCAAACGCCCGCCACCCCAGACCCTTCGTCCTTCAGCCGAAGGACTCAGGGTGACAACTTCGACATTTGGTTAGGGGCTCCCCTGCCCCAAATGCCCCAGCAGTTGCAGCGCCCGCTCGGTGGAGGCAGTCCGGTCCGCCCCTGCCGCCACCACCGACACGTAAATCTCGTCAGCCCCTATAGAGGACAACTCCCGCAGCCGCCGGGTGACTTGCGCCTCGTCGCCGGAGAAGCACACCGCATCGGACATGGCGTCGCTCCAGACACCCTCCGCCGCTTCAGGGAATCCCGCCGCGGCAAACATCTTCTGGTAGAAGGGGGCACGGGCAAAGTGGCCAAACTGCTGCTTCACCGCCGCCCGCACCTCGTCCTTGCTGGCGTGGACACACACGGCAGCATGGGCAATGAGAGGCGGCGCATCGCGGCCTGCCTTTTGCGCCCCGGCGCGCAGGGCTGGCAGGGCCACGTCCCGCAGGTAAGGGCTTGGGCACAGCCAGCTAATGGCGCCATCGGCCTCCGCGCCGCACAGCCGGTAGGCGCTGGCCCCCAGGGCAGAGGCAATCACCGGCACGTCCAGAGGCCCCGCCAGCTTGGCATGGGCCTGGTAGTGCTTGCCGTCCATGTCCACGGCCCCCTTCTGGAGCAGCGCCTTGCTGATGCGCATGTACTCCCGCAAATGGCCCAGGGGCTGCTGGAACTTTACTCCCAACATGCGTTCCATGCCCGCCTGGCCGCTGGAACCCAGGCCCAGGCGGAAGCGGCCCGGCGCAAGCTGGGCCACCACCTGCACCTGTTGGGCCAGGGCCACAGGGTGGCGGGTGTAGAATTGCGTGATGGAAGTCCCCATCAGGATTCGCTGGGTGCGCACCGCGGCGCTGGCAAAGAGGGTGATGGCGTCGCCGCCGCCCGCGCCGGAACTGGTGAACCAAACCGCCGGAATGCCCAGGGCCTCAGCCCGCTCAATGGACACCAGGGCTGAGGCGCTATCCGCTGCAACTACTACCAGGCCAATCTTCGGCGCTGCCATTTAAGACCTCCAGAACCGAGAGAATTTTCTGCTCACCATCATCTTTGGGTAAGTTACCCACAAGCCCAAAAGTTGTCAACGTTTGATGCTATAATCCCCCAAAGCAATAAATGGAGGATGCAGCCATGCCCATTGAGCAGGTAGCGCCCGGACTAGAACGTCTCATTGCCCGCAATCAGCGTATAGAAGAGCTGGGCACGGGGTTTGGCGGCCCTACAGGCCCGGCGGAAGGCCCCCTGTGGTGGAAGGAAGGCAGCTACCTGCTGTTCAGCGATATCGGCAACAACCGGCGCATGAAATGGGCGCAGGGGCAAGGAATCTCGGTATTTATGGAAGGCACCAACCAGGCCAACGGCCTGACCCGGGACCGCCAGGGCCGCCTGCTGGCCTGCGAGCACCTGACCCGCCGTGTGACGCGGCTGGAGCCTGACGGCAGCTTGACGGTGGTAGCCCACAGCTTCCAGGGCCGCCGGCTGAACCGCCCCAACGACGTGATTGTCAAGTCCGACGGCAGCATTTACTTCTCCGACCCCTGGACCAGTCCGGACCCGCCCAACCAGTGGGACCTGGACTTCGCTGGGGTTTACCGGCTGTCACCGGACCTGGGCACCCTCAGCCTGCTGGTCAAGGACTTTGCCCTGCCCAACGGCCTGGCCTTCTCCCCCGATGAGAGCATTCTTTACGTCAATGACTCCCGCCGCCGCCACATCCGCGCCTTCGACGTGATGCCTAACGGCACCGTGGCCCTGGCCAGCGACCGGGTCTTTGCCGAGTTAAAGGGCGACCGCCCCGGCATCCCCGACGGCATGAAAGTGGACGTGGAGGGCAACGTTTACTGCGGCGGCGCAGGCGGCATCTGGGTGCTGGACGCCAAGGGCAACCACCTGGGCATCATCGCCCACGGCCAGCCCGCCACCACCAACCTGTGCTGGGGCGACGCGGACTGGCAGGGGCTTTACTTTACCAGCCGCAACACCCTGGGCCGGGTGCGGGTGAAGGTACCGGGCCTGCCGGTGCCCGCAGTGAAGGGGTAGCCGACAGGGGGAGTACCAGCGGGCGCCTCCCGTGGATTTCTTAGCCTTGCCCAGGCATCTAAACATCACAGGGAGAAATCCCCCCAACCCCCCTTTGCAAAGGGGGGCCAGGGGGGATTTACATTGGTGACGCCATGCCCGACGCAACCTTGAAAATCCAGGGAGCCAAGTTCGTCGTCACCCTGGACGCCCAGCGGCGGATTATCCGGGACGGCACCATTCTGGTCGCGGGGAACCGCATCGTCCAGGTGGGTAAGGTCCAGGAACTGGCTCAGGTCCCGGCGGAGCGGGTTATTGACGCTGCCGAAATGGTGGCGACGCCGGGGTTTGTCAACGGACACCTGCACGCCAGCTACGCCCACGCCACCCGCGGCATCTTCCCCGACGACCTGGGGCCAGCCTACCTGCCCAACGTGTTCAAGCTCCAGGCCGCCATGACCGCCCAGGAGGAGTATTACACCTCCCTGCTGGCCATTACCGAGCTGCTGAAGCACGGCACCACCTGCTTCCTGGAGCCGGGCACCACCAAGCACTTGGACGCCTGTATGCAAGCCTATCAGGAGTCGGGCTGCCGCATCATTGTGGGCCGCCACGCCGTGGACCAGCCCAACCCCAACAACCTGCCGGTGTCCGCCACGGCCCACGCCCTGCGGGACATGGAGCAGGTCATCCAGGAGTATGACGGGCGGCTGGACGGCCGGGTGCGGGCCTGGGCCATGCCCTTCTCGCCCGCCCTGTGCAGCCCGGAGCTGTTGAAAGCCGCCAAAGCCCTGGCGGACCGGCACAACACCGGCCTGACCCTGCACCACATCAACACGCCCCAGTACGTGGAGGCCTGCCTGCGGCAGCATGGCCTGCGGCCCACCCAGTACCTGGAGTCCCTGGGAATTCTTGGCCCCAACACGACCCTGGCCCACTGCCTGGGACTGGACCTGTCCGAGGTGGACTGCCTGGCCCGCACCGGCACGCGCGTAGTCATGTGCCCCACGGCGGCGCTCAAGGGCGGCACGGGCATGACCAAAACGGCCTTGCTGCCGGAGATGCTGGAACGGGGCGTCACCGTGGGGCTGGGCACCGACGCGGGCAACAACTCCAACCTGCTGGAGACCATGCGCTCCATGTACCTGGCGGCGGTGCTTTACAAGGATGCCCGCCAGGACGTGGGGATGATTCCCGCAGAGACGGCCCTGGAGCTGGCGACCCTGGGGGGGGCTAATGCCCTGGGGCTGGGCGATGACATTGGCTCCATTGAGCCGGGCAAGAAGGCCGACCTGGCGCTGTTTGACACGCGCCGGGCCGAATGGCGGACGCTGTTCAACCCGGTGAACAACCTGGTGTACAACGCCGACGGCCGCAGCGTGCACACGGTGGTGGTGGATGGCCGTGTGGTGGTTGAGGATCACCGGCCCCTCTTTGTGGACGAGTGGCAGCTTATCCAGAAGGTGCAGGCATTGGGCGAGGGCCTACTGGCCCGCACGGGCATATCCTACCCTTCCCGGTGGCCGGTGGTGTAAAATCTGCCAGTCCCATTACCGCGGTGGCTAGACGCGCCAGGAGAAGCTATGCAGTACGGCCTTTTTATGATGCCCTCCCACCCGCCGGAGCGAGACCTGTTCCAGGCCCACCAGTGGGACCTAGACTGCCTGTGCCTGGCCGACGACTTGGGATTCGCCGAGGCCTGGATTGGCGAGCACTTTACCAGTCCCTGGGAACCTATCCCTGCGCCGGACCTTATGATCGCCCAGGCCCTGTTGCGCACCAAACGCATCAAGCTGGGGTCGGGGGCGCACCTGCTGCCCTACCACCATCCGGCGGAGCTGGCCCACCGGGTGGCTTACCTGGACCACCTGGCCCAGGGCCGGTTTCTCTTTGGCATCGGGTCTGGAGGACTCCCCAGCGACTACGCTTTATTCAACGTGGATGGCAATGCCGGCCAGCACCGGGAGATGACCCGAGAGTCCCTGGACATCATCCTCAAAATCTGGGAGAACCAGGGCCCCTTCCAGTACCGGGGCAAGTTCTGGAACGTCAACCTCCCCGACACCATGTACGGCACCCTGAAGTTCTTCCTTACCCCCTTCCAGAAACCCCACCCACCCATCGGCGTGGCCTCGGTGAGCATCGGCTCGGAGACGCTGAAAATCGCCGGGGAACGGGGGTTTATCCCCATGAGCCTGGGGCTTAACCAGGAGTACCTGGCCAGCCACTGGGAGGCGGTGGAGGAGGGCGCCCGGCGCTCCGGCAGGACCCCCTCCCGCCGGGACTGGCGCGTAGTGCGGGACGTGTTCGTGGCCGATTCCGACGAAGAGGCGTACCACCAGGCCGTTCATGGCATGTTGGGCCGCGTCTGGCGGGACTATCTCCTGCCCCTCTTCGACTCCTTCAACCTGCTCAAAGTGTTCAAGCACGACCCCACTCTTCCCGACTCGGCAGTCACGCCCGAGTACATGGCGGAACACCTGTGGCTGGTCGGCTCTCCGGACACCGTGGAGCGGAAACTGCGGCAGCTTTACCAGGCGTCCGGCGGCTTCGGCACTCTGCTGGTGCTGGTCTACGATTACTGGGAAGACCAGGCCGGTTGGGAACACTCCATGCGGCTGCTAGCCCAGCAAGTCATGCCGCGGGTTGCCAGCCTAACGCCCGCCCGTATTTAGCCTAATCCATCACCAGCCTGCTCAGTAGCCCCCGCCGCCGGGCCAGGGATAGCATCCAGTAGAAGAACACAATCGCCAGGGCAAAGTAGGCCACGTTCAGCAAACTGGCCCACACCACGTGCCCCACGTCAAAGCGGCCCTCCAGCACCACGGCCCGCATCCCCTCGAACAGGTGCATGGTGGGGATGAAGAAAGCCGCCTTTTGCAGCAGCGGGGGCAATATGCTCACCGGATAAAATACCGCTGAAAGGGGTTGCACCAGCACCGGCAGTGACCAGGCCAGGATTTCCACCGACGGCCCATACCGGATGGTGAACCCCAGGATGACAAAGCCCAGCGCCCATCCAAAGAACAGCAGGTTCACCACAAAGGGCAGGATGTAATAGCCCAGGCTCCAGATGTGCAGGGCGTACAGAAAAAATGCCAGCACCAGCACAAACACGAAGGAGATGAACCCAAACAGCAGGCTCAGCAGGATGTACCCCGCCACCAGTTCCCTGGGCCGCAGGGGCGAGGCAAAGACGTTGAGCATATTGCGGGACCACACGTCCTCCAGAAAAGCCAGGGTCAGGGACTGCTGCACCCGGAAGAACAGGTCCCAGAACACCAACGCCCCAATGACCGTGGCCACCAGGGTAATCTTGACGTCGGGAGTGGAGATGTCCTGCAGCCACAGGGTGACAAAGCCCCACAGGAACAACTCCACGGTGGCCCAGTAGAACAGGCTGAAGGCCCGGTACTGGCTGCGGCGCACCAGGTAAAGGTTGCGCAGCAGCACCGCCCAAATGTGCTGGCGGTTCACCGGGGCCGCTCCGTCTGCTCCATTGCAGGCTCCGGCAAGGCCATCAGCGCCACAAAAATCTCCTCCAGGTCATCCTGTTCAAATTGCCGGCGCAACTGCTCCAAGGTGCCCTGGGCCACAATGCGGCCCTGTTTCAGAATAATAATGCGGTCGCAGACCCGCTCAATCTCCTGCATATTGTGGGAGGTCCACAGGATGGCGCCCTGCACTGCCCGCATCTTGTTCCGCACCAGGGCGCGCAGGTCACGGGCTATCGAGGGATCCAGGGATGCAGTGGGTTCATCCAGGAGCAGCAGCTTGGGATCATTGAGAAACGCCTTGGCCAGGCCAACCCGCGTCTGCTCGCCGCTGGAAAGGGCGCCGGTGCGCTGCTTGCGGAAGCGGGTAAGCTGGAACTCCTGAAGCAGCTGTTCGATTTTGGCGCGGCGGTCGGGAATACCGTAAAGCAGGGAAAAGATGTTCAGGTTTTCGTACACGCTGAGGTTGTAGGGCAGGGCAGCGTAGCCAGCAGCGAAGTTCATGCGCGCCAGGATGCCTTCCCGGTCTTTGGCCAGCTCCTGGCCGAAAATCTGGATGCTGCCGCCGCTGGGCTTCACCAGGGAAAGCAGCATATGGATGGTGGTGGTCTTGCCCGCGCCGTTGGGCCCCAGCAGGCCCACCACCTCGCCCTCCTCCACCTGAAAGGAGATGCGGTCCACCACGGTGAGGTGCTTGTAGGACTTGGCCAGGTCAGTGACTTTTAGGATGGGTGGAATTCCTACACTCCCAGGCAGTCGTGATTCCTGCATCGGCTATGGAGAACGCTTTTCAAGATGCCACCGCCGTTCCGGCGGAAGCCGGAACCCAGTATGGCAACTGAGCGAGCATCTCCTCGGAGACCCTGGATTCCGGCCTGCGCCGGAATGACGAAAGCGCCGGGCTACTACCGCCCTCAGATTTCGCCCAGCCAGCGGCGGCACCACTGGGCCACCAGGATGGAGGCCAGCAGACCAGCCGCCATGCCGCCCAGCAAGATGCCCCATTCTATCAGGCCCAGGGGAATCACTCCAAACAGCCCGCCCAGCGGAGAGTAAATTACCAAAAGCTGCAACGACAAGCTGGCCGCCACCGCCAGCACCAGCCACCGGTTTTTCAGCAGGGGCGCGCCCTCTAACCGGCGCAGCACCACCAGATGGCCGTATTCTTGGAGCGGGAAGGAAGTGAATGCAATGGTGCGGGCCGTCTCCAGGTCAAACAACACCAGCCCCGCCACAAAGCTGCCCAGGGTAATAACGGTCTGCACCAGGCCAACCCCCAGGATGTGGCCGATCATGCCCCGCCCAATTATGCTCCGCTCCTTCAGCGCACGGCCCATCAGCCCTGGCGCGGCGGGGTCCAGGCCCAGGGCCATGGCTGGGATGCCATCGGTCACCAGGTTAATCCACAGGATTTGCACCGCGGTCACCGGCAAAATGCCAAACAGCGACGCGGCCAGCACCACCAGCACCTCGGCCAGGTTGCTCACCAGCAGGTAGGTCACGAACTTTTTGATGTTGGCGAAGGTGCGGCGGCCCTCTTCCACCGCCGCCACAATACTGTCAAAGTTGTCGTCCAACAGGACCATGTCGGAAGCGTCCCGGGCCACGTCGGTGCCGCGCACGCCCATGGCGATGCCCACGTCGGCCCCTTTCAAGGCTGGGGCGTCATTGACGCCGTCGCCGGTCATCACCACTACCTGCCCGGACTCCTGCAGGGCGCGGGTCAGCCGCAGCTTGTGCACCGGCTCGGCGCGGGCAAACACACTGACCCGGTTGACCAAGCTGGTCACAGCTGCGTCGTCCAGGTCGTTAAGCGCGCTGCCTTCCACCCCCTCCCCACTAATCCCCACCTCCCGGGCAATGGCCAGGGCGGTGGCCAGGTTGTCCCCGGTAATCATTACTACCCGGATGCCTGCCTGGGCCGCATCAGCCACCGCTCGGCGGGCAGCCTCCCTGGGCGGGTCGTTAAGCCCGGCAAACCCCAGGAACACCAGGTCTTGCTCCACCTGCTCCCTGGACGGCGGCAGGCCGTCTTTGCCGGCCAGGGCCAGCACCCGCAGGGCCTGACCAGCCAGCTGGCTGGTCACTTGCAACAGATGCTCCCTGGCCTCATCAGTGAGCGGCGCCGGGCCATCTGGGGTCTGCACCCGTGTACACCGACGGATGACCACCTCCGGCGCCCCCTTCACAAAAACGCGGTGCTCCGCTCCACGGCGGGCAACCACACTCATCATCCGCCGTTCCGAAGAGAAGGGAATTTCATCGGTGCGGGTCCAGGCCGCTAGGTCAACCCCTCCCTTATGCACACCCGCCAGCAACGCCGTCTCGGTGGGGTCTCCTTGATATACTCCGTCAGGGTTGCGCTGGGCATTGTTGCACAGTCCGGCAGCCAGCAGGGCCGGGTTGTCCCGCTGGTCGGTGGGGGTCCCCTGGTCCAGGAACTGACCGGTATCAGCGGCCGCTTCGCCGGTAACTTCCAGGAAGCGCTCCTGCCAGAACAGCGTCCGCAGACTCATGCGCCCCTCGGTAATAGTGCCGGTCTTGTCGGAGCAGATAACGTCGGCAGAACCCACAATTTCCACCACGGGCAGGGACCGCACCAGGCACCGCCGTTCCAGCATCCGCCGGGTGCCCAGGGCCAGAGCCAGGGTGAGCACCACCGGCAAGCCTTCGGGGATGGCGGCCACTGCCAGCGCCACAGAGGCCACAAAGGTCTCCAGCAGGGAGAAGTGGCCCACCAGCAGTTGCAGGCTGGCGATAATCACCAGCAGCCCGGCAATAATAATGGTTATCCACCGGCCCAGTTGGGCTACCCGGCGCTGGAAGGGCGTGGGGCCATCTGGGGCGGCCTGAATCTCCCGGGCAATCTGGCCCACCTCGGTAATCATGCCGGTGGCGGCAATCACCATGCGGCCGCGGCCCCGCATGACCGTGGCGCCCAGATAGGCCATGTTGGTCCGGTCCGCCAGGGCGGCCGCGCCAGGCAGCGGCGCAATATCCTTGGCCACCGGAAGGCTTTCTCCCGTCAAAGGGGACTCGTCCAGCCGGAGGTCATAGGCTTCGATGAGGCGGCCATCGGCGGGCACCCGGTCGCCTTCCTCCAGCAGCGCCACGTCGCCAGGCACCAGCATGGACGCAGGGCCGGAGCGGACCACTCCATCCCGCAGAAATGACGCCGTGGGTGCGCTCAGGCGCTGCAACGCCTCAATGCCCCGTTGGGCCCGGAAATTCTGGACAAAGCCCAGAATGCCGTTAATCAGGACAATGGTCAGGATTAGCGCGGCGTCAATGTTCTGTTCTGGATCGTGGCCCACAAAGGCCACCGCGAAAAGGAGGACGGCAGAGGCCAGCAGCACCAGAATGAGGGGGCTGCGGAACTCCGCCAAAAAGAGCAGCAAAGCCGAGGCCGGAGGGGCGGACTGGAGTTGGTTGGGGCCGGTGAGCCGGAGACGCTGGTCAGCCTCTTGACTGGAGAGACCCTGGGCGCTGGAACCCAGCTCCGCCAAGGCTGCCGCCGCAGGCATGGCGTGCCAGGCAGGGGACTTTCGCCCCGCCACCGGGGGAGTTTGCCGTACCGGCTCAGACGCCACCCTGCCTCCATCGGAAGTAAGAGGATTCGGGACGCCAGGGGGCGCCCAGCGCCGCCATTGGGCCATATACGGTACGTTGCTCCATAACGTGCCGGAGCATAGTTATGCCTTGCCTTCCTGGACAGCGGGTGAGCCTGGGCCAGATTCCCCCGGAACGTAACTGGCGGCCAACTGGAAATAGACCCTGGACGCGGCCATGAGTTGGCGCTGTTCGTTGTCCACCCGGTCAGCCCATACACCGGGGGCCACCGGCTGGGCAGGCAAATTCAGGCGAAAAGCAGTGACCTTGCCCCGGACGCAGGCACGGTAGACCTTGAAGAAGTCCAGCAAGTCCAGCACGCCGGGGTCCCCAGACTCGGCAACGTAGGCTTGGACAAAGCATTGGGACAAGTCGGGGCGCTGGTAGTAGTCCAGGTCCATGGCTAGAAAGGCAATGTCCTCGGCCACGTCGCAGTAGCGGAACCGCTCATTGAACTCAATGCAGTCAATGATGCTGATGCCGTCCCAACCACCTTCTGCCTGTGGCTCGGACAGCAAGAAAATTTGGGCGGTATGCAGGTCGCCGTGGCAGTCGCGGACCCGGCCCTGGCTGGCCCGGGACTGGAATAGGCCTGCCTTTGCCATCAAGAAGCTGTTACTGTAGGCCGATAAAGTGTCAAAGACCTGCTGCGAAAGACACCAGCCCACATAGGGCTGCATTTGGGCCAGGTTCTCCTGGACATTCTGGCGCACACGCTCCAACCCGCCCAGCCGGGCGATTTCTGAAGTGGCGGCGGCATTGGCATGGAACCGGGCTATTTTTGCTGCCAGGCGGCGCACATGGGCTTTAGACACCCGCCCCAGGGGAAGCAGCACATTCATGGCCCGGTGGCGGGGCAACTGGCGCATTCGCACTGCGTACTCTACAGTGCGGCCAAGCCCGTCCATGCCAATGTTTCCGGCCTGCTCCCGCACCTCAGACACTCCCAAATATACCTCCGGGGCCATACGGCGGTTTAGCGCCACCTCTTGTCCGCAAAAGTAGCGCCGCTTCTCCAGGGTGGTAAAGTCCAGAAAGCCGTAGTTTACTGGCTTCTTTACTTTGTAGGCGTGCTCTCCCGTAAGGAATATGTAGGACACGTGGGTTTCCACCAGTTCCACCGAGGTCACACCCCCAGGGTATGCCTGGGGCTGGAGCAAGGCCTGGACTAGCGCTGGATATGCAGCGGCCACTCTTGCCACCTCCTGTCAGGGCTTCAGAAAACCCCAGCCAGGGTCAGGATGCCCACCACTACAAAGATAAGCCCGCCAACCAGGGACACGGTGCGCTGGGGCACCAGCCGCGCCACAATCTTGCCCACCAGAACAGACAGGAGGGTCAGCAGCGCCAGGGCCAGGGTGGCGCCCACAAAGACCGCCACCGGACTGCTGGTCTTTACCGTTAGGCCCAGCACCGCCAATTGGCTCTTGTCCCCCATTTCCGCCACCAGCAGCAGCCCAAAAGCAGCCGCCAGAGTGCCCAGCGCGCTCCGGCGGCGGGGAGCAGCGCCATTCTTGTGGCCTTCCTCATCGCCATGCGCCCCGGGACGGTTAGACCAGAGGGTTAAAGCGCCAATACCCAGAAATAATACCCCGGCCGCACGGGAAAGCCAGACCACCGGCACCAATTCTCCGGCCAATACTCCCACCACCACCGCCGCCAGAGTGAGGACGGCCAGGGCCAGGGCGCCGCCCACAAATACGGCGGCGCCCCTGGATGTCTGGGCGGTGAGGCTCATCACCAGGAGCTGGGTTTTGTCACCCAGTTCCATCAAAATCAGCAGTCCAAAGGCCGACAGGCCGCCTTGCCAGTCCAAATTACCAGTCTCCTTTTCATTTAACAGCAGCGGAGCCAAAAAATCCCGCGCCATTATTCCGCTGCCTTAACTATCTCCGCCTGGTGAAGTTTGCCGGGCAGTTGACCGTGGAGGCAATGCCTCATCCCCCGCCAGCCCAACCCGGCGCAGCAGCATGGACACCGCCAGACCGGCCAGGGCAATAAGCGCGCCATAGGCAAGCACACGCGCCTCCAACTGGGCCAGCATGAACAGTGAGAGACCAATGCCCAGCAGGGGGGTCACCGGCATTCTGCCCAGTCTGCCAGGGGTCCGGAAAGGACGGGGCGCATCAGGGCTGGTGTACCGCAGGTAAATGAGCGCAGCATTGACCAGCAGAAAGGCTGCGATTATGGCAAAGTTGCTTAACTGGGCCACGTCTTCAATGTCGCCAAAAAAGACGAAAACCACCCCAATAACCACGGTAGCCAGCGTCGCCAACCAGGGGGTCTTGCGCCTGGGATGGACGGCGCTTAACACCTTGGGGAGACTGCCCGCCACAGCCATGCCATAGGTAAGCCGCGCCGAGGTCAGCAACAAGAACAGCACCGTATTGGCAGTGGCAAACAGCGCCATAATCCCCACCACCACACCCACATGGGCGCCCGTGGCCCTGCGGACCACTTCCGCCAGGGGAGCGGGAGAACGGCTAAGCTCCTGCCACCCCAGCACGCTTACCGCGGTTACGGCCACCGCCACGTACAATGCCGTCGTAATGGCCACCGCCAGCAAAATGGCCGCCGGAATGCTCCTGGCAGGGTTCTTGGCCTCTTCGCTGAGGCTGGCAATTTGCTCGAACCCCAGATAGGCGAAAAACACCAGGGTAGTGGCTTGAAGCACTCCAGCCATGCCCAAAGGCATTTCCAGATAGTCCACCCGTCCGATAAACCGCACGCCCACTGCCACGGCGATGATCAGCGCCAAGACCTCAATCCCCGTGAACACCACACCCAGGCTCACCGACTCCTTGACTCCAATGACCAGGATGACACCCGCCACCAGAATTAGCGCTATGGCCACCGGAGCCAGGGCCACCACGGTGAAAGACGAAAGGTATCCGGAGAACCCCAGTGCCACCGCCGAAGCGGAGATGACGTTGGCAAAGACCATTAGCCATCCCACCATGAAGGCTGGGTTGGCCCCAAAGGCCTGGCGCACATAGTAGAATGACGCCCCAGCGCTGGGGAACATGGAAGATAACTCCGCATAGCTGAGGCCCGTTACGGCTGCGGCCGCGGCAGCCAGCAAGAAGGGAATCCAGATGGCCCCGCCCGCCATGGCAGCGGCCAGGCCCAGCAGCACAAAGATGCCCGCCCCCACAATTATGCCTACGCCGGTGGCGGTCAACTCAAAGGCGTTCACGCTTCGCCGCAAATGCGGCGCTCCATTCCCGTTACCAGGCGCGCCTGAACCAGACATGGAACCTCGATCTCCTACTTGGGGGCGGGCCACCACTCAGATATCCAATCCTATGGTGACGCCGCCGGGGTTGGCCCGCCGCCGGCCAGGGTCTTGCGGATATTCTCAAACTCATCGCGAGTAATCTCGCCGCGGGCATAGCGGCGCTCCGCAATTTTAAGGGGCGTCTCTTCTTTGGCCCTGCCGCCCGCCAGTTTATTGATGCCCCAAACCGCCAGCCAGATTATGCCACCCCAAAACAGCAGCATCCACACCACGTTCGCCAGCATCCACCAGCCGCCGCCCCAGCCAAACCCGTCGTGCATATTCCACCACCACATATTCGCACCTCCTTAGAGCCTGTGTGAGAAATGCCGTCTACCCAGCCCGCTCATCCTGAGCTTGTCGAAGGATGCGTAGCTTTTAGCCCGCTCATGGTTCGACAAGCCCCGACCTGGTCGGGATCCCGATACGTCGGGACTCACCACCAGCGGGAATTGTCACACACCCTCTTAGAATGTGTCTAAAAAGATTGCCTCTGGTCATTGCGAGTGAAGCGAAGCAATCTTGTCCTGGGCACGCGATTGCTTCGGGGCTACGCCCCTCGCAATGACTTTTTAAACACGGTCTTAGGCTGCAACACCCAGGGCCGTTTCATTTGCCAGCATCTGATGATCGAGTGTCCCGACACCGTCGGGACGTATCGAGACCATGTTACTGTTGATTTCGATACGTCCCGATAAAATCGGGACCACTCAACCCACAATGTATTCCCCCAGGCCAGAGAATGAAACCGCCCTGGCAACTCCCTGGCTATAGTTGCCAAGGTTGCCCACACCAGGTATCCTTGCCACTGACGTTAAGAACGGACCTGCACCCCACGCTTGTAGTAGTTTGAGCCTAACCGGCAGCCATGCAGAGTCCGTGAAATTGAGGAGCTATAGCGTGAACGCCGCGTGAGCAATTTGCAGCGGCAGAGTGCCCTCGTCCAACAGGAAAGGCTGCCCCGGTGATCCCACCCTCTGCATATCTCCAAGTTTAGCAACTTCTGGATGCTGACGGGCATTCACAAGACTTTCACAGCAGGGGCCTTGAATCTTCATGGATAGACCACACCCGGAAGCTATGGTAATGCTGTTGGCTGGGGCGCATAAGAAGTCCCTCATATCACTTGATAAGCCACAGCCTGAAGGGAGGAAAGATGGCGCCGCTACCCAACGCTGATGCATACCCCAAGGTAAGCCGCCTGCGGGATGGCACCGCAGTAGAAATACGACCCCTGCAAGACGGGGATAAAATCCGGCTGGCCCATTTTTTTGAGCGCATCCCGGAATCGGAGCGCTACTACCTCAAGGAAAATGTTACCTCTCCTGAGGTAATTGCCCACTGGACCAATAATATTGACTTTGACCGTGTGGTGCCCCTGGTAGCCATTTCCAACGACCAGATTGTGGCCGACGCCACCTTGCACCGCAGCCGGGCTCCGGCGCGCCGCCACGTGGGCGAATTGCGGGTGGTGGTGGACCCGGAGTTCCGCGAGCTGGGCTTGGGCCGCCGGCTAATCCGGGAGCTTCTGGACATCGCCTCGGAAATGGGCCTGAATAAGGCCACCTTTGAACTGGTGGCCCAGCGGGAAACCGCCGCCATTATGGCTGCCGAAAGCGTGGGGTTCCAGGTGGTGGCCACTTTGAAAGGCCGGATCCGGGATATGTGGGGCAACTATCAGGACCTGGTGATGATGGAATTGCCATTGCAGGAACATGAGTCCTGGTGGCGGTTCTAAGCAGGGCGGAAACCAAACACTCCTCTAGACATTGACACATAGGACGTTGGCCATGTACGACAAGATTCTTGTAACCCTGGATGGATCGCCAATAGCGGAAAAGGTGATGCCTTGGGTGCCGGTAATTGCCACCGCCGGCGGGGCCTCCCAAGTGACTTTGCTCACAGTGGTGGAAGAGGCCACGCCAGAACAGCTCAAGATGTCGGAAGGCTACCTGCAGAACCAGGCAACCCTGCTTAAGCGGGCCTGGCCCAAGGGCTTTACGGCCCCCAACATCAATGTGATTGCGGTGCGGGCGCCCATCGCCGGAGTGCCTGGGGTCATCCTCAGGACTGCCGAGGATAGCGACATAGACCTGATGGTGCTGTGCACCCACGGGCGGTCGGGATTCGACCGGTGGAGCATGGGCAGTGTGGCGGAGAAACTGCTGCGGGGCGCGGATTTACCCCTTTTCCTGGTGCGCGCCTCCGACGTACCCCTGCGGCAGCCCGCCCAGATTAAGCGCATTCTTGCGCCGGTGGACGGCTCACCCCTGGCGGAACAGGCGTTGCCCCACGTGGAAGTGCTGGCCCGGACTCCCGGCGCCCAGGTCACCATATTGTATGTGGAGCACCCCCCGGCCTCCACGTCAGAAGGCGCGGCCACCGCCGGAATCATAACGCAGCAGCGCCGGGAGACCCTGGCCTATTTGAAGACTCTGCTGCCTAACCTGGCGGCCGCCGGAGTGGCGGTTATGCATGAAATTCGCACGGGCCACCCGGCGGAGGGAATTGTTCAGGAAATTGAGCGCGTTCAGGCGGATGTGGTGGTCATGTCCTCTCACGGCCGCACTGGGCTGGCCCGCGCCGTGCTGGGCAGCGTGGCGGACCAGGTGCTGCACAGCTCTCCCGTGCCGGTGCTCCTCACGCCATCTAACATCACTACCGCAGCTCCGTCATACTTGCAAGGGCCGCTGGCTTACCACTGCCACCACTGCGGACGCCGCACCTACCGGGACAGCTTTAACGCTCAGCACCACTGCGCCCGCTGCGGCTACCTGCTCAAGGCCTGCGGCAACTGCGTGAATTACGATGGCACAGGCTGCACGCTTCAGTTGCAGTTTGTCACGGAGCCAAACCCCGGCAACCGGTGCCCCAAGTTCGAGTTTCGGAAAACCCGGGCGCACATGCGCTGAAATCTGGCACTAAGTGATGGTGGAGGTCTTGACCATGTACCGGCATATTCTGGTGCCCCTGGACGGCTCGGAGTTGGCCGAGCAGGTGGTTCCTTACGCCCGGCTGCTGGGCAAGGGCTTGAAAGCAACGGTTGACTTGCTGCGGGTTACTGAACCCGTGCCCGAAAATGTGGGTGACATTCTCCGGGGAAAGTACCCCCACGAGATTTCTGCCGGGCTGCAAAGCCAGGCCAAGAAGTACCTGGAAGGTCTGGCCAGCCCGCTCACCAGGGCAGGGCTGCGCACGTCCCAGGCGGTGCAGGAAGGCAGTGCCGCTGACCTGATTGTTTCCCAGGCGGAACGCCAGCCGGACACGCTAATCGCCATGTCCACCCACGGACGTTCCGGTATTACCCGGTGGGTCATGGGCAGTGTAACGGACAAGGTGCTGCACGCCACCAGTAACCCATTGTTGATTATCCGCCCCAGGGATGGGTTGGCGCCCGGAGCGGAGGCCCGCATCGAGAATATTATTGCCCCAGTAGACGGGTCAGACATTGCTGAACAGGCCCTGCCCCATGTCACCGCAATGGCCAAGGCCCTGGGGGCAAAGGTTACGCTGGTGCGGGTAGTGCCCACCACCGGCTACTACCTGGGGATGATGGACTACCCCTCTGCCGCCTACGAAGAATTGCTCCAGGCGGAAGAGGATACAGCAACGGAATACCTGGACCAGGTGTCGGCCCGCCTCAAGAACGAGGGGGTCTCCGTGGCAGGCACACGGGTGGGCCGCGGCGATGCGGCAGGAGCCATCCTGGACCTGGCCCAGGCCACGGTTAACAGCCTGGTGGTGATGACTACCCACGGGCGTTCCGGAGTGGGGCGGTGGGTGCTGGGCAGCGTGGCGGACCGGGTAGTGCGGAACTCCGGAGGCCCGGTGTTGGTGGTCCGTCCGTCCGCCGCCGGGTAATAGTAATACCATCATGGAGCTTGCCCGCCAGTACGCCAGGGCAGGTTTAAGCAAGACCTGAATTGAGGAGGCTGGACCATGAAAATTATGGTGGCCTTGGATGGATCCAAGTTTGCGGAGGCAGTCATTGGACCTGCAGCCAAGCTGGCCAAAGACGCCAAGGCGGAGGTGTTTCTGGTCCAGGTTGTGGAGCTTTCCCAAGTGCGCAGCACCCAGAGCGGCGGCGCAGAAATGGCGGCGGAGGCGGTGCGCGCCGAATACACTCCGGAAGGGGTGCATTTGCCCGATGCCGGACCGGTGACTCCACCCCCAATGGCAGAATCTTTTGGTCAGGCCTTGGACCGGGTTGCCCAAACGGCGCGGGACTATCTCCGCACCTTGGCAGGCAAATTTGCCCCTATTAAGCCGGAGCTGGTAGCCCTGGTGGGTGACGACGTGGATGCCGAGCTAGCCAAGTTTGCCAGGCAGCGCAACGTGGACATGATCGCGATGGCGAGCCACGGCCGCACTGGCATGTCGCGGGTGGTGCTGGGCAGCCATGCCGCCAAGATGGTGGGGCAGCGCATTGCGCCGGTGATGATTATCCGGCCCGAAGGCCTCAGCTGACGGGGGCAACTGCCAGCCTTCGGGCCAGGGCCTTGCCTTGTGTGCCAAGTTTTGCCGGTGTGGGGGCTGGCATTGAGCGCCTATCCCTAATAATCGCAGAGAGCGCAAAGAATGCGGAGAGTTTGCACCGGATTCCTTTTATCTCATGGTCTCCGCGTACTCAGCGGTGAGTTTTTAGGATAGCTCTGAGAGGGTGTCTAATAAGGCTAGGCGCTCGTGGTTCGACAGGCTCACCACGAGCGGTCCTTCAGCCGAAGGACGCTCACCCTGAGCTGAGCTTGTCGAAGGGTGAGCGCTGGTAGTGCACAGCACTTTTTAGACACATTCTAAGAGTGCCTAACAACAAAATGAAGGATGTCATTCTGAGGAGTCCCGATGACATCGGGACGACGAAGAATCTGGGGTGGGGCAAACGCCCATCACTCCAGACCCTTCGTCCTTCAGCCGAAGGACTCAGGGTGACAGCCTCGGCATTTTGTTAGGGGTTGTTGATACTTCCATGCTCACCCTTCGACTGGGCCGGGAGAGCGGTTTTTGCTCCGCTCGTGGTGAGCTTGTCGAACCATGAGCAGTCACTTTTGGCACAGGCTTTCAGACGTTCACTAACTGCCAAGTCTCCTGCAGTCCCCACCAATGGGGCGCGGGATCCTTGTTCCCAAGCCATACCCAGGAGTAAAGCTCGTCGCACCACAACCCTTGTCCCAGAAGTCCATCTACCGCAGCCCAGCAGGGCGCGAGCAGGTGCTGGCCTTGCACGAGAAGTTCCTGGCCGCACTGCCAGCTCCCTGCCAGTCCCAGATGGTGGACACTTCCTACGGCTCCACCAGGGTGTTGACTGCCGGGCCAGCGGGTGGAGCGCCCCTGGTGCTGCTGTCCGGCATTCACGTGGGAGCAGCCCGTACTCTGCTGCTGTTGTACCCACTGGCTGTGTCCCACCGGGTTTACGCCCTGGACACCATCGGCCAGCCCGGCTGGAGCGCCCAGACCCGTCCCCCGCGGCAAGGCCACCACTACGGACACTGGGTGGCCCAGGCTATGGACGGTCTGGGACTGGAAACAGCTTCGTTCCTGAGCATGTCCTTTGGGGCCAGCGTCCTGATGGACACCGCCGTATATGCGCCGGAACGAATCGCGCGGGCCGTGCTGGTGACTCCGGCAGGCGTCATCACTCCCAATATCCTTTCCTTGGCCCTAAAATTGGCCCTGCCTTGGACGTTGCACCGGCTGTGGCCCTGCCGTGCCTTGCTGCTATCCACCATCAAGAGGCTGGCAGCCGAACCAGAGCCGCAACTGCTGGAACTGTTCGATGCCACCATCAGGCACGTCAAGTGGTGGGTGATGCCGCCCGGTCCCTTTCACAAAGAACAACTGGCCCGGTTCACCGCGCCAACACTGCTGATAATGGCCCAAGAGGACTTCTTCTTTCCGCAACAGCGCCTGGCGCCAGCGGCCCGGCGCGTGCTCCCCAACCTGGCCGCTGTGGAAACTCTGGAGGGACGGCACATTCCTTCCCGGCAGGGGCTGGAGCGGATTTGCAGCCTGGCGGAGCAGTTCCTTAGAAACCCTAAGAAAATGCCGAAGCTGTCACCCTGAGTCCTTCGGCTGAAGGACGAAGGGTCTGGGGTGGTGGGCGTTTGCCCCACCCCAGATTCTGCGTCGTCCCGACGCCATCGGGACTCCTCAGAATGACGTCCTTCATTTTGTTAGGCGCTCTGAGGGAATCCGGCCCTTCACCTGGCCCAAGCCGGAGCCAGGTAAACTAGATAGGCCCACAGAATGACGCCGCCCGCCAGGTCCAGCAGCACGCCATTGCGGACCATGTGCCAAATGGGCACCTGCCGCGTGCCGTAAATCAGGGCGTTGGGCGGCGTGGACACTGGAAGCATAAACCCAAAGCTGGCGCCCAGGGTGGCTCCCAAGGCAGGAAGCAGCTCATTTATTCCTGCCGATTTGGCGATGGACGTCATCACCGGAATGACAATGTTGGCCGAAGCGGTGTTGGAAGCCGCCTCGCTGACCAACACCGCCCCACCCACTGCCCCAGCTATAATGCCGCTTTCGCCTGTAAGGCCGGTGCCCGCCACCAAGGCAGTGCCCAGGGAACCAGCCAGGGACGTATCCAACATCATGCGGCCCAGGGCAATGCCCCCGGCAAAGAGCAGCACCGTGCCCCAGTCAATAACCACCGCCTGCTCCCAGGTAAGGGTAGCCCGCCGCGGCTTCCAGCTTATGGGAAGCAGGAACAATAGCAGGGCTGCGGCCAACGCCACCACGCCCTCGGGCAGCCGCTGCTGCAACTCCTGGTAAAAGGCAGAGTCCTGGCCCAGCGCCAGGGCCGCCGCACCGGGCAGGAGCCACAAGACCACCGCGACGCCAAAGGCCACTGCGACATTGCGTTCCCCCGCCGTGACCGGCCCCAGGGCGGCGCGCTGTGACTCGAAATATCCCTCCTGGCGGGCGGCCTGCCAAAGGGGTGGCCGGTATAGGCACACCAATAATCCAAAGGCTCCCACGAACATCAACAGCGTTAGGGGCAGCGCCATCTGCATCCACTGGAAGAAGGTGATGTCCTGGCCCAATATCGTGTGAATCAGGCCAATGCCAATCAAGTTGGGCGGGGTGCCCACAGGGGTAGCCAGTCCCCCAATGGATGCAGAATAGGCCAATGTGAACAAGAGCGCCAAAGTGTACCGCGCCGCAGCAGGTTCAGACTGCTCCCCAAGGCTGTGGCGGCCAATGGCCAGGGCAATTGGCAAGAGCATGGCAGTGGCGGCCGTATTGCTGACCCACATGGAAAGGCCCGCCGCCGTCACTCCCAGAAGCAGCAGCATGAGCAGCGGGCTGCGCTGGGCGCCAGGGAGGGAGAGCAGCGCGTACGCCAGCCGCCGGTCCAGCCCATGTACCGACATGGCCTGGGCTAGCATGAAGCTGCCGATGAAAAGGAAGACCACCTCGCTGCCCAGTGAGGATAGAGCCACCGAGGAATCGGCCACGCCCAGCAGGACGGCCACCGCCACGCCCAGCAGCGCGGTGACCGGCAGCGGCAGGGCTTCAGTAACCCAGAAGACCACCACCAGGCATAAAATTGCGGCCAGAGCATGAGCCTGGGGCGCCAAGCCAGGAAAAGGCGTTAGGGCTACTGCCAGGGCCAGTATTGGCCCCAGCAGCAACCCCACGGCGCTAGCGTTGAACCTTATGTACAAGATAGACCGGCATGAAAGCCACCGACTTAATGGGCGGCAGGCGGCTTCAACAAGCCGCCAATTCCCTCGTAGGCCCACAAGTCGGAGGCGGCCTGTCCGTGCACCAACTCCAGAGCCACATCCAGGGACATCGCCGCCGCAGGAAGCTCCTCCCACAAGTTCACCCGCCGAGTCTTGGCGTCACAGCGCGGGCAGACAATGTCTTCCGGGGGAAGCAACCGTTCGCAGGCAGGGCACTGGCGTCCCTCTTGGCTGGTCTCTGGGGCCAGCACCAGGGTCCTGACCTGACGGTCTTGGAGGGCCGCCAGCGTTGGCGCAATACCCGCCACCGCACCCTGATTTTTCTCAGCCCTGGTCACAATCTCCTGGATCAGGGCCAGTTCCTGGTCCCGCTCAGCCTGGCGGGAGGCCTGGGACAACTGGCCAATCAAGGCCGCGTCCCCACCCCGGGGGTTGACCGGCAAGTCTCCCATAAGCTTGGCGGCCAGTTCATGGTTCAGGTGCGTCCTGAACTGGGTCCGTGACTCTACGGCGCCAGCGACAAAAATGCGCCGCAGATTGGTGCGCCGGACTGTTTCATCCAGTTCGTGGGCCACCTCTTTAAGGTGCTGGTCCACGTGGGTCTGGACATGCCGCTCATACCGCGCAGCCGCCCCACCCCCCGCGGAATGCTGGGCTTCAGCCCCGATGCTCCCAGGACGATACCTGGCCCCGGCGCCACCGCCCACCCGATTCTTGCCAGGTACGTCGGCCTCAAAGTGGTGGGATTCGGAAACCCGGTCTGCCTCCAGCACCAGGATGCGCGCCTTGTCCTTATGCACTTCCACCAGACCCACCGGCTCCCACTCGTCCAGCGCATCCACCAGGGGCAATATATAGGCTCCCCGGCCAAACCGGACGTGGTCCTCCGCCGAGTTGGGCAGCCACATCGCGCTCCACACCCCCGCTTCCTTGGAACTGATGATGGCCAGGCTGGAGCCGCCGGGCCGCACGGACTTGACGAAACCTTCCAGTGCACGACGTTCTTCGGTGAAGGCCTTGGCCAGAGGTGTGCCAGCCAACTCCTGAGCAAGGTTTTCCAACCGGGAGGCCAGACGCAAACGCAGGCCGTTCATGGTATCGTCGTTGGCGGGGACCTGCATGTAAACGCTCAGAAATTGCTGGGGAGACCGGGCCAGCGGAATCAAGCCGCGCAAGGCCTCGGCACTAGCCTTGACTGGTCCAGATGTCTGCATAAATGCACTCCTGAAAGACGAATTTGCACTTTAGCTTCAGTCCGGGAACTCCGGGGACAATTCCAACATTATCTTGGCGGCGGCGTGTCAAAGCAGCGTGATAATGCGGGTCTGCGCCGTGAATAGTATATGAACGGCCAATGGACCTTGGCTGTGAGCGCAATGCTACAGACAAGCCTGCAGCCCGTCAATTTGCCCTGCTGGGCGGTGGGGGCTATTTACAGACCCTTGTACAGAAATCTAATCTGCTCCTTAACCTTCCTTGGGGCGGCGCATGCGCCGCTCCTACTCTTGTGCCCATGCTCAGCAGCTTTTCGTTATTCCGGCTTGCGCCGGAATCCAGTAAAGCACGCCTTGGCCTCACCCATACCTGGACACAGCTTTCGCCGGCGTGACGGATAGACCTCTTTCCTGCCGTCACCGCAAACTGAACCACTACCCAAGACGAAGTAGTGTATCAGTTTGCTTAAGGACTCAACTCGTCGCACCCCGACTTGTCGGTGTGCCCAGATTAGGGACATGGCTGAAACGCACCACTGAGTTCCGGCTTGCGCCGGAACGACGAAGGGCTAATTGGATACACTACCCAAGACGAACATTCCAGGCAATCTGGAACCCAATATGGTATAATATTAGTGGAAAAGAAAGGGGGATTCCCCCCGCGGCAGTCCTGCCCGAAAACCCCAGCGAGAACCGAAACAGGTAGGTTCTGGGGGCAAAGCCGAGCCGGGGCAGCAACGCCGCAGGGCGCACCGACCAGCCCGTAACAAGGTTGGCTCGGCTTTTTTATGCCCTGTCGCTGAGGGCTTGCTCCAGGGAAATAGCCGGCAGCCCCAGCGCTTCCGCGGCCATCCTGTGGGTCAGGCTCCCGTCCCATGTGTTCAGCCCCTTGGCCAGTGCCGGATCCCAGCGCAGACTTTCCGCCACGCCGTAGCGCGCCATGTTGGCAATGTAGGGCAGGGTGGCATTGCACAAAGCCTGGGTGGAAGTTCGGGGCACCGCGCCCGGCATGTTGGGCACACAGTAGTGGATGACCCCTTCTGCAACGTAAACCGGGTTGCTGTGGCTGGTGGGCCGCGCCGTCTCCACACACCCGCCCTGGTCCACCGATACGTCCACAATAACCGAGCCTGGGCGCATGGCCTTTACCATTTGCCGGGTCACCAGCACCGGCGCCCTGCACCCCGGAACCAGGACTGCCCCCACCACCAGGTCAGCGGATTTTACTGCCGGGCCAATGGCCTCAGGAGTAGCTACCAGAGTCTCCAGGCTGCCGTGCAGCACCTGACTAAGACGGCGCAAGCTTGCCACACCACGGTTAATCAGCGTCACGGTGGCGCCCATGCCCAGGGCCACGGCGGCGGCATGGCTGCCCACCGTTCCAGCGCCCAGCACCACCACTCGACCGGGGAGCACCCCCGGCACTCCTCCCAAAAGGACGCCAGCACCGCCCTGGGCCTTCTCCAAATAATGGGCGCCGATTTGAACGGCTAACCGGCCTGCTACCTCGCTCATTGGGGTAAGCAGCGGCAAATCGCCTCCGGGCAGTTCCACCGTTTCATAGGCGATGCCTGTAACCTTATGTTTCAAAAGAGCATGGGCCGCCTCTGGAGCAGCGGCCAGGTGCAGATAAGTGAACAGCGTGAGTCCAGGGCGCAGCAAGTCCAGTTCCGGCCCCAGGGGCTCTTTTACTTTGACCACCAGTTGAGCTTGGGCAAACAACTGGGCGGGAGTATCCAGCAGCACCGCACCGGCGGCCTGGTACTCTCTATCGGCAAAGCCGCTGCTCGCGCCAGCAGAGCTTTGCACCAGCACCCGGTGCCCCTCATGCACTAACCGCGCCGCGCCCCGGGGCGTGAGCGCCACCCGGTACTCGTGGTCCTTAATCTCCTTGGGCACGCCAATAATCATGGCGACCTCCCAGCAGAGGGCAGCGGCTAACCCGGCGCGCCAGCAGCGGCCGGCTCAATCAGCCCGTAGCCGCCTTCCCGTCGGCGGTAAACCACGTTGTGGATTCCAGTCTCGCCGTTGAGGAAGAAGAAAAAGTCGTGGCCCAGCAACTCCATGGCTTCCACCGCCTCTTCCGGAGACATGGGCTTGGTCTCGTGGCCCTTGACCCGCACAATAAGGGCGGACTTGTCTTCGGGCAGGAGCCGCGCGGTCTCAGTAGCCACGGCCTCCTTGTACGCGGCGCGTTCCCTGCGGCGGCTGTAGTAAACGCGGCCCTTCCAGTCCCGGATTCGCCGCTCCAGCAGGTCGTGGACCCGGTCAATGGTGGCGTTGGGCTGGCGGCCCCGGTCTTCCACGCGAATTTGCGTGCCGTTGGCGGCCAGGGTCACCTGGACATCATAGCGCTGGTCTACCGGCCTGGTGTGCTCGAAGACGACCTCCACCCTTGCGGAACGCAGGTTGGGAAGTGAACGAATTATGCGTTCCAGGCGCTGCTGGGCATACGCGGTAATGGCGGTGTCACCTTCCACTCCCCGCACCGTGACTTCAATCTCTGCTGGCTGGTCTTGTATGGCCATGAACCCTCCACGCATCCGAACTTGCCCAAATGATGAGACGCCTAATGTGTTCAGCTATTGGATGCACTGTAACGGCTGATTTCAGCCAGGGGCCAGTCCAGCACCGTGTCATTGGAATAGTGGACCGACACCGTTTCCTTGAGCCGGTGGCCCACAATAACCTTGCCCGGCCCCTGCGGTGTGTCCACTTCTTCCCCAATGCGGGGCAAAGACTGGTTGACCCGCCGGTACTGCTCATATTCAAAACGGAGGCAGCAACGGAGACGGCCGCAGCCACCGGCTAGCCCCTCGGCGCTGATGGGCAGCTCCTGCTCTTTGGCCATGCGCACGCCTACCGCGTCAAACTTGGTCATCCAAGTGGTGCAGCAAAGGGTGCGCCCACAGCGGCCCACACCCCCAGCCAGACGCGCCACCTCCCGCTCACCCACCTGGCGCAAGTTAACCCGGCACCGCAGAGCAGCGCCCAGTTCTTGCAGCAACGGGCGGAAGTCCACCCGCCCTTCTGCGCCAAAGGTGATGGTCACCCGCGCCGCATCCAGGGTGTAGTGGGCGTCCACAATCTTCATTTTCAGACTTAATTGTCCGGCCTTATTCCGGGCCAGGCGCAGCGCCCGCTCTTCGGATTCCAGTAACTCTTCACGGCGCTGCAAGTCGGAGCGGGCTGCCTTTCGCACCAGCAAGGGCAAAACCTGCTCTGGTTGAACCGAAACCAGGGACTGCGGCTCCCGGGCCACCTGGCCCAACTCCTGGCCCTGGTCCGTCTGCACTACTACATAGTCATGGAGATGCAACTGCGCATCTCCCGCATTCACATATGCCAACGGTTCTGACTTTCTGAACCGAATGCCAACAACTTGTTCCATCATAAGCTCTTCCTGGGAATGGGTTGCCACATAAATAGGATACTACGCCGATGCCCCGGATGTCCCCAGTGCCGGCGCGGTATGGCTCACTTTCTCGCTCCCGCCCTGGTGTCCGCCAGCAGCCGCAGATTGCCGCGCCAGGCGGCTGACGTAACGCAGCACCACTTCCTCGGCCTGGGTCAGGTAATAGCCGCACTGGAGGCAAGCAACGTAACTGCCAAAGGAATCCCGGCTCTCATAGAGATCCCCGTTGGTACATTTGGGGCAACTTTTAAGCCAGAACATGTTTTCAACCTTCTAACTCAAAACCGGATTACCCAGTTTATTACAATCCTAGTATCGAATTAAGCAGGCGCGCCAACTCCCACGGATCAAAGGGCTTGGCTAAGAACCGTCCCCCAATGGGGCCATAACGCTGGGTGGCCTCATGCCGGTCCAGGGCAGACATCACCACCCACGGCGGGCCTCCATTGCTCTCCTGATGCCGCCGCAGCCAGTCCAGCACCACCCCTCCCTGGCCATCGGGCAAGCCCAGGTCCAGCACCACCGCATCCATGGGGCGGGACTCCAACAAAAAGAGAGCCTCCTGCCCGCTGGCCGCCAGCAGCACCTGGAATCCTGCCTCCCGCAAGGCAAACCCCAGCATCCGCGTCACGCCACGGTCATCCTCCACTACTAACACCTGCGGAGTCTGGCTCTGAATTATTCTGTCGGACATAAGATTACCTGTGGATAACGGTTCCGAAGATGTAAGCCCTCACTTGCCCAGGACATGCTGGCATTCCATTTTTTGGCCGGTTAACCTGCGCCAGGGGCGAGAGAAGTCTCGCCCCTGGCGCCACCCCGCCACCCCACACACAGACAGACATACTTACTTAACTGCTACTTTGAGCTTTTTGCTGACAGACGGGACAGGCCGGGGCATCTTGATCTCCAGCACGCCGTCTTCATAGGTCGCCTGGATTGCATCAGGATCCATCCCCTCCGGAAGGGTGAAAGCCCGGTAAAATTCCCCGGAGGCCCGTTCGGAGCAGTAATAGTTTTCCTCTTTAACCTCTTTCTCTTCCTTGCGATGGCCCCGGATCGCCAGCATGTCGCCCTCCACTGCCACTTCAATATCCTCCCGCTTCATGCCCGGCAAATCCGCCTTGACCACAATCTGGCCATTCTTCTCCAGGATGTCCACGTCTGGGAACCACTGCTCTGCGCGCTGAGAGAAGGGGAAGAAATGACGGTGCATCATGGGCCGCCAGGACTCCATGCCAAAGTTCCGCATTGCCCGGTCAAAGAACCGGTCAAGCTCATGGGGCCTTACCGCCGCCTCTTTCCCGCCCTTGCGCTGGACCGCCACCTTGCCGCCATTGTCTTTAGCCATATCCCTTACCTCCTCACGCTACAATGGCACCAGCATAGGCATCTGGCATGTTGCCGCCGTGAAAAGGGTAAGCCAGTCCTGTGAAGGAACCGTGAAGATGCCTGGGGAAAGGTGTTCAAGAAGTCCACGCTAGTCTAGAGTCAATCGAGATGAGCCACTCGACGATTTCTCCCACAAGCTTTGAGAGGGTGTGGCTCTGTTGAAATCAACCACCTGAATAGGCAAAGCGCTCCTCCACACACGCTTGTTTAGCCCTCACCCCCTCTGGCCCCTCTCCCGCAAAGCAGGCCTTGCCTCAAAAGTGTCATTCTGAGAAGTCCCGATGACATCGGGACGACGAAGAATCTAGAAAACTGGGTAATAATCTACGATAGGCGCCTATGCAACTTGCATTTCAGATCCTTAGCTTCGCTCAGGACGAAAGTTGCAGTCAGGCGCAGGTGTTTTAAGGCAAAGCCCGCTGTGCGGGAGAGGGGAAGAAAGAGGGCATTTCTGGGGACACCCCACACCCTGGCGGGGGCTACGCCCCCTGCACCCCCGCTGTTTTCAACAGAGCCAGAGGGCGCCTGGACAGGTTAGTAGCTGCCGACGCGGCAGGCTCACCACGCGCGGAGAAAAACCGCTCACCATTCAACGCGCCCAGAGTGGGCGCCGGTTGAGCAAGGCGCTTTCTAGACGCGCTATGAGTCGCGGTTGCCTAGGCAGCGGCACCCAGCCAAGGCGTCACCGTTCTTCATGTAACTTTCACAAATACGTAGAAACAGGTCATAGAATATTGACCTGGCCACGCTAAAATAGTTTTTATCCGCTCAGGAGGTGAACTATGGGCTGGTTATCCAGGCTGGGAGGCAACCTGACTCCGCCGGAGGAGTTTAGGGACCCGCCACTGGCGCGCCGTTTGTTTGGCGATCCCACGTGGTCATGGGTCTGGCTGGTGGTGCGGGTGTATTTGGGATATGAATGGATTCAGGCGGGATGGCACAAAGTAACCGACCCCAGGTGGATGGCAACGGGCGAAGCCGTGAAGGGTTTCTGGACACGGGCAGTGGCAGTGCCCGATGCGCCTGCCCGGCCGCCAATTACCTACGACTGGTACCGGGGCTTTATTGAGGCGCTGCTGGAAGGGGGGCACTACGTATGGTTTGCCAAGCTGGTGGCGGTTAGCGAGGTGGTGATAGGCGTTGCCCTGGTGGCCGGAGCGCTGGTGGGCATCTCCGCCTTTGCCGGCGCGTTCATGAACTGGAACTTCATGATGGCAGGCACGGCCAGCACCAACCCGGTGATGTTTGCCATCAGCATGTTGCTGATAATGGCGTGGAAAACCGCGGGGTGGTGGGGCCTGGACCGGTGGCTGCTGCCCATGCTGGGCACTCCGTGGCAGGCAGGAGGGCTGTTCCGCCGGGGCGGGGGCAGCAACGGCGGCGGCCAGCAAACCGCTGCCAGTACCGTACCGCACCGGGCTGAGGGGGGCGGCGGCGGCGGAGGGTGATTAGGGCTTGGGTATGCGGTAGCCCACCTGGGGTTCAGTAAATATGTAGCGCGGGTTGCGCGCATCGTCGCCCAGCTTGCGGCGCAAGTTACGGATGAAGGAACGCACCAGCTCGGCCTCGCCGGAGTATTCTGGACCCCAGACCCGCTGAAGCAGTTGGGCATGGGTCAGCACCAGTCCCGCATGGGTGGCCAGTTCGTACAACAGCTTGTACTCGGTGGCCGACAGGGCCACCGGCTGGCCGCCCAGGACCACTTGCCGCTGGACAAAGTTTACGGTCAAATCCCCCAGAACAAAGGCGGGCTGCACTTCCACCCGGTCGGGCAGCAGCCGGCGTCGCAAGGACGCCTCCATACGGGCCAGCAACTCCGAAGGCGCAAAGGGCTTGGTGATGTAATCATCGGCCCCCATTTTCAGGGCACGGACTGCATTGTCGCTCTGGTCCCGGGCTGACAAGAAGATGATGGGAACGCCGGAAAATTCGCGAATCCGGGCCATCAAATCAAAGCCGCTGACCCCCGGCAGCACCAGGTCCAACAGCACCAGGTCTGGTTCTTCCAGTTCCGTCAGGCGCACCACCTGGGCTGGGTCAGAGGTGACAATCGCCTGGTAGCCCGCATCCTCCAGGGCGCGCTGCAAGTAACGCAGGGTCTGCGGCTCATCATCCACCGCCAGCACCCGGGTGCGCTCCCCAGCGCGGTGCACCCGGCCCAAATGCTGGGCGCGGCGTGTAGTGTCCACCAGCGCCGGAGCAAGATCATCACCATTGCCTAAGGCTGGCTCAAGCGGAACCGCCACGGGAAGGGTAAAGGTAAACACGGCCCCCTGGCCTTCCCCCGGGCTTTCTGCCCAGATTCGCCCGCCGTGGGCTTCCACAATCCCTTTGCAAATCGCCAGCCCCAGGCCGCTGCCAGACAGCCGGTACTTATTGTCGTCGTGCACCTGGGAGAACTTGCGAAACAGGTGCGGCAGCTTATCCGGCGGGATACCCCGGCCCTGGTCCCGCACATGGACAATCGCTTGCCCATCCCGGTGTTCCAACTCCACAAAGATTACCGCCGATGCAGGGGAAAACTTACCGGCATTGCTCAGCAGATTGATCAGCACTTGCTCCACACGGCTGCGGTCGCCGCTAACTTGGGGGAACCCATCGGAGGCCTTAATCTGGACTTCCTGGCTGCCGCCCCCGCGGGCAAAACTGGCCCTGGCTTGCTCCACCACCGGCGGCAAATCGAGAGGCTCCGGGCTGACTGCCAGGGAACCTGCTTCAATACGGGTCATGTCCAGAAGATTGTCCACCAGGTCCCGCAACCGGTCCGATTGCTCATCAATAATCTGGAACAGTTCCCGCGACTCCATGTCGCTGAGGGGGCGGCGGCTGCCCAACACAGTGGCGGCTGAGCCTTTGATGGCAGTGAGAGGAGTCTTCAACTCGTGGCTGACCATGCCCAGGAAATCGTTGCGCAGCTTCTCGATTTCCTCCAAGGGGGAAATATCCTGGATGACTGCAATGGCCCGGTCAACTTCCCCATTGCTGCCGTAAATGGGAGAGGCATTGACCAAAGTGGGAATGACGTGCCCGTCGGCGAATTGAAACCGAACTTCTTCCGCCCGCACGGTCTCACCACGGTATAAAGCCCGCTGCAAAGGCAGGTCATCAATCTCATAGACCCGCCCGTCCGGGCGCAGGTAACTGGCGGCCTGTTCGTACCACGTAAGGCTGTAGCCTGCCTGGTGGGCAATGCCCAGCAGCCGCTGGGCTTCCCGGTTGATTAGCTGCACCACTCCCTTGGAGTCCACCACAAAAACGCCCACCGGAGAGGTCTCCATGAGCGTCTCCAGGCCAAGCCTGACCTGCTGGGCCTCTTGATGGAGCCGGGCATTCCAAATGGCCATTGCCGCCTGGGATGCAAACAACACCAGGAGGCTCTCATCCTCATGGGTAAACTCATCGCCCCCAGACTTCTCAGTGAGGTAGATATTCCCCAAACCTTCAGCGCCGTGGCGCAGGGGCACCCCTAGAAATGTCTTCATAAACGGGTGGTTGGGGGGAAAACCCACCGAGCGGGGGTGCTGGGAGATATCCGACAAACGCAGAGGCTGCTGAAGCTGCTGGAGCAGGCCAATGAGCCCCAGGCCCTGGGGCAGGCCGCCAATGCGCTCCCGCTCCTGGGGCGTGACGCCGTGGGTGATGAATTGCCGGACCCGGCCAGCGGAATCAAACATACCCAGGGCGCCGTAGCGGGCGCCGGTCAGGGCGCAGGCAGCCTCTACGACCTGATGTAACGCCGTGTCCAGGTCCAGGCTGGCGGTGATACGGACACTAAGGCGGCTGAGCAGGGCAAGGCGATGGCGCAGGCGGTCGTTTTCCTCCCGCAGATTGCGCAACTCTCGCCCACCCCAGTCATCGGCGGCGCTGGAAACCATACAGACTCAAGTTCAGAAGTCACTGCCTTGCATGTACATCCAAATGGTGCGGATTGCAGACGATGCGGGAAAGACGCAAGCATCAGTGACTGCTTGTCAGATAGTGGCCTGTGTCATTGTATCATGGCGCTGACGCTGCGTGACGGCCCTCTGTGCCTAGCTAGTCAGAAAAGCATCGTCTCTGAACTGCGAACTGCATGGCGCACCGGCGGCCATGCCTGTTCCTGGACACCGGGCATTGGCTGGTGTGACGATTAGAAATCCAGGCAACCTGATCCGCTGCCCAGGTAGTGTATCAATTAGCCCTTCGTCGTTCCGGCGCAAGCCGGAACCCAGTGGTGCGTTTCAGCCATGTCCCTATCTGGGCGCCCCGACAAGTCGGGGTGCGACGAGTTGAGTCCTTAAGCAAACTGATACACTACTCGCTGCCCGCCGCCAGGGCAATCGTGCGTTCCATCCATCTGTAGGGGCACCGCTGATTGAGTAGTCCCGATTTCATCGGGACGTATCGAAATCAGTACGACATGTGGTCTCGATACGTCCCGACAGTGTCGGGACTACTCGACCAACGAGTAGCCGAGAATGCGATTGCCCTGTGCCCACCGCCAAAAGCCCCGTGTTGCGTCAATAGAAACTGTTACCGAAGGGACTTGGTTGCCTCAGATGAAACTGTTACCGAACGTCCCTTGCTGGGCTGAGTGTCAGCCATGTCCCACAGCCTCTGGAGTTCTTGGTCTATCTG
>Ga0194132_10000208_pt1:32500-118385 | contig 118385 bp, 125 predicted proteins | sample TA2KigOf80mmetaG_FD_148612 | JGI IMG/M metagenome (GOLD analysis project Ga0194132, IMG submission 148612) | Freshwater microbial communities from Lake Tanganyika, Tanzania - TA2015054 Kigoma Offshore 80m | ecosystem: Environmental > Aquatic > Freshwater > Lake | place: Tanzania... | reverse complement strand
GGGGGATAACGTGACGGTGACGGGCGAGCTCATCAGCCCGGTGGCCATGGATCAGGGGCTACGCTTCGCAGTGCGCGAGGGCGGCAAGACCGTCGGCTCCGGCGTCGTTACAGAAATCCTGGCCTAACAGACGGACAAAAGAGAACGGAACGTGACCATGGTGAAAGTGGACCAGCGCATTCGGATCCGACTGAAGGGATTTGATTACCGGCTCCTCGATCAGTCGGTGACCGAAATCGTGGAAACGGTGCGGCGCAGTGGCGCCAGGATCGCCGGGCCGATTCCGCTGCCCACGCGTATCGAAAAGTTTACGGTGCAGCGGGCCACCCACGCGGACAAGAAGTCGCGCGAGCAGTTTGAGATCCGCACGCACAAGCGGCTGCTCGACATCATGGATCCCACGCCTGAAACCATGGACGCTCTGATGAAGCTTAGCCTGTCGGCCGGTGTGGACGTGGAGATCAAGCTGTAAGCTATGAGCGCCGAAACCAGCATGACCAACGGATTGCTTGGCAAGAAACTGGGTATGACTCAGGTGTTTGATGAGGACGGCCGCCTGATCCCTGTGACAGTGATCGAAGCCGGCCCGTGCCGAGTGTCGCAGGTCAAGACCAAGGAGCGCGACGGCTACGAGTCCGTGCAGCTGGCATTTGGGGAAACAAAGGAACGGAAGATCGGCAAGGCCGTGACCGGGCATTTGAAGAAGGCACAGGCGCCGGCCAGCCGCTGGATCAAGGAATTCAAGAAGCTGAATGATGTGCAGGTCGGGCAGACTGTCAAGGCGGACGTGTTCCAGAAGGGCGAATGGGTGGACGTCGAGGGCGTGTCCAAGGGGAAGGGCTTCCAGGGCGTCATGAAGCGTCACAATTATCGCGGCGGTCCCGAGACGCACGGCCACATGTTTCACCGCGCCCCCGGCTCAATCGGCAGCAGTTCATTTCCGTCCCGTGTCTGGAGAGGCAAATCGTTGCCTGGCCACATGGGAAGCGTCAAGGTGACAGTGCAGCGCTTGCAAGTAGTTGAGGCCCGTCCGGATGAAAATCTGTTGTTCGTCAGCGGAGCGGTGCCCGGCGCTCGTGGTGGCCTGCTCGTCGTGAGAAAGTCCAAGAAGGCGTAACGATGCCAACGGTTGATGTTGTCGATATCCATAAACGCAAGGTCGGCTCGGTCGAGTTGAAGGCGACCGTGTTCGGGGCGAAGCCGGCAGTGGGCTTGGTGCATGAGGTTGTGATTATGCAGCGCGCCTGCGAGCGGCAGGGTACTGCCTCTGTGCTGCGGCGTGGCGAGGTCAGCGGATCGGGCAAGAAACCGTGGAAGCAGAAGCACACGGGGCGGGCTCGGGCCGGCTCTCTGCGGTCTCCGGTGTGGCGTCACGGCGGATCGGTGTTCGGTCCGAAGCCGCGCAGCTACGCCTATGGCATGCCTAAGCAGAAGTATCGGACGGCGCTGCAGAATGCGCTGTCGGCCAAGCTGGCGGAAGGCTGCGTGGTGGTGCTATCGGGTTTGACGCTGGAGTCGCCCAAAACGAAGTTGCTGGCGAAAACGCTAACCCAGTTAGGGCTCACCTCCTCGACGCTGGTCGTGGTCGGGACGGGCTATAACGATCTGGAGCGGGCGGCGGCCAATCTGCCAAAGGTGAAAGTGGTTCAGCCAGAGACGTTGAACGTATACGACGTGTTACGCCACGACAAGCTGGTGATCTTAGAGCGCGATGTTCCCCGCGTGCAGGAGGTCTGGGCATGACAACGGGGCTGCATTCGGTGCTTCGCCGTCCGTTGCTGACGGAAAAGATGACGGCGCTTCGCGAAGGGGCCAATCAGGTCGGCTTCGCCGTCCGCGCGGATGCCAATCGCGTGGAGATCAAGAAGGCGATTGAGGCGCTGCTCAAGGTGAAGGTCGAACGTGTCAACGTGATGACCGTCAAGGGCAAGATCAAGCGGCTGGGTCGGTTTGCCGGCAAGCGATCGGACTGGAAAAAAGCCATTGTGACGCTCAAGAAGGGCGAGAAGCTCGAATTGTACGAGAGCGCGTAGGAGATCGCAGGAACAATCATGGGACTGAAACTCTATCGGCCAACATCTCCGGGACGGCGTGGCATGTCGGCGGTCACAACGGGTGACCTGGCCAAGAAGCGCCCAGAGAAGAGCCTGACAGAATTCCATTTACGCACGGCCGGCCGCAACAACAACGGGCGGGTCACCTCGCGGTTCCGTGGCGGAGGACACAAGCGGCTCTATCGTCGGATTGACTTCAAACGCGACAAGGCGGGCGTGCCGGCACGGGTGGCGTCAATCGAATACGACCCCAATCGTTCGGCCCGTATTGCGCTGCTGCACTACGCCGACGGTGAGAAGCGCTACATTCTGGCGCCAGTCGGTCTGGCGGTGAGCGAGATGGTGCAGTCGGGTCCGGCCGCTGAGGTCAAACCGGGAAATGCGCTGCCGCTCGATACGATCCCGCTCGGAACGACGATTCATAATATCGAGCTCAAGCCGGGAAAGGGCGGGCAGCTCATTCGGAGCGCCGGCGGCTTCGCGCAGGTCATGGGCCGCGAAGGCAACTATGTCCAGATCCGGCTCAAGTCTGGAGAAATGCGGAAGGTGTTGAAGACCTGCATGGCCACGGTGGGGCAGGTGGGCAACCTTGATCATGAGAACGAGTCGGTGGGCAAGGCGGGCCGGTCTCGCTGGCGGGGGCGCTTGCCGCATGTGCGGGGTGTGGTGATGAACCCAGTGGACCATCCCCATGGCGGCGGCGAAGGCAAGTCGGGGCAGGGCAATCCCCATCCGGTGTCGCCGTGGGGTCTGCCGACCAAGGGCTACAAGACGCGCAATAACAAGAAGACCGACAAGTTCATCATCGCACGGCGCAAAAAGTAGGCGAGGAATTCGAGTATGCCACGTTCAGTCAGCAAGGGCGCATTTGTCGACGGGCATCTGCTAAAGAAGGTCGAGCAGATGAATCAAGAGCGCGACAAGAAGCTCATCAAGACCTGGTCGCGCCGGTCCACGGTGGTACCAGACATGATTGGTCATACGTTCGCTGTGCACAACGGAAAGAAGTTTATTCCGGTCTTCGTGACGGAGAATATGGTCGGTCACAAGCTGGGCGAGTTCGCGCCGACCCGCTTCTTTAAGGCGCACGGGGCGGTCAAGACGGAAAAGGCGGTTGCGCTCAAGTAGCAGGGGAAACGATGGCTGAAGCGAAAGCAATTTTGCGACATGTCCGGGTAGGGCCCCGCAAGGCCCGCGTTCTGGTGGACATGATCCGCGGACAACAAGTGCCGCAGGCGTTGGCGATGCTCAAGTACGCACCGCGTGCTGCAGCGCTGGTCGTGGAAAAGGTGTTGCGCTCCGCTGTGGCGAATGCCGAGCAGAAAGAAATGGGCGATAGCGAAGCCATGTGGGTCTCGCAGGCTTACGTCAATTGCGGAACGATCATGAAGCGGTTTCAGCCGCGTGCGCAGGGGCGTGCGTTTTCGATTCACAAGCGGACGAGCCACATCACGGTGATTGTGTCGGCGCCGGATGCGGTCGAAGCGGGCAAGAAGAAATAAAGGAACGCGAACCACTATGGGGCAGAAAACACATCCGATCGGGTACCGGCTGGGCGTCAACCGTACCTGGAATTCCAGGTGGTACGCGGAGAAGGACTTTGCCAAGCTACTCCATCAGGACGTGAAGATCCGGAAGGTTGTGAAAGAAAAGCTTTATCACGCTGGCGTGGCTAAGGTGGAGATCGAGCGGTCGGGCGACCAGACGCGCGTAATCATTCACACGGCCCGCCCCGGTATCATCATCGGACGCAAGGGCGCGGAAGTAGATAAGCTCAAGGCGTCGCTTGAGAAGGAATACGGCAATCAGGTCTATATCACGGTCAAGGAGATTAAGAAGCCCGAATTGGATGCGCAGCTCGTGAGCGAGAACATTGCCGCGCAATTAGAGAAGCGGGTAGCGTTCCGGCGGGCGATGAAGCGCAGCATCGCTGCGGCACTACGGCTGGGCGCGCAGGGAATCCGGGTCTGCGTCGCGGGCCGGTTGGGTGGGGCAGAAATTGCGCGCACCGAATGGTATCGCGAAGGGCGAGTACCGCTGCACACGCTCCGCGCGGACATTGATTACGGATTTGCCGAAGCGCGTACGACCATGGGCCAGATTGGCGTGAAGACGTGGATCTACCGTGGTGAGGTACAGGTGGCCATGCTAGAAAAAGGCGAATCGACGTTCGAGCGTCGGTAACAGAACATGCTGGCACCCAAGAAGATTAAATTTCGGAAGATGCAAAAGGGCCGAATGAATGGGAAGGCCTACCGGGGCGGCTCGCTCACGCTGGGTGAGTTCGGTCTCAAGGCGCTCGAGCCGGGCTGGATCACTAGCCGACAGATTGAGGCGGCACGTATCGCCATCACGCGTTATGTGAAGCGCGGTGGGCAGGTCTGGACGCGCATTTTTCCGGACAAGCCGATCACGAAGAAGCCGGCGGAAACGCGTATGGGCAAGGGGAAGGGCAACCCGGAATACTGGGTAGCCGTCGTGAAGCCGGGCCGGATCATGTACGAAATGGGCGGCGTAACGCCAGAGATCGCCAAGGAGGCGTTCCGGCTGGCGGCCTACAAGCTGCCGATTGCCACGAAGTTCGTGGCGCGCAGCGAAATGTAACGGGAGCGATCAACGAGTTGTCCATGGACGTGAAGGACCTGAAAGATCTGACAGGGGCCGAACTGGCTGAGAAGGCGCAGCAGCTCACGCAGGAGCTGTTCAATCTCCGGTTTCAGATGGCAGCCGGCCGTGCGGAAAATCCAATGAAGATCCGGCAGACCCGCCGGGATCTGGCGCGCGTGAAGACCGTGCTTCGTCAGCAGACGCTGGCGCAGGGCGCAGCTAGCAAGAAACAGGCAAGGTAGGAACGAATGGTGGAACAGGAACAGAAACGGCACGAGTGGGTCGGCGAGGTTATCAGCGACAAGATGGACAAGACTGTCGTGGTCACCGTCTCGCGCGTGGTGCGCCATCCCTTTTATCACAAGACCCTGCGTCGGGTGACGAAGCTGAAGGCGCACGACGAGAAGAACGAGTGCAAGGTCGGTGATCGCGTAAAGCTTATTGAGACCCGGCCGATCAGCAAGCACAAGCACTGGCGGGTGGTCGAAATTCTTGAGAAGAATCGGACTGAGTAGCCATGATCCAGGACTACACATACATGGACGTGGCTGATAATTCGGGCGCCAAGCAGGTGATGTGCTTCCACGTGCTGGGCGGGACGAGGCGTCGTTACGGATCGCTGGGCGATGTGGTGGTGGTCTCAGTGAAGGAAGCCATTCCGCAGGCGACAGTGAAGAAGGGCGATGTGAGCAAGGCCGTGATTGTGCGGACGACCAAGGGGGTGCGGCGCGAGGACGGCTCTTACATCAAGTTTGACCGGAACGCCTGTGTGCTGATCAACGCGCAGGGTGAGCCGATTGGGACCCGTATCTTCGGGCCGGTCGCGCGGGAATTGCGCTGGAAGAAGTTTATGAAAATCATTTCGCTCGCCCCGGAAGTACTGTAGCGAGGATCGCGATGAGCGTGCGTGGAACAGCAAAAGTGAAACTCCGTAAGGGCGACACGGTGATGGTCATTTCCGGGCGTGAGCGCGGGAAAACGGGCAAGGTGCTGTCGGTCCATCCGGTCGACCAGTCGGTGGTGGTTGAGAAGCTGAATATTGTCAAGCGGCATACGAAGCCGAACCAGAAGGTCAAGCAAGGCGGGATTCTCGAGCGGGAGGCGCCGATCGCGATTTCGAACGTGATGTACTACAGTGCGAGTCTGAACAAGCCGGTCCGGCTCGGCACCAAGGTGTTGGAAAACGGGGATCGGGTGCGGATCAACAAGAAAGACCAGTCGGTCATTGAATAGGGATGGACGTGACGACCAAAGACGACAAGGGCGCAGCCCCCAAGGGCACCGGCAAGAAAGCGGCGCATAACAAGGAAGCGGCGGCCGGGGTGAAGCCGGGTGCGGTTGATAACGCCCCCTCGGGGCCCAAGACGCCCCCGCGGCTGAAGACGACCTATTTCAGCCAGATCGTGCCGGCTCTGATGAAGGAGTTCGGATACAAGAATCCGATGCAGGTGCCGCGGCTGGAGCGGGTGGTGCTGAACGTCGGCATGGGGGAAGCCATCCAGAACGTCAAGTTATTGGAGAGTGCGTCCGCCGAGTTGGGTATTATCACCGGGCAGCGGCCGGTCATGACAAAGGCAAAAAAAGCGATTGCCGGATTCAAGCTCCGCCAGGGCATGCCCATCGGTGCCAAGGTGACCCTGCGCAGCAACCAGATGTACGAATTCGTAGATCGCCTGGTCACGGTGGCGTTGCCGCGCATTCGTGATTTCAAGGGTATCTCGCCCAAAGCGTTCGATGGACGCGGCAACTACACGCTCGGGCTGAAGGAGCAGTTGATTTTTCCGGAGATCAAATACGACAGCGTTGCCTCGATTCACGGCATGGACATCACCTTCGTGACGTCGGCCGGGACCAACGACGAGGGCAAGGCGCTGCTGCGGCATCTCGGGATGCCGTTCAGAACTTAAGGCGGGAGGCATTGCGTGTCACGTAAAGCATTGCGGCTCAAGTCGGTTACCAAGCAGAAGTTTTCCACCCGGCAGTACCACCGATGTGCCTTGTGCGGGCGCGTGCGGGGATTTCTCCGGCGATTTCGGATGTGCCGCATCTGCTTCCGGCAGTTGAGTCTGAAGGGGGAAATTCCCGGCGTGACGAAGGCTAGTTGGTAACGAGGAGCCCATGGTAACTGATCCCATTGCAGACCTGTTGATTCGCATCCAAAACGCGGCGCGCCGCGGGCAGGAGGCCGTGTCTATCCCTGCGTCCCGGCTCAAGACGGAGATTCTGAAAGTCATGCAAGCTGAGGGGTTCATTGGTGCCTACGAGAAGACGACCGCCGACGGCCATTCAGTGTTGAAGGTCCGGCTGCGGTATATCAACGACGGGCAGCCGGTCATCACTGGCATGCGCCGCATCAGCCGTCCGGGCCGCCGCGTCTATGCGGGCAAGCAAGAGATGCAGAAGGTAATGGGCGGGATGGGGCTGGCGATCGTGTCGAATTCAAAGGGCATCATGACGGACCAGGCTTCGCGGCGAGCCAATTTGGGCGGCGAAGTGCTCTGTCATATCTGGTAGGGACGGGCGCAGAAAAACAGGAAAGATATGTCTCGGATCGGACGAAAAGTCATCGCAGTACCGCAAAAGGTCGATGTGGCCGTGGCAGGACGGACCGTATCCGTGAAGGGACCGCTCGGCCAGTTGCAGTGGCCGCTCAAGTCCGGCATTGACGTGGCGGTGGCGAATGGTCAGGTGCAGGTCACCCGCGCGGGCAATGAGCCTTCCGTGCGCGCTATGCACGGACTGGTACGCGCCGAACTGAACAACATGATCGCCGGCGTGACGAAGGGCTATGAGAAGACGCTGGAAATGACCGGCGTGGGTTACAAGGCACAGCAGCAGGGTCAGAATCTGCAACTGAGTGTCGGGTACAACCAGCCGGTCTCGTTTGCGGTGCCGAAGGGAATTGAGGTCAAGATCGACAAGCAAACGATTATTCTGCTGAAAGGTATCGACAAGCGGCTGGTTGGGCAGACGGCTGCCAATCTGCGGGCGGTGAAGCCACCGGACGTGTACAAGCAAAAAGGCATCCGGTATTCAGGCGAAGTCCTTCGCAAGAAGGAAGGCAAGACCGGTAAGTAGGTGCAACGTGCGACTGCGTGAAAAAACTGACAAGCTGGAGCGGCGGAAGCAGCGGGTACGGCAGCGGGTGTACGGCACGCCAGCGCGTCCGCGCCTGAGCGTGTTCCGCAGCAAGAGTCATATCTACGCCCAGGTTATCGATGATAGTAAGGGGCGGACGCTGGCGGCCGCGTCCACGCTGGATCCGGAAGTGAAGAAGGCGGTGCAGTCAAAGGCGCCGATCGAGGCGGCCAAAGAAGTGGGCAAGCTGATTGCCAACCGTGCCAAGGCGGCAAATATCGGCGCCGTGGTCTTTGACCGTGGTGGGCACTTGTATCACGGCCGCATCAAGGCGCTGGCAGAAGCCTCGCGCGAAGGCGGATTGCAGTTTTAACGGGACGAAAGGGGAACAGCCGCGTGCGTGTCAATCCAGACGAACTGAGCCTGAAGGACAAGGTGGTGTTCATCAACCGCGTGGCCAAGGTGGTCAAAGGCGGCAAGCGGTTCAACTTCTGTGCGCTGGTGGTCGTGGGCGACGGGCTTGGCTGGGTGGGGATCGGCAAGGGGAAGGCGGCGGAGGTGCCAGCCTCCATCTCGAAGGCAGTGGAGCAGGCCAAGAAAAATCTCGTCCGCGTTCCGTTGAAGGGCGACACCATCCCGCACGAGGTGCATGGAACCTATTGCGGCGAGCACGTAATGCTTAAGCCGGCGTCAGCGGGCACAGGCATCATCGCCGGCGGTGCGGTGCGGGCGGTCGTCGAGCTGGCGGGTGCACATAACATCGTGGCGAAGACGTTGGGGCGGGGCAATCCGTTCAATACCGTTAAGGCTACGCTTGAAGGGTTGCGCCAACTGCGGGATCCCGCGGAAGTGGTGCGCATCCGCCGGAGCGGAGTGGAGAAGGTCGGATAGGGAATATGGCGAAGAGCACGGCAGGCACAAAAAATCTGACGATTACCTTGAAGCGAAGTCCGATCGGGACGGCGTACCGGTACCGGCTCGTATTGCAGGGATTGGGGTTGCGCAAACCGCATCAGACGGTGGTTCGGCCGGACACGCCGCAAGTGCGCGGGCTGATTGGCAAGGTCTCGTATCTCCTGGAAGTGAAGAACGCATGAAGCTGCACACGCTGGCTCCTTCAGTGGGAGCAAAAAAGAATCGTAAGCGGATTGGCCGCGGGCCGGGATCAGGTCACGGGAAAACTGCCACCAAGGGCCACAAGGGTCTGCTCGCACGCTCCGGCGGCGGCAAAGGGCCGGGCTTTGAGGGCGGACAGATGCCTTTGATCCGTCGGATGCCAAAGTACGGCTTTCTCTACCCGTTCCGCACGGAGTATGCGATCGTCAATTTGAAGTCCCTCGCGGCGCTGAAGGCGGATCAGGTGACGCCGGGCGTGCTAGTGGACGCGGGGCTGATTAAGCGGAAGTCGCAGCCGGTCAAGATTCTAGGCGTCGGCGAGCTGGCGCGGCCGCTGACCATCCAGGCCCACAAGTTCAGCAAGTCAGCAATGGAAAAGATTCAGAAAGCCGGCGGTCGGGCTGAGGTCATCAGCGGTGTTTGAGCGGCTCCTCACGGGTTTTCAGAACATCTTCAAAATACCGGAGCTGCGGACGCGGGTTCTGTTCACGCTGACGATGCTGGCCGTATACCGGGTCGGTGCGCACATCCCGACGCCGGGCATCAACGGGGACTCGCTCGCGAAGTTTTTGCAGGAGCAAGGCGGGGCGCTCCTGGGATTTCTGGATATTTTTTCGGGCGGCTCACTGTCGCGGCTGACGATCTTTGCGCTGGGCATCATGCCCTACATCAGCGCGTCGATCATTTTGCAGTTGCTGACGGTTGTCATTCCCCAACTGTCGAAGCTCGCGAAGGAAGGTGAGCGCGGGCGCAAGAAGATTATCCAGTATACCCGGTATGGGACAATCGTGATCGCGCTGATCCAGGGATTTGGCATCGCGATCGGGCTGGAGCAGATGAAGGGTGGGGAGTTCGTGCTCCATGGGGGCTGGCCGTTCCGATTGATGACGGTCATCACTCTGATGGCTGGCACGGCCTTCCTGATGTGGCTAGGCGAGCAGATCACTGAGCGGGGGATCGGTAACGGGATTTCGCTGATCATCTTCTCGGGGATCGTCGCGCGCCTGCCGAGCGCGGTGGCGCAGACGTTTGAGCTGTATCAGGTCGGACAGCTCAACTTCGTGCTGCTCGTGTTGCTGACAACGGTCATGCTGGGCGTTGTGGCTGCCATTGTGTTTTTGGAAAGTGGCCGCCGAAAAATTCCGGTGCAGTATGCAAAGCGGGTGGTCGGGCGGCGGGTCTACGGAGGACAGAGCACGCACATTCCGCTGAAGATCAACACGGCGGGCGTGATTCCGCCGATCTTCGCCTCCTCGATCATCGCGTTTCCGGCAACGATCGCTGGATTCATCCAGTATCCCTGGGTGAAGTCCATAGGAGAGCATCTGGCGCCGGGATCGGTGCTGTACACGCTGTTGTACATTGGATTGATCGTTTTTTTCTGTTTTTTTTACACGGCCGTGGTCCTGAACCCAGTGGACATGGCGGAGAACATGAAGAAATACGGGGGCTTTATCCCCGGCGTCCGTCCCGGGCAGCGAACCTCGGATTACGTGTATAACGTGCTGACGCGCATCACCTTTGCCGGCGCGATGTATTTGGCGGTGGTCTGCGTCATCCCAGAGTTTTTGATTTACAAGTTGAACATGCCATTTTATTTCGGTGGCACATCGCTTCTGATCGTCATTGGCGTCGGCTTGGATACGGCCCAGCAGGTCGAGTCGCACATGCTGATGCGGAACTACGAAGGGTTCCTGGAGACGGGTCCAATGAAGGGACGGACCGGGTAGCCATGCGTGTGATGCTACTGGGTGCTCCCGGTGTGGGCAAGGGCACGCAGGGCGATCTGTTGGCGGCGAAGTTTCGTTGCCCAAAGATTTCAACCGGCGACATTCTTCGGGAGGCGGTGCGGAATAAGACGTTGCTGGGACTGCAGGCGAAAGCGTGCATGGATCAGGGGCAGTTAGTGCCAGACGCCGTGGTGGTCGGTATCGTCAAGGACAAGCTTGCGGAGCCGGGCTGTGCCAGCGGGTTTCTCTTGGACGGATTTCCGAGAACGATGGCCCAGGCGGAAGAACTGGGCGCGATGCTGGAGGCCAGTGGGCTGCCGCTCGATCGGGCGGTCAACTTCACGGTACCACGTGAAGCCATTGTCCGGCGACTGACAGGGCGCCGGAGCTGTCCGAAATGCCAGGCGGTGTTTCATGTGGAGTTCACGCCGCCGAAGCAAGCGGGTATCTGCGACCGGTGCGGAGGAGCGCTGATGCAGCGGAGTGACGATACGCGCACGACGGTTGAGAATCGGCTCTCCGTCTATGAGCAGCAGACGGCCCCACTCATTGCCTATTACCGGCAGCGCAATCTGCTGTCGGACGTGGACGGAGTCGGTCCAGTGGAGCAGGTGCAGCAGAGGGTTGTGGAGTTGCTGCGATCCCATGGCGTGGCATGATCATTCTCAAGACGCCAGAGGAGATCGAGATCATGGCACAGGCATCCCGGCTGGTCGCCGAGACGCTGCAGTATCTGAAGGCGCACGTGACGGCGGGCGTGACGACGGACGAACTCGACCGGCTGGCTGAAGAGTTCATCCGGTCGCGCGGCGGGAAGCCAGCGTTCAAGGGGTATCACAGTTATCCCAAGACGCTATGCATCTCGGTGAACAATCAGGTGGTACACGGGATTCCGTCGAAGCGGGTCTTGCAGGAAGGCGACATCGTTGGACTGGATCTGGGCGCAATAGTGAACGGGTTCTACGGCGATTCCGCACTGACGCTGCCGGTCGGGACAATCGATCCCAAGGCGGCCGAACTATTGCGGGTGACCGAAGAGGCCCTCTATGCCGGCATCAAGCAGGCGGTGGTGGGCAACCGGTTGTCCGACATTTCGCATGCGGTGCAGGAGCGGGCGGAGTCGGCTGGTTTTTCGGTCGTGACAGAGTTTGTGGGGCACGGGATCGGGCGCCAGCTGCACGAAGAGCCGCAGGTGCCGAATTACGGCAAGCCCGGGCAGGGGCCGCGGCTGCAGGCGGGCATGGTCCTGGCAATCGAGCCCATGGTGAACATGGGCAAGAGCGACATAAAAATCTTGGATGACCAGTGGACGGCAGTAACGAAGGACGGGAGCCTCTCGGCGCATTTTGAGCATACGATCGCGATTCAGTCGAGCGGGCCGCCAAGAATTTTGAGCAAGCTGTAGGAGACGCGCAGCGACGGATGTCCAAGGAAGATGTCATTGAAGCGCAGGGGAGCGTGACGGAAACATTGCCGAACGCGATGTTTCGTGTGAAATTGGACAATGGCCACATCATTCTGGCCCATATCTCCGGCAAGATGCGGATGCACTTCATCCGGATCCTCCCGGGGGACAAGGTGACGGTGGAATTGTCGCCCTACGATTTGACGAGAGGGCGCATCACGTACCGGTTCAAGTGAAGGGGTTGTCATGAAAGTGAAATCGTCGGTCAAGCCGATTTGTTCCAAGTGCCGGGTGGTCCGCCGGCGCGGCGTGGTGCGCGTGCTCTGCGAGAATCCGCGCCACAAACAGCGGCAGGGCTAGCGGCGCGCAGGCGGTAAGGAGGATCTGATGGCTCGTATTGCGGGAGTGGATTTGCCTAGAGAGAAGCGGGCGGACATCGGCCTGACCTATATTTTTGGGATCGGGCGTGCTATGGCCATCGAGATTTTGAAGAAGGCCGGCGTCGATGGTGCGATCCGAGTGAAGGATCTGACAGAGGATCAGATTGTGAAGCTGCGTGAAGTCATTGGTGGTCACGAGGTCGAGGGCGATCTGCGGCGCGCCGTGTCCATGAACATCAAACGACTGGTCGACATCGGGACCTATCGCGGCCTGCGGCATCGCAAGGGCCTGCCGGTGCGGGGGCAGCGGACGAAGACCAACGCGCGGACCCGCAAGGGCCGCCAGAAATCCATGGGCGCCATGCGGAAGCCGGCGGCGGCTCCTGCAAAGACATAGTCATTTTGAAGGGCGAAAAGAGGAACACGTATGAGCGTAAAGAAGGGCAAAAAGAAAGAACGGAAAATCGTGCAGGGCGGGGTTGCACACGTGCAGGCCTCCTTCAATAATACAATCGTGACCATTACAGACATGAGTGGCAACACTGTGGTGTGGGCCAGCTCGGGCAACCAGGGCTTTAAGGGCTCGCGCAAAAGCACGCCATTCGCCGCTCAGCGCGCGGGGGAAATGGCGGCGCGCAAGGCGATGGAGCACGGCATGCGGCAGGTCGATGTGTACGTGAACGGGCCGGGCTCCGGGCGGGAGTCAGCTATTCGTTCGTTGCAGGCAGCGGGACTGCGGATCAATCTGATCCGCGACGTGACACCGATTCCGCACAATGGCTGCCGTCCCCCGAAACGGAGGAGAGTCTAATGGCAAAGTATCGCGGTCCGGTCTGCCGGCTTTGCCGGCGCGAAGGGGTGAAGCTGTTTTTGAAGGGCTCGCGCTGTATGACGGAAAAGTGCGCCATCGAGCGCCGGAGCTACCCGCCCGGCCAGCATGGGCAGGGGCGGCAGCGCGTGTCAGAGTACAGCGCGCAGTTGCGAGAAAAACAGAAGTTGCGGCGCATTTACGGGCTGCAAGAACGGCAATTCCGCGGCATTTTTGAGCGGGCGGAGCGCCATGAAGGCATTACCGGCGAGCGTCTGCTGAAGCTGCTCGAGAGCCGGCTTGACAACGTGGTCTATCGGCTGGGTTTTGCCTGCTCTCGCCGGGAGGCCCGGCAACTGGTCAACCATGGACATTTCCTGGTAAACGGCCGCAAGACGGACGTGCCAGCCTATCAGGTTCGTGTGGGCGATGTGTTGGAAGTGCGGCAGCGCAGCCGCGAGGTGGCCTCGATCGTCGCGTCCCTGGATGCGGTGGAGGGGCGCGGGATCCCGGCCTGGCTAGAACTGGATCGCGCCGCTTTCAAGGGGTCGGTCAAGGCCATCCCGACGAAGGATGAGATCGCGCTGCCAGTCAACGAACAGATGATCGTCGAGTTGTATTCGCGATAAGCGCAGGCGGGTCGCGGGTTCAACGAGGCTAAGGGGACACCATGATTAAAAGCATGAAAGACTTTCAGATTCCGATGCGCATTGAGACAGAGAAAGAAATCCCGTCCGAGCACTATGCACGGTTCACAGCGGAAGCGTTCGAGCGCGGGTTCGGTACCACGGTGGGGAACTCCCTGCGGCGCGTGCTACTCTCGTCGCTGACCGGTGCGGCGGTGACGACCGTCAAGATCGAGGGCGTCCAGCACGAATTTTCGACGGTGCCTGGTGTGACGGAGGACGTGACCAACATCGTTCTGAACGTGAAGAGTCTGCGGTTGAAGCTGCACACCGACAAGCCAAAGACAATCCGCCTCAGGAAGAAGGGGCCGGGCGAGGCCACGGCAGCGGACATCCAGCATGACGCGGACGTGACGGTTCTGAATAAGGACTTGTACATCGCTACTCTGGACAAGGAAGCGGTGCTCGACATGGAATTGGTTGTCAAGCCGGGCCGCGGCTACGTGCCGGCCGAGCGGAACAAGGAAGAGGGGCTGCCGATCGGCGTGATCCCGGTCGATTCCATTTTCTCACCCGTCACGCGTGCGAACTTCCACGTCGAGAATGCGCGCGTTGGCCGGGTCACGGATTACGATAAACTCACGCTGGAAGTCTGGACGGACGGGAGTGTCACGCCGCGGGACGCCGTATCGTCCGCCGCGCTGATCCTGCGCGACCACTTGGACATCTTGATCCATCCGGACCAGCTGGGCGAGATGAAGCCCGAGGCGCGCCGCGAGGAGGAGCGCCGGGAGATCAACAAGAATCTCTTCCGGAGCGTGAACGAGCTGGAATTGTCGGTGCGCGCCGCCAACTGCCTCAAGAACGCGAACATCAAGACCATCGCAGATCTGGTGCAGAAGTCCGAAATGGAAATGCTGAAGACCAAGAACTTCGGGAAGAAATCTTTGAACGAAATCAAGGAAATCTTGGCCGAGATGGGCCTGGGGCTCAGCATGAAGCTGGATACGCTGTCCTCGTCTGAGGGTAGCAAGCGGGACGCTTAACCTGCGGGGAGGGGCCTGTGCGCCACGGAAAAAAAGGCAGACAACTCAGCCGTGACACCAAGCATCGGGGGGCACTCTTCCGGAACATGGTGACGTCGTTGCTGGACCACGAGCGGATCGAGACGACGGAGCAAAAGGCTAAGGAGATCCGAGGCTACGCGGAGCGGATGATCACACTGGGCAAGCGGGGCGGGCTAGATAACCGCCGTCGCGCGTTGAGCTTCATTCGCGACAAGGCGGTCGTGTCAAAGCTGTTCGACGATGTAGCCGGCCGGTTCCGCGATCGTAGCGGCGGCTATACCCGGATCATCAAGACGCGGCAACGAAGCGGTGATGCCGCCGCCATGGTCGCCATCGAGCTGGTGGCCAAGGGCAGCACCCCTGCTGAGACGAAAACCGACAAATCCGAACCGGCTAAGAAGGACAAACCCTCCGAAAAGGCCTAGCCGGTCGTCCCTTTTGCATAGGCCTAGCCGATCGTCATTGATCGGCTAGGTTTGTCGCTATCTGTTCGATTCGCTCTGTCGCTCATGTAATCCCGATAGTTCCCACTCCGGCCTCGTTTACTCGCCGTGTTCCGTATGCTACTATCGTGCCACTAGCTCCAATCCTCGTAAGCAATTGATTTAGGGGTCTTTATTATGTGGCAGCGATATGTTCGAGATGCGCTGCTTCTGCTGAGTGGGCTATTGGCCATCTTTCTCGTGTATATCCTGACCACTCGCGTTGAACCTGCACAAACGTCGCCGCCCGCTACATCGCAGAGTCTGGCCCGTGCCGATGCCGGCATCGACCGGTTTACCTTTACGCAGACCAAGGCGGGAGCCGTGCAGTGGCAGATTCAGGCGCAGCGGGCCCATCTGGTGGAAGCCGAACACCGGGCTGTGTTGGAAGGCGTCCAAGTTACACTCTACGGACCGAAGGGGCGTGAGCTCCAGCTGTCTGGGGACGAAGGTACGATCGACACGGCAAAGAAAAACTTCAGACTGATGAAACGCACCGGCACCATCGCCGTTGAACTGGCGAGCGGCTATACCATTCTGACGAATCACCTGGCCTGGACAGACGAACGGCGCGAAGTTGCGACGAGTGACCCTGTGACCATCACGGGGCATGGATTGGAAGTTAGCGGCCGAGGATTGATCGGGAAGCTGGACCTTGAGGAGTTTCAAATCCTGGAAGATGTGCATGTGGCGATTGCACCATAGCCGGGTCTTTGCGCTGGGCATCCTGCTTGCGGTGGGGCTGGGAAGAGCCACCGATGCCGCTGAGCCGGAACCATCGGCCAATGGACGCACGGATATCACAGCGACAAAGATCACCATGCGCAATCAGGAAAACAAGGCAATCTTTGAAGGCAATGTGGTGCTGAAAAAGGGTGTGCTGACCGTCCAGTCCGATGTCATGATCATGCATTTCAAACCGCAGAACGAATCGGCGCCTGCCGTGACAGCCCCGCCGCCCCGAAAGGGCGACGCTGAGTTGCCCACTGTGTCGAACCGAGCGGTCAGTATCATCGAAGCCACGGGGAGGGTTGTACGGATTAAAAAAGGCGACGGGCATTCGACATCCCGTAAGGCGACCTATTACGAAGAAAGCAGAAAAATTATTCTGGACGGCGATCCGGTCGCGTGGGAGAAAGGGACCTGCGTATCTGGGGGGCAAATTACGATGTTTCTGGATGATGACCGGACAATTGTGGAAGGGCAGTCTCGCGTCACGCTTGATCAGGCCGGGGGAGCGCCACACACAGGCTGCGCGGCGCAGGGGGGGAAGTGAGTCCTGCGACGACCCAACCGGTGGGGCAGGTGTTAAAGGCCAGCGGACTGGTCAAAAGCTTTCGTGGCCGCACGGTGGTCAAAGGCGTCAGTGTTGAGGTGTGTGCGGGCGAGATTGTCGGGCTACTGGGGCCGAATGGTGCCGGCAAGACAACCATTTTCGATATGGTGGTCGGGCTTTGCCAGCCCGATGCCGGTACGATTGTACTGGACAATGAGACCATCACTGATCTGCCGATGTACAAGCGGGCTCGGCACGGCATTAGTTATCTGCCTCAGGAATCGTCAGTGTTTCGCCGGTTGTCTGTTGAGGAAAACATCCTGGCCATACTCGAAATGATACCCCTCACAGCGCAGGAACGCGCAGGACGGACCGATGAACTACTTAAGGAGCTAGATCTGACCCATCTGCGAGCCAGCAAGGCCTATGCGTTGTCCGGAGGCGAACGGCGACGGCTGGAAATCACGCGTGCGCTGGTGATGCGCCCGAAGTTTTTACTGCTGGACGAGCCGTTTGCCGGCATCGATCCGATTGCGGTGGCAGATATTCAGCACATCCTCACCCGCTTAAAAGACAAACAGATCGGCGTGCTGATCACAGATCACAATGTGCAGGAGACGCTTTCCATCACGGATCGCGCCTACATCATCAACGAGGGCACGATTCTCGAGGCTGGCACGCCGGAGGTCATCGTAAACAGTGCCACCGCCCAGGCGATCTACCTTGGGAATCGGTTCAAGCTGTGATGAGACAGACGGGAGCAGGCAAGGCCGTTTCATGAAGCTCAGACTGGACCTTCGTCTCAGCCAGAAGCTGATCATGACGCCGCAGTTGCAGCAGGCGATCAAGCTGCTACAACTGTCCCGCCTTGAGCTGCAGCAGACCCTCTCGCAGCATCTAATGGAGAATCCGCTGCTTGAAGAACTCCAGGTGGATGCGGAGGAACAGGGGGGCATAGCCATCGAGGAAGGCGAACAGGGGCAGTCGCAGGAGCGGGACCCCGCGGAAGCGTCAGGGGCATCAGACTCGGAAAAGTCTGAGGACACAGAGCGGCCGGATGAGATTTCTCAGGAAAGCTGGGACAACTATTTCGACAGCGACCGGGTGGCGGGGGGGCGGGAGACAGCGGCATCGAACCAGGACGAGTTGCCGCCCTATGAGCAGACATTGGCCAAGCCGACGTCGCTTGCAGAGTATCTGCTGTGGCAGTTGGCCCTGACTGAGATGCCAGAGGCGGAGAAAATGATTGCCCGAAACATCATCGGCAACATCGATGATGACGGGTATCTGCAGGCATCAGTGCAGGATATTGCGATCGACGAAAAGGCTCCGATGGAACAGGTGGAATCGGTTCTCCGGCAGGTCCAGTCGTTTGACCCGGCCGGCGTGGGAGCGCGGGACCTCCAGGAATGCCTACTTATTCAACTCGGTTTTCTCGATCATAATCAGGTGGGCGCGCAGGTCAAGCGCAACGGGACTCTGAAGGGGTCGCTGGTTGAATCGATCGTTCGTCTTCATCTCAAGGATCTCGAGAAGAAGCAATATGCCCGCATTGCCAAGGCGTTGAATACCACAGTAGAGGCGGTGGCGGAAGCCACGCGTGTCATCGAGGCACTGGAACCAAAGCCCGGGCGGCCATATTTCTCTGCGGCCAATTTTACCATCGTCCCGGACGTGTTTGTCGTGAAGAATGAGGGAGAATGGGTGGTGGCGCTCAATGATGATGGGCTGCCGCGCCTCAGGATTAGTCCCTATTACAAGCAGATGCTGGGGGGTAGCGAGAAAGAAGATTCTGAGGCGGCCAAAGTCTATTTGGAGGAGAAGTATCGCGGGGCACAATGGCTTATACGGAGCATCGAGCAGCGTAACAAAACGATCCTCAAAGCAGTGCAAAGCATCGTCAAATTTCAGGAGCCGTTTTTTGAACGAGGCGTACAATATCTCAAGCCGCTGGTGCTCAAGCAGGTGGCAGAGGACATCGGCATGCATGAGTCGACGGTCAGCCGTGTTACCGCTAATAAATATCTCTACTGTGGGCAGGGCCTGCTCGAGCTGAAGTTCTTTTTCAATGCGGCATTGCAGCGTACGGATCAGAGTCAGGAGGCGCTGTCCTCAGTGACCGTTCGCGAAATGATCCGGAAAATGATCGCCGAGGAGAACCCGCAGCGGCCACTAAAAGACGAGGAGATCGCCGCCCGCCTGCAAAGTCATCAGATCGTTATCGCCCGCCGTACGGTTGCCAAGTACCGCACCGAAGTCAATATTCGCTCTGCCAGTCAGCGCAAGCGATTTTTTTGACTTCGTCGCATGCATTGCAGACAAGGATGCCGATGAGGCTACAAATCGTGGGGCGCCACATGACGGTAACTGCAGCATTGCGGCGGCATGTTGAGCAACGCTTGACGCGACTTGAGCGCTTTCTTGACGGAACGGAAAAAGTGCACGTGGTGTTCAGCGTGGAGCGGTTTCGCCAGACAGCCGAAGGGACGGTATCCACGCGGAGGGGGGCGGTGACGGCCAAAGCGGCGACCAGCGACATGTACGTCTCCGTCGACGCGCTGATGCACAAGTTGGTGTTACAGATTCAGAAGAAAAAGGAACGTTTGGAATGTTATAAAGTGCCACGCGTGGTGGAGGTCCGACAGCGCCCACGACTGGACGATGAGGCGGAGAGCGTTGAAAAAGTCTCCGTTGCTGTGCCGACGTTGACGCGGGACGGAGCGATTGCGTCTTTTCGAAAGGATGCGAAAAGCATTCTAGTGTTTCGCGAGGCGCCCTCAAGAAAAATCCTGATTCTGTGCCGCGGAGAAGATGGAGTGACCCGGCTAGTTGAGCCAGCGTTGGACCGGTTTTTCTGATATCCCCTGAAGACCGATTGTTCTGTCTGCCGTGCAGCTCGATCGCAGGTACGTCGCTGGAGTTGCTTTGGGACTGCCGTCCACGACCGAGCAAGCCACGGTCTGCGGGTTTCTCAGGTCTTACACTGCCCAAGTAGAGGGCAGCCTCAAACCGGCCGAAAAAATCGTAAAACCCGCTCCAGGAGCGGCATTTAAAATTTTGCTATTTCTTGACGGTACGACTATATTAACCATGCTGAGCTGCAAAAATTTGGCGTAAGTATTTTTTGAAAGTGGCGGGGGTGCCGTGCTCGATCGTATGCTGGGGCAGGACGGGTTGTTGAAAAGCAAGAGCGAGACGGGGGGCTAGCAAGAGCTGCGGATCTTCCTGGTACCGATTATCGTGAAGAACTAATGGCGGATGTGTGGCTATGCTGCGGTATTTAAACGGGGGGGAATCCCACGGCAAATATCTGTTGGCTGTGGTTGAAGGCGTGCCTGCTGGCCTTCCGTTGACTTCTGATATGGTCAACAGCGACCTCGCCCGTCGTCAAAAAGGCTACGGGCGTGGCGGTCGTATGCGTGTCGAGGAAGACCGCGTCGAATTTGCCTGCGGCGTCCGCCACGGCAAGACCCTCGGCAACCCCATCGGGCTGCTCGTTGCCAACAAGGACTGGGAAAACTGGAAAGAGGTGATGGCGGCCGAGCCCGTCAATGTGCCTCCGTCCAAGGTGGTCACGCGTCCGCGCCCGGGCCATGCCGATCTCGTCGGTGCTATCAAATACGGCCATCGGGACATCCGGAACGTCCTGGAGAAGGCCAGCGCGCGCGAAACGGCCATTCGTGTAGCGATCGGCGGTGTGGCCAAGGCCCTCCTGAGTCACTTCAGCATGCGGGTGGTGAGCTATACCGTCTCCATCGGCGACGTCACGGCCACTTGCGGGGACGATCCGCTGCAGGCCTACGATCGGGCCGAACGCTCCGACGTCCGTTGCCCGGACGAAGCTGCCGGTGCCAGGATGATCGAACAGATCCGAGGCGCCAAGCACAAGGGCGATACCCTGGGCGGTGTCTTTGAGGTTGTTGTAACCAATGCACCGATCGGGCTGGGCAGCTATGCACAGTGGGATCGCCGTCTGAGCGCCCGGCTGGCCATGGCAGCCATGAGCATCCAGGCCATGAAGGGCATTGAAATCGGCATGGGGTTCGAGGCCGCGCGCCGGTTCGGTTCCGAAGTTCATGACGAAATCTATTTCGAAAAAGGCTCTAAGGAATTTGTCCGGAAAACCAACAACGCCGGCGGATTGGAAGGTGGCATCACCAACGGCCAGCCGATCGTTCTGCGCGTGGCCATGAAACCCATTTCGACGCTCTATAGCCCCAAGAAGAGCGTGGACATTGAGACGAAGGAGCCCTTCGACGCCACAGTGGAACGGTCTGATATCTGTACGGTCCCGGCAGCCGGTGTCGTGGGGGAGGCCGTCGTGGCCTACGAGATGGCCAATGCCATGATCGAGAAGTTCGGCGGCGACAGTCTCGAGGAAATGAAGCGCAATTACGACGCTTATCAGGCCTACGTCCGCACCTTTTAGTTTCACCGCCCCTGTGCTACGATTCCTTCGCTTTTACGTCTCACCACGTTCAGCGCATGATGCCCGTGCTCGTACGGGCGGGAGAACCCCGGTGTCTTTAGGCGACGTACGCCGTGTAACCGTCTCGCTGGCCGACCGCAGCTATGACATTCTGATCAAGCCGGGCTCGCTTGGCGAGATCGGTGCGCACCTGGCCGCGCTCGGATTTTGCGGGAAAGTTGGAATCGTGACCAATCCGGTCATCGGACGGCTCTACTCAAAAACGATCCTGCATTCGCTCAAGTCCTCTGGGTTTGATCCCGTCACCATTGTGATCCCTGAGGGGGAGCGATCCAAGTCGCTATCGTCTGTCACCACCATCCTCGATGCGCTGATTAAGGCCCGCTTCGAGCGCCAATCACTCCTTGTGGCACTGGGAGGGGGTGTCATCGGAGACCTGACCGGGTTTGCCGCCTCGATCCATCTGCGTGGTATACCCTTCGTGCAGGTGCCGACGACCCTGGTGGCACAGGTGGATTCGAGCGTCGGCGGCAAAACCGGCGTGAACCATCCGCTTGGAAAAAATCTTATTGGGACGTTCTATCAGCCCCGGCTGGTGCTGATCGATCCGGAGACGCTCCGCACGCTGCCACCACGGGAATGGACGGCAGGACTGGCCGAAGTGATCAAATACGGCGTGATTGCCGATGAATCGTTTTGTGCTGAACTGGAACGCTCGATGGACCGGCTGGTCAAGCTGGACATGGAGCTGGCGAGCTGGGCGATTGTCCGGTCCTGCGAAATCAAGGCCGACGTGGTTGGGAAAGACGAGCGGGAATCCGGTCTGCGACGCGTGTTGAATTACGGCCATACGATCGGGCACGCGCTGGAGTCATTGGGCAGGTATCGCAAGTGGATTCACGGCGAGGCGATTGCGATGGGGCTGGTGCAGGAGGCCGATTTGTCTCGGCACCTCGGTCTTTGCTCGCCGGATGTCGTCGACCGTCAGCGTGAGCTGGTCCGTCGCGCCGGCCTGCCTGGTGCGATGCCGCCCTGCACGTTCACGAATTTCTGGAAGGCCATGCTGCACGATAAGAAAACGGTCCACGGGCAGGTCCACTGCGTATTTCCCGAACGGATTGGGCGGGTGGTCATTCGACCGCTTGAGCGTGAGGCCTGCGAGCAATGGTTTCGCAGTCTGCCGTCACGGAAGGCTTCCCCGTCGCTGCGGCAGGTGCGCGCGAGCAGGGGGCGCGCATAGCCATGGCCAAGGAAACCAAGTCGCGCCCGTCCGTACAACAGATGGAGCAGGCCCTGCGGGAAAAAACCCGCGAGGTGGACGTCCTGCACCATATCACCGACTCCATCAGCGGCACGCTGGATTTGGAGGCGGTGCTCAAGCACATCGTGGATATCGTCGTCGAGGTTACGAGGGCCGATGCCTGCCTGCTTTATTTATTGTCCGATAGTCGTGATGAGCTGAGCCTGCGGGCATCCAAGAATCCCCATCCCAAGTTGATCGGCCGCATCACGATCGGGATGGGCGAAGGCATTACCGGCTGGGTGGCGCGGGAGCGGATGCGCGTGGTCATCCCCAGTAACGCCAGCGACGATCCCCGATTCAAGTTCTTTCACGATCTTCCGGAGGACCGCTACCAGGCGTTCGTCTCTGTACCGATCCTGGCGAAAAACGAAGTCGTCGGCGTCATCAATGTCCAGCATAAACGTCCCCGCCGGTACCGTCCGGACAAACTGGCGCTTATATCTACGATCGCTGGCCAGGTCGGCGGAGCGATCGAAAATGCCCGGCTTTATGCTGAGACTATGCGGAAGGCTCACCAGATCGAGACGCTCTCGCAAGTGTCGGAGACGGTCACGTCCAATCGTCTGATTGATGACATTTTGCAGTTGATCGTCACGATGACTGCGCAGATGATGAATTCGAAAATTTGCTCGATCATGCTGTTGGATCAGCCAACGGGGGAACTCCGGATCGTGGCCACGCAGAGCCTGAGCGAGCAGTACCGATTGAAGCCGAATTTGAAGATCGGGCAGAGCATCAGCGGGCGGGCGGTGCAGGAGCGGCGCCCAATGATCGTGCAGGACGTCACGCACGACCGGGACTACATGTACCCTGACATGGCCAAAAAAGAAGGGCTCTGCGCACTGTTGTCGGTGCCCATGCTCGTTCGCGACAAGGCGGTCGGTGTGATCAACAGCTACACGTCTAAGCCGCATCAATTCTCGACCGAGGAGGTCAAGCTGATGCAGGCTATCGCCAATCAGGCGGCTATCGCGATCGAGCACACGACGCTGCTGGAAAAATCCTTCGAAATGCAGGAGGCTCTTGCAGTGCGCAAGCTGGTCGAGCAGGCAAAGGGGTCTTTGATGCGATCAAAGAAGCTGTCAGAGGAGGAGGCGTTTCGGCTTATTCAACGGCAGAGCATGGATATGCGCAAATCCATGCGGGAAATCGCTGAAGCCATTCTCCTGGCTGGGCAAATCGAGGAGCGCGCCAGATAATTGCGTTGACACTGTCGGAAGGCGGATGCTATACACGGCGCATCACTGAATGTATGGAGACAATGAAGTCTCCGAAAGTCAGGCCGCACAGTACGCTCGGCTTGAACCTGGACGCTGACGTCCTCCTTCCCTGGCGGGATTGAGGGCGTTTTTTTTTATCTATGCGACCATTTCGTCTTGCCATGGCCCAGATGAACCCGACGGTTGGTGACTTGGACGGGAACGTCCGAAAGATCACTGCCTGGCTGCGGGAAGCAAAGAAGGCTGGTGCCGACCTGGTGGCTTTTCCCGAATTGGCCATCACCGGCTATCCGCCGGAGGATCTCCTGTTGAAGCCCCGATTTCTGGCTGAGAACCGGCGGGCGTTACAAGAGATTGTCCGCCAGAGCCGCGGACTGGCTGTTGTCGTTGGATATGTCGGAGATGATGCGTTGTCGGATACGCAGACGGATCGCCCCACGGTGGTTGCGGCCGGCCGGCACGAGTTGTCCAATGCAGCGGTAGTGATTGCCGGCGGACGGATCGTGGCCACCTATGCCAAACGCTATCTGCCGAACTACGGCGTCTTCGATGAAAGCCGCTATTTCCATCCGGGCGGACGGATTCCCGTAGTGGTGCTGGGCGGCGTTACCTTCGGGGTGAACATTTGCGAGGACATCTGGTACCCGGAGGGACCGACGCGGACGCAGTCAATGGCTGGCGCAGAAGTGATTGTGAACATCAATGCTTCGCCGTTTCACGTGGGGAAGAGCCGCTTGCGCGAGCAGATGCTGGCCACCCGCGCACGGGAAAACGGTGTCATCGTGTCCTACACGAACATGGTCGGCGGGCAGGACGAACTCGTGTTCGATGGCAACAGCCTTGTGCTCGACCAGGCGGGCGAGGTGATTATTCTCGGGAAGGCATTCGAGGAAGATCTGCTGGTCACCGATCTCAATATTGTCGCGGCGGCACGGGCCAGGCTCGCGCATGGTCGGAAAAAACTGGCGGGGCGGTCGCGGGTGAGTGTCGAGCGTGTGGTGGTGTCGGGTGCGCTGCACGGTGTAAGGCGCGCGCGGCTGGTGCCGGTCAGTGCGGCTCCGTTGGATCCGCTGGAGGAAGTCTATCGCGCGCTGGTCCTGGGCGTTCAGGACTACGTGGGTAAGAACGGATTTAAGCAGGTCGTCATTGGTTTAAGTGGGGGCATCGATTCGGCCCTTACGGCAGCCGTAGCCGTGGATGCGCTGGGGGCACACAATGTTATGGGCCTCTTCATGCCCTCGCCCTACACGTCGCGGGAGAGTGGGGAGGATACCAAGGAACTGGGGCGGCGTCTGCACATTTCCGTTCAGACCATCCCAATCACGAAGACGTTCGAAACCTACAATCGGGAGTTGGCACCGGCCTTTGCTGGTCGCCCGCCTGATAGTACAGAGGAAAATCTTCAGGCCCGGATTCGCGGTAATCTTCTTATGGCCTTCTCCAACAAGTTCGGGCATTTGGTCCTAACGACCGGGAATAAAAGTGAGATGAGCGTCGGCTATGCTACGCTCTACGGCGACATGGCCGGCGGGTTCGCCGTCATCAAGGATGTACCGAAGACAATGGTCTATGAGCTGGCGCGGCTGCGCAACAAGCGGGGCCGCGAGCCGGTCATTCCCAAACGGATTTTCGATCGGGCTCCGACGGCTGAGCTGAAGCCGAATCAGACAGACGAGGATACGCTACCGCCCTACGCGATCCTCGATCCGATCCTCAAGGCTTACGTGGAGGAGGATCGGGCGCCGGACGAAATTGTCGAAATGGGATTCGACCGTGAGACGGTGGCGCGGGTCATCACGATGGTGGACCGGAGCGAATACAAACGCCGCCAGGCGCCGGTTGGTATCAAGATTACGCATCGGGCGTTTGGTAAGGATCGCCGGATGCCGATTACTAACCGGTACCGCAACATCTGACCGTCAGGAGGCAGCATAATGAACGTGATATGGACACGAGCGATGCATGCGACGTGGGTGGTAGTTCTGTTGTCCGGAAGTACGTCCGCCTGGGCGGAGAATGTGGTGGCAGCCCCTCGCATTGACAGCGGCGACACGGCCTGGATGCTAACGGCCTCGGCGCTGGTTGTGGCAATGGTCGTGCCAGGGCTGGCACTGTTCTACGGGGGTATGGTGCGGAGCAAAAACGTGCTGGGCACTATGATGCACAGCTTTTTGACTCTGTGCGTGGTGAGCCTGCTCTGGGTGCTGTGCGGGTACAGCCTTGTCTTCGCGCCGGACAAGGGGGGCGTCATCGGCGGGCTGGACTGGGCCTTTCTCAGCGGCGTCAGTACGGCGCCGCATGCTGCCTATGCGCCGACCGTGCCGCACCTGGCGTTCATGATCTTTCAATTATTCTTTGCGGCCTTCACGTCGGCGCTGATCGTCGGCGCCGTTGCGGAACGAATTCGGTTCAGCGCGCTGATCTGGTTTGTGATGGCTTGGTCACTGGTTGTGTATGCACCGCTTGCGCATTGGATGTGGGGCGGAGGATGGCTCAGCAAGCTCGGCGCGGTGGATTTTGCCGGCGGCACGGTCGTCCATCTGAGTTCGGGTGCCTCGGCGCTGGCCTGCGCGCTTGTCGTGGGCAAACGGCGCGGTTGGCGGACGGATTATATGGCACCGCACAATCTTCCTTTGGTGCTGGCTGGCACGGGGCTGCTCTGGTTCGGCTGGTTTGGATTCAACGGCGGCAGCGCGCGGGGCGCCAACAGCGTGGCGGCCGGGGCCGTGGTTGCTACACACATTGCTGCGGCAGCGTCAGCCCTTTCATGGATGGCCGTCGAATGGTCGCATCGGGGCAAGCCGACTGTGCTGGGGGTGGCTAGCGGAGCAGTTGCCGGGATGGCCTCTGTCACGGCTGGCGCAGGATTTCTTGGGCCGATGTCGGCAGCGCTGATCGGTGCCACTGCTGGACCGCTCGCCTATCTGGCCATTGTCTGGAAGGGCAAGTTTGGCTATGATGACACGTTGGATGTTGTGGGATTGCACGCTGTCGGAGGGGTAGTCGGCATGGTAGGTGTCGGTCTGTTCGCGTCGAGCGCCGTCAATCCGGCCGGTCCCAATGGGTTGTTTTTCGGCAATCCGGGACAGATCGGCACGCAGATGCTGGCTGCCGTCGTGGCAGCCGTCTTTGCTTTTGTCGGCACCTACATAATTCTGAAAGTGTTGGATGGCATGATCAAGCTCCGTGTGTCACCAGAGGAAGAGGCTACGGGATTGGATCTCAGCCAGCACAATGAGCGTGCGTACTCGTAAGCCTGATGGATCAGGGAGACTCATATGAAACTTGTTGAAGCCATCATCAAGCCATTCAAATTAGACGAAGTGAAGGACGCCCTACTCGAAATTGGCATCCAGGGTATGACTGTGACGGAGGTCAAGGGCTTTGGCCGACAGAAGGGTCACAAGGAGACCTATCGCGGCACAGAGTACACAATCGAGTTCGTACCCAAGATCAAGATCGAGGTCGCAATTCCAGACGCGCAGGTTCCAAAAGTGCTGGAGACGATCATGCGTGCGGCCAAGACCGGCAGCATCGGGGACGGAAAGATTTTCGTGCGGGATCTAAGTTCGGCCGTTCGCATCAGGACCGGGGAGTCCGGAGAAAGCTCTTTGTGAGTACTGCGCGATCTGCGACGGGCGATGTCCTGAACTCCGCACTCACTGAACGCCGGGAGATGATCGTCCAGCGTGTGCTAGCTGGGGCTTCCGGAGCCGAAGCCATGGAGGCGCTCACGGAGTTGATTGACGGGCTCATTATTGGGCGGTACCGAAATGGGCTTCGTCAATTGGGCGAGGCGGCCGAAATCACAGCGAGCCAATCCTGCTGCCTGGTCGCGCTCGGCGGTTATGGCCGGCGTGAGCTGGCGCCTCATTCGGATATTGATCTCATGGTGCTGTTTCAGTCGGAAGCCCAGGCGATGGTGCCTGAGCTGGTGAAAACCGTCCTGCATCCACTCTGGGACGCGGGATTTCAGGTTGGCCACAGCGTCCGGACAATTCAGGAATGCCTCGATCTAGCCGCAGAGGATTTAACGATTTGCACCTCCATGATGGAGGCGCGGTTCCTCGCTGGCAGCACGGAACTCTTTCAGCGATTTCATGACCGCTACGCTAAGCGGGTGGTCGGGAAAGACGCAGACCGTTTTATTGATCAAAAGTTAGACGAGCGGCGTCGCGAGTATGAGAAATTCGGCGAGACAATCTATCTCCTTGAGCCGAATGTGAAGAAGAGCAAGGGCGGTCTTCGTGATCTGCACGTTCTCCAGTGGATCGGTATGGCCCGCTACGGGGCGGGGACAATCCGTAAATTGGCGGACCACGGCTTTCTGTCACGTCAGGACTATCGAGCGCTGACTGAGGCTCGTGATTTTCTCTGGCGGGTGCGCGCGCTGATGCACGTGCATGCTGGGTCGGCTCAGGAGATCCTGACCTTCGAAGAGCAGGTGTGGCTCGCGCAGAAGTTCGGCTACCAGGACCGCCCGCATCTGCTGGCCGTTGAGCAGTTCATGCAGGTCTATTACCGCCATACCATGGGCTTGCACGAGCGGATGATGCGATTTGTCGCGCGGTGCCGGACGGTCTCGCTGTGGACCCGCCTGATGCGGCTGCTGCCAGCGCCGCGCCTGGAGAAGCATTTCGCCGTGCAGGGGACTGTACTGACTGTGCCGGTTGAGGAGCGGGCCCGCGTGCTCGGCAGCCCGGCCCTGCTGCTGCAGTTGTTCGATCTGGCGCGTGCGAGGGCGCTGAGCATCGATCCGGCATTACTCGAGGAGGTTCACCGGCACATCGAAACATTGCCGCTGAGCGTCTTCGATTCGCCGGAGGTCAGTGCGCGGTTTCTCAGTATTTTAACCGGTCCCCGGACGGCAGTGACGCTCGACGCCATGCATCGCGCACATCTGCTGGAACGGCTGATCCCGGCCTTCGCAACCGTGCGTGGCCTGATGCAGTTCAACCAGTACCACAAGTACACGGTGGACGAGCACAGCCTACTGGCTGTGGGCAAGGCGGAGTCCTTCGCGCAGGATCAGGGCGTCATTGGGCAGGTCTATCGTGCAATCACGCGTAAGGACCTTTTGCACCTGGCGGTTCTGCTGCACGATCTGGGTAAGGGGCGGGAAGAAGACCACAGTGAAGTGGGTAAGCGGCTTGCGGAAGAAGCGGCGGTTCGTCTCAGATTCAGCGAGCAGGACACGCGAACGCTAGTCTTTCTCGTGCACAAGCATCTGCTCATGGCGCACACGGCGCTCCGGCGCGATCCCTACGACGGCAAGGTACTTATGACCTTCGCTCGGGCAGTCGGCACTCCCGCCGTGCTCAAGAAATTCCTGGTGCTCACGGCCGCCGACATCGCGGCGGTCGGGCCCGGTGTCCTGACGAAGTGGAAGGAATCGCTGCTGGTTGAGCTCTATCTGCACACGCTGCCGGAAGTATCGGGTGGGCGAGATGCGGCCTGGGGCGCCGAACGGATGGCGCAGTTGGTGCGCGATGTGACTGCGGCGATGCCGGAGCATCCGGAGGCCACCTGGGTGCAGAGCCAGCTGGAGCAGTTTCCTCTGCGCCACTTGTATGGTACGTTGCCGGACCGCATTGCTGGGCACCTAACAGCTATTCAGCGGCTGACGTCGCGAGATGCGCGTGTAGAGGCGACGTTCAATGCGGAATTGGGTACCTGCGAATATGCGGTTATCACGCGTAACGATATATTGCCGGGCATTTTTTCGAAAATAGCCGGTGTGCTGGCGGCACGAGGGCTGCACATTCTTGACGCGCAGATCGTGACTCGTCATGACGATATTGTGGTGGACACGTTCCGGGTGACGGATCCAGACTACGCTGGCCGGCCACCAGCCGACCGGCTCGAAGAGATCGGCCGAGCCATCCGGAGCGTATTGCTAGGCGAGGAGTCGGTTGAGCGGATGATCGAACGCCATCACCGGCTAGATCATCAGCGCCGTTTGCCGGGTGAGCGGCAGACGACCGAAGTACAGATGGACAACGAGACGTCCGAGCGCGCCACGATCATCGATGTGTTTGCGGAAGACCGCCAGGGCCTGCTCTACATCATCACGCGGGCTATTTTCACGCTAGGGCTCTCCGTGCAGGCAGCCCGCATTTCGACGCGGCTGGACCAGGTGGCGGACGTATTTTATGTAACGGATTCGAAAGGGGGGAAGGTGACGGACCCGGCCTGGCTGGAGGCAATTCGCGCCACCATCAAGGGCGAGGTGGATCGGTTTGCAGCAGGACAAGTGGCGGTGCAAACAGGCGCAAGACCATAGCGCCATTATCAATTTTTAATCGGGCTGCTTGAAAAGGAGGAGGTAGGGATGACTCCGCGTGAGGTACTCGAGTACGCAAACAAAAACAAGGCACAGGTCGTCGACCTGAAATTCGTGGATTTGCCGGGCACCTGGCAGCATTTCACGATCCCGATCGAAGAACTCAACGAAGGTACCTTCAAGGATGGCTCCGGCCTGGACGGCTCGTCCATCCGCGGCTGGAAGGCGATCAATAACAGCGACATGCTGGTCGTGCCGGATCCGGCTACAGCGTGTATGGACCCCTTCACGGCTGTGCCGACGCTGAGCCTGGTCGGTAACGTGATGGATCCGATCACGCGCGAGATCTACGAGCGTGACCCGCGCTTCATCGCGCAGAAGGCGGAGAAATATCTTAAGAGGACGAAGATCGGCGACATCTCCTACTGGGGCCCGGAAGCCGAATTCTTCATCTTCGACCACGCCCGGTTCGACCAGACGAGCCACAGCGGCTACTACTTCCTGGATTCCGAGGAGGGGATCTGGAACGCGGGCCAAGAGGGCGTCAACCTCGGCAACAAAATTCGGCACAAGGAGGGCTACTTCCCGGTGCCGCCGACGGACACGCAGCAGGACATCCGTAGCGAAATGGTACTGGAGATGCAGAAGGCGGGTATTGCTGTCGAGAAGCATCACCACGAGGTGGCGACGGCAGGGCAGGCCGAAATCGACCTTCGGTTCGATTCGCTGGTCGTCATGGCTGACAAGATGATGATGTATAAGTACATCGTTAAGAACGTGGCCCGGCGTCATCACAAGACCGTGACCTTCATGCCGAAGCCGTTGTTTGGTGACAACGGGTCCGGCATGCATACGCATCAGAGTATCTGGAAGGAGGGCAAGCCGCTGTTTGCCGGGAAAGAATATGCCGGCATGTCGCAGATGTGTCTCTATTACATCGGCGGTATTCTAAAGCACGCACCGGCACTGGCGGCGATCACCAATCCGACGGTCAACTCGTACAAGCGGCTGACCCCGGGCTTCGAGGCGCCGGTGATGCTGGCCTACTCGAGCCGCAACCGCTCGGCCGGCATCCGCATCCCGATGTATTCGCCGAGCCCTAAGGCGAAGCGAATCGAGGTGCGTTTCCCGGATCCGTCCACGAACCCGTACCTGGCCTTCGCGGCCATGCTGATGGCCGGACTGGACGGCATCCAGAATAAGATCGATCCGGGAGAGCCGATGGAGAAGGACCTCTACGATCTGGAGGCTCGCGAAGCGGCCCGGGTGCCGACCATGCCGGGGAGCCTCGACGACGCGCTCAAGAACCTCGAGAAGGACCATCAGTTCCTTCTCAAGGGGGGTGTGTTCACGGAGGATCTGATCGAGGCCTGGATCGGTTACAAGCGGTCGAAGGAAGTGGATGCGATCCGGTTACGGCCGCATCCGTACGAGTTCTTCCTGTACTACGACGTCTAGACCGGTTGGGATTTTTTTCGGATGGGTTGACGGTGAGCGAGAGGCATGCTATAGTTCACCTGGTTACGTGTTAAGGCAAAGGCGCCTAACACGCAACTTCAAGACGAAACGGACAAAGGCGTCCGTCATTCTGAAAAGAGTGGCGGACGCCATTTTATTTGTATAACGAGACGGTGCCGTCTCGGGCCGGGTGGTGCGTGCGCACTCGGCAAGTAGGACAAAGACGTCCTCATTCCCGTGTGGGAGTGGGGACGTTTTTTTTGCGCACACAGCAGAGCGAGTCAACGTCAGCAAGGGCAGTCAACCGTGCCGGCAGGCACATCAACCAGGAGGGCGGGATGAACGAGAACGGAAAGAAAGCCGCAAGCGACATCATCAAGGCGAAGCGATTAGAGAAAAAAGTCACGATCGCCGAGCTGGCCAAGGCGGTAGGCCGCAATCCGACCTTTGTCGCGGCGGCCCTGTCCGGCAACCACAAACTGCCGCCGCAGGAAGCACAGAAAATCGGCACCCTGCTCGATCTCGACAGGGACACGACGGCGTCGTTGAGCAAATTTCCGGTGCGGACGGATTTCCCCATCACCACGGATCCATTCAAGTACCGGTTGTTAGAAATTATCGGCGTTTACGGCGATCCAATGCGCGAGATGGCCAACGAGATGTTTGGCGACGGCATTATGAGCGCCATTGATTTTACACTCGACATGGAAAAGGTGACGGGCAGCCAGGGTGAGGCCCGCTGCAAGATCACACTCAACGGCAAGTGGCTTGAATACAAGACGTTCTGACGACCGACATCCAGGATGCCACCGGCGTGGCCGGTGGCATCCCGCACTTAATCAGAAGGAGGCGTTATGGATTGCGTGAAGCCGACTGAAATTGCGGGTCAGATTCTGGCCGTTGGAACGGCTAAGGTTAATTTACCGGCGAAGCAACTGGTCGTCCGGGGCATGCTGGCCGGGGCCTACCTGGCGGTGGCGACGAGCATGTCCGTCACGGCGGCCGTGCAGACGGGGCAGTGGATCGTAGGTGCGCTGATTTTCCCGTTCGGATTGTGTCTCGTTGTGCTGCTAGGCACCGAGTTGATCACTGGAAGTTTCGCGCTGCTACCTGTCGCCGCCATGGAGGGCAAGGAGGGCGCAAAGATCAGTCGGGTTTTTCAGAACTGGGGGTGGGTCTTCCTCGGTAACCTGATGGGCAGCGTACTCTATGCCGTGCTGCTGGCGATCGCACTAACGACAAGTTGGTCCGGCGACGTGTCGCCGATCGGCAAGAAGCTGGTCGCAATGGCGGAGCAGAAAACAACGGGGTATTCGGCCTTCCAGGCAGCCGGCATGATCGCGGTCTTTACCAAGGCCATTCTCTGCAACTGGCTGGTGAGCCTTGCGGTCGTGATGGCCTTTGCCACGACCTCGCTGGCCGGAAAAATCATCGCTATGTGGGGGCCGGTGGTCCTATTTTTTTCGCAGGGTTTTGAACACACGGTCGTGAACATGTTTGTCATTCCAGTGGGGATGATGATGGGTGCCAATGTGACTGTGTCGGACTGGTGGCTGTGGAATCAAATTCCGGTGACGCTGGGCAATCTACTCGGCGGTATGATTTTTACCGGACTAGCCATCTATGTGAGTCACAGACCTGCGCCGAGTCACGCGAAGGCCTGAGCGGGGGGCAAGTCGAGGAGGAAACGATGCGGCGGAACTGGATAGCCCCAGGAGGGGCGGGAGCGGTGGCCGTCATTACCATGGCCGGTGATGCACTGGCCCAAGGTGCAGAATCAATGCCCAAGGTTGATGCTGCCGACACCGCCTGGGTGCTGATTGCTTCGGCGCTGGTGCTGACGATGATCGTGCCTGGACTCGCGCTGTTCTACGGCGGTCTCGTTCGCCGGAAGAACGTGTTGGGCACGATCATGCACAGTGTTGCCATCCTGTGTCTGATCAGCGTGCTTTGGATTCTATTTGGCTATAGTCTGGCGTTCGGACCCGACAAATGGGGTGTGATCGGCGGACTGGAATGGGCGGGCCTGCGCGACGTCGGCTTCTCGCCGCATTCGTCCTACGGGCCGACGATTCCACATCAGGTGTTCATGATTTTCCAAATGATGTTCGCGGCCATCACGCCGGCGCTCATCACCGGGGCTTTTGCCGAACGGATAAAATTTGGCTCCATGATGCTTTTTTCAGGGCTCTGGTTCGTCTTGGTGTATTGCCCGGTGGCGCACTGGATGTGGGGTGGCGGCTGGCTTGGTCAGTGGGGCGCGCTGGACTTTGCCGGTGGCGTAGTCGTGCATCTGACGTCGGGAACAGCCGCCCTGGTCTGTGCCTACGTGCTGGGCCAGCGGCATGGCTACGGCGTGGACTACATGGCGCCACACAATCTACCAATGGTCATGTTGGCAACTGGGCTCGTCTGGTTCGGCTGGTTCGGGTTCAACGCGGGGAGCGCCCTGGGAGTCAACCAAATTGCCGTCGTGGCTTTTCTTGCGACGCATACGGCCGCGGTCACGGCCGGGCTGGCCTGGATGACGGTTGAATGGGTGCATCGCGGCACGCCGACTGTATTGGGGCTGGCCAGCGGCGTCATTGCCGGGCTTGCGATGGTTACGCCGAGCGCTGGCTACGTGGGGCCGTTTGCCGCCATGGCGATCGGGCTGATGGCGGGTGGGCTGTCCTACATCGCAATCATTAAAAAGGGGCGGTGGGGCTATGATGACTCGCTGGACGTCGTCGGCATTCACGGTGTGGGCGGTGTCTTTGGCGTACTGGCGACCGGGTTGTTCGCATCCAAAGCGGTCAATCCAGGGGGGGCAGATGGGCTGCTGGCCGGTAACACACACTTTTTGATAGTACAGGCGGTAGCGGTCATTGTAGTGGTCCTGTTCTCTGGAGCCATGACCTGGGTGCTGCTGAAATTGATTGATCGGTTCGTGGGGCTTCGGGTTGCACCCGAGCAGGAATCCATGGGCTTGGATCTGAGTCAGCATAACGAACGGGCCTATTCGTAACAGGCAACGCCGTGAACAAGATTGAAGCGCTCAAAACCGAATGTGATGGACTGGATGTGAAAGCGTCCATCGCGGGGTACGCTACGACAGGCTGGGAGTCCATCTCGGAAGAGGACATTCAGCGGCTAAAGTGGTACGGCCTATTCCTGCGCAATCTGACGCCCGGCTATTTCATGATCCGCGTGCGGATTTCTGGAGGGAAGACCGGTTCGTATCAATTGCGCGCGCTGGCCGGCATTGCACAAGAATATGGCAATGGCATTCTCGATCTGACGACGCGTCAGCAGATACAGCTTCGTCAGATTCGCATTGAGCATGTGCCGGCTATCTTTGCGAAGCTCGAAGAAGTCGGGCTGACCTCGCTGCAAACCGGCATGGACAATGTCCGGAACGTCATGACCTGTCCGGTAGCCGGCTTGACACCGGATGAGATGCTCGACGCCACCTCCGTTGTGCAGGCGATCACGCAGGAGATTCTGGAGAACCGCGAGTACACGAATCTTCCTCGCAAGGTGAACATAGCGGTGACCGGTTGCTTAGACAACTGTCTCCATATGGAGACGCAGGATCTGGCGCTCGTGCCGGCTTATCAGGGAGAAGGCGAGGCGAAAATCACTGGTTTTAACGTGCTGGCCGGTGGCAAGCTCGGATCGGGCGGCTATCGGATTGCCAGCCCGCTGGATATTTTTGTCCTGCCATCAGAATCGCTCGAGGTCTGTCGAGCGATCATGCTGCTCTATCGTGATCACGGTCCGCGCGAGACACGCACGGCAGCACGGCTGGCATTTTTGCTGGATGACTGGGGCGTTGCGCGTTTTCGTAGCGAGGTGGAGGCAAAGGTCGGGCATCCGTTGGCTCGGGCAGGAACCGACGCGAGAAAGACAGGTGAAAAGGATCACGTCGGCATCTATCGGCAAAAGCAGCCGCGGATGAACTATGTGGGGCTCAAGGTGGTGGTCGGGCGCATCACGGCCAAGGACCTGGTGGCGGTCGCGGCACTGGCCGAAAAATATGGTACGGGCGATGTCCGTCTCTCGCCGGCACAGGCGATCATCATTCCCAATGTGGTGGACCGGCTGGTGAGCGACCTGACTGAGGAGCCGCTGGTTAAGCGGCTAACTTACAACCCAGCGCCGATCCATAAAGGCCTTGTCAGTTGTGTTGGGAACGATTACTGCAACCTGGCCGTGATCGAAACCAAGAGTCGGGCAGTCGAAACCGCCAAGGCGCTGGAGGTGAAGCTGGGTAGCGGAATCAAGCCCATCACCATGCACTGGTCCGGTTGTCCGGCCGGCTGCGGCAACCATCTAGTGGCCGACATTGGGCTGCTTGGGAAGAAAACTAAGATTGACGGCAAGGTGGTGGATGCGGTGGACGTCTTCGTCGGTGGCCGGTCTGGAATTGATCCTAAGCTCGCTATGAAAATCATGGAAGATGTCCCCTGTGACAAGCTGCCGTCTGTACTGGAGGGACTGGTGCCGTACCACACGCGCGAGAAGATGCACCGCGTGCGGGGCGCCGAGACAAGAAAAACCGCGCTGGCCGTCAAGCCCGAATCAACTGCGGGGTCGTCGCTGGCTGGGTTTATCGCGCCGAGTGTGTTGAAGCCGGCCTGACCCCCCCCTTGTTTCTCGGACAGACAGTGCTGTAGGCTCCCCCTGTTTTTTGGAGGGTTCATGGCCGCACGGCGGATAACGCAGTCTGCATCGAAATCAAAGCCGAAGCCGACGATGCGTACGCTGTCTAAGCTCCTCGTATCCGACTACGTGTCGTATGACGTGCGGAGCATCCAGCAAGATGCTCCGTTGAGGGAAGCCGGACGGCTCCTCGTCAAGTGGAAGGTGGGCTCGCTGCTTGTCGACGATGGCCGGCGTTATGTCGGGATCATCACCGACACGGATCTAAGCCGGCGTGGCGTGGCCCGCGGTATGGATCCCAATGTGACCATCGTGAAGCAGTGCATGAGCCGGCCGGTGTTGACGATCGAAGACGATGAATTGCTGGCAACCGCGATTGCCCTGATGAAGCAGAAGGGCATTCGTCACATGGCGGTGACGGAGGATCAGACGATCGTGGGGGTGTTGTCTGTTTCGGATCTGCTCAGGGCCTACGCTGACGTGGCCGGGCAGTAAAGGGGGATCGAATGCCGACATTCGTGTGTCTTTTCAACTGGACTGATCAGGGCATCCGCAACGTGCGGGATACAACCAAGCGGGCCGAGCGGTTTAAGGCTGCCATCAAGAAGGCCGGTGGGACGACCAAGGGCATTTACTGGACGTTGGGCCGCTACGACGGGCTGTTTGTGTTTGAAGTGCCGGACGAGGAAACCGCCACCGCTATCATGTTGAGCGGGGGAATGCTGGGAAGCGTCCGGACAGAAACCCTGCGCGCTTTCGAAGCATCCGAGATGGACAAGGTTCTCGCCAAGATGAAGGCCTAGTCGGCTTCGGATTTAAAACGGGCAGAAAAAATTCTCCTCGCTTCGCCCATGTGGCGGGTGATGTCTGCGGAAAGCTTCGCGGCGCCCGCCTTCCAGTCTGCTTCCTCGTAACCCATCCTCCGCGCCAGAAAAATAAACTCGTCCGAGCCAGTATCGGGGAGGACGAGATCCTTAGCGTGTCCGCGCACGATGCGGAGGGCGTCAATCACGCTCCGCAGAAACAGGTAGGCCTCACGTAGCGCCTGCGTATCGCGAGCGGGTAGCAACTTGGTGCGTTGGGCTGCGGTCAGGGCTTCCAGGGTATTGGGCGTACGTAGGGTCTTCACAGCGTGCCCGTGCATCACTTGTAGATACTGCGCGGCGTATTCAATATCCACGATACCACCGGCGCTGTATTTCACGTTCACTACCCCCTGTTCCGTCAATTCCTTGATCTGCTGCCGGCGCAGGGCTAGCGCAGTTTGTAGATCCCATGGCCGCCCACTGTAGACAAAGGTATCGCGGTGGGCTTCGATCTGCCTGCCCAAGGTTTGGTCTCCGCACACAAAACGTAATTTGATGAGCGCCTGCCGTTCGAACGGAGCGCCCAGTCCGGTTGGACTGTAGTATTTTTTAATCTCCTCCAGCGTGTTGGCCAGCAGGCCCTTGCCGCCGTGCGGGCGAAGCCGCACGTCCAGACGAAAGATGCCTTCCTGCCGTGCTTCGATCCACTGCAACAGCATCTGAGCCAGCCGTTCGTAGTACTCGCTGTGATCAAGCGGATGCTGCCCAGCCGTTCGTCCCGGCCCTCCGAAGACGAACAACACTTCGATGTCGGAGGCATAGCCCAGCTCGCGCCCGCCAAATTTCCCCATGCCGAAGATGGCAAAGGGGCAGGGCGTGCGCGCGGTGAGCTGCGGGGTGCCAAATTCACGCGACAGGCGTGCGGTGCAATCCGCCACGGCACGTTCGAGAACGGTTTCAGCCAAATCGGTCAAGGCCAGCGAGAAATCCTGGAGGGTGGTGGTGCGGTCCAGCAGATGTTTCATGTCAATGCGGAATAGCTCACGGTCCTTGAAGGCGTTGAGCGCCGTCCTACGCTGGTCGTCGGTGCGAGTGCGGGCCAGCTCCTTTTCCAGTGCGTGCGCGAGCTGCGCGCGCGCGCGGATGAGAGGGAGTCGTTGGTAGTCACCCAGGATCGGCAAAAGATTGGCGTGCTGCCGGCGTACGAAATCCTGCCAGAGATAGTCACTTGTGCCGAGCAGTCTAGCCAGCAGCGGCAGCGCCGTCTTTTTTGAGAGAAAAGCGAGCGTCTTTTTTCCTTTTGCATCTTGAAACAACTGGTCCAGAAACTGATCAAAGGATTCCAGTGCTCGGGTGGGGTCGGGGGCCCAGATCAGATGCTGGGTAAATTGCTTGGCCAGAGTCGCCGTGAGCTGCAATTCCTGCTGCTCGGTCTTGCTCTCGACCTTCTGACCGTGTCGCCCACGGACAAAGAAGCGGTCGTGCAGCTCGTCGCCGATATGCTCGAAGTGGGCCTGATGGATGTCCAGTCCGCGCATGGATAGTGCCAGGGCAAAAGCGTAGAGGAAGGCCGGCGTATCGGTTGAACGGATGTCCATGGCTGTGCTGGATGGGGAGACCTTGTTGTCGAAACGAATGTGCACGGGAGCCAGCAGGCCCTGAAAGGCGCCGCGCGTCTTGCCGAGCGTCTCGACCAGGCGGTGGTTGACGAAGCGGCGGGTCTCCGTGAAGCGCCGCGCGTCCAGCAGGCGCAGGACTTGCGTGAGTTCGTCCTGCAGCTGTTGCTGTTCCGGGAAACCGAAGGTCGTGCCGGGAAGCGGCCGGACGCGAAACACGTCCACGATCTTTTTACGTGAGAGGCCTGGTCTGGTCTGCGGGCGTTTCCAGGGTCCGGTCGGACGTGGCTGAGCAGGTCCGGTGGCTTCAGCGAAGGTGTAAAGTGCACCCTCCCGAATGTCGAGCCGGTGGCTGGAGAGGAGTCCGGCCATGGCGGCAAACTCGGAGAAATAGTCATAGGCGACGATGACCAGTGACAGATCGCTGCCTTGTGCGGTGACGGAAATTTCGCAGGGATGATCGAGTGTCAGCCGCGAGAGTAGCCGCAGGTGTTCGGCGATGTCAGCCGGCGTAACGCAAGTAAAATATGTATCGTCCATGCGTGACAGTAGGTCGCGCGTAATGTCCTGAGGAACATCGGGGGCGAGCACAGCAAGCTTGGTGAGGAGGACATCCTGGGATGACGACCGGACTTCCATGATCTCAGTATAGCGAAAGTCCACGTGATTGTACGACTCTGACGTCGGTATAATGCCGCTCTATGGCACATGCGACCACGTCTGCCAAAACATCTTCACGCCCATGTCCGGATCCCACACCACTGCTGCTTGCCTCCGACCTGCCACAGACTGAGGCAGCTGCGTTGCTGACGGCCTACGGCGTGACGGACGTCAAGCGGGCTGACGCTAATCTCCAGGCGATGGCTGGCGAACCAGGGACACGGAAGCTGCTGGCGACGATACTCGGTGACCTGTTGGCCGGACTGGCAAAGACCGCCGATCCGGATCAGGGGCTGAACCATTGGGAGCGGATGCTGCAAGCTGGCCTGCATCGAAGTCAGTTGCTGGAGTATCTGCGTAACCATCCTCGCATGCTGCATTTGCTCTGCGCGATCTTCGGCAGCAGCCCAGCCATGGCGCAGACGCTGATCCGGGATCCGCTCCTGGTGTATTGGCTGGCAGACCAGCAAGTCCTGACCCGACGGCCGTCGCGGGAGATGCTAGCGGCGTCGCTCCGCATGATGTTAGCGAACGTGAAGATGGTTGAGCGGAAACTCGACGCGCTGCGGCGGTTTTGCCGCAGGGAGACGCTACGCATCGGCGTCCGGGATCTGTTGAAGCTGGCGGACGTACCCGAGACGACCGCCGCGCTGACGGACCTAGCGTGCGTGCTGATCCAGGCGGCCTATGTAGTTGCCGAGGCCGCGTTGCGCGAGCAATTCGGACGGCCGATGCACAAGGATCGGCAGGGGCGCCTAGTGGACACCGGCTTTGCCGTGATTGCCATGGGGAAGCTCGGGGGAGGAGAGCTCAATTACAGTTCCGACGTGGACTTGCTCTACGTCTATGCGTCGGATGAGGGCAACACGGTGCCGGCGTCTCGTTCTGGCGCTCGTTCCGTTTCCAACGAAGAATATTTTGAGCGTCTCGCACGTGACGTAACCAAGGCGCTGGCCGATCCCTCTCCCGAGGGACATGTCTTTCGCGTGGATCTCCGGTTACGTGCTGAGGGTACGACTGGCCAGCTGGCCCGGTCCTTGAAACGGTACGAGCAGTATTATCTGATGAGGGGGGAACAGTGGGAACGAATGGCGCTGTTGAAGGCCTGGCCGGTAGCCGGCGATGAAATGGTCGGTCAGGCATTTCTCAAGCAGGCCGACGCGTTTATTTTCGATCCCGGCAGGCGGCACGATCCAGCCTCTCTGCTGGCGCAGGTCAAGGCTGTAAAGGACATGATCGATTCGCAGATGGCCCGGCGGGGTCAAAAGCGCCGGAACGTTAAACTGGGGCAGGGCGGCATCCGCGAGATCGAGTTTATTGTGCAGACGGCGCAAATTTTATTGGGCGCACGGATCCCTGCCATTCGTGACCGTAGTACGATGGGTGCGTTGGAGAAGCTGGGACAGCAGCGAGTGCTGTCTTCCAAGGCACGGCAGGAATTGGAGCGCGCATATATCTTTTTGCGTGATGTCGAGCACAAGCTGCAGATGGTTCACGATTTGCAGACGCACGCGCTCCCGGAGTCCTCGGATGAAATGACCCGCTGCGCCATTCGGATGGGCTATGACGCGGTCAGACGGGGCGCCGCAGTAAAAGATTTTGTAGCTGACCACCACCGGCACACGGCAAACGTGAACCGGATTTTTAAAAGCCTGTTCGACGCGCCGTCTCGCTCTAGTTTCGCCAAAGCTGCCCAAAACCTTGCCTAAAAACACGAAGAGCCGGGCAGCGTATGCTGCCCGGCTCTCTGCGTACTTTAAGCTAGAGACCGCCGCGGGCTAGTACATGCCCTCCATGCCGTGGTTGTGCCCATGGCCGCCCATCGCCGGTTCTTTCTTCTCTTCCGGCAGATCGGTGATCATGACCTCGGTCGTCAGCATCAGGCCTGCGACGCTGGCTGCATTTTGCAGTGCGCAGCGCGTCACCTTTGTTGGGTCGATGATGCCGGCCTTCAGCATGTCCACGTACTCTTCGTTCGCGGCGTTGAAGCCATGGCCGGGGCTCTTTTCCTGACGGACTTTGTCCACCACGACAGAACCCTCCATGCCGGCGTTCTGGACGATCTGACGGATCGGCTCCTCGAGCGCCCGCTTCACGATGTTGACACCGACCTGCTGTTCGGCCGGGACACCCTTGAGGTTGTCAAGTGCCTGGACGCAGCGCAGTAGTGCCACGCCACCGCCCGGAACGATGCCTTCTTCGACGGCTGCCTTGGTGGCGTGCAGCGCGTCTTCCACGCGGGCCTTCTTCTCCTTCATCTCAGTCTCGGTCGCGGCGCCCACGTTGATGACCGCCACGCCACCGACGATCTTGGCTAGCCGCTCCTGGAGCTTCTCCCGGTCATAGTCGGAGGTCGTCTCCTGGATCTGGGCTTTGATCTGCTTCACGCGGGCCTCAATTTTCTTAGAATCACCATGCCCCTCGACGATCGTGGTGTTGTCCTTATCGATCGTCACGCGCTTGGCGCGGCCGAGGTCCGTGAGCTTCACGTTCTCAAGCTTGAGGCCGAGATCCTCAGAGATCACCTGGCCGCCGGTGAGGATTGCGATGTCCTCCAGCATGGCTTTGCGGCGGTCACCGAAGCCCGGCGCTTTTACGGCCGCCACGTTCAGCGTGCCGCGCAGCTTGTTGACCACCAGGGTCGCTAGCGCTTCGCCTTCGACTTCTTCAGCAATGATCACCAGCGGACGACCCATCTTGGCCACCTGCTCGAGCAGGGGCAGGAGGTCCTTCATGCTGCTAACTTTCTTTTCATTGATGAGAATGAGTGGCTCCTCAACGGAGGCTTCCATCCGCTCGGCGTTGGTGACGAAATAGGGGGAGATGTATCCGCGGTCGAACTGCATGCCCTCGACCACGTCCAGCGAGGTCGTCATGGACTTGGCTTCCTCGACGGTGATGACACCATCCTTGCCAACCTTCTCCATCGCCTCGGCGATCAGGTCACCGATGGTTTTGTCGTTGTTGGCCGAGATCGTGCCGACCTGAGAAATCTCTGTCTTGGCCTGGCAGGGCTTGCTGAGCTTCTTGAGTTCCACCACGACGGCTTCGACCGCGCGATCGATGCCGCGCTTGATCTCCATCGGGTTGCCGCCCGCCGTAATGTTCTTGGCGCCCTCGCGGTAGATGGCCTGCGCCAGGACCGTCGCGGTGGTCGTGCCGTCGCCCGCCGTGTCGCTAGTCTTGCTGGCGACTTCGCGAACGAGCTGGGCGCCCATGTTTTCGTAGGGGTTCTTAAGCTCAACTTCCTTCGCGACCGTCACACCGTCCTTGGTGATGGTCGGGGCGCCGAACTTCTTGTCCAGAATCGCGTTGCGGCCTTTGGGGCCCAACGTCGCCTTGACGGCGTCGGCCAGCTGGTTGACCCCCTTCAGGATCGACGCGCGGGCCTGTTCGCTATACAACAGTTGCTTTGCCATTGGATTCTTCCTCCTTACAGAACGAGTTGCCGTAGTTGGGTTATTAGTGGGAGAAGATGCCCAGGATGTCCTCTTCCTTCAGGATCAGGCAGTCTTCGTCGTCGATGCGGAGCTTGCTGCCGGAATACTTGTCGAACAGCACTTGGTCACCGACTTTCACGTGCTCGACCTTCTTGCCGACGGCCTGCACCACGCCACGCTGCGGCTTTTCCTTTGCCGAGTCCGGCACATAAATGCCGCCCGCCGTGCGCTCCATTTCTTCGGTGTAGGTGACAAACACGCGGTCGCCTAGAGGCTGGAAGCCCTTAGCGGCCTTAGAGTCCTTCTTATCCTTCGTCGCCGATGACATAACGCTGCTCCTCCTTACTGGTGATTTAGGGCCTGCTGTTATTGTGTGATGCGTTCAGAACGGACGAATCTATCACAACATGCACCCAGACAGATAGTGCTTTCCTCTTGCAAGTCAAGGGGAGGGCCGAGGTTTTCTTTCTGCGGACAGGCGGGTTAAGTAAAATCGTAAGCCATTGATTTTTAATGGTTTACTGTTCTCAGCGCAGGCTGTGAAAATCAGCCACGTCTTTTTTGATGAAGTCGCGCAGGCGGCTGATGAGGCGCGCTTCCAACTGGCGGGTTCGTTCCTTGGTGATACCGTATTTCTGTCCCATATCCTCAAGCGTGACCGGCGTTTCGGACAGGATGCGGTTGCGGAGGATGTCCTCGTCCCGCTCGTTGAGCGTCTGGCTGAATTCGGCAAGCTTCTGATGGAACAGGCGGCGCAGCTCGAAGCTCGCGATTTGCTCATCGGGCGCCGCCTCCTGCGAGGGCAGGATGTCCATTAGGGTGCCGCTGTCGCTGTCCTGGGTCAGCGGCTGGTCGAGCGACACCTCCCAGCTACCCATGCGCTGGTCCATCTCGACCACGTCGCGCTCGCTGACGTGGAGCCGATCTGCCAGGAGTTTCGCGTCAGGCACGAAGCCCTGACGCTCCAGTTTCTCCTTTTCCTTGCGCAGATTGTAGAAGAGCTTACGCTGGTCCTGCGTCGTGCCGACCTTAACCAGTCGGTAAGTGCTCAGGAGATAGCGGAGAATGTAGGCGCGGACCCACCAAGCCGCATAAGCGTAGAAGCGGACGTTCTTCGCCGGGTCAAATTTCTTGATGGCCTGCATCAGGCCGACGTTGCCCTCCTGGATCAGGTCCATGTGGTCGGCGCCGCTGCGCAGATACTCCGTGGAAATGGCGACGGAGACGCGTAGATTGGCGAGGATCAGCTTGACCGCCGCCTCGCGGCTCCCCTCACGGTATTGCCGGAAGAGTTGCAGCTCTTCTTCCTTTGAGAGAAAAGGATAACGGCGGATTTCGGCAAGATATTTCTGCAGCGTCGTGACCGGGACAACCGACGTCGATACGTCGCTCGTTAGGCGAGTCTCCGCATCGTCCGGCTCGCGGTCCGCCGCCCCTCCATCGGCTGGTTCGTTCACCAGTTCCGGCGTGACGGGGACCAGCGGTTCCTCGACCTCGTCTGTATTGCGTTGAAGTTTGCGCGCGCGCTTCGCCATATGAATCTGGTGATTATAAACGCGTTGACAGCCAAGCTCAAAAAGTTTTATATATTAAGCACTTATCAAGCTCTTCCCTTCCACTAACCGGACAGGCAGATGGCATCACCGTTCAATACGATCGAAGACGCGATCAAGGAAATCAAGAAGGGTCGTTTCGTGATTCTCGTCGACGACGAGGACCGCGAGAACGAGGGGGATCTGGTGATGGCGGCCGACAAGGTCACGCCCACCGCGATCAATTTCATGGCCAAGCATGCGCGCGGATTGATCTGCCTTGCGCTGACGCCCGAGCGGGTGGAGCAGTTGCAGCTCCCGCCGCAGGCACCGGAAAACACCGCCACGTTTGGCACAGCCTTCACGGTCTCGATCGACGCGCGTCACAATACCACAACTGGCATTTCCGCCGCCGACCGGGCGACAACCATCCGCACCGCTATCGATCCGAAGTGCATACCGGGCGATCTCGCGCGACCGGGCCACATTTTTCCGCTCAAGGCGCAGACGGGCGGCGTTCTCCGGCGCGCCGGGCAGACGGAAGGCTCGGTGGATTTGGCGCGGCTGGCCGGATTGGCGCCCGCTGGCGTGATCTGCGAGATCATGAACGAGGACGGCACCATGGCCCGTGTGCCCGAGCTGGGCGTCTTCGCCAAGCAACACAAGCTGGCAATGGTGACGATCAAAGCGCTCATCGAATATCGCATGCGCCGAGAAACTTTCGTGAAGCGCGTGGCTGAGGCGCATTTGCCAACGACTTTCGGTGACTTCGAAGCGATCGTTTTCGAAAACGAGGTGGACGGCGGTACGCACGTCGCACTGGTGAAGGGGCGGGTCAGTCCGAACGATCCCATACCGGTCAGAGTCCATTCCGGCTGTCTCACTGCCGATGTGTTCGGCTCGCTACGCTGCGACTGCCGCGATCAGCTGCACCGGGCGCTCGAGATGATTCAGAAGGAAGGCCGCGGGGTCCTGCTCTATCTCAACCAGGAGGGGCGGGGCATCGGCCTTATCAACAAGCTGAAGGCCTACAAGCTGCAGGACGAGGGGCACGACACGGTCGAGGCCAATCTCAAGCTCGGCTTCAAGCCGGACTTGCGGGACTACGGCATCGGTGCGCAGATTCTCGCCAATCTGGGACTGCGACAGATCAGGCTGATGACCAACAATCCGCGCAAGATCGTCGGCATCGAAGGGTACGGGCTGAAAGTGGTGGAGCGGCTGCCGATCGAGGTGGCGCCCCGGCCCGCGAATGAAAAATATCTGCGGACTAAAAAGAATAAATTAGGGCATCTGTTGAACAAGGTCTAAGAATCGTATGGTTCCCATGAGAACATTCGAAGGCGAATTGAACGCGGCAGGTTGCCGCTTCGGCATCGTCGTCAGCAAGTACAACGAATTCGTTACCAGCCGTTTACTGGCAGGGGCAGCGGACGTATTGGTCGAGGCCGGTGCCAGCCAGGACGATATCGACGTGGCTCATGTACCTGGGTCCTACGAGATTCCGCTCGTAGCCCGCGAACTGGGGAAGTCCGGCCGATACGATGCGATTATCTGTTTGGGCGCGATCATTCGGGGAGAGACGCCGCATTTTGAGGTCATCGCGGCGGAAACGAGCCGGGGCATTGCGCGGGCAGCGATGGAGGTGGCGGTGCCGGTCATTTTCGGCGTGCTCACGACGGATACCGGCAAGCAGGCGCTCGAACGGTCCGCTGAGCCGGAGCATAACCGCGGTTCGGAAGCGGCCCGCACCGCCATCCAGATGGCCAATCTGATGCGGCAGTTGCTCAGACAGAGCAGAAAGCCCGGTGCAGCTGCCAAGACGCCAGCGCATCCAGCCACAAAGAAGGCTAGGAAATGATCCTGTCTCACGGGAGCTGGTGATGGGTACCCGCCGCCAGTCCCGCATCTGCGCGCTTCAGCTGCTTTTTCAGTGGGATATTCACCATTCGACCGAGCATTGGCTGGCCGATTACTGGACTCAGCATCCCGCCGTGCCGGAAGTCCGCGAGTTTGCCGAGCAGCTTGTCGAGGGCGTGATGGATCGTCAGAAGGAACTCGATGCGCTCATTGGCAAGCTGGCGACCAACTGGAAAGTGCCGCGCATGCCGATCGTGGACCGGAGCATTCTTCGCATGGGCCTCTACGAACTGCTCTGGCTTCCAGATGTGCCAGCCAAGGTGACGGTGAGCGAGGCGATCGAGTTGGCCAAGCAATTCGCCGACGATGAAACCAGAAAATTCGTGAATGGCATTCTCGATAAAGTGTTGAGGGACGATCCGCGGCTGGAAGGCAAGCGCGCCGAACTGGCGGAGGCGGGCAAGTGATCGAACGCTATACCTTGCCACGGATGAAAGCCGTTTGGGATCTGCGGCGCAAGTACGAAATCTGGCTAGAGGTCGAGCTGCTTGCCTGCGAAGCACTGGAAAAATCCGGGCAGGTACCGCGTGGTACGGCCTCGCGCATCCGCAAGCGCGCGAAGATTGACCCGGATCGTATCGCCGAGATCGAAAAAGTTACCAAACACGACGTCATCGCCTTTCTTGAATCGCTTGCCAAGCCAGTCGGCAGGGACGTCCGCTATCTACACACGGGCCTGACCTCGTCTGACATCGTGGACACGTCGCTTGCCGTCCAGATGGGCGAGGCGCTCGACCTCATTCTGCTCGATCTGGAGGTACTGCTTGCTGTGCTGAAGAAGCGCGCCTTCGAGCATCGCGACACGATCATGGTCGGCCGCTCACACGGCATCCATGGCGAGCCGGTCTCGTTCGGCTTCAAACTGGCCATCTGGTACGAGGAGGCAAAGCGACATTGCGCCCGGCTGCGCGCCGTGCGCAAGGAAATCGCCATTGGTAAGCTTTCGGGCGCCATGGGCACCTTCGCACACCTGGGGCCAGAGGTGGAGGAGTTCGTTTGCAAGAAACTCGGCTTGCAGGTCGATCCGGTATCCAATCAGATCGTGCAACGAGATCGGCATGCGGTCTACGTCTCCGCGCTGGCGCTGCTGGCGGGGAGCATCGAAAAATTTGCGACCGAAATCCGACATCTTCAGCGGACCGAGGTGCTGGAAGCAGAGGAATTTTTCTCGGAAGGGCAGAAGGGCTCCTCGGCCATGCCGCACAAGCGCAACCCGATCGCGTCGGAAAATCTCTGCGGTCTCGCACGCCTGGTGCGGGCCAGTAGCCTCGCGGCGATGGAAAACGTCGCGCTCTGGCATGAGCGGGACATCAGTCATTCCTCCGTTGAACGCGTCGTCATGCCGGACAGCACCATTCTGATGGATTACATGCTGGTACGGATCACGGACCTCATCCGCAACCTCATCGTCTATCCGAAGCGGATGAAGCAGAATCTCGAGCTGACCGGCGGGCTGGTCTACTCGCAGCGGCTGCTGTTGGCGCTGGTGGAGAAGGGCGCCCAGCGCAAGGAGGCCTACGAGGCCGTGCAGCGCTGCGCGATGTCGGCATGGAAGGGGCGGGCCGGGTTCCACGATCTGGTTAGCAAGGATCCGCTCATCTCGAGACACCTCAAAGCATCGCAGATTCAGGCCTGCTTCGATCCGGCGTATTATCTGCGTCATGTGGACAAGATTTTCAAGCGTGTGTTCAGCGGGAAAGCGCATGAATAAGGGGGCGCTCCTCTACGAAGGGAAAGCGAAGAAGGTTTTTGCAACGGAGAAGTCCGACCACGTTGTTCAGTATTTCAAGGACGATGCAACGGCGTTCAACGCGCAGAAGCGCGGCACGATCGTGGATAAGGGCGTGGTCAACAACAAGGTAGCCTCGCGCCTGTTCCAGTTACTCGAAGAGCAGGGCGTGCAAACCCATTTCATTGAGCGGCTCAGCGACCGCGAGATGATCACAAAGAAAGTCGCTATTGTGCCCATCGAGGTGGTCGTGCGGAACATCGTGGCGGGCAGCCTTGCGAAGCGGCTAGGATTGACGGAGGGGGAGAAGATCGAGCCGGCGGTTGTTGAGTTTTACTTCAAGAACGACGCGCTCGGCGATCCGCTGATTGCTGAGGAGCATGTGCGCCTGCTTAAGCTGGCCACGCCGTCGGTTGTTGAGGACATCAAACAGCAGGCGCGGCGCGTCAACGCGGTGCTCCAGCCCTTCTTCAAGGATCGCGGGATGGTGCTGGTGGACTTCAAGCTGGAGTTCGGCATCCACCACAACAAGCTGATCCTCGCGGATGAGATTTCTCCTGACACCTGCCGCATCTGGGATGCCAAGACCGGCGATGTCATGGATAAGGACCGATTCCGCAAGGATATGGGCAAGATCGAAGAAGCCTACCAGGAAGTGCTCCGCCGCGTGTGCGGCGGGTAGGCATTGGGTATGCAATACAGGCCCTACGCTATAGGCACTGGGCTGCGGGGAAGAGTTTCAGATGGCCTTATCCTCATTCATCGCTTATGGCCGATAGCCCATAGCCTAAGGATAAAACAGTGAAGCGTCTTCTCCAATGGTTTTTGCACTACGGCCTGGTGGCATCGGTGTTGGTTTGGGCCGGAGCCGTCGGCCTGATGGCCTATCGTCTCGACGATTCGCCCTGGCGGTGGGCATTTGTCGCGCTTTCAATCGGCGGCGTGGCAACTATTGGTGCCATCATCTGGATTCGCAAGTACATCGATCGCCAGTAGGAAGCCGTCAATACGAGGATGTCATGGTGAAAGCGAAAATTTATGTCACGCTGAAGTCGGGCATTCTGGACCCACAGGGCAAGGCCATTGAACATGCGCTGGAGGCGCTGGGCTTCAAAAACGCTGGCAACGTTCGCATGGGCAAATACCTCGAGCTGGATGTAAACGAAAAGGACAAGACTAAGGCTGAGGCCGAAGTGAAGTCCATGTGCGAAAAATTGCTAGCGAATACTATTATTGAGGAATATCGGTTCGAGCTAAGTTAGGGGCGAGAGTTCATTGAATTTGCTTGTTACGCGTCACGTGTCACCCGTTACAGCCTTATGAACTTCGGCGTCGTCGTTTTTCCTGGCTCCAACTGTGATCACGACTGCATCCACGTCATCTCCGACGTCTTGGGCGAGCAGGTCACGCCAGTCTGGCACAAGGAGACCTCGCTACGCGGATTGGACGCGGTCATTCTCCCTGGCGGATTTTCCTATGGCGACTATCTTCGCACCGGGGCTATTGCGCGGTTTTCTCCGGTGATGATGGCGGTCCAGCAGTTTGCCAAGGAAGGCGGGATGGTCATCGGCATCTGCAACGGCTTCCAGATTCTCTTGGAGGCGGGGCTACTGCCCGGGGTCATGTTGCGGAACCGCTCGCTCGCATTTATTTGTAAAGACGTGCATGTCAAAGTCGAGAACGCTGCTACGCCGTTTACGGGCCGCTGCGAATCGGGGCAGGTGCTTAAGATTCCCATCGCCCATGCAGAGGGCAACTACTACGCTGATCCCGTTACACTCGCAGCCCTCCAGGCCAACGCGCAGATTGTATTTCGGTACTGCACCCCGGATGGCCTGGTGACGGCGGAGAGTAATCCCAACGGCTCGCTCAACAACATCGCGGGCATCCGTAACGCCGAGGGGAATGTGTTAGGCATGATGCCGCATCCCGAGCGCAGCGCTGAGGACGCACTGGGCAACGACGATGGCCGATGGATCTTCCTCTCCATTTTGGATGCGCTCACGAAGGCAAAAGTTAAGACGGGTGGGGCGTGATGTGCACAGGCATCTATCAGCGTGTTTCGGCGAGGGTTATGGGAAAAATCGACGACTCAGTCTGGCGGTGCGCAGATTCTATTGATTGGGGTTCCCGGGGAGTAGATCCCGGCGCGCAGACAGATTTGCATCCATGAATACTTTGGTCTCGATCTCATATTGTCTGGCGGGTAGTGACCAAGCGTCTGCCGGTTCTTAAGCGTCACATCGCAGCCACCTTTTTCAAGGTTGCGCAATTGAGGAAGAAAGTTTGGGGAAATGAAGCCGTCTAGCCCGACCGTTACCAACGACATCATCAAGCAGCATAATCTGACCGATGATGAGTACAAGAAGATTGTCGAGATTCTCGGCCGGGAGCCGAACTTGACCGAACTCGGCATCTTCTCGGTCATGTGGTCGGAGCACTGTTCCTACAAAAGTTCGCGCATTCATCTGAAGAAGCTGCCAACGACTGGCCCGCGGGTGGTGCAGGGGCCGGGCGAGAACGCTGGTGCGGTGGACATCGGCGACGGGCTCTGCGCGGTGTTCAAAATGGAATCGCACAACCATCCCTCGTTCATTGAGCCCTACCAGGGCGCGGCGACGGGCGTCGGCGGAATTCTGCGCGATATCTTTACGATGGGCGCGCGGCCGATCGCGCTGCTGGACTCGCTGCGCTTCGGTTTGTTGGAGCAGCCAAAGACCCGGCATCTCTTAAAAGGCGTTGTTGCAGGAATTTCTGCCTACGGGAATTGCATGGGCGTGCCGACGGTGGGTGGCGAGACGGTCTTCAACGAAATCTACGCGAACAATCCGCTGGTGAATGTCTTCTGCCTCGGTATCGCAAAGAAGGATAAGCTCTTTAGGGGCACGGCGGCGGGCGTTGGCAATCCGGTGCTCTATGTCGGTTCGAAAACGGGCCGCGACGGAATTCACGGGGCCACGATGGCCTCAGATTCTTTTGACGACAAATCCGATGCGAAACGGCCGACGGTACAGGTAGGGGATCCCTTCACAGAAAAGCTGTTGCTCGAAGCCTGCCTTGAATTGATGTCCACGGATCTGCTGGTCGGCATTCAGGACATGGGGGCGGCCGGATTGACCAGCTCGTCCTGTGAAATGGCCTCGCGTGCGGGCAACGGCCTGGAGTTGGACCTCACGCACGTGCCCCGGCGCGAGCCGGGCATGGCGCCCTATGAACTGATGCTCTCCGAATCGCAGGAGCGCATGCTCATGGTAGCGAAACAGGGCAAGGAGGAAGAGGTCCTCCGCATCTGCCGCAAGTGGGATTTGGACTGTGCCGTGGTCGGGCGTGTGACAGGTGACGGCATTCTGCGTGTGATGGATCAAGGTAAGGTCGTGGCGGAGATTCCGGCCAAGTCGTTGGCCGAGGAGGGCCCGAAATACGAGCGCCCCAATGCCCCCCCGGCCTATCAGGAATTGCTCCAGGCGCTCAACATTGATGCGTTGCTGGAGCCGAAAGATTACGCCGCGACGCTGCTCGCTTTGTTAAGCGCGCCGACCATCGCGAGCAAGCAATGGATCTACCGGCAATACGATCACATGGTCCGCACAAACACGATGGTGCGGCCCGGCTCCGATGCGGCGGTGCTGCGCATTAAGGGGACGAAACGGGCGGTGGCGATCACGGCGGACTGCAATGGGCGGTACTGCGTCCTGCATCCTTATATTGGGGGAATGATTGCGGTGGCAGAGGCCGCGCGCAATCTCGTCTGTTCGGGCGCTGAACCGATCGGCGCCACGGACTGTCTGAATTTTGGCAACCCGGAGCGGCCCGACGTGATGTGGCAGTTCATTCTGGCGGTTGAGGGCATTGCCGACGCCTGCAACGTTTTGAACGTGCCGGTCGTGAGCGGTAACGTGAGCTTCTACAACGAAACGAACGGACTGAACATCTCTCCCACACCGATCCTCGGCATGGTCGGGCTGATCGAGGATGCCGGCAAAATCATGACCCAGTGGTTCAAGCACAAGGGCGATGTCATTATCCTGCTGGGGGAAACCAAAGAGGATTTAGGCGGGACGGAGTATCTGCGTGTCATCCACCATCGTGAGCAAGGCGAGCCCCCGGCGCTCGACCTGGACGTCGAGAAAGCCTTGCAGGCCTGTACATTGAAGCTGATTCGCGACGGGCTTGTGCAGTCCGCGCACGATTGCTCGGATGGCGGTCTAGCCGTGGCGCTAGCCGAGTGCTGCGTGTCGGGCGAGCAGCCGCTCGGCGCAACCGTGCAGCTTCCAGCCGGGCGTACCCGGCGTGATGCACTGCTGTTCGGTGAGAGCCAGTCACGGATCGTTCTATCGGTCAAACCGGAACATGCCGGCCAGGTTTTGACAGCCGCACAGACAGCTGGTGTCCCGGCTACACGAATCGGTATGGTCGGCGGCAATCGGCTGGCAATTGAAGTGGACGCCGGGAAACAGCAAGCCGGTTGCCGAATCGACGTCGAACTGGGTACAATTCATGACCGGTGGGCCAACAGTCTCGAGCGCACGCTTAATCAGGCGTAAGGAAGTCAGGGGCATGAGCCGCACCCGTAAAGAGCTTCCGATGGTCCAGCGCCCCACGTCGCGCACCGCGCGGCCGCAATTCATTACCCCCGACAAGTTTCACGACGAATGCGCTGTCTTCGGCATCTACGGCCACAAGGAGGCAGCCAACATCGCTTACCTCGGCCTCTACGCGCTGCAGCATCGCGGGCAGGAAGGCTCCGGTATCGCCGCGACGGATGGCGAACATTTCCACGTTGAAAAGGGCCTGGGGCTCGTCGCCGATATCTATACCAAGTCAGCGATCAAGCGCCTGCATGGGCACGCGGCGATCGGCCACAACCGCTATTCGACGGCAGGCGGCGGCGGGCTCAAGAATGTGCAGCCACTGACGGTTAATTTCGCCTTTGGTAACATGGCGCTCGCGCATAACGGCAATTTGATCAATGCCCCCATGCTCCGCAACGAGCTGGAAGCTTATGGCGCGATTTTCCAATCCACGACAGACAGCGAAGTCATCATTCACCTGATCGCCCATTCGCGTGCGGATACGCTGCTCGCGCGCATCGTGGACGCGCTGAGCCAAGTCCGGGGTGCTTTCTCGGTAGTCATTCTGACGGAACAGGGCGTGATTGCGGCGCGCGACTCCTATGGGCTGCGGCCGCTCTGCCTTGGGCAGGTAAAGGGGAGTTGGGTCGTGGCGTCGGAAACTTGCGCTCTCGACCTGATCGGCGGGGAATACGTGCGGGATGTCGCGCCGGGTGAATTGGTCATGCTTGACCATCGCGGCGTGACCTCGCTCAGGCCCTTCACCCACACGCGTGAGGCCATGTGCGTGTTCGAGTACGTCTACTTCGCGAGACCGGACAGCAAGATTTACGGCAACAACACGGTCTACGCGACGCGGAAAGCCTACGGCCGGCAACTGGCCAAGGAATCAAAGGTGCAGGCCGACATCGTCATTGCCGTGCCGGACTCCGGTGTCCCCGCCGCGCTGGGATTTTCTGAGGGGGCGGGGATTCCCTTCGAGACTGGCCTGATCCGTAACCACTACGTCGGCCGGACCTTCATCGAACCGGAGCAGCAGATCCGCCACTTTGGCGTGAAGGTGAAGCTAAACGCCGTACCCGACGTGCTAAAGGGGAAGCGGGTGGTTGTGGTGGACGATTCACTTGTGCGTGGGACGACGAGCCGAAAGATCGTCAAAATGATCCGCCACGCAGGCGCCAAGGAAGTCCATATGCGGATCAGTTCTCCACCAATTATCTCGCCCTGTTTCTATGGCATCGACACGCCGAGCAAGAAGGAGCTTATCGCCTCTGACCACAAGCTTCAGGAAATCAAAAAATACATCACGGCCGACACGCTAGCCTATCTGAGCCTCGACGGCATGCTGGCTGTGTCGCCCGGGCATGCTCCTCAATATTGCAGCGCCTGCTTCACCGAACAGTACCCGATTCCGTTTTCTAAGGCGGAAGAGCTGCAATTAGGCCTGTTCGAACCCCATCACTCGTAGATCGCTAAAAAAGGCGTTCAGCGTTGTTTTCAGTTGTCCGTCTCCCCCGCAGTGCACCTAAAACGTACGTCACAGTCACCGACCGCCCTGCAGTCGTGCGAGAGGGCCTTGTGAACGACCCTTAGTAATACATGGAAGGCCTGTTGCCCGAGAAATTTTGGCCATGTTAGGATGCGTTGACATACTTGGTATCACCATGTTGACGGAGGTCATCATGAAACGTCTCGCACTCATCGCGCTGTCGGTGTGTGTTCTCACTTCAACGGCGCTTGCGGCTGGATTCTTCAAGATCGGGGAGCCGGCGCCGAATTTCACACTGAGTTCTCTCACGGGAGACACCGTGTCATTAGCGGGCTTCAAAGGCAAGGTGGTCGTGCTGGGGCTTTTCCATATCTGCGAGCCGTGCCTGGAGCAAGGGACCAATTTGCAAAAGGTTCATGAGGCAACCAAAGGCAAGAACGTGCAAGTCGTTGGCGTCAATTCTGCCGGCAATTCGAAAGACCAAATTGCAAAGTTTCTGCATCAGTTTCCAGTGACGGTGACCTATCCCTATCTGGTTGATCCTAAGAAGGACACGGACAAGCTCTACGGTGGTGGCAAGTTCATCCCGAATGTGTATGTAATCGATCAGAACGGCATCATCCGCTGGCAGCGGGTCGGGACCATGGAGCTGGCCGGTGATGAGGTGATTCTGCAGGAAGTGAACAAACTGCTGGCCACAGCGAAGGGGCTGTAATGGACGAGATCGAGGCGGGAACGAAGAAGTTTCACGAACTGGTGAAGGAACTGGACGCTGCGGTGCAGGTGGTGGTGCCTGTGAAGCCGACCAACAGCATGTTTTTAATCTCGCTCACTAAGGGAGCCAACCGCAAGTTCATCACCATTCCGGAGGACGACATCATTGACCTTCCCAGCGACGCGGGCATTGCCGCCAAAGTGCGCAAAACGGTTCAAGACGCGATCGCGGCGTTATGAAACAGCTGTTGCCTGGCATTTGGCAGTGGTCTTGGTTTTCAGAGGACAAGCAGCTCGACTTCAACGGCCTGTTCCTGACTATCGGAGACCACCGCATTCTGGTGGACCCGCCTCCAATGACCGCCGTAGACGTGGCACAGGCTGGGCGAGGCGGGGCGATCGATTACATTCTGATCACCAATCGCGATCACGAGCGGGAGGCTGCCGCGTTTCAACAGCAGTTCAGCTGTCAGGTCTGGCTGCCTGAAGTTGACGCGCCGCAGATGACGGTCAAATCCAACAAGACATATAAAGACGGTGAATTACTGGCCGGCGGAATCTGGGCCGTACATCTGAAAGACCAGAAGTCGCCCGGTGAATGTGCCCTGTTCATCCAGCAGGGGAAGGGCATTCTGATTGTCGGCGATGCGTTGATTGGCAAGCCGCCCGGGTCTGTTTGCATGCTGCCGGCGGAGCGTCTCGCTGATCCTGCCAAAGCTCGCGACGGATTAAAGCGGCTGCTGAAATACAACTTCGACACGCTGCTCGTTGGGGATGGCACTTCTATCATGACCGGTGCCAAGGCCAGCGTCGAAGCGCTCCTCCTCTAGCCATGCGCGAACACGGCTCCGCACAACTTAACCGACGGGGGAACCAGCATTTCTCGCGTGGCGATTACACCAGTGCCCACGAATGTTACATGAAAGCGCTGGAGTGTGACCGCAAGACCGGCGATCGCCGTGCGCTTGTGACCACGCTCGGAAATCTCGCCAATATCTGTGGTGTCAGCGGCCACCGGGAGGCAGCGCAAAAACATTACGAAGAGGTGCTGGATCTGCAGAAACAGTTCGGGGATGAACGGGGTATCGGCACGACGCTGGCTAATCTTGGCAATTTGCGCGCGGATGCTGGTGAGTGGGGCCGGGCCCGCGCCTACTACCTTGAGGCGCTCGATATTCTCAATCGCGCGAAGGATGAGGCCGCGAAAGCGGTACTGCTGTCAGACCTCGGTTTCGTAGCCCGCGAAACCGGCCAGTACGATGAGGCCGTACGCTTCTACGAACAATCGGTTGCTTTGATGAAGCGGTTGGACGATCAGGGGGGGGTGGCCGATGCCTGGCGCATGATAGCCCGGACCTATTTGATGCAACAACGCTACGCTGACGCAGTGGCCTGCTCCCAGACCAGCCAGGCGATTGCAGAACGCATGCGCGACGAGCTGCGCGTCGGGGGAGCGCGGTACGTGCTGGCCGGCTGCTACGAACAGTTGGGCCGCTTGCAGGAGGCCGCTGACTTGCTTGAACTGGTCGTGGCGATGGATCGCAAGTACCAATTGCCCAAGCTGCAAGAAAATATCGGTCGGCTGAAGACGTTACGCGGTCGTCTGACCGAGAAGGCCCGTGCATGAGCGAGAAAAGCACGCTTCCTCCCGCGCCGGCTTGGACGGAAGCCCGTACGAGACTGCAGCAGTCGGAGCCGGCTTTCGACGAGCTGGAGCCTGGTGGGGCGCTGGCGCTTGCGTTGAACGATGACGGCTGGATTCTGGAAATCACGCCTGATGGCCGACTGATCTGTCAGGCCGGCATGGATATCGAAGATATTCAGAGTTTGTTGTCTGACGGCACGCCAGAAGATCTGGGTACAGACGAGCTCGCTAAGCAGGCCAAATATTATTTACAGCCGATGGTGGCGAAGTTTCGCAAACCGCTCCGGGATGCGGGGTTCGAGGAGCAGACCGAGATGACCGAACAATATGTGGCCATTACCTTCCAGCGGCCAGTGGATTTTTTAAACGTAGACGCGGTCATGCAGTCGATCCGTTGGTGCAAACAGCACTTTGCCGTGAAAGCATGACGCCGCCATCTTCGATCCATACGTTTGGCCAGTTTCGCGATGCGGTGGCCGCGTACCGGCTGCCGCGTTTTATCCTGACCGCCCTCGATCTTGATCTGTTCACCGCTGTCGGCTCAACAAGCTGGACAATGCCGGCGTTGGCAAAGCGGTTACGCGTCAATGCGCGCGGACTTGAGATTCTCTGCCGGAACCTGGCCTGCGCGGGGTTGCTCATCAAATCAGGCGCACGCTATCGGAGTAGCCGCTTTGCACGACAGGAACTCAATCAAAAGAGTCCGGACTATCGCTCGGCCTATCTCGATTTGCTGCGTAGTCATTGGCATGACTGGTCGCAACTTACCCAGTCGGTGAAGCGTGGGCGGCCGGTGGATGACGACAAGGGATCAGACGATCCGGCCGATCGCCGGCGGTTTTCGTGGGCGATGCATTACCGGTCAGTTGATGTGGCGACGAAAATTGCCACGCAGATCAATTTGCACGGTGCGAAGACACTCCTTGATCTGGGCGGGGGGCCGGGGACGTATGCGCTGGCTTTTTTGAGGAGCCATCCTTCGCTCCGTGCGACGATCTGTGACCGCGCACCGGCCTTATCCGTGGCGCGTGAGATCGCTGCGACCGTGCCGCAGGGGAAGCGGCTCTCCTATCTGCCGTTGGATTTCGTCACGCAGCCGATTCCCGGGCACTACGACGTCATCTGGTTCTCTAACGTCCTGCATATCTATTCCCCAAACACCAACTGCACGCTGTTCCGGAAGATGGTCCGTGCGCTGACGCCGGGCGGGCGCCTGCTAATCCAGGATGCCTTCCTGCACGATGGGCAGGGGTTATTCCCTCAAGACGCAACGCTCTTTGCCGGCACGATGCTGTTGTTTACTGACGAGGGCAACACCTATGCGGCACGTGACACGGCGCGCTGGCTGCGCGCGGCCGGCTTTGCGAAGGTTCGTCGGCTCAGGATCAAGAGGGGGATGGAGGACTGGGACGGGGGGATTCTCGAGGCGTCAACGGCTCTCCGATCGTCAAGAACTCCTTCCCGCTGACGACGATCACCAGAAAATTCAGTGTGCCTGTTAGCCCGCTCAGCATCGTAACAATCTGCGGGACATCCGGCTTTGTGATCCCCTGCACGACGGTCGCGATGTCGAGCGCCAGCCCCACGGTGCCGTACATGACCGCCCCCATGAGCGCCCATCGCTGGCGTGTCAGCACGCAGGCGATCAGCACAGGGAACCCAAACAGCACCGTTGTCCAAAGAATCATGTGGGGCGGGGAATCGGTGCCGATCGTGGCCAATTGCACCGAGCCGGCACCCAGTAATGCGATCAATAAGACGATGGTCGCTGTCCGGGCAGTCATGGGGCACCACTATAGCAGAAGCTCCGGCGCCTTGCCTTCGCTCAATGCCGATGCTAGCGTTGCGGTATGCACGATACACCGCAACGTATTCTCATTTATGACGGCCAGTGCCGGCTCTGTGTGATGGCCAAGCAGGGGATTGAGCGGCTTGAAACGCAGCCGGGCGTCCGCTTCGTGCCCTATCAGAGTGAGGAAGCCGCCCACTGTCTGGCCGCCGACTACCGGCCCGGCCAGCCCGACGCAGCGTGTCTGGTTGAGCAGGACGGGACTATTCTGAAGGGGTTGGATGCGTTCGTGCCGTTGCTACCAGGCCTGCGTGGCGGCTGGCTCGCACTGGTGTTTTGGAAGGTGCCGGTACTTCGTCCGCTGGCCCATGCGCTCTACCGCGTGATTGCTAAAAATCGCTATGCGTGGTTCGGCACGGTCAATTCTTCCGCCTCCCCTGGATCTTCTCGTTGATGTGGTGAGCCCTGGATGGGGCGCCTAGTTTAAACTTGACAGGCTGCAGCCGGTGTCCCTACAGTGCGCTCCACCATATCAAGCAGTCCGGGTGAAGGGAAGAGGGTGCGAGTCCCTCGCGGTCCCGCCGCTGTGACTGGGGAATGCCCCGCAAGCGCCACTGTCCAGTTAATGGATGGGAAGGCGCGGGGATGAGCTGCAGACCCCAGAAGCCAGAAGACCTGCCCGGCTGGTACGCAAACCTTCCCTCGAGGGCTGGGGAATAGGTGAGGTGAGTTGCGGGACGATCCTCAGGGTCTTTCAGGCCTTGAGGATTTTTTGTTTTGACGGCTTGTGGCGGTCAGCGCATAGCGTGCAGTAAAGAAAGTCTGGGCCGGAGCCCGTGGCTATTTGCGATGTGCTGCCTGCTAGTGGCTGGCTTGGGGCTCGCCGACGACGGGGATGCAGCGGTTATGAAAAAGCGCCGACAGCAGGGCATTCTGACCGGCATGCCCTTTATGGCCAATCTCGCGCCACGCACCTTTGTGGACGATCTGGACCGGAAAATTTTTCTGGCAGCGGCGCCGGTCCGCATCGTGTCGCTGGCGCCCAGCGTGACGGAAATGCTTTTTGCGATGGGCGCTGGCGGGCAGGTTGTGGGCGTGACAAAGTTTTGCGATTACCCGCCGGAGGCGGAGGCGTTGCCGAAGGTCAGTGCGGGCACGCCCAACATCGAATCCCTCGTGGCGTTGAAGCCTGACCTAGTGGTGACGTCCAAGGACTTCATCCGTCCCGACACGCTGGCCAAGTTGGAGCAGCTCAAAATTCCCACGGTCGTGTTCGTGGACGCAGCAGTGGTGGAAGATGTGTACCGGCACATTCAGATGCTGGGCCGCATGCTCAACCGCCAATCCGCAGCCGATGCTGTGGTGGGCGGCATGCGGCAGCAGGTGGCCGACATCACGATGAAGACAAAATCGCGTCCGCATCCACGCGTGCTCTACGTGCTCAACGGTGATCCCTTCGTGACGGTGGGGACGGGCAGTTTTATCCATCAGTTGATCGGCTTAGCCGGCGGGATCAATGTCGCGCAGGCTTCACCGGTCGCCTATCCGCGGCTGAGTCTTGAGGAAGTGCTCAGGCAGGACCCCGAAATCATCGTGTTTCCAGCGGGGGTCGGCGAAAGCGTGCCCGAGGAGGAACAGCGGCGCTGGCGGCAATGGACGACGGTGACAGCGGTCAAGCGCGACCGGTTCGTGCAGGTGCCCAGCGTGCTGCTGGACCGGCCCGGGCCGCGCGTGGTCGAAGGATTGGATGCGCTGGCCCGCCAGCTGCATCCCGAGGCGTTCGATAAATGACGTTGGTGGCCACGACCATGGCGGACGCACGAACCGCATCGCGCCTGCTGCCGGCCACGTTGACGCGTGGGCGATGGCTGTCCACGATCGCGGCGCTGACCGGTGTCAGCCTGGTAACGCTGTTGATCTGCCTACAGATCGGCCTCGAGCGCATCGGCCTGGCTGATCTGATGGCGATGGTGATGCGGCTGGTACGCCAGGAGGCCGCCCCAGATGGCGCGGCAACAGCGCAACTTATTGTCGTGCACATCCGGCTGCCGCGCATTCTGCTGGGTTTTCTCGTGGGCGGCTGCTTGGCGGCCGTCGGTGTCGGCTTGCAGGCCCTCCTGCGAAATCCTCTGGCCGATCCCTACGTGCTCGGCATCTCGAGCGGGGCGTCCGTCGGCGCAGCGATCGCCGTCGTATTGCATTTGGTCCCTGCGGTGGTCCCGGTCTGCGCCTTTGGCGGAGGATTGCTGGTGCTGCTGGTGCTCTACCGCCTCGCTGTCTCCTGCGGGCCGCTGGCCGTACATACGCTGTTGTTGGGCGGGGTGATCGTCAGCGCGCTCTGCTCGGCCCTCATCATGTTCGTCACGTCGCTGGTGGACCCTGCGCGGGCGTTTCAGATCATCGCCTGGCTCATGGGTACGCTCTCGGCGCCGGATTATGCAACGATGGGGTGGCTGGCACTGTGTCTGGCGCTCGGGCTGGGGCTGCTGTTTCGCCACGCCCACGCGCTCAATCTGTTGACGACGGGTGAAGAGTCAGCGCGCTCCATGGGCGTGGACGTTGAGCGGGTCAAGCGGCAGGTCTTCGTCGTGACGGCGCTCCTGGTCGGCGTGGTGGTGTCGGTCAGCGGACTGATTGGTTTCGTCGGCATGGTTGTGCCACACGCCGTCCGGATGGTGGTGGGTGCCGATCACCGGCTCCTGCTGCCAGCTGCGGGGCTGGTCGGTGGCGCGTTGCTGGTGGTGGCCGATACGGTGGCCCGCGTGATCCTGTTGCCCGCAGAGCTTCCGGTGGGAATAGTGACGGCGCTGATCGGGGCGCCGGTTTTCCTCTATCTGCTGATGACCAGGAAAGGCGGCCTGGCATGAGTGCGATGACGGTTGAGCGGGTTCCGGCCTATCGGATCTCGGACCTGAGGTTTGCCTACGGCTCCGATGCCTCCAACCATCCGGCTGTCACGGACATGAGGTGCGAGATTGCACAGGGAGAAATCGTCGGCCTCCTCGGTCCTAACGGATCGGGCAAATCCACGGTGCTCAAGCTGCTGGCAGGCCTGCTGATGCCACAGGACGGCGGGGTCCACATATATGATCGTCCGCTTGCGCACCTGCCGCCGGACGAACTGGCGCGCGCGGTGGCATTCGTGCCGCAGCAACAGCCGGCGTGGTTTCCATTCACGATCGCGGAGGTCGTGCTGATGGGGCGGTTTCCGCACCACCGCGCACGTGGCGGCTGGCTCGGGTTCGGCTGGGAGACGCGCGAAGACTTGTGTCAGGCGGAAGCCGCCATGGAGATCATGGACGTTATGCATCTGGCCGGGCGCTCAATTGATGACGTGTCCGGAGGGGAACGGCAGCGGGCCTTGATTGCCCGGGCGCTGGCGCAGGCGCCGGCGATATTGCTGCTCGATGAGCCAACGGCATTTCTGGACTTGTCGCATCAGGTTGAAATTTGCCAAGCGCTGCGCCGTCTGCACGACGACCGGGGACTGACGGTAGTCTGGGCATCGCACGATCTGAACCTGGCGAGTCAATATTGCGATCGTTTGTTGCTGCTGGATCGGGGATCGGTCGCACGCATCGGCACGCCGGCGGAGGTCCTTCGGTCCGATTTGATTACCTCGGTGTATGGCTGCCCGGTGCTAGTGGATGCCCATCCGGTGTCGGGTGTGCCGCGGGTCACGCTGCCGGGACAAGCGGTATCTGGCGCACGCTAACGAAAGTTGCAGAGCGGACACGTGTCCAGCCGTTCTGTTTAAGTAAGACGGGGCACGGCTAACATTTATCAGGAGGAGTGTTCGGGATATTCGGTCCATAGAACGGGGAAGATGGTGCAAAGCCATCACGGTGCCGCCACTGTAAGCGGGGAGTAATCCCGCAGGATGCCACTGTTCGACAGGCGTTACACGCCAATCGTGAAACGTCAAGCGCAAGAAGGTTCTTGCGACTGACAACTGACGGTTGATGCGTAACGACCTAGGATGGGAAGGCGCGGGAACGCGACGATCCGCAAGTCAGGAGACCCGGCTGTCGGACCAGATCCACGCAACCCTTCGTGCACAAGGGGGAGCAGAGCGATGTCGAATGGATTTTCGTTTGTACGGGTATGTCTGGTGACAACGGCCGTAATGACGGCCAATGTTGCGCTTGTGTCGGCGGAGGAGACGTCACTGTCCAGAGAGGCAGACACGTCTGTGATCGAGGTGCAGGAGGTCGTTACCAGCGCGACCAAGACGGCGCTGCCAGCCAGTCAGGTGACAAGTGCGATCGAAGTGATTGACGGGGAGGAAATTCAGCGCAAGCGGATCAAAACCGTGATCGAGGCGTTGCGGCTTGCGCAGGGTGTGTTTGCCTTCTCGCAAGGCGGTCCCGGGGGGCTCGCCAACGTGCGCATTCGCGGGGCTGACACAAAACACACGCTGGTGGCGATCGATGGCGTGATCGTCAACAGCCCCACCAACGGCGCCTATGATTTTGCCCATCTCACTACGGACAATATCGATCGCATTGAGATTCTGCGTGGCGCGCAAGGCATGCTCTACGGAGCCGATGCCGTTGGCGGCGTGATCAGTATCACGACCAAGCGTGGGACCGGGAAGCCCGCAGGCAGTGCCTTTTTCGAGTACGGCTCGTTTGCCACGACGCGCGAAGGCGTGCAGGCATCAGGCGCCGAGGGTAGCGTGGATTACTCACTCTCGCTCTCCCGCTGGCAGACGGGCGGGATTTCGGCCCTCAATTATAAACGGGGGGCGTACGAGCGGGACGGCTATCGCAACTGGCAGGGTTCGGGCAAGCTCGGCGTTGCCTTGCCGCATGACGGACGGCTGGAATTGAATATGCGCTGGCTGACGGCACACAATGCCATGGACAGCTCGCCTGCATCGGACGTATTTGGGGCCAACAACACCAACCGGGCTTTGATGGTGAGCGGAGCCTACAGTCAGCGGATCACGTCCTGGTGGGATCAAAAACTGACGGTTGCGCAAAATCAGGAGTTCCAGGCTTCGGTCAGTGGGTCACTTCAGAGAAATGTGAGGACGGGGGTGGTCGACACGCCGTACCAATCTCCGTCCAACCTTGATATCAGAAACAAGCGGCTTGAGTGGCAGCACAATGTTCAAGTGGGTAAGCCGCTGCTGCTGACGGGCGGATATCAATTTCGCGAGGAGCAGGGCAATTCGAGCGGGTTTTACGGCTCGGCTCAGCCGAATCGTCTGCTCAGTACCCATTCCGGGTTCACCCAGGCCCAGCTCAACGTAGAGAACCGCCTGATCCTGACCGGCGGCGTGCGGCAGGACCGTTACAATACATTTGGCGATGCGACCACCTATCGCGTCACCGGCGGATTCCTGCTCCATGAAACCGGCACCAAGCTCCGCAGCAGCTATGGCACGGGATTCCGCACGCCGACACTGAATGATTTGTTTTATGAAAATTCCTCGAAGCCGGACTTAAAGCCAGAAAAAAGCCGGAGCTTCGATGTCGGTGTGGATCAAACGCTGTGGGGCGGGCGGGCGCAGGTGAGCGCGACCTATTTCTGGAATCATTTCCGTAATCTGCTCGTGTTTCAAAACTCTCACTCGCTGTGTCCGGCTTCCTCGAGTTATGGCTGTCCGATCAACATCAATCAGGCCAGGACGCAGGGATGGGAACTGGCAGGTACGGTCACGCTACGCGAGAATCTCCAGGTCAAAATGCAGTATACGATGACGGTCGATCGCAATCTCACCGATAAAACCCGTCTGCCGAGGCGTCCAATGGACATGGCCAGCGCGGGGTTGAGCTGGCAGCCGGTGGTGGGTGCCCAGTTGAACATGGATTGGCGCTTTGTGGGTGCGCGGAACGATACTAAGAACAATCTGCCGTCCGAGCGTCAGGGATCGTTCGGTGTGGTCAATCTGTCGGGATCGTACGATTTCGCGACGCACTGGCAAGCGTTCGGGCGCATTGAAAACCTGTTTAACCAGGACTACGAGGAAGTGCTGTTTTACGGCACGCCGACCCGATCGGTGTTTGGTGGGGTGAAGTTTACTTATTAGCGGGGTGCGTGGCGGTCCGCGTCTGCGGACCGCCGCGTCCCAGAAGGCATTGCGATGAAACGCCGGCGCAGTCTGCGGATTACGAAGGTCTACACGCGTACGGGCGATGCGGGGCAAACCCGTCTTGCCGGGGGGCAATCCGTGTGGAAGGATACTCTGCGTGTGGAGGCCTACGGCACCGTGGACGAATTAAACGCGGTCCTCGGAGTGGCGCTGGCTTTTGCCGCCGTCCGTGGTATGGACAAACGGGTACGCGCGTGTCTGGCTGCGGAGTTGCCGCGTGTCCAAAGCAAGCTGTTCGACATCGGTGGCATGCTGGCCACCGCGCCCGGGCAGCAGTTCGCGAACATGCCGCGCGTGACGGAACGGGATGTGGCGCGGCTCGAGCAGCTCATGGATGCATGCCAGAAGGAATTGCCGCCGTTGAAGGAATTTCTCTTGCCGGGTGGCGGTGGTGTTCCTGCTCTCCTGCATCAGGCGCGCACCGTCTGTCGCCGGGCAGAACGGGTCTGCGTCCGGTTGGCGCGTCAGGAGCCGGTGGACCCGCAGATCGTGCCGTACCTCAATCGCCTGAGTGATGCTCTGTTTGTCCTGTCCCGCTGGGTGACCAGGCGCACCAAGGGGGCCGAAGCGCTCTGGCAGCGGAATCTGGATTGATTCAGACAAACCCGCCCGTACCCTTATGATTGAGGGTGCCAGTTCCCATCTCAGCTGGTTTTTTCCTGCAGGCGCTGGCGCGTCGCTCATCTGTGCTGCCCCGGCAGCCCCACCGGTAGGCGCGAGGCCGTCATTGGTCACAATCGCCGTAACGTGCTGACAGGCCACGGAAATCTCCGCCTAATTTTTAGGCAATCCGGTCTCACTCGACGTGGGTGGTCTGATGACGCACAGGAACATCCACAGCACGTCCACAATTTTTGTGGACAGTCGTGGTAACGGTCATGGCGGGAAGATGGGTGCGCGGCAGTGTCGGATTGATCGTTGGATGGGGAAAGCGGCCAGGTTCGGCTATAATCGAGGCATGGTCCACCCCGGTCTAATTGGCAATAGTAATGTCGCGCGGGCAGAAAACTCCTGGCGCCTCGTGTACCATCAGCGTTGCGAGCTGACTGATCTGCGGGCCTGGGCTTTGAACTGGTGCCTCGCCGGGTTGTGGCTGACCCTCCTAACCATGGACGAGGAACAGGACTGCGAGCGGTAGTATGCCCAAACTCGTCACAGCCCAGCGCCAGGGATCGGAACAGGAAAAAGCGCACGAATACATCAAAACGCACATGTTATTTCCGGCCAGTGTGTTGGGCTTGATCTGTCTCGTGTCTTCGGCCGCCACGCTGGTGTACCAATTCATCACGGCGACGTATGAAGCGGTGGCATTGGCCGAGACGACTGGCCTGTTGGTCGCGGGGATGATTTTGGGGTGGGGGCAGACCACCTATCATCGATATCTGTTACGCGAGCATGCCTGGTATTGGGCATCAAAAATGCGCATTTTTGAACGGAAGGGACCGCGCAAGGTGAAAGCCGACGGCATGGTGCTGGATCATCCTGGGCGTGCGTGGGTGCCGCTGGCCTATGCGGTCGGCGCCGGCATGCTGGGGGCGCTGTCCCTGTGGAGTTATCTGGTAGGCCACGTCGCCAACGTAGCGGCGTTCCTCATGCCCTGGGCGGGGTTTTTTTGGGCCAAACTGTTTTGCTGGCGACGGGTGTTAGGAAAGTAGGCAGTCAGCAGTATGACGCAGGCAGTGTCTGGAGCGGAGCCTACAGTGTTCTTTTGTTTCTTGCCCGTGGACTTCCCTTAGCGGCGCGCGATTCCAGTTCTGTCACGCGGTGCAGCAGGTCGCGGACCTGTTGACGCAATTCCGGCAAGCGCGAGACGACCGCTTGGGCCTTGATCGAGATCGCGTGTGGGATTGCCGGGGTGCCGGAGACGATCTGGTTGCCGGCCAGGCTGCGATTGACACCTGATCGTGCCGCAATCTGCACCCGGTCGCCCACCTCGATGTGGTCAGCGAGGCCGGCCTGTCCACCCACAATCACGTGAGAGCCCAGCATCGTGCTGCCCGCGATACCCACCTGTGCGACCAGGATATTGTGTTCACCCACAGTCACGTTGTGCGCGATCTGCACGAGGTTGTCCACCTTTGTGCCCCGCTTGACCACGGTTTTGCCGAAGGCGGCCCGGTCGACAGCGACGTTGGCACCGAGTTCGACGTCGTCTTCGATGAGGACGGTACCGATCTGTGGGATTTTGTGATGGCGACCCTGCTCCTGTACATAGCCGAATCCGTCGCTGCCGATCACGGTGCCGCTGTGGATGACCACGCGCCGACCGATTTCGCAGCGCTCGCGGATGGTGACGTTGGGGTAGAGAAGGCAATCGTCGCCGAGCACCGAGTCGTCACCAATGAAGACCCCGGGGTAGAGCGTGACGCGGGCGCCGATCTTCACGCGGTCTCCCAGCGTCACGAACGGCCAGATGGACACGTCGGGGCCGATCTGGACGTCGGCGCCTTGCGCGATAGGCTGCGCGATGCCGCTGGGCTTGTAGGGCGTCATGAAAAACTGCTGGGTGAGTTGCGCGAGGGCATATTTGGGGTTGGCCACCACCAGCTGAGGCCGGGACAGGTCTGCAAATGGACGCGGAACGACGAAGGCCGCCGCCCGTGAGGCGCACGCGGCTTTGACGAATCGGTCGTGCTCGACAAAGGACAGATCGCCCGGCTGGGCCAGTTCCAGACTGGAGACGCCGGTGAGGACGGTGTCGGCTTTGCCATGCACCTGTGCGCTCACCGCGCGTGCCAATTCGTTCAACGTGACGGACTGAGGTGAGGGGCGGGTAGTCATGTCGGTGTCACCCTTTCGTCTTTTTGGCCGCGACGCGCTTAGCAGGTGTCTTGGCTGGCGCGGGAGCCGGGGCTGAAACGGAAGCCCGTTTTCCGAGCTGGTGCCCCACGTAGGCTATCACAATCAGACGCTCGTGCTCGCTGCGGGAGGTTCTGGTTGGGAATCTGCAGGTCGCAGGCGTCCTCTATTGTATCAAGCAGTTCGATCGTGGGCATGGAATCCAGGCCCAGATCATCCCGCAGCGCATGGCGCAAATCGCTGGTCGCAGGGGGCCGCTTTAAGTAGACGCCCAGCCCCGCGATGACGACCCGCTGGTTCATGGCCTATCCGTTACACGACGCAATGTTGTTCGTCAATAAGGCAATCACTGTCGGACTTGGAGGAACAGCGCCGATCCAAACGAGACGAACAGCAGGTTGGCCAGCCAGCCGGCCAGCACTGGCGTCAGTGCACCGCTGTGTCCCAGCGCAATAGCCACCGAATGGGTGGACCAGTAGAGAAATCCGATGACGAGCGCGAGGCCGATGCCCACGGCCATGCCTCGACCGCGGGCCCCGATCTGCCGCAGGCTCAGGGCGACGCCAACGATGGCCATGACGACGCTGACAAAAGGAAAGGCAATTCGTCCGTAATAGTCGGTTAGAAACCGGGCGACGTTATAGCCATCCTTACGCAGGCGGTTTGTGTAGGCGTGGAGGTCTGCCAGCGTCATTTCCTCCGTCTCGGTCGAAAGCCAGGCGCTGAAATCATCCGGTGTTTGCGAAAGGGGCAGCGGTGCGCGTTCAAACGGGTCGAGCCGCACGGTGCCGTCGGGGAGCAGGTACCGATGTACGCCGTCCTGCAGCGCCCAGCCCTGCGTCGTGTAGTGCGCGCTGGCAGACTCCGTCATCCGAACCAACCGGAAATCTTCTCCCAGTTGATAGAGCGTAATACCGTGCAGCGTGAAGCCGTCCGGCGCGACCACGTCAAAGTTCATGAGCGTCCGCTCGCCGATCTGAATCCAGGACCGGTCGGTCGTCACGGCCAGGGCGCCCGGCTTCTTTTCAATTTTCACGGTCTTGACATATTCTGCCTGCGTCGTCGCGTAGGGGATGATCACGGCACTGCAAACAAAGAGCGCGATGGCGATGCTCAGGGAGAACAGGAGAAAGGGGGCGGCGATGCGTGCCAGGCTGATCCCGCAGCTCTGCATGGCCGTCACCTCCTTGTTGCGGGCGAAGACGCCCAGCGTCAGCAGCGTGGCCATCAGGACCGCCAGGGGGGCGATCTGGAAAAAGATTCCTGGCGTGCGCAGGGCAAAATATTCCGCCATGGTGGCCAGATCCACGTCATAGCGGATGAATTTGCGGACCTTCTCAAAAAAGTCAATGACCAGATAGACGGTCATGAGCCCGGACAGGCACATCACGAAGACCTTGGCCACCTCGCGCAGCATGTAGCGGAACAGAATGGTCATGGCGTCACTGGCGGTTCATCCGTTGGAAGAGGACGATCGTGGCGGTGAGGAACAGGAGATTGGGCAGCCAGGCGCCGGCGAAAGGCGGCAGCACTAGCGTCGTGACGAAAAACTCGCAGAGCACGTTCAGAACGTAGTAAACGATGATGATGCCGACGCCCACCGCGAAGCCGCCAATTCGACCCGATCGTTTGGAGACGATGCCGACTGGTACGCCCAGCAGACCGAGAATCAGCGCGGCGGTGGGGAAGGCCAGATCCTTGTAGGACTCCATCAGCTGACGCCGCGCGCCGGTGTCCTGCCAGTTCGTCTGCTCCAGTTTGCTCAGGATGGCGTCCCGCGTCGGGCGTTCGTCGACAGCGGCGTACATGCTCTGATCGAGGTTGAGTTTTAAATCGTAAGTGGCGAAGGTGATCTGGTGGTACTGCTCAAGGTCGTGGGGGCGCGTGTGCACGGTGCCGTTCAGGAGACGCAGGCCCGCTTGATTGCTGTCGGGGTCATTGAGCAGCGCGTAATCGTTGGCGACAATCACCCGGCTGTCGGCAGGACTGCGTTCGTCTGCGATGAAAATGGCGCGCGGGAAGGGACCCCGGCGACTGTCCGAGACGTAGATAACCATGTGCGGGACCGGCTCATTGAAAGCGCCCTTGTCGAGCGCAAGCGTCAGTTTGTCGCGCAGGAGGTTCATGGCAAGTTTTTTGATCGACACGCTCGTCCATGGCTGTCCCCACTGGGATAGGACAAGGGTAAATCCGAAGACTAGGCAGGCAAACACCAGCACCGGCCGGGACAGTCGGAGCAGGCTCAGACCGGCGGCGCGCATGGCGATCAGTTCCTTGTCGAACGACAGCCGCCCAAAGGCCGTGATCGAAGCGATGATGCCAGCGATCGGCAGCGTCAAGACTAAAAAAGACGGCAGCAGGTGGAGGAAGACCTTGATCACGGCGCCCAGTCCCACTCCCTTGGACACCAGCAGTTCCACCAGCCGTAGTAACTCCTTGGTCAGCATGACAAAGCAGAGCGCGCTGAGGCTGATCAGGAAGGGTGTCAGTAGCTCAGCGAAGATGTAGCGGTCAAGGATCTTGCGCACCATCACTCCGAATTTTTTCGTATACTCGACGAAAATATAGCGGATTTCCAATGACTTGTAAACGAATCGCTGCTGTGAGGAAAGGGGGGGTAAGTCATTTCGCACGGGAAGTCTCCCTCAAAGAAGCCTTGACACCCTTAGGCGCCTATGTTACATGCAGCCCCGGTTTTGGTTAGTCTCAGGATGCCCATGCAGGCAATGAGCGTGTTGCAAGCGCCGCAGGAGGAAGGGACCTTCTGCGGTATTTTTTTGCCCGGCCGCTGAGTATCAGCAGCGGGCCGAGCCTACTGCTTTAGAAAAGGAGGAGCACGTGAGGAGTAAAGGGACCGTCAAGTGGTTCAACGATCGCAAGGGGTTTGGTTTTATACGGCTCGAAAACGGAGAGGACGTGTTCGTTCACTATTCCGCGCTCTCGGGGGAGGGGTTTAAGTCGTTGAAGGAAGGCGAGAACGTCGAATTTGACATTGTTCAGGGCGCCAAGGGCCCGCAAGCGTCCAACGTGCTGAAAATGTCCGCCTAGCTCACCCCGCACGGTGGGCCGTCTAGTCACAGGGCTTCCAGCAACAGCTGGAGGCCCTGTCTAATTTAGGCGCGGGTGTGCGAGCAGCTCTTTTAGGCCACTCGATTTGGCGCCGGCTTTCCTTCAAGAATTGCCAGTACGTTCTCCACGCACATGAGCCCCATGCGGACACGCGTTTCGGTCGTTGCCGAGCCTAGGTGCGGCAAGAGGGTGACGTTTGGAAGTTCCCGCAGACCCGAGGCAAGCTCCGGTTCCTTCTCATAGACATCTAATCCCGCGCCGGCCAGTTTCCCTTCGCGCAAAACCTTCACCAGGGCTGTTTCGTCCACGACCGGCCCACGCGCAGCGTTGATCAGAAACGCGGTCGGCTTCATGAGCCGAAGCGCAGCTTCGTTGATCATATGCATTGTCTCGGGGGTCAGTGGGATGTGAAGACTCAGAAAATCAGATTGGCGCAGTAATTCCTCGAATGATACCCGCTGCCATGCGGACTGCCCGTTTGCCAGCGGACGGGCGCTCCGGTTCCAGTAGAGGACGTTCATGGCAAAGCCGGCGGCGCGGTGGGCGACGGCCTGACCAATGCGTCCCATGCCGATAATGCCGAGCGTCTTGCCGCAGAGATCCACGCCCAGTAGTTGCGTCGGTGACCAGCCCGCCCACTGGTTTTGTCGGACAAGCCGATCGCCCTCAACGACGCGACGTGCCACGGCGAGAATCAGCGTCCAGGTGATGTCGGCGGTGGCGTTGGTCAGCACATCCGGTGTGTTGGTGATGACGATGCCACGCTGCCGGGCCGCTTCGATATCAATATTGTTGTAGCCGACGGCGTAGTTGGCGATAACGCGTAAGGAGGGGGCGGCGGCCAGAACAGTTGCGTCCATCCGTTCGTTCAGCGTGCAGATGGCTGCCTGCGCGTCACGGATGCCGGCGATGATGTCTTTTTGCGTCGGCGGATGGTCGAGCGGAGGAACGGTCAGGGCGAAATGTGTCTGGATGGCCGCCATGACCGGAACGGGTAGCGGTCGGGCAAGATAGAGAGGGTATGTCATGAGGGGGGCATCTTAGCGAAATTACAGGCGGGGCGAAAGGACTCATGCTGATGCCTCGACGTACTCAGCATCACTCCTGAGCCCAGTCCAAAGATTGACTTGCCGAAGGAGCGTTTGTTAGATTGCTCCATTCATCGTAAATACTTGAAACATCCGGCAGTATTGGACTTTTTCGCTGTCGGGATTCGAGGGGGTCAGACTCATGCATTTTGACGAACAGGATCCACAGCACCGGGTAAAGCTTTTCGCGCAGGGCCACACCGACGAGTGGGGCGCTGGCGAGACCACTTCTGACGAACAACTGCCACCCGCGCCGGCCCATGTGCAAGCCAAGCCCGGCAACGGCCGGATCACCATCACGTGGGATTCTGTGCCGGAGGCGATGTATTACAACCTCTATTTCCTCACTACCAAGGGTGTCCAGATCAAGCCGTCCGAGTTGACGCGTCCCATTGCGAGTCCGGACGACTTCAAGCTGGTCATTGGCGTGAAAAAGGAAAAAGGGAACTGCATTGAGGGTGCAACGTCGCCCTATGTGCACGACGATCTGGCAAATAGCTCGTGCTATCACTATGTGGTGACGGTGGTCACGCCGCAAGGCGAAAGTCCTGAATCTGCCGAAGTGATGGCCGTGCCGGCGCCCTATCTGGTCACGCAGGTGATCGGGACAGAGGGCGTGGACGACGGGGAATTCAAGTCGCCCACTGGCATTGCGCTCGGCAAGGACGGCGCCCTCTACGTGGCGGATACCGACAGCCATTCCATCCAGAAATTCGATAAGGACGGCACGTTCATCGCACGTTGGGGCGGGGACCCTGGTTCGGCGGAGGGGCAGTTCTATTATCCGCGCGGGCTGGCCATTGGACCTGAGGGCGAGGTCTATGTCGCGGACAGCGGCAACAACCGGATTCAGAAGTTCGATGCGGACGGCAATTCACTACGCGCCTGGGGCAAGTTCGGGTTCGCGTGGAAGGGCGCCGACATGGGCAAGTTCGACGTGCCCTGGGGCGTGGCCACGGACCACGAGGGCAATCTGTACGTCTCGGACACGAGCAACGCCCGCGTGCAGAAATTCAAATCTGACGGGTCGCCGCTGCTCAAGTGGGGGCGTGACGGCAGTTACGACGGCGCGTTTTTCTTCCCGCGCGGTGTGGCGGTGGATTTCGTCGGCAGCATCTATATTGCCGATGAGAGCAACAACCGGATCCAGAAGTTCGATGCGCGCGGCAGCTTTCTTGCCAAGTGGGGCAAGGAAGGCGCCGGGCCCGGCCAGTTCAAGTCCCCGTGGGGCGTGGCTTGCGACAAGCTGGGCAACGTGTATGTGGTGGACAGCGGCAACCATCGAGTCCAGAAATTTGACGGGAGCGGTACCTTCATTTGTTCATGGGGTAATCGCGGCGTAGCGGACGCACAGCTGAACTACCCCTGCGGCATTGCGGTCGATGCCGAGGGCATTGTCTACGTCGTGGACAGCGGCAACAATCGGATTATCAAGTACGCGCCAACGGAAGAGGAACTCAATCGCCTGTCGCAGAAACCGGCACAGGATGCGTCCGGTATGCCGGCGCCGCGCAGCCTAGTTGCCAGGACGGGTGACACAGAGGCGACGCTGAGCTGGATGAATGTGCCGGGCGCCTCTTCCTACAACCTGTACTTTCATACTGCGCCGGGCGTAACGGCCCAGACGGGCACGAAGGTCGAAGGCGTCTCCAGCCCCTTCGTTCATACTGGCCTGACGAACGACCAGCCCTACTACTATGCGCTGAGCGCGGTGCTGGAGGATGGTGGCGAAAGCTCGCTCTCGGAGGAAGTCACGGTCACGCCAGTGCTGATCGACATCACGGCGCCACAGAATCCCTTCGTGGTCATCAATCACGGTGCCTTCATGACCAACACGCCCGATACGGTTCTGACTATTTCGGCCAACGACATGGACACGGGGGTGTCGGCCTATTACATCGCTGAAAATCCGATGGCGCCCTCGGCGACCCAACCGGGCTGGGTGGACGTGGAGCCGGCCACCAAGTTCGGTGCGACGATTCCCTGCACGCTCTCGCCGGGCGACGGCCAGAAGACTCTCTTTGTCTGGTTCAAGGACGTCGGTAACAACATCTCCGTACCGGCTAGCGCCAGCATTTTGGTCAACACCTCTGGGTATCTCTGCGTCAGTAAGTGGGGCAAGCCGGGGCGCGGCGCCTCACTGCTGCACGGCGGCGAGTTCGCGGCGCCGCTCTATGGTATGGCGATCGACCAGCAGGGCTCTCTATTCGTCGTGGACAACGGCAACAACCGTGTGCAGAAGTTCGACAATGCCGGGAACTTCATCATTCTGTGGGGCAGCTTCGGCTCGGCCAACGCCAACTTCCACAATCCGACCGGTATCGCCTGCGACGCGAAGGGCGACGTCTACGTGGTGGATACCAACAATCACCGCGTGCAGAAGTTTGACGGGAAGCTCGGCGGCTATCTGATGAAATTCGGCTCGCGCGGCAACGGCGAAGGGCAATTCAGCTCCCCGTGGGGCATCGCCGTCGACCGGGTGCGCGGCTACATCTACGTTGTGGACAGCGCCAACTTCCGCGTCCAGAAGTTCGATCCGATGGGGGAGTTCATTATGCAGTGGGGCAGCTTCGGGACGAACGACGGGCAGTTCTATTTTCCGCGCGGCGTGGCCGTGGATCCGGCCGACGGCGCGGTTTATGTAGTGGACATGGGCAACCACCGCATCCAGAAATTCGACACGAGCACGAACGTGCTGCCGCAGTTATTGACCAAGTTCGGCGGTGGGCTCGGGCCGGGCCACGCCAGCGACCCGCGGGCGCAGGAGCCGGGGCAGTTCCGGTCACCGTGGGGCATCGTAGTGGACGGGCAGGGCGATGTGTTTGTCAGCGACACCGGCAACCAGCGCATCCAGAAGTTCGACCGTGAGGGCAACTTCATCACGCAGTGGGGTGGGTTTGGCAACGGGGGCGGGCAGTTCAATTTTCCGTACGGCGTCGCCCTGGACGCGAAGGGCAGCGTATTCGTCGTAGATAGCGCCAACGCCCGCGTCCAGCAGTTTATGCCGTCTGAAGAAGGTGGTGAGCGGCTGAAAGAGGAGGCCGACGCAGCGACCGAATTGTCCAGTCAGTCGGCAGACGCGCAACGGGCTTAAACTGAGGGAGCGCCATGTTGGAGAAAGATAATCTCCGGGTCGGGCTCACCTACGACGATGTCATCCTCGTGCCGGCCAAGTCCGAAGTCCTGCCGGGCGAGGTGGACACAAGCACGCGCGTCTCGCGCAACGTCACCGTGAACATTCCAATCGTCAGTGCGGCCATGGATACCGTAACGGAAGCGCGGCTGGCCATCGGCCTTGCCCGGGAGGGCGGCCTCGGCATCCTGCACCGCCTACTCTCGCCGGAAGATCAAGCCATCGAGGTGGACAAGGTCAAAAAGTCTGAGAGCGGAATGATCATGGACCCCATCACGATCGGACCGGATGCCACCATCCGTGAGGCGCACCAGCTGATGGCCAAGTACCGCATCTCTGGTATTCCCGTGACCAAGGGCGAAAAGCTGGTCGGCATTTTGACCAATCGCGATCTGCGGTTCGAGAGCCGAATGGAGTTAAAAGTCTCGCAGGCGATGACCAAGGACAAGCTGGTCACGGCGCCAGAAGGCACGAGCCTCGAAAAAGCGCGCGAGATCATGCACGAGCACCGGATCGAGAAGCTCCTTGTCGTGAACAAGAAATTCGAACTCAAGGGTCTGATCACAATCAAGGATATCGAGAAACGCATCAAGTATCCCAACGCCTGCAAGGACAAGCACGGGCGCCTGCGGGTGGGCGCGGCCATCGGGGTTGGGCCCGATACAGAGCGCCGGCTTGACCTACTCGTGAAGATGGGCGTGGACCTCGTGGCAGTGGATACGGCGCACGGCCATTCCAAGAGCGTGCTTGAAACCGTCAGAATGGTGAAGAAGAAATGTCCGCAATTGGACGTGATCGCCGGCAATATTGCAACGGCGGAGGCGGCAAAGGATCTGCTCAAGGCGGGCGTGGACGCGGTGAAGGTCGGCGTGGGGCCCGGCTCCATCTGCACGACGCGGATCGTCTCCGGTGCCGGGATGCCGCAACTGACAGCTATTTCTGACTGCGCCGCGGCGCTGGTTGGCACTGGCGTGCCGATCGTGGCTGATGGCGGGATCAAATATTCTGGCGATGTGACCAAGGCGCTGGCAGCGGGCGCGTCGGCAGTGATGATCGGCGGCATTCTGGCCGGCACTGAGGAATCGCCTGGGGAAACGGTGCTATTTCAGGGGCGAACCTACAAGGTCTATCGCGGCATGGGTTCGCTCGGTGCCATGGAGAAGGGCGGGCGGGATCGCTACTTCCAAGCCGGCCGCCCGGAAGCCAAGCTGGTGCCGGAGGGTATCGAAGGGCGGGTGCCGTACAAGGGCACGCTGGCTGGTGTGATCTATCAATTGGTCGGTGGCGTTCGGTCCGGCATGGGCTACTGCGGATGCCGGACGATCCCCGAGCTGCAGAAGAACGCGCGGTTCATCCGGCAGACGCTGGCCGGCCTGCGCGAGAGCCACGTGCACGACGTCATCATCACCAAAGAGGCGCCCAACTACCGCGCCGATGCGGAGTGACCTTGCGTGAAGTGTATCTCGTGAAGCGGATCTCATGCTTCGGATGTTCTGTCTAGACGAACGACGCGTCACGCTTCACGAACGACGGGTTCATGGAACTCTGGCACGATAGAATCCTGATCCTCGACTTTGGGTCGCAGTACACCCAGCTCATTGCCCGCCGCATCCGCGAGTCCCACGTCTATTCGCAGATTCTGCCCTGCACGGCCTCGTTGGCGACCATCCTGGCCCATCGTCCCAAGGGGATCGTTTTGTCCGGCGGGCCGGCCAGCGTCTACGAGCGCAAAGCTCCGACAGTACCGAAGCACTTGTTCGAGCAGGGCCTCCCAGTGCTGGGGATCTGCTACGGGATGCAGCTCATGACGCATCTGCTTGGTGGTGAAGTGGCGAAGGCCACGCACCGGGAATTCGGCCGCGCTGACCTGTTGATCGACGACGATTCGGATCTGTTCAAGGGGGTGGGTGAGCACCGGTCCACGACGGTCTGGATGTCACACGGAGACCGGATCGAGCGGACGCCCGATGGATTCAAATCCATCGCTCACACGGACAATTCGCCGGTGGCAGCGATGAAACTGGTGAATGATCACCGGAAGTTCTACTGCCTGCAGTTTCATCCGGAAGTAGCGCACACGGTCGGCGGCTTCCGTATTCTGCAGAATTTCGTTCATACTATCTGCGGCTGCAAGCCGACTTGGACGATGAGTTCCTATGTGGATACGGCCGTGGCGCAGATCCGCGAGACGGTCGGCAAGCGTAAGGTCATCTGTGCGCTCAGTGGCGGTGTAGATTCGTCCGTGGCAGCGGTGTTGGCGCATCGAGCCATCGGTAAACAGCTGACCTGCATTTTTGTAGACAACGGCGTGCTGCGGCAGGGCGAGGGGGCACAGGTGCGCAAAGCCTTCGCGTCCACACTCAAGCTGAATCTGCATTTTTTGGATCGGTCGGCGGAATTCCTGCGCGCACTGAAAGGTGTGGCGGATCCAGAGCGGAAGCGCAAGATCATCGGCCGGCTATTCATCGAGAACTTTGAGAAGGAAGCGCGCCGGCTTGGGAAGGAAGAATTTCTTGTCCAGGGGACGCTTTATCCAGACGTGATCGAGAGTGTGAGCTTCAAGGGGCCGTCGGCCACGATCAAAACGCACCATAATGTCGGCGGTCTGCCGACGAAGATGAAGCTCAAGCTGATCGAACCGCTACGGGAGCTCTTCAAGGACGAGGTGCGGGGGCTGGGCAAGGAGCTGGGCCTGCCGGATGACATTATCTGGCGGCAGCCGTTTCCGGGGCCTGGCTTGGCGATCCGTGTGCTGGGGCCGGTGACCAGGGAACGTCTGGACATCCTGAAAGCGGCGGAAGCCATCGTGGCCCACGAAATCAAACAGGCGGGGCTCTATCGGGAAATCTGGCAGGCTTTCGCGGTGCTGTTGCCGATCCGGACCGTCGGTGTCATGGGCGACCAGCGGACCTATGAGCACGTCATCGCGATTCGCGCGGTGACGAGTCTGGACGGCATGACGGCGGATTGGGCCCGGCTGCCCCCTGAATTGCTCGGTACCATTTCAAACCGCATTATCAACGAAGTACGCGGCGTCAACCGGGTGGTCTACGACGTCAGCTCCAAGCCGCCGAGTACAATTGAGTGGGAGTAGGACGCTATGCGTCACGCGTCAAGCCTGAGAAGGCAGTCTCTTCTCGGTTGACGAATGACGATTGACGGATATGGACATTCGATTGCAAAAGGTGATTGCTGATTCCGGTGTCGCTTCCCGCCGCAAGGCGGAGGAGCTGATCGCGCAGGGGCGCGTGACGGTCAACGGGGCGGTCGTGTGCGAGATGGGCGTGAAGATCAATCCAGAGCGTGATCACGTCAAGGTCGACGGGCGCCACATCAAGCCGGCACCTCCGCAGACCTTTATCATGCTGAACAAGCCAAAAAACATCATGTCCACGATGAGCGATCCGGGCGGGCGGTCGACCGTTGCCGATCTGCTGGGCGGAATCCGGATGCGTGTCTTTCCGGTGGGCCGGCTCGATTTCGACAGCGAAGGGCTCATGCTGCTGACCAACGACGGCGACATTGCGCAGGCGTTGCTGCATCCGCGTCATCACGTACCGAAGACCTATCTCATTAAGGTCAAGGGCATGCTGGATGCGGAGGACATTCAGGCGCTTGAAAAGGGCGTCATGCTCGATGACGGGAAAACTGCGCCGGCCGTCGTCAAGAAAGTCGGCAAGGCAGTCGAGAATTCGTGGCTGGAGATCACGATTTACGAGGGGCGAAAACATCAGGTGAAGCGCATGCTCGAGGCCATTGGACATCCGGTGTGGAAATTGAAGCGGATGAAGTTCGGACCGCTCGTATTGGGTGATTTGCCGATCGGACAGTACCGTTACCTGACCGATCGGGAGGCCAATGCCCTGCGCGAACTGGTGCAGGAACGGCAGGGGGCTCTGTCTGGTGACGCGAGTGGATCGCGGCGCAAGCGTCCTCGCTCGCGGGCCGGCTGGGCGCGCCCGTCTAAGCGGGTGTCGGCATGATGATTCGGACACATACGTGCGGAGAATTGACGGCGGCCCAAGCGGGCCAGACCGTCGTGTTGAACGGATGGGTCCATGCCCGGCGCGACCACGGCAGCGTGATTTTTCTCGACATCCGTGACCGGTATGGACTGACGCAGATCGTCTTCAACCCTGAATTCAACAAGGCGACGCATGCTAAGGCGCACGGGTTGCGGAGCGAGTTCGTTGTGGCTGTCAAAGGCACGGTCTCGAAGCGTCCAACCGGGTCGGAAAACCCCAATCTCACCACCGGCGCCATTGAGGTGTTGATTCAGGAGCTAGAGATTCTCAACGAGGCCACCACGCCGCCGTTCATGGTGGACGACACGGCGGAAATCACGGAGGCCTTGCGGCTCAAACATCGCTACCTCGATCTGCGCCGTCCCCGGATGCAGCGCTTGCTGGCTCTGCGTCATCAGGTGACGCACCAGGCCAGAGCTTTCCTTGACGCGAATAAATTTCTGGAAGTTGAAACGCCAATGCTCACGAAGAGCACGCCGGAGGGGGCGCGGGATTATTTGGTCCCCAGCCGTGTGAATCCTGGAAGTTTCTACGCGCTGCCGCAGTCGCCGCAGCTCTTCAAGCAGATTCTTATGGTCAGCGGGGCGGACCGCTATTATCAGGTAGCCCGGTGTTTCCGCGATGAGGACTTGCGTAACGACCGGCAGCCGGAGTTCACGCAAATTGACATCGAAATGTCCTTTGTGGACCGCGAGCAGATCATGGTGTTGATGGAGCGCATGATCAGTGAGATGTTTCAAAAAGCCGGCGGCATCGAACTCCAGACGCCGTTTCCGAGGCTGTCCTATGCTGAGGCGATGGGTCGCTATGGGTCAGACAAGCCGGACTTACGGTTTGGTCTGCCGCTGTATGATGTCAGCCCCTTTGCTGCAACAACGGAGTTCAAAGTTTTTAAGGAGGCGGTGGCTAGTGGCGGGGTCGTCAAGGCGCTGATCGTGCCAGGCGGAGGAGCCCTTTCACGGACACGGATTGACGCGCTCGGTGAAACGGCCAAGAGCTTCGGTGCTAAGGGGCTAGCCTGGGCCAAAGTCTCTGGAGAAGGGCAGCTGGAGTCGGTCATTGCCAAATTTCTCGATGCCAAGGCGCTACTGGCCGTGCTGTCCGATGCCAAAGTTGGCGATCTGCTGCTCTTTGGGGCCGATCGGCCGAAGGTTGTGCACGAGGTGCTTGGCCGGATCCGCCTCATGCTCGGCGAGGAGCTCAGCTTAATCGACAAAAATGCCTGGAAACCGCTCTGGGTTATCGATTTTCCCATGCTGGATTACGATCCGGAAAGCAAACGCCATGTGGCGATGCACCATCCTTTCACGGCGCCGATGGACGAGGACGTGCCATTGCTCGACTCTGCTCCATTAAACGTCCGGGCCAAAGCGTACGACATGGTGCTCAACGGAAACGAAATCGGCGGTGGCAGCATCCGTATCCATCGTCGCGAGGTACAGAGCAAGGTCTTCGACCTGCTCGGAATTGGGAAAGACGAGGCCACGGCGAAGTTTGGATTCCTGCTCGACGCGCTGGAATACGGTGCTCCGCCACACGGTGGCATTGCGTTTGGATTAGACCGGCTGATTATGTTGATGGGAAACGCCGACTCCATCCGCGATGTGATCGCCTTTCCGAAGACCCAAAAGGCGCAATGCCCGCTCACCGAGGCGCCGTCTCCAGTGGATTCTGGCCAGCTTACGGAATTGCGCATCAAGCTGGACAAGATCGACTAGCCTGCCGTTTTCCGTTCCGTCTCGTGCGAGACTTGCTCGTGGTGCTGTCAACTGCCATGCCGGATGAATCTGTCGATATCGTGGTTGTAGGAGGGGGCGCCGCTGGCCTCGCGGCCGGGATTTTTGCAGCTGAACTGGCAAGGACACCATATCGCGTGAAAGTGCTTGACGGGGCTAAAAAGATTGGCGCAAAAATTTTAGTGTCCGGTGGTACCCGTTGCAATGTGACGCATGCGCAGGTCAGTGAGAAGGATTTCAATGGTACGCCGCACGTGGTCCGGCACATTCTGGCAGCATTTAGCGTCGCAGCGACACGGCGCTGGTTTGCGTCGCTGGGTGTCGAGTTAAAGCGCGAGGAGACTGGCAAGCTGTTTCCTGTGACCGACGAGGCTCGCACCGTGCTAGAGGCGCTGCTCGATCGCTGCAAGGAACTCGGCGTGGACATTCTCACGAATCGACGTGTTCGCGATGTGCAGGTGGTATCAAAAGACGGAAACGAGCCGGGCTTTGCCATCTGTCATGAGCAGGGAACTCTATCAGCTCGCAGAGTGATTCTAGCTACCGGCGGGCAGTCGCTTCCCAAAACCGGGAGCGACGGGCAGGGGTGGGCAATGGTCCGTCGCCTTGGCCATATGGTGACGCCGGTCCATCCGGCGCTGGTGCCACTTGTGTTGCCGCCAGCCATGTTTCATGCAGCGTTAGCGGGGTTGTCCCAAGAAGTGGAGTTAACAACAAAGATCAACGGTCGCGTGAGTGACCGGCGTCGCGGCAGTCTCTTGTGGACGCATTTCGGTATCAGTGGACCGGTCGTGATGGATGCTAGCCGGTTCTGGACTGGGGCCAAGCAAGGAGGGGCTGCAGTTGAGATGGGGTGCAATTTCTTCGTCGACATGAATCGCACAGAGGCAGATGGGTGGGTCAAGACAAAGATCGCTGAGTCGCCGCAGCGGTCGCTCGCCAAGCTAATCGCGTCGCGCATGCCGGACCGTTTTTCAGAGACGCTGTGCCGGCATCTGGGTCTTGATCCGGCTTGCCAAATTGGGCAGATGACGCGCGCGGAGCGCGAGGCGCTGGTGAAAGGCTTAACGGACTTACCGTTGCCGGTCGAGCGGGATCGTGGCTGGAACTATGCCGAGGTGACGGCCGGCGGTGTGCCGCTGGAGGACATCAACTTCCGCACGATGGAATCGCGCAAAATGCCTGGGCTTTATCTGGTGGGCGAGATGCTGGATTGTGACGGCCGGATCGGCGGATTTAATTTTCAGTGGGCCTGGGCCACCGGCCATTTGGCTGGACGCGCGGCAGCCCGCAGTCTCTGATCAGCTATTTGCGGCAGCCGGTCCGCCATTCCCACGGTGGAATTGTTTCATGTTTTTCGTTCGACCAGGCACCGCGTCTAACCTGGTTGGCTTCCTCCTAAGCCTGGACAACAGCAGACAGTGTTCCATCGATTTGGTCCAGGCCCGCTTAGATGAGCTCCATGACCAGAAGGCGATCCGTTTGAAACCGGACGGATCGAACAAGGGCATCCGTGGCAGCAAAGGTGTCGATCATGACGAGGCAGTTCTTGGCAAACGTGACCGTCAGTTTTTGCGCGTTCCCTCCAAGCGGTTGGTCCAGTGCCGGTACTTCCACGCAAGGATTGACGCAGGACTAGCCAACGCCATTTCCGTAAGCCACGTTGTTCGTCCGAAATTTGTTCCGGTCAGAGGGTTCATGCGCCTCCAAGAACGATAGACAGGGATAGCTTCTGGTCGCCGCGTTGGATGCTTAGTGTCACGGTCTGTCCAGGCAACGTCCGTTCCATCAGGTAGTTTTTGAGTTGTGCGGGGTCGGTGATATCCGTCCCGTTGATGGCCATCAGAAGGTCGCCTTTCTGTGCGCCGCCTTCTTTTGCCGGCCCACTGGCCTCGCCCACGCGCACGTGCCAGCGGGTGCCGATGCGAACCGGCGCCATCTGGATGCCCAGCCGCGAGAAGCCAGGCTGCCGGCCCTCCATCAAGGCCACGACAATTCGTTGAACTAGAGTAGCAGGGACGGAAAAGGCCAATTGGCTGCAGCGGTGGTCGGCCTGGCTCTGTTCGGTCTTGATGATGGCGTGCATGATACCGGCCAGGGTACCGTCTGACGTGAACAGCCCACCGCCGGAGTTGCCGCTGCAGGCTGCCAAATCTGATTGGAGTAGGCGCGTGTCGGTCGTAGGCAGAAAGACATTGGGATTGCCAATCCGGCCGTAGGTAATGGCTGGCCCCCAGCCAAGAGGGTAGCCGACGGTGAAGACCGGGTCGCCTGCGATAGCCTCGTGCGGTGCAAAACCAACTCCGGCTGGCAATTGCGCACGGTGGGCGTCGTCAACTTGATAGAGTGCGATGTCGAGGTAGGCGCTCCCGCCGACAAGCTGGGCGGTGAGTTCGGACAGATTGCCGGTTAGTACGACGATCTGCTGGGGCAATACGGTTTTGTTACCCGCATCCTTTTCTACGGCATGGCGGGCGGTGACGATATAGCCGTGCTGCAAATGGACGCCACTGCCGCGGACAGAGAGCTTGCTCTGGTAGCCGGCCTGCCGCTCCAAGGGCGTTTCGCTCAGAATCCCGACGGTTGCCCGTCTAGCATGCTCGATGGCCTGAGCCTGCTCATTGCCTGCTGATTCTGCATGCGCAGATAGGGCAGTTGTCAGGAGGACTGCGGTGACAAGCCTACCGACGCGGAGACCGCTGGACAACAGGAGGCAAGCCATCGGGCGTTAGACCTCCTGGATCTCGGAAACGATTGTGTGGTAGCCCGAGGCGCCGGCTGGCTGTGGGCGAACGATGTCGGCGATCTGGAGCTGGCCCGTGGTGTCCGTTGCGCGCACAACAACCACGTACTTGCCCGGTTTTGGCGGCTTCCAGCGGTAGTTCCAGATGACCCAGGATTTATTTGACAACGGAGGTTCGATCTCGGCCAGCTGCCAGGTTGTTCCGCCATCGAAGCTTAATTCAACCCTGCTGATACTGTTGGGGCCGCCGAAGGCCACGCCGCGGTAGGTCTGCTCTGGCCCTCGCAGTGGCTGGTAGTGGCCGGGGCTGTCAATGCGTGAGAAAATTTTAATCGTGCCATCGTCGGTCCAGCCACGTTGTTGCCAGTATCCCTTATAGTCACCGTTGTAAACCTCAAGCTCCGTGACCCATTTCACATTTTTGATCCCGTAGAGGCCGGGGACAATAAGGCGCAGGGGGAAGCCGTGCTCCTTGGGCAGTTTTTCGCCGTTCATGAGATAGGCCAGCATCACATCGTCTTGCATGGCGCGGGCAAAGGGGATGCTATCGTGGTAGCCATCGGCAGCGCGGAAGACGATGTCGCGAGCGGTTTCTTCATCCACGCCCACTTCGAGTAGTAGTTTTTTGAGCGAGATGCCCCGCCACTGCGCGGTGCCAAGGCTGTCGCCGCCCGGGAGGGTGTCGATGCATTCGAGCGTGACGATCTGATCAAAGGATTCTCGATTGAGGATGTCCCGCCAACCCAGCGAGATTTTCTGCTTCACCTCACCGGTGATGTGAAGGCGCCACTGCTCCTGATTCAAGTCATGTGAAAGGCTGAACGGAGAATTTGAATACTGGACGATGTAAAACTTATCGTTCGGCGTAAAATAGGTGGTGTCGCGTGGCGGAACGGCAAACATGCGGCCAAAGACGCCGCCCATGGCATCGCAGCCGGCCAGGCCGGCCAGTAATCCCAGGCTGCTTAATTTGAGGAAGGTCCGTCGAAACATCGTCTGATACCATTATGGGGTATCCCTCAACGCCCCTGCAAGCGAAGGGGGCTTTCACGGAGACCGGAGAACAGTGACCCCAGTTTCCGGGCAGGCAAATTCGCGCTTGACAACCAGCTACTAGAATAGTATCTTGCAAGGCTCCTTAACGGAAGTTGCAAGGCTTCCGTGGGGATAGCTTGTTCTTTGACAACTGAATAGAGCGAGAAGAATTTAGAGGTAAGGTGTATTGAAGTGGTGGCCCTTGGATCCAATTCAGAAGTAACTTTGATGAGAGTTTGATCCTGGCTCAGAACGAACGCTGGCGGCGCGCCTAATACATGCAAGTCGAACGAGAAGGTGTAGCAATACACTTGTACAGTGGCGAACGGGTGAGGAATGCATGGGTAACCTACCCTCGAGTGGGGAATAACCAGCCGAAAGGTTGGCTAATACCGCGTACGTTTCCGGGACTGCGGTTTCGGAAAGAAAGTCGCACCGTGGGTGCGGCGCTCAAGGATGGGCTCATGTCCTATCAGCTTGTTGGTGAGGTAATGGCTCACCAAGGCAACGACGGGTAGCTGGTCTGAGAGGACGATCAGCCACACTGGCACTGCGACACGGGCCAGACTCCTACGGGAGGCAGCAGTAAGGAATATTGCGCAATGGGCGAAAGCCTGACGCAGCGACGCCGCGTGGGGGATGAAGGTCTTCGGATTGTAAACCCCTTTTGGGAGGGAAAATGGGACGGGCAACCGTCCGGATGGTACCTCCAGAAAAAGCCACGGCTAACTTCGTGCCAGCAGCCGCGGTAATACGAAGGTGGCAAGCGTTGTTCGGATTTACTGGGCGTAAAGGGAGCGTAGGCGGTTTGGTAAGCCCTCCGTGAAATCTTCGGGCTCAACCCGGAAAGTTCAGAGGGGACTGCCAGGCTAGAGGACGGGAGAGGAGCGCGGAATTCCCGGTGTAGCGGTGAAATGCGTAGAGATCGGGAGGAAGGCCGGTGGCGAAGGCGGCGCTCTGGAACGTTTCTGACGCTGAGGCTCGAAAGCGTGGGGAGCAAACAGGATTAGATACCCTGGTAGTCCACGCCCTAAACGATGGACACTAAGTGTCGGCGGGTTACCGCCGGTGCCGCAGCTAACGCATTAAGTGTCCCGCCTGGGGAGTACGGCCGCAAGGTTGAAACTCAAAGGAATTGACGGGGGCCCGCACAAGCGGTGGAGCATGTGGTTCAATTCGACGCAACGCGAAGAACCTTACCCAGGCTGGACATGCAGGTAGTAGAAAGGTGAAAGCCTAACGAGGTAGCAATACCACCCTGCTCAGGTGCTGCATGGCTGTCGTCAGCTCGTGCCGTGAGGTGTTGGGTTAAGTCCCGCAACGAGCGCAACCCCTGCCTTTAGTTGCCACCGGGTCATGCCGGGCACTCTAAAGGGACTGCCCAGGATAACGGGGAGGAAGGTGGGGATGACGTCAAGTCAGCATGGCCTTTATGCCTGGGGCTACACACGTGCTACAATGGCCGGTACAAAGGGCTGCAAACCCGCAAGGGGGAGCCAATCCCAAAAAACCGGCCTCAGTTCAGATTGAGGTCTGCAACTCGACCTCATGAAGGCGGAATCGCTAGTAATCCCGGATCAGCACGCCGGGGTGAATACGTTCCCGGGCCTTGTACACACCGCCCGTCACACCACGAAAGTCCGCTGTACCAGAAGTCGCCGGAGCCAACCGCAAGGAGGCAGGCGCCCAAGGTATGGTTGATAATTGGGGTGAAGTCGTAACAAGGTAGCCGTAGGGGAACCTGCGGCTGGATCACCTCCTTTCTAAGGAGTCTTTTGACTCTGCAGAAAATCCGGATTTGAGGGCCACCTCTTCAGTACACCTTGGTTGACCGGACGATTCGAGGATGCGTAGTCTTTAAGGGCTGCGCGGTCGCAAGCACTGCGGTGCGGTTCTGGATCGGCTGGGCCTGTAGCTCAGTTGGTTAGAGCACGCGCTTGATAAGCGCGGGGTCGATAGTTCAACTCTATCCAGGCCCACCACCTGAGCGCACAGTCGAGCCGCAGCGTTCGCGATAAACCCCTCAATTTAGTTCGGGGCTGTAGCTCAGTTGGGAGAGCACCTGCTTTGCAAGCAGGGGGTCAGCGGTTCGATCCCGCTCAGCTCCACCAAGTCGTCTCGAAGATTTCTCGCTCTAAGCAGTTCCCGGCGCAAAATGCGCCGAGGTTGTTCTTTGAAAACTGAATAGGTCTCAAGCAAGACCATGTGTATCAGGAGCAAATGTGTTTGTTAAGCTACTAAGGGTGTACGGTGGATGCCTTGGCATCAGGAGGCGATGAA
>Ga0194132_10000208_pt1:0-27500 | contig 118385 bp, 125 predicted proteins | sample TA2KigOf80mmetaG_FD_148612 | JGI IMG/M metagenome (GOLD analysis project Ga0194132, IMG submission 148612) | Freshwater microbial communities from Lake Tanganyika, Tanzania - TA2015054 Kigoma Offshore 80m | ecosystem: Environmental > Aquatic > Freshwater > Lake | place: Tanzania: Lake... | reverse complement strand
GAGTATGTTCATACCACGTATCCGACTCATCCTGGATCCCTAGATCATTTTCAATGGCCAGTTACACGGGCACATGCTTTAGCAGCGTTAGATTATTTTGTGAAACACCGTTTAAGAAACTTCGGGGTGTTTCAGGATGCTATGTGGACTGATACCCCATTTGGTTGGCATTCCATACTTTCGAGCTCATTAAACCTAAAGTTGCTTAACCCTCGCGAAGTGATTCGTGCTGTTTTACGCGCATGGAAAAAATACTCCTTAGATCTTTCAACCGTGGAAGGATTTATTCGCCAAATTTTAGGTTGGCGAGAGTTTGTTAGAGGTATGTATTACCTTGATATGCCAAAGATGGCTCAGGAGAATTATTACGATCATCAGAGAGCCTTGCCAAAATGGTATTGGTCAGGTGAAACCCAGATGGCCTGCATGAAAGATGCGATTCGTCAAACTCTGAAGTATGGTTATGCACATCATATTCAGCGTCTCATGGTCACTGGCAACTTTGCTCTACTGGCCGAGATCTTGCCCGCAGAAGTCTGTGCTTGGTACTTGGCAATTTATGTTGATGCGATTGAGTGGGTAGAGCTGCCCAATACTGCTGGCATGGCGTTATATGCAAATGGAGGACGCTTTACTAGTAAGCCGTATATTGCTAGTGGGGCCTATATCAAGCGGATGAGTAATTATTGCGACTCGTGCCAGTACAGGCCAGATGTTCGCTTTGGAGATAAAGCTTGTCCTATTACAGCTTTGTATTGGAATTTTTTAATCAAGCATCGCCGACAGTTTGAAGCTAGTCCACGGACACGATTAATGACTGCAAATCTTAAGAAAATTAGTGATAAAGACCAAAAATCAATTCTGGAGCATGCAAAGCGCCTTCTCAATCACTTGAACGATCTCTAGGACTTAAGATGACTACTGCCGTGAGAGGGAATAGATGTATTTTGCTTAGTGAAATCTGCATCGCCCGCGAAAAAGATATAACGGGAAGAAAGTCTTGAGCCCCTCCAGTGGCAAGCGCTCAATTACTGCTCAGACGCATGCAGGATAAAAGCATCTAAGCCGCAGACGTAAATCTATTGCTAGTTTTTACCAGGGTGCGGGTTGCCGTGAAAAACAGTTGTACTAAATTAGTTGACGAATCAACGGACATGCGGTACAGTATGCCCACGTTAGTAGCGTATTGGTCCGGCGCCCCTGACGCTCAATCATAACGGACTTCGCGATCGCATCGCGATTAGGTCCAGGTTCGAGCGGTTTCCTTCCTGATCCCGTCTCCCCTCGGTTCTCTGATCCCGTTTAATGCGATCAAACTGAAAGGATAGTTTTGTGCAGACGGCTACGTCTACCTTCATGACCCTTGGTGTATCTGAAACCCTTTTGAGGGACCTCACCAAGGCAGGTTTTCTCAACCCCACGTCCATCCAGGAGCAGGCGATTCCGCATGCGCTTCAGGGACGTGACGTTCTGGGCTGTGCGCAAACCGGCACCGGCAAAACCGGTGCCTTTGTCGTCCCCATGATTGAGCGGCTGGCGGCAGGCCCAAAAGGCAAGCCGCGCGCGCTCGTACTGGTGCCGACCCGCGAACTGGCCATTCAGGTCCAGGGCGTGATTGACCAGCTTGGCCGCAGCTCGCGGATTTATGCCACCACGCTCGTCGGCGGAGCCGACATGCAAGCACAGGTGCGGGGGCTCCGGCAGAATCCGGACATCCTCGTGGCCACGCCGGGACGGCTGCTGGACCACATGTGGAATGGCACAGTGACCCTCCTGCCGATGCAGATGTTGGTGCTGGATGAGGCCGATCGCATGCTCGACATGGGGTTCGCGCCGCAGATCAACCAGATTCTCGAAGCCATGCCAGATGAGCGGCAGACGCTGCTCTTCTCGGCCACGATGCCAGCTGATCTGAACCAGCTCGCCCGCGCCAGCGTGAAAAATCCCGTGCATGTCATGGTGGCTAGACCGGCCACAACGGCCTCTGGCGTCACGCAGGCCGTGCATCACACCACACACGACAGTAAAGTTAATTTGCTGGTGTCGCTGCTGGGGCAGGACAAAAATTCTGTCCTCGTATTCACGCGGACGAAACATCGGGCGGACAAGCTCGGCCGCGTTTTGGGCACTGGGGGGCACAAGGTGGCAGTCATCCACGGCAACCGCAGCCTGTCCCAGCGCCGGGCCGCACTGGAAGGCTTCAAGCGTGGAACCTTCCGCATCCTCGTGGCAACGGATATCGCTGCCCGCGGCATCGATGTGGCGAACATCGGCCACGTGGTCAATTTCGATCTACCAAATTGCCCGGAGGACTATGTCCACCGGATCGGCCGCACGGCGCGCATGCACGCGACGGGCAAGGCCACCAGCTTTGTGACGGCAGAGGATCATGAGACTCTGCGCGCGATCGAAAAGTTGCTCGGCAAATCCGTACCGCTGGCGGAAGGCAGCCCGGTCCCTGCGCCGGTCTCCGTGCAGCGGCCGCATCAGCCGGGGCATCGCCGGAATGAGCATGGTGGCCATGGGAGACCTGGAAACCGGCCGCATCAGGACCGGCGCGCGTGGCAAGGTCAGCAGGGAGCATCCCGGCCGTCGCATTAAGCTACGCTTTGGGGATATACACACGCGCCTGTCGGCTCACGCCGGCAGGCGCGTGTGTTTTTATTGTCCGCTGACGAACTGTTTGGCAAGACGGGTGGTTATCTTAAGCGAGTTTGAGGGACGTTTTTGCGTAGGTCAGAACATCCTGGGGGGGCATCTTCATGATGGTTCCGGTCTTACGCTCTTTGAACTCGACCTGGCCCTGGGCTAGTCCCTTTTCGCCGATTACGATCTGAAAGGGTATACCGATCAGCTCGGCATCGTTGAACTTGACCCCAGCCCGCTCATCACGATCATCCCAGAGGACCTCAATGTTGGCTTGCGTGAGCGAGGCGTAGAGTGTTTCAGCAGCGGCTGTCACGGTGGCGGACTGGCTCAATGTCAGCAGGACGACATGGAACGGAGCAAGTGGAATCGGCCATACGATACCCTTGGCGTCATGATGTTGTTCGATGGCGGCGGCGGCGATCCGGCTCACGCCGATTCCGTAGCAGCCCATGACGGCCAGGCATTCCTTACCGTCCGGATCGAGGAAGACTGCTTTCATGGCCTTGCTGTATTTGGTCCCCAACATGAAGACGTGGCCGACTTCAATCCCGCGAGCGACCTGCAAAGTTCCGTCTCCCTTGGGCGAGGGATCGCCGGCCATGGCGTTTCGCAGGTCGGCGAACTGCTCGACCGTGAAGTCGCGGTCGAGGTTGACGTCCACGAGATGTTGGTCCAGCGCGTTTGCTCCGACAACAAAATTGCGTAGAGCTTTCACGGCGTGGTCCGCAACGACTCGCGTGTGTTTGTAGAGCGGAATTGGCCCCAAAAAACCGGGCAGTAAGTCGATGCTCGCCGGATTGCCTAATTCCACGACGCTGGCGTCAAGGAGCGTTTTGAGCTTGATTTCGTTGACCGTATGATCGCCCCGCACCAGGACCAATAGATTGCCTTTATCGGTCTTGTAATAAAGAGTTTTGACCAGGCGTTGCGGGCTGATATGCAACAACGCGGTCACTTCTTCGACGGTGCGGACATTCGGGGTGGCGACTTCGCGTCTGGGACGCATGGCTTCCGATGAAATGTCTGAGGGCGGCAGCGCTTCCGCCCGCTCGACGTTAGCGGCGTAGGTACCCCCCTCGGCGTAGACGATGGTTTCTTCGCCGGTCTCGGCCAACACCATGAACTCGTGCGAGGACGTGCCCCCGATCAGACCCGTATCGGCCTCTACGGCCCGGAAGGTCAGCCCGCAACGGGTGAAGATGTGGCTGTAGGCGTCGTACATTTTTTGGTAGCTGCGTCGCGCACCGGCCTCGTCCCGGTCGAAACTGTAGGCGTCCTTCATGATGAATTCTCGCCCGCGCATCAGCCCGAACCGCGGACGGATTTCATCGCGGAACTTCGTCTGGATTTGATAGCAGTTCAGCGGAAGCTGCCGGTAGGAGCGAATTTCTCGGCGGATCAGATCCGTAATAATCTCCTCATGCGTGGGGCCAAGGCAAAAGTCCCGCTCGTGGCGGTCCTTAAAGCGCAGCAGCTCCTTGCCGTAAAAGTCCCAGCGGCCGGTTTCCTTCCACAACTCGGCCGGGGAGGCAATGGGCATCAGGACTTCCTGTGCGCCGGCGCGGTTCATTTCCTCCCGGACGATCGTTTCGATCTTACGCAGCACGCGCAGGCCAAGCGGTAGGTAGGTATAGATGCCGGCGGCTACCTTGCGGATCATGCCGGCCCGGAGCATCAGGCGGTGGCTGATGGTTTCCGCTTCTCCGGGGTCCTCGCGCAGCGTGGGGATGAGCGTCTGGGACGTGCGCATGCGGCTCAGCGGGCGATCAGCCGCTCGATGTCGTTCCAGAAGGCGAAGACCATGAGGACGAGCAGCAGGACCAGCCCGACCTGCTGGGCGATCTCGCGCTGGCGTTCGCCCAGTGGCTTGCGGATCACGGCTTCGATGAAGAAGAAAAGCAGATGTCCGCCGTCCAGGATCGGGATCGGGAGGAGATTCAGTACGCCCAGATTGATGCTCAAAATGGCGATCAAAAACACCACACTGGACATGCCCTGCGCACCGGCCTCCCCGGAAATGCTCGCGATCGTGAGCGGTCCGCCGATATTCTTGCTGGAAATCTCGCCGGCGATCATTTTATAGATGCCGACGGTGGTCAACTCCGTCCAGCCCCACGTGGCTTCGATCCCATACCAAGCGGCCAGTAGGGGGTGGGACGCGCGGATGAGCGACCGGCCGGGTCCAGAGACACCGATCTTCCCGATCTCGACCGTGTGCCCATTGATCTGAGCCTTCTCTGAGGCCGGCGTGACCGTGAGCGTCACGGTCTGCCCGTTGCGGTTTACGTCGAACCGGAGCGACTTGTTCGGGCTCTCTTTTACCAGACCGGTCATCTGAGCCCAGGTGTGGATGGTCTGCCCGTCAATGGCGACAAGGCGGTCGCCTTCCTTCAACCCAGCGGCCATGGCTGGCGAGCCGTTCATGACGGCAGTGATCAGCGGTGCGGTTTCCTCGATGCCAAGCGAGTAGACGATGACGTCTTTGCCGTTCTCGTTAACAGGCGTGCTATCCGGCGTCACGACAATGGTTTTAATCTGAGTGCCTCGTCGGACGTCAAGGGTCAGGGCCTTGCCTTTACTCTTGGCTACGGCGTCGAACAGTTCGGCACGAGTTGAAATATCCGTCTCGTTTACGCGCATGACGCGGTCACCTGGAACAATGCCGACAGCAGCGGCCGGCGAGCCGGGTTTCACGGCTTCGATGTCTGGTGTGAGGTCCTTGAATGTGGGGACAAACAGCGGTGCGCCGATGGCCAGCCATCCGGTGAAGATTAGATAGGCCAACAGGAAGTTGAAGCCTGGCCCCCCAAAGACAATGAGCACCTTGCTCCAGAGGTTCTGGTGCGCGAACGACCGGCGCTGCTCTTCAGGGGTGGAGGCGTCGCTTTCCTCCTCGCCGAATAGCTTGACGTAGCCGCCCAGGGGAATGGCAGAAATCAAGTATTCCGTTTCACCGATCTGCCGGCCGACCACTTTCGGGCCGAAGCCAAGCGAGAATTTCAGGACGCGTACACCAACCCAGCGAGCCATCAGGAAATGACCAAATTCGTGGAAGGCAATGAGGACACCAAGGACGATAAAGAACCAGAAAGCCTTCTGGGCGATGGCCAGCATCATGTCCGGGGACCAGGCAAGTAAATTAAAAGTCATAATGTTCAACGCCTAATTCTTGATTTTTTAGTGCCCATTGCTAAGTGCGCGCTGCGCGCTTTACCCATTCCCGGCAAGCGTGTGGACGCGGCCGCTCGCCTGCTCGCGGGCCCAGCGGTCGGCCTCCAAGGCGTCGTCGAGCGTGTGGACCTGCCGGAGAGTGTGGGCGTCCATCGTGCCGCGGATGATCGCTGCGATGTCCAGAAAGCTGATACCGTTTTGGAGATACGCGGCAACCGCGATTTCGTTAGCCGCGTTGAGGACGGCGGGCATAGTGCCGCCGATCTTCAGCGCGTCGTAGCCAAGCTGCAGGCAGGGGAAGCGGTCGTGGTCCGGCTGGAAGAAGGTCAGCTTGCCGATACTGGCCAGGTCCAGCGGAGGCAGCTCCAGCGGCACCCGTGCCGGGTATTTCATGGCATAGGAGATCGGCGTGCGCATGTCGGGTAGGCCCAGTTGCGCAATGACCGAGCCGTCCTTGTACTCGACCATGGAGTGGATCACGCTCTCCCGGTGCACGAGAACTTCGATCTGTTCGGCCGGCATGTCGAAGAGCCAGCGAGCCTCTACGACCTCCAGCCCCTTATTCATCATCGTAGCAGAGTCGATGGTGATCTTGGCGCCCATTTTCCAGTTTGGATGCTGGAGGGCCTGTTCGGGTTTCACGTGCTGCATCTGGTCCTTGGGCATATTCCAGAGCGGCCCGCCGGAGGCGGTGAGCACCAGCCGGCGGATGTCCTCGCGGCGGTGGCCTTCCATAGATTGAAAAATCGCGCTATGCTCGCTGTCCACAGGAAAAATCCGGACACGATGTTTCTTGGCCTCGTCCTGCATCAATTGCCCGGCCATAACCATCGGCTCCTTGTTGGCGAGGGCCACGTGCTTGCCGGTGCGGATGGCGGCCAGCGTGGGCACGAGGCCGGCGCCGCCGACGATGGCGGAAATCACCAGTTCGCCCTCAGGCATGGATGCGACGTCCGCCACACCCGTGGAGCCTTCAAGAATCTCGATAGGCAGGCCTGCGCAGCGGGTGCGCAGGCGGGCAACGGCCGCCGGATCCGAGAGCGCCACTTTCTTTGGCTTGAATATTCTGATTTGGTCTTCAAGCAGGACGTCTTTGGTGGCGGCCGTCAGCCCCACCACCTGAAATTCTCCAGGAAATTTTCCGACGATGTCGAGCGTGCTGGTTCCAATCGATCCGGTGGACCCGAGAACAATGATCTTTTTCATGGCGTCTCTTCGGTCAGCCTTTGACGAGCGTCACATAATAGTAAAACACCGGAGCGGTGAACAACAAGCTATCCAGCCGATCGAGGATGCCGCCGTGTCCCGGCAGCAGGGTGCCTGAATCTTTGACGCCGGCGCCGCGCTTGAGCGCTGATTCCACAAGGTCGCCCGTAACGCCAGCGGTCGTCAGCAGCAGACCAGTGGCCAGGCAATCGCCTGCTGTGAAAGACGGCAGAAACCATTCGCGGGCCATGAAGGCCGCGATGACAGCCAGCACCGCGCCTCCGACAAGGCCCTCGACCGTTTTGTTGGGGCTGATCGACGGGGCCAGTTTGTGGCGGCCCAGGCTCATGCCGGCGTAGTAGGCGCCGGTATCGCCTGCCCAGGTGCTCAGTACCACAAAAAAGATGAGCCACTCTCCGTCAGAGAGGGCACGGGTCAGGAGCAGATGGCTGAGCGAAAGACCAATGTAGAGGGGGCCAAAGGCCAGCAGCGCGGGGTCCGTCAGGCCGTGCGTTTGAGGCCGTCGCGCGATCAGCGGAACGCAGAGCGCGACCATCAGGATGCCGGTCAGCAGAGGCCGATCCGGCATAAGCCCCGGCCATTGCGCTGTGATTAGCAGCAGCGCCGTGACGGCTCCTCCAGTCAGATAGATGAGGGGAGAGGCCTGGGCAGTGCGAAGGGCCAGCCGGTAGAACTCTGTCACGGCGATCAATGCGGCGAGAGCAACTAATCCGAAGAGGCCAACTGCTGGCGCATACCGGACAAGCGCATAGAAGAGGGGCACGAAGACCAGCGCAACGTAGACGCGTCGGCTGTCAAAGCGGCGCTCGGGAACGAGGGCGGTCACCTTGGGCTCGAGGAAGAGGGCTCGGAGGGGCGTCCTCCGAACCGCCGGTCACGTTTCTGATAGGCCAGCAGTGCCAGCAGCGCCTCGCGCCGGCGGAAATCCGGCCACAGCGTGGGTGTGAAATACATCTCGGTATAGGCTAACTGCCAGAGAAGAAAATTACTGATGCGGGCTTCCCCGCTGGTGCGGATCAAGAGATCGGGATCGGGAAGGCCATGCGTCGAGAGATACTGCTCAAGCACTGATTCGTTGATGGATTCTGGCTGCAACTTGCCGTCGACGCAGTCCTGGGCTAGTTGGGAGACCGCGCTCACGATTTCGGAGCGGCCGCCGTAGCTCAGGGCGACGGTTAGATGCAGTTTGTCTAAATGCGCTGTGCTGCGCTCGACCTTACGGACCCAGGTAAACGCTGAGGAGGGTAGGTTGTCGATCTGGCCGATGGCGCGGAATCGGACGCCGTGCTCGATGAGCGCGTCGATTTCACGTTGGAGATATTGTTCCAGCAACATCATCAGGGCGTTGGTTTCAAGAGCCGGCCGTTTCCAGTTCTCCTGCGAGAAGGCATAGATCGTCAGGGCCTTGATGCCGAGCTCGCCGCACAGGATAATTATCTCACGGACAGATTTGGCCCCTTCCGTGTGGCCGGCACTGCGCGGCAGGCCGCGCAACTCGGCCCACCGGCCGTTGCCGTCCATAATGATGGCAATGTGTGCGGGCAATGTCGCGCGGTCGATCAGCCCGAGCAGGTCGGTTTCTGACAACTGGTCGGTATTGGCCACCTGGCTCTTGTTCATGGCCGTCAGGCAGCTCCGTTGAAAGCAGCGTAGTGCGATACCAGCATGGAGGGCATGGCAAGTCTAGTGTCCAGACTGCGAAAAGTCAACGAATTTACAGGGGAAAAGGCAGATTTTCGTCTGTATGTCCCGTTGCGGGGCGGAAAACGAATCAGTTATACTCCGACGCACTCTGGAGCCATCACCATGTCGACTCAAGCTCATACCGAACTGACGGCCTTCGGCCTCACTGAACAGGATGTCCAGCATGCCCTGGGCGTCGTGAAAGTGCGGGACGTGGACTATGCCGATCTCTATTTTGAGTCCTGCCTCTCCGAGTCCGTATCCATGGAAGAGGGGATCGTCAAGCGCGCCGTGAAAAGCGTCTCGCAGGGGGCCGGCGTGCGCGCTACGGCCGGCGAAAAAACCGGCTTTGCCTATTCAGACGAACTGACCAGGCGCGATCTCGAGCTGGCGGCCGGCACGGCGCGGTACATCGCGCAATCGCCGCAGGGTGACCGACCGGTCCCAGTCACGCATCGGGCTCGCCCCACGCGCGATCTCTATCCCGTACCCCAGGCGCAGGCGGAAGTGGCCACGCCGGAGCGGGTGGCGTTGCTTAATCTGGTTGACGCTGAGGCGCGCGGGTACGACCCGCGCATTAAAAATGTCATGGCCTCGATTAGCACGGAATACAAGACGGTGGTGGTAGCCACGACGGACGGCACGCTGGTCGGTGACGTGCAGCCCTTGTCGCGCCTGCAAGTGACCTGCATCGCTGAGCAGAACGGCAATCGCCAGATGGGCACCTTTGGCGGTGGCGGGCGGATGGCGTTTTCGTATTACCTCGACGGGGAGCGGTACAAGCATTTTGCGCGCGAGGCGGCTCGACAGGCCATTCTCAATTTGAGCGCGATTGAGGCGCCGGCCGGCGTCATGCCAGTGGTGCTGGGCGGCGGGTGGCCGGGAATTCTGCTTCACGAAGCGATCGGTCATGGATTGGAAGCGGACTTCAACCGCCGCAAGACCTCGGCCTTTTCGAATCTGCTGGGCAAGCGCGTGGCCTCAGACGTCTGCACAATTGTGGACGACGGGACGCTCCCATTCCGGCGTGGCTCGCTCAACATGGACGACGAAGGCACGCCCACCAGCCGGACGGTGTTGATCGAACAGGGCATTCTGCGCGGCTACATCACGGATAAACTCAATGCACGGCTGCTGGGCATGCCGCTCACGGGCAACGGTCGGCGTGAGAGTTTCCAGAGTATACCGCTGCCGCGCATGACTAACACGTTCATGTTAGCCGGCCAGTCAGATCCCCAGGACATTCTTCGCTCGATCAAACGCGGCTTGTATGCTGTCTCGTTCGGCGGTGGGCAAGTAGACATCACAAACGGCAAGTTTGTGTTCTCAGCCAGCGAAGCCTATCTGATCGAAGATGGCAAGATTACAAAGCCGGTGAAGGGCGCGACGCTCATCGGCAGCGGACCCGAGGTGCTGACGAAAGTCTCCATGGTTGGCCATGACCTGAAGCTGGATGAAGGCATTGGGACGTGCGGTAAGGACGGACAGTCGGTCCCGGTCGGCGTGGGATTGCCGACGATTCGTGTGGATGAAATCACTGTCGGAGGCACGCAGGGATGAGCGCACCACTGCCGGCCGCACAGGATTACGCGCAACTGGCTGCAGATCTGCTCGGCGTGGCCAAACAACGCGGCGCGACCGCGGCTGACGTGATCGTGGCTGACAGCCGCAATCTCTCTGTGCAGGTCCGGCTTTCCGCAGTGGACCGGCTGACCAAGGCGCGCGAAAAGCGGTTGGGACTGCGCGTATTTTTCGGTAAGCGGTCGGCCAGCACCTCGACATCCGATTTTTCACCAGCGTCGCTCGAACAGTTGGTGGCCGACACCTGCGTCCTCGCGCAGGCAGTTGTGGAGGATCCGGTTTCAGGCTTGCCGGTTGGGGACGTGTTCGCAAAGGACAGCCCTGAGTTGGAGCTCTACGACGCCACTGAACTGGGAACAGACGAGCACATTGCACAGGCCAAGCGGGCCGAAGCGGCGGCGTTGGGCGCCGATCCGCGGATCACAAATTCCGAAGGCTCGGAGTTCAATTCATCGAACGGCCGCATTGTGCTTGCAAACAGCCAGGGCTTTGTCGGGACCTATCGCAGTTCAAGCTTTTCGATATCCGTCTCGCCGGTAGCGACAGACCCGACCACGGGCGGTATGCAGCGCGATTCATGGTATGCCGTGCAGCGGGCCTATGGGCGACTGGACAGCCCGGAGTCGGTCGGACAGGAGGCGGCCCGGCGAACCGTTCGTCGGTTGGGGGCCCGCAAAGTCCCGACCAACAAAGTGCCGGTGATTTTTGATCAGGACATGGCCGCCGGCCTGATGGGCAATCTCTGCGCAGCCGTGTCCGGATACGCGCTTTATAAAGGCGCCTCGTTTTTGCTCGGGCAATTGGGCCAGAAGATCGCACCAGAGATGGTCACAGTCTATGATGACGGGCGGATGTTTCGCGGGCTCGGATCGCGCCCCTTCGATGGCGAGGGCCTGCCAACGCGCAAGACCACGGTTGTCGAGCGGGGTGTATTGAAGAGCTATTTGCTGGACACCTATTCGGGGAAAAAGCTGGGGCTGGCATCAACCGGCAATGCGTCACGCAGTGTGGGCGACAGTCCGACAGTCGGCGCGACGAATTTTTATCTGGTGCCAGGGGCGGTGGCGCCGGCCGAGATCATCCGGTCCGTAAAGCGCGGGCTCTACGTCACGGAGCTCATCGGATTCGGTATCAACATGGTAACAGGCGATTATTCGCGTGGCGCGGCAGGCTTCTGGATTGAAAACGGCGAACTGGCCTATCCCGTTGAGGAGATCACCGTCGCCGGAAATCTGAAGCAGATCTTCCAGGATATCGAGCTGATCGGTAACGATTTGCAATTCCGCGGCCGCATCGCATGTCCCACGCTCAAAATCCGAGAAATGACGGTGGCGGGCAAGTAACCAGGGGGCCAGCGTCGGTCTGTTGAATTCGGCAATATTCGATGCATCATAATGCAACCAGGCAACATTGAAAATTTCGCGCTGGCTACGCGACGAAGGGTGCCATGTTGAATCTCAAAGACATGATGGTCGAATACTCCAGTGAAGACGTGAAGATCCGGGCCTACCTGGTCGGTGAGCAGGGCGGGGTAAAGCGCCCCGCGATCATCGTGGTGCAGGAGTGGTGGGGATTGAATGAGCATATAAAGGATGTCGCGCGGCGGTATGCTCAGCAGGGGTACGTCGTGATTGCGCCGGATTTGTATTCCCGGTTTGGCAACACGGTCGTGCCCAATGGTAATTCGGACGAGGCGGGCCGGCTGATGAGCGCGTTGAAGCAGGAAGACGGGCTGAAGGATCTCAAGGCGACCGTGGCCTATTTAAAGACGGTTCCGGAAGTGGATGCAGCGCGCATCGGCGTGACCGGCTTTTGCATGGGTGGCTCCTACGCGCTGATGCTGGCCTGTGTGTCCCGGGACATCAAGGCCGCAGTGCCGTTTTACGGCCAGGTACCCAGCCCTGACGCGGCGCTGCAGAACCTGGCGGCGCCGGTCCTCTATATCTATGGCGAGGAGGACGGCTGGATCACGAAAACGGACGTACAGCGGCTGGCAGGTGCGCTGAAGAAGTACAACAAAGTTGGGGAAATCAAAACCTATCCGGGTGCGCCGCATGCCTTCTTCAACGATACGCGTACTGATGTGTTCAGGCCGGCGGAAGCGCAGGACGCGTGGGAGCGTTCGATCGTGTTTTTTCAAAAGCATCTGGGATGACTGGCACGTGGGGCGACGAACGGCTGAAGAGCTGGACGGTATCCCGTTGCGCCTTGTGTACATCGCCGGCAACGTAGTCGAGGCTGAACGAACGGAGCGGACACTGACGACGCATGACATCGACTATGTTCTCGGTCTCGAACCCTTCACGACGACATCAATGGTGGGCGCGATCTTCAGTGGGATCTATGCGGGAGTCTTCTTCTTGGTTTCGTCCGATCAGCACAGCCATTGCCGGGAGCTGTTGCGGGCGCAGGGGCTGATGAATACCGTGGAGCTGGATGAATCGGTCGCGCAGGGAGAACACTGATGGCGCTTGATGCGGAACAGGGCAAGCGGATGTTACAGCTGCTGACCTCGCGTTACGAGGATCGGCACTGGCGTAAGAAAATCGAAAAGACGCTGAGCCTGCCGCCGACAGGCGTGGGTGACGAGCGGCAGCGGGCGTTGTTTATCTATCTCAAGCAGGGGTTGAAAGCCTATAAGTCCCGCCGTGCCGACCCCGATTCCTGGATCGTGGGGGGCTTTGCCACTAGGGAGGTCATTGAGCGGGCTAAGTTCAATCCGGGGGCGGTCGATCCCAGGGTGACCACGGAAGATGTGGCAATCTTCGGCATGGATCCCGGTGTCGACGTCACTGCAGACTGGTGGGAGGAGATGCTGGTTGCGTGGTTTGATGACCCGGCGGCTGAGTCATCCAGCGACGGCAATCCGGCGGATGACGAGGAGTCTTCTGATAAGAAACCCGCTGGCGCCTGAGGACGCCGGTCTCGTCTGTCGAGATCGTTCTCGTCGGTACTGCTTCAGTTCAATCAACGTCAGCTCCGCCCGTTTGTCCAGCAGAGCCGTGCCCAGCAGCAGTTTCATGGACTGGGCCGCATTCATGTGACGGACTTCCGTTTCGACCCCGGGATTCATGTAGCCGTCCCGCTCCTCCACGTCCACGCTGCTGTCAGAACGCGCTTACAAGTTTCCCGGGGCGATCTTTTTTTGCGTATGGCTGAGGACAGCGGGTGCAGGGGGGGCTGTGCTTGAAAAGATGAACCGCAGTACAATGATTTTTCAGAAGGCTAGTCTCGTTGTGGTAACCTACGCCACTCCATGCACACACGGTATCGGCCCAATCTCAAAATAGAAATTCCTGAGCGGGATTCGACTCTCCACGGCGTAACAGGCCAGGTAGCATCAATGACAGCTGATTTTCATGCACCAATGCATTCCTCGCCTGTGTCTCGTCGATCCACAAGCTGAGACAGTACTTGATGCCAGTTCACCCGAAGAAATTAATAGGTTCAAAATGGACGGCGGTCGCGCCGGTCAACCGAGAAACGCACTTTCTCGTGATCGGGGTCTGCAGTCCGGAAGATCCACTGTCACCGGTCGAGTGGATTGATCTTGAGGCGGTGTATACTAAACGGGTCGAGCGCATTCAGTGGTGGGCGCTCGACGATCCGCTTCGATGGCGACAAGGCTGGCAGTAACCAGCAGTTCGAGTTGTCGTTGTTTATCAGACTAGTCGCACCATGGTAGGAGGACAAGGTGATTTCTTCAAGGTTGAAAGAGAAAATCGACGCAATCTTTAAAGCGCACATGGATGCAGAACTGGCGGGCGATCTTGATCGGACACTCGCCACCATGGCCCCGCAACCGCATCTTGTGAACGTGCCAACGATGGTGGGGGGGCAAGGGCCTCTAGGTGTTCGGACGTTCTATGCTAAGCGCCTCATCGGCCAGTTCTTCCCCCCTGATGTTACCTTTGAAACCGTCTCTCGTACCTACAGCGACGAGCGGCTTGTTGATGAACTGATTATCTCGTTTACGCACACCCACAAGATCGATTGGATGCTTCCGGGGGTCAAGCCCACGGGTAAACGGGTCGAGGCTGTCTTTGTCGTGATCGTCGGCATTCAGAACGACAAGGTGGCCTATGAACATATTCACTGGGACCAGGCCAGTGTGTTGGTGCAGCTGGGCCTACTGAATCCGACGGGGCTTCCGGTTACCGGCGCTGGTGCCGCGGCCAAATTGAGAAAACCCCACTTACCTGACCCGTTTTTTCACGAAGGCTAACGGTTGACCGAGCGGCCGACGGTGGACGAGCCCGCGGCCAGCATCCTATAGCGTAGACCACTGCAGGCGGACAGGCACAGTGATCGGTCTCTATTACCGAGCCATTGACTGCACGAGGGAAGGTCTCCCGCAAATTTCATGCACACGCTATGGCTGAAAAAGTGCCGAGCCCTGCTTTCTGCCAACGATTTATGTATCACTACCTCGACGATGGCCTGTCCAGGGCTGCAAACTGGAGAGCTGGCGATCTGCAGGTACTTATTGAGTCGTCATCAGTGAAACGAAAATTGATTTTGGCGACCCTGCCCACCGATGTCGTTCACGAAGTGCCGTTTTGGTGCCATCGATGGCCTGGTGTCAGGGAGGGCAAGCCATCACGCGCCAAATAAATCCATTTGCGACGGCGGGGGCAGTATGGCTGAAGGTGGTGACGACGGCGGTACCGGAGTTGGCGCCTGCTGCCGGTCCAGATAGGCCTTTAGTTTATTAAAGTCTTCCTTCAGGGTTCCTAGCAGATTCCCTTGATGCAGCGCAGCGGCAGGATGGAGCAGAGGGAAGACCACAAACCGGTCCAGCTGGATCGCCTGGCCCTTCACCTTTGTGATGGGTACCTTCTTTTCCAGTATTGTCTGTGTTGCCCAGTTGCCCAGCGTACAAACCAACGCTGGCTTGATCTCCGCAATCTGCTGCAGAAGAAACGGCTTGCAGGTTTCCACCTCATCCGGCTCCGGATCGCGGTTGTTTGGCGGGCGGCACTTGATCACATTTGCAATGTAGACCTGCGAGCGCGACAGGCCGGCCGACTCCAACAGCTTGTCCAGGATTTTGCCCGCTGCGCCTACGAACGGCTCGCCCTTTTGATCTTCATTAGACCCCGGCGCCTCGCCCACGAACATGATCGACGCATTCGGGTTACCCGTGCCGAACACCACCTGCGTCCGACCCATCGTCGCGAGCTTGCAGCGCTGGCAATTGTGAAGGGAGGTGTTTAGTTCCTGAAGCGACATGCGCGGATATTAGGAGGGGCGGAAGGGGTTGTCAACGATCGAGATTATCCGTAGTCGTATGTGCAGTGTATGAACAGAAGGGCGCGGCCACACGTCAGATCCCTGTTGCCCCCCTGTGTTATAGAGCGACGCTTTTGCTGAAGTGAGGGGCTGCATCAGCTGCGGGTTGTGAGAAATTCAAGATGTCCCATTTCGCTAATCTGTTTGAAGCGAATCACGTCAGACAGAGCACGATGGTCCTCTTCATCTGGGGCATTGTGGACTAGGTCCTCCGCGATCTCCTCAAGCGGGGCAAGTATTCCGATGTCACCAGACCAATGGGAGTCATTATTCGCCGTTAGCTGTCTGTGAGTCTGGGGGCATGATTGAGCCGCCTGTTCTTTTTCCCCCTTTCCGCTAGAATGTTTCTCCGCCATGAGCTGCGAGCCGAAAAGCTTAAAGTGGGTCGATCAATTGACTCAGGCCAGCGACGGGTTCGCGGTCTGGAGCGGTCTGAGCTGGGAAGATGGCATTACGCAGCGGTCGCAGGGGAGCAGGCATTCTGAAAGCGAAGTGGCAGCCATCCCGTTTCAGGCGAAGCGGGAGCGGAGCCAGATGCCGGCGGCGATGATGAGGCGCGAGACGGTTGGGACGCGAATACGCTTGTCAAAAACGCGGTAGCGGGCCTGCTCGATGCGGTCGAAGAGGCCGGCATAGATGCCGCGCATCAGTTCGGCTGGCAGGAGCGCGCGCTGGTCCTCAGCGGGGAGCGATGCCAGCACGGCCGCAGCCTTGTCGTAGAAACCGCGCGTGCGGGCGGCTTCGAAGGCCATGAGCTGTTCGAACGGCAGCGCCACGTGTTTGCTGAGCAAATCCTTCTCCCAGTAGCCGAATGTTCTTAAGTCCTCGAGCGGCAGATAAATCCGGCCGCAGTCGGCGTCAGCGCCGATGTCGCGCAGGATGTTCGTGAGTTGGAAGGCCATGCCCAGATTCACGGCATAGTCCTTCGCGCGCGGGTCGCGCGTCCCAAAGATGTGTAGGCAGATAAGCCCCACCACGCAGGCCACCCGATAGCAATATTTCGAGAGTTCGTCGAATGTCTCGTAGCGCGTGGTTGTGAGATCCATCTCCACGCCGTTGAGTAGCTCGTCTAGATACTCTTTCGGAATGCCCAGCCGTTTGACATGTTCGGCCAGGCTGATGGCCACCGGATGAGTCGGTGTGCCACGATAAATGGCGGCGACTTCCGCACGCCACTGCCGGATGGCTTTCTGGGGATCGCTATTGGCCGGTGGCTCATCGACGGCGCTGTCCACTTCCTTGCAGAAGGCATAGACGGTGTACATGGCGTCGCGACGGGTGGTGGGCAAAAACGCGAAGGAGTAGTAAAAATTACTCCCGCTTCGTTTCGTGATGACGGTGCAGTGGGCCTGGGCTTCAGCAGGCGTCATCGTCCGACTGGGCGTCTCGGGAGGGTGCTGTGGGAGACGGTGAGCGGCTCCACCATTTCCGGGTTGGGCGCCGACAGGAGCGAGGGGTGCAGGCAGGCGGCCAGAATTTCCACCCCGTCAATCAAACGCGGGCCCGGGCGGTTAAAATAGGCCGGGCCATCAACCAGAAATACCCGGTTGGATTTCACGGCCGGCAACGTTTCCCAAGCGGTCCGCGTAGTGAGGCACGCGAGTTCCGTGCGGGTGCGGGCGATGGAAAAACCGCAGGGCATGAGGATCAGCACGTCCGGCCGCGCAGCGCGAACCTGCTTCCAGGTGACTTTCTTGGCCGGTGCACCCGCGGTGCCGAGGACGTCCACGCCTCCCGCATAGGCGACCATCTCCGGCACCCAGTGGCCGGCAGCATAGAGCGGATCGAGCCATTCTAGGCAGGCTACGCGCGGCTGCGCGCCGGCCTGCGCGATTTGCAACCGTACGTGCTGCAGTCGCTCGCGCAGTTGGCTGGCCAGGACGGCAGCTTCGTGTGGGCGCGCGATGGCGTCCCCGATGCGGTGCACGTCGGTCAGGACGTCATCGAGCGTGGACGGACTGAGGGCTAGCAGGCGCGGCATCGACGGTAGGGTCTTGAGGGAGGTGTGCAGCTGCGCGGGGGTAACAGCGCAGACGCCGCACATGTCCTGTGTGATGACGAGGTGCGGCCGTATGCGCGCAAGCAGTGCGTCGTCGAGCATGTAGAGAGCGTGCCCCGCGTTCAGTTTGTGCCGGACCTGCTGATCGATCTTGCGACTGTCGGTGGTGATATTGATTGCCGGACGGATGACGACCGGCTTGACGGTGATCTCCGGTGGGTAGTCGCACTCGTGGCTGATGCCGACCAGATGTTTGGTTGGCGTGAGTGCCGCGACGACTTCGGTGGCGCCGGGAAGCAGGGAGCAGATTCTCATTGTCGGTCACTCGTGCCGGTGTCCAACGGCCACAGGCGGGGTTCCAGCTCGCGCAACTGCACGTCGACGAGCGAATGCGTGCGCGCATCAGCCTCGTGCAAATCCTGGATCGCGTGCGTGTTGGCCACGGCCAGGACTTTCATGCCGGCGGCGCGCGCGGCGCGGATGCCGGGGATGGAATCCTCGATGACGAGGCACTCGTCCGGTGTCAGCGGTGATTGTCTGTGCCGTGTGGTGCGATTTAATCCCGCCAGGGCATGCAGGAAGGGCTCGGGATCGGGCTTACCTCGGCGGACGTCCTCAGCGCTGGTGATGTGTTCAAACTCCTTACGGATGCCGGCGCCTTCGAGCATGTATTCGATCTCGTGCCGCAGTGCCCCGGAGGCAATGGCTAGGCGGTGACGGGAGACGGCCTCGCGGACTAGTTCGCGCACGCCGGGGAAAATGACGTGGCTCGTTTTGATGTGCTCGAGAAACACGCGCGCCTTGCGGGCGACTAGGTCGTCAATCTGCGCGTTGGTCGGTGTCCGTCCGTGCGCGGTCAGAAACGCCCGGAAGCAGCCCTTGTCGTCATAGCCGAGGTAGTCGGCGTAGTATTCTTCACCGCTGAGGAAAAGACCCTCCTCGCCCAGGACCTTCTGGAAGACGGCCAGGTGGACGGGTTCGCTATCCGCAACCACACCGTCAAAATCGAAGATAAGTGCGCGGAGCATGGAGCCTCGCTGGATCTGCGTCTGCGCGCGACATTATCGCATGGCGTCTGCCCAGCATCGGGCGGGACAAAATCCGGAGGGAAACTGTCCGCGCGGTTACTTTACCGTGAGGTTTTTTTCAGCCACCCAGCCGGTCACGCCCTTGTCCATGCGGACGGCATAGACCCATTCGTTGTTCCGCAGATCAGCGTCCACAATGACCAGCGTCGCGCCGGGGGACGCGGTTGTTGGGCTGGCCTTGGTGCCGGTGTTATCAGCCGTCAGCGGAGTCGGCACGGCTACGGTCACCGTCTGCCCTTCGCCAAACTTTGGTGAGGGAATGCCCGCCAGAGCCGGTGCGGTTGGAGCTGAAGGGGGCGCTGTCTGCGTGAGTGGAGTCGGTGTTGTGGCCGCGGCCGGCGCGCTGACGACCGGGGCTGGGCTTGCCGGAGCGGGAACACCCGCCGTCGAGTGAGCCGGGCCCGGCGCCGCGGCTGTTTTCACAGGAGCGGTCGGCACCTTTGACCTGGCGGTTTTTGTCATGGAAAGGCCCGTGAGGAAATCAGGATTCATGGCAAGGTAGCCGCCACTGGCAGCAATGATGATGAGTGCCGCAAACAGGATGCGGTTTTTCGAACTGGGCGGTTTGGGGCTGTTGGATTTTTCGGGAGGGCCGAGGTCAGCGTTCTTGTCCATGTTGATGGACTGTGTCGAATCTTCGGCCGAAGTTGGTTCTTTGGCGAACAGCAGGCTCCAGTCTGGGAGGCTTGCAACCGACACCGCAAGACAAAATCCCATTGCGCTTCTCCGTAGGCCTTCGCGCAGCCTAATCAATGGCCCAGTAAATAGCACTACCCCGTCTGTTCTGTCAAACATTCTGATGGGTTAGGCGGGTCTGGCCAATTAGCTGCCGGGATTCGATCAGGGGAGGCCGAGATCGGCGTCTCCGGCAACTCGTCAGGTGTCTTCACTGCGTCCAGCTGAGGTGACCTAGCAAATCCAGTGGGCTCGTGTGGCCCTCAATGCACGGGCGGTAGGCAGTACGGTCATGATCGGCACGACGCCGTATATGGAGATGGCACGGATGCTGAGGGCCGCATCTAATCCGCCATGAACCGGGTCGTCGATTGCGGCAATCACGGGACGGTCCTTCTCACGTGTGATCCGGTCAGATTGGTAGTGGCCCATATCGGTGCAGACCGGCAGCCGCGAACGGGTGGTTCCATATTTCATATATGGTAGACTCACGGTCATACTAAACAGAGCGGCATTCCAGGCAGCCATGAAGCAGTACCGGGAAGAACTCTGGTTCAATACGACGACGCGACGGGCCTACCTGAATATTACGCCTCAGGTGGAGGCGGCGGTGCGTCAGAGCGGCGTGCGCGAGGGGCTGGTGCTCGTCAACGCCATGCACATCACGGCCAGCGTGTACATCAATGACGACGAGCGCGGCCTGCTGCAGGATTATGACGACTTTCTTGAACGGGTTGCCCCGCACGAGGCTGAATACCGACACAATCTGACCGGCGAGGATAACGGTGACGCACACATCAAGCGGCAGGTGATGGGGCGCGAGGTGGTTGTGGCGATCACGAACGGTAAGCTGGATTTCGGTCCGTGGGAGCAAATCTTCTACGGCGAATTCGATGGCCGTCGGAAGAAGCGAGTCTTGGTCAAAGTGATCGGGGAATAGCGAGTACTTCCCGGTATCGTCGATGCCGGGGACTTGCCTGCGTGGTCCGAAGTTTGGCACCATGCGGGTGTACACGGGTGGAATCAGGTGCATTGCGCCTTGCCCGGGGAAGGATAGTCGGTATGCCCAGTTGGTCCCGTCCCGATCCGCTCACGCGCGATCTCATTCACCTCATCAATGCCCGCCGGCACGATCATGGCGATGCGGATGCGGCCATCGATACGCTGCAGGCGTTGCTGGAGCAGGATCGCGAGTCGGATGTGTTGGCCGTGCTGGCCGCGCTCGACGAGGAGATGGCCGAATGGTTATTTGATCTGCTGGCCGAAGCTGCCTGCTCAATTTCCATGGGGGAAGGGCGGGACGGGAAGCTCCAGTACGCAGTGCTCGGCGCGCTCGAGCTGCCGTTGCAGACCGATCTGAAATTACCGCTCAATCTAAAGCTCGACCCCGTGGCGACGGCGGATCTGCTGCGCGAACATCTCAAGCTGCCCGTGGGCACGGTGGTTATGGTGGAACCGCGGCTGCTGACAGACACCACGCTCGAACGTCTGACGCTGCACGATTTGCATCAGCATCTCATTGAGCTGGCGGACGGACAGCGCCGCCGTGCGATCGCCTCACGGCTGCACCCGCCGGTGGAGTCCACGGCATTCTTGCTGTTTGAAGTGCTGGGATCACCGGATCCCGGTCTGCCCGATACGCTGGATGATTCCAGCCGTCAGGCGCTGCTGGCCGGTCTGGCCGCGCAGTGTCCGGAGCTGGCACCGGCGCCGCACATGCTCGAAACGCCGGTGTTCGCAAGCTATGCCCTGTTCGACGCGCAGAATGCCGTACGGCTGCACCGGCTCGCTGACGAAACCGTGGAGGTCTGGCGGGACCTCGATCTTGCCGTGCGGAGCCGCACGATTGTCCATCTCCATACGCAGTGCGGCAACGGCGTCTACATGCCGGTCTGGACCGATCTGTTCGACCCGGAACTGCCTGACGATTATGGTCCGGTCTGGACGTCACCGGATGTCTGGATGTTCACGGCCGATCTGCCGATCGAATGGCCGGGCGAGATGCTAACAAACCGCCTACTGGCCGAGGGGTGCACGCGGTTCGAAAATCATATCGTGGAGACGCCGGACAACTGAGTGCGCCTCTGAGTCCCTTTGCGAAGGCCGATGGCGCAGGATCCGCGCACAGTCAATTTCTGGCGTACGCAGGGTTTGGTGCCGACGGCAGGTCCGCAGACGTCTCCGTCTGGTGGCCGCGCCTCGTGCGTGGAGTTTTCCATACATAGGACGAGACGGTCATCGTGGTGGCCTCTGCGGCACCCGGTCGCGGTTGCTGGGGCTTGCGCTGTTGAGGTCTGCCACGCGCCCTCGGCGCGAAGCGGAGCTGAGCGTCAATTGCTGACGGGCCTAGCCCGTTTTGCCGGTCCCGTTACCAGGCTCCTGAACGTCTTGTGTGGCGGTGTTGCGCTATGCGCGGGCGGCTAAGCGCAGTGGCGCAAGCAGTTGTTCCGGCACGGACAGGCTGCCCCTGCCCCTGCCTACCTCGATGTCCGGTTTCGCGATGCCGTGAAAGTCGCTGCCACCCGTGACAAGAAGATCCAGCCGGCGTGCCAGATCGAGGTAGTCTGCAGTCTGGCGTGGGGTGTGCGTGCTGTAGTGCACTTCGATGCCGCCTAGCCCCTCCATTTTTAATTGGCTGCAAAATTTCACCAGCGCTTCACCACGATGCGGAACCCAGGTCGGATGGGCCAACACGGGAACGCCCTTGGCGTCACGAATCCAGGCGATGGCTTCAGCCGGCTCAGGCAGTTCGCGCGGCACGTAAGCCGGTTTGCCGTGCGCGAGGTAGCGATCAAATGCCTCCTTCGAACTGGAAACATACTTCTTTTCCATCAACACGCGAGCAATGTGCGGGCGGCCGACCGATTCCGTACCGGCCAGTGCCCGCACTTCGTCGTAAGTGATGTCGAGCCCTAGCGCGCGGAGGTGGTCGATGATCTGCGGGTTGCGACGATGCCGGCTGTCCCGCAGACGTTTCAAGCGATCGGTCAGCACGGGATCCTGCCAGTCGAAGAAATAGCCAAGGATGTGCAACTCGCTGTCGTCAAGTCGCGCACTAATTTCCACGCCGGGGATCACTTCAATGCCAAACTGCGCGCCGGCAGCCTGGGCCTCCGGAATCCCGGACGTGATGTCGTGATCGGTGATGGCGAGGGCGGTGACGCCCCCTTGCTGTGCCCGCGTCAGGACGTCAGTGGGCGACAGGCTGCCGTCCGAGTGCGTGGTGTGCAGATGGAGATCGAGGCGTCCCATAATTACGCGGGACGTTCTGCTAGCAGGCGTGCGGTAAAGGCGGCGGTGCCATGGCTGTCGATGTGCTCGCCCTCCTCGTAGTGTAGGACGCGCAGACCCTGTGCCAGCGTGAGTAGTTCGTTCGGTTCCAGGCAGAACTCCCGACGGCGCGGATGCTGGCGACGCAGGTGATTTTCGATCGTGAACGTTTCATAGATCAGCACACCGCCCGGCGTGAGCGCCCGTACGAGCGCGGGGAACAGCAGGCGATGCAGATAGAAAAAGACGGTGATGACATCGTAGTACGCGCGGGGCAACGTAGGAGGGTGCGAGGCGTCCGTTTCGAGATCGAGCGTGTGCGTGGTGATGCCTCTCTGCTGTCGCTGCAAGGCAGACGCCGACAGCTCGGCCAAAGCCTGTTCGTCGCGATCGACGGCGTCGACCGTGAATCCCTGCTCAGCAAGGTAGAGCGCGTTCCGCCCGCGTCCGCAGGCGACGTCCAGGGCCATGGTGTGCGAGATGCGTGGAAATCGGTGTTTTTGGTCGAGCAGGAACTGGGCGGGGAGTAGGTCTGGTGGCCGGCCGCTCCGGAGGCGATCCAGGCGGATGCCGACGGACCCGTTTACATATTTGACCGGTGGGTCGACTTTTCGCACCCACAAGCCGATGCGGTCCACGGGAAATCCGGCGAAGATGGCGGTCACCATCTGTTCGGCCATGGTCTCGAGGAGATGGAACCGGCGGCTAGTACCAAGATCGACAAGGCATTGCGCGACAGAGGCATAGTCCACGGCCTGCCCGATCGCGTCAGTTGCAGCGGCCGCGGCGATGGCTTGCGGGGAATAGTCCAGCTCAACGTCCACGGCAATTGGTTGGGGCAATTGCCGCTCGGCCTCCGTGACCCCGCAATGGCCGTTAAATTCAAGGCGTTCGATCACTAAATGGTCGAGCATGCGGCATTCTCGTTGATGGGGCGGCCCATCGTCAAGCACGGAAGCCCTTCTTGCTTGACTACGATTTGGAGGGACTTTTATAATCCTGGCACGCCTATTGACCCATGAAAGTCTCCACAAAAAATAGCAATTTTCGAAGAAAAACCGGGCAATTGACCCATTTCAATGAGGCGGGGCGCGCGCGGATGGTGGACGTGTCCGCCAAGGCCGCCACGGAGCGGGTGGCGACCGCTCAGGCGACAGTGTACATGCTGCCGGCGACGCTTCAAAAAATTCAGCAGGGCAAGATTGCCAAGGGGGACGTGCTGGCGGTGGCGCAGACGGCAGGGGTGATGGGCGCCAAGCGGACGCCCGATCTGATTCCGATGTGTCATCCGCTGCTGCTCACGAGTGTTGACATCGACTTCACCGAAGAGGTGACGCCCGGACCGGACGAACGGTGCACCATTATGATTAAGGCCACGGTCAAGACCACCGGGCCGACCGGCGTGGAGATGGAAGCGATGACAGCGGTTACAGTGGCGGCGCTCACGATCTACGACATGTGCAAGGCCGTGGACAAGGGCATGAGTTTCGGCGGCATCGCCCTGCTTTCGAAATCCGGTGGCAAGTCCGGCACCTACATCCGGACGATGGCGGCGCGCTGACCGGCGCGTACGAGGGAGCCATGGTGTCCATCAAGCTCTTCGGCCTCATTAAGTCCCTTGCCGACAACCAACCCGAACTCTCGGTGCCGCTCGCTGCAGGCCGACGGGTCAAGGATCTTGTTGCGACACTGGATGCGCAGTACCCCAAAATCGGCGAACTGGTGCACCAGAAGCGGGTGCTAATTTCCGTCAACCAAGAAATCGCGCATGAGGATGTGGAGGTGCGCGATGGCGACGAGGTGGCGCTACTGCCGCCGTTCGCCGGTGGGGCGTCGGACGACACGGCGCTGGTCCGCGTGCAGCGTGAAAATTTTTCCGTGGACGCCGAGATCGACCGTGTACGCGCCGGCTCCACGCGGATTGGTGGGATTTCAATTTTCCTTGGCACGGCGCGCGATCATTCAAAAGGCCACGACGTTAGCTCGATCACCTTCGAGTATTACGAGGGGATGGCGCAGAAAAAGTTGCGCGAGATTCGCGAACGGGCCCTCAAGCAGTTTGACGTACTCGAGGTGCTGATCCTACATCGATATGGCGAAATCGGCATTGGAGAGAACATCGTGCTGATCGTCGTGGGCGCCGAACACCGGGCGGACGCGTTCAAGGCCTGTCGCTGGTGCATCGATGAGTTGAAGCAGATCACGCCCATTTGGAAGCTCGAGCATACGCCCGCCGGGGAAGTCTGGGTTGAGGAGCATCCCTAGAATGTTGGAAGAGACTGCCAGTTCCGTTTCCGGTCGCCCATCTCCCTGCGACGTACTGAAACGGGTGTGTCCCCGTCGCCGGACTTCGTGGGACTACGCGGGGGCAACCTTTTTGAGCATTGCCATACAAGAGGCGCGGAGGCCGCTGTGAGTGACGCAGCTACTGCGCTTCGCGATACGTTCGGCCGGCCGCTAAAAAGCCTGCGCCTCTCCGTGACGGATCGCTGCAATCTGCGCTGCTCCTACTGTATGCCGGAGGAGGAGTATGCCTGGTTGCCGCGCGAGAACGTGCTCAGCTTTGAGGAAATGGCCGTCGTCACGCAGGCCTTTACCGATCTCGGCGTAGACAAGGTGCGCCTGACCGGTGGGGAGCCGTTGTTGCGGCGTGATCTGCCGCGGCTGGTTCGCCTGCTGACGCAAAACCACACCATTCAGGACCTGGCGCTGACGACCAACGGCATTCTGCTGGGCGATCAGGCCCAGGCGCTCTACGATGCCGGCGTGCACCGGATTACGGTCAGCCTCGATACGCTGCGGCCGGACCGGTTCCGTGCCTTGACGCGGCGCGATGAGCATGTCCGCGTAATGGAAGGCATCGCCGCGGCGCAGCGGGCCGGTTTCACAGGACTCAAGTTAGACACGGTGGTGATCAAGGGATTTAACGATGACGAATTGGTGGACCTGATCGAGCTTGGCAAGCGCATCCAGGCGGAAGTGCGATTCATCGAATATATGGATGTCGGTGGGGCCACGGGCTGGTCCATGGATCAGGTGGTGTCGCGGGCCGCGATGCTCGAAATGCTCGGCCGCCAGTACGGACGGATCGAGCCAATCGAGGAACTCAGCTCCGCGCCGGCGCAGCGGTTCCGGCTGCCGGACGGGACGAGCTTTGGGATCATTCCCTCCACGACCACGCCGTTCTGCGCTGCCTGCGATCGGAGTCGCGTAACGGCGGACGGCATGTGGTATCTCTGCCTGTACGCAAAGAACGGCACGGATTTGCGCAAGCCGTTGCGCGACGGTGTGTCCGCGAAGGAGTTTCGCGCGTTGCTCCAATCCGTCTGGCAGGGACGCACCGACCGCGGGGCGGAAGAGCGCAAGGCGCTGGAGCGGTCGGGTGGCCGCGAGCAGCGCCTCATCGACATCGCCAAGCTGCGTGAAGATCCGCATCTGGAAATGCATGCGCGCGGCGGCTGATCGGCCGCCTTCGCGGCCAGCCTACGCAGAGACTCATGCCTGATTTGCAATTTCTCTCCATCCTCGGTCTGGGATTCCTGCTTGGGGCTCGCCATGCTTTCGACGCCGATCATCTCGTCGCTGTATCAACGCTGCTATCCCGGCGCCCTGACCTCAAAGCTTCCGGCTTCATTGGGATGTGCTGGGGGATCGGTCACACGACGACCTTGCTGCTTGTGGGCTGTGCGGTGCTGGTGCTGAAGCTGAGCATCCCGGACACCGTGGCGCACGCGTTTGAGCAAGGGGTGGGTGTGATGCTGATCGCATTGGGCGCGGGATTGGCCGTGACGCTCTATCGGGAACAGTGGCATCTCCATGCCCACACACACGACGGGTCACTCCACGTGCATCTGCACAGCCATCACCAGCGAGACGACCATGCGCACGGGCACGGCTGGCGGTATGTCTTCCAGCCACTTGCGGTCGGCATGGTGCATGGCCTGGCCGGGTCCGCGGCCTTGATGCTACTGGTGCTGTCGGCCTCGCGGACTCTGTGGGAAGGGCTGGCGTTCATCCTTCTCTTCGGGATCGGCTCGATTGTCGGCATGGTGGTAGTCGGGACTCTGATCAGTCTGCCGTTGATGTTCTCTTCTTCACGTGGCCGGTCGATAAATCTAGCAGTGCGCGGGCTGGCGAGTGTCGGTAGCCTTGGATTTGGGATAGCCATCCTGTTTTAGTAGTGTTAGTCGTCGACTGGGACCCACTGATGCGCGTCGAATTACGTCGTCGATTCAGCTAGTTAGAGCTGATTCTTAAATGTAATACTTAGTGCAGCCCTTTGGCGCCTATGCTATTTTGGTTTCCCGCAGTTCATTTATGACGGACAGTGTAAGCCGAGGGAGCAATCGGTGAAGATTCCCGTCCCCAGATGTCAGGGGTCGGAGCAGGTCTGCGTGGAGGAGGGGGCGCCCCTCCGACGCCGGACATTCTGGCTGCTGATTAACGGCATGGCGGTGGTTAACTCCCGCGCTCTGGCTGTGTCGTGGCGTCTCCAAGCGCACTCTGCCATCCGGCCTGTCCGGCGGTCGCTGGTGCTTTTCGACCACATTCAGGGACTGCTGGGGCGAGGCATCACACGAGGAACGATGCGCCAGAAAAATCAGGCGGTCGAGATCTAGAACGCATGGCCTGGTTCAAAAAAAGCGACTCCGCCGGTTCTGACGAGAGCCATCAGCGGGCCAAGGGTGGCGATGGGCTGTGGCTCAAGTGCAACCACTGCCGCGAAATCATCTATCGTAAGGAAGTGGACCGCAACAACAAGGTCTGTCCCAAGTGCGGTTATCACTTTCCCATTTCCGTGCAGGAACGCATTGCGTTGCTGGTTGACCTGGGGTCGTTCAAGGAGTGGGAGGCCGACCTGGCGC